>Ga0123335_1002014_pt1 | contig 31496 bp, 25 predicted proteins | sample BiotimSIPDNA_2_FD_89707 | JGI IMG/M metagenome (GOLD analysis project Ga0123335, IMG submission 89707) | Anaerobic biogas reactor microbial communites from Washington, USA - Biogas_R2 time_0 SIP DNA | ecosystem: Engineered > Bioreactor > Anaerobic > Unclassified | place: Washington, USA... | reverse complement strand
GGTCGGACAGGGTCGGACAGGGTCGGACAGGGTCGGACAGGGTCGGACAGGTCGGACAGGGTCGGATAGGGTCCGACAGGGTTGGACAGGTCGGACAGGTTGGACAGGGTTGGACAGGGTTGGACAGGTCGGACGAATTTGCCTCGCTGCAGAACAAGACGGCCTGAAGCGTCGCGATATTATTCGAGCGAATAGGTGCCGAATTCAGCGATGTTCTTGTCTTTGCCGATGCCGCCGTGGAATTGCGTGTATGACTTTCGGCCGTTGCCGTCGTTGTCGTTGACCAAGGCTGAGAGCCTGACGATTCCATCGAGTTTGGGAAGGACGTTCCAGGGGATTTCAACCGTGTAGAGAATCGTGTTCTTGTCAAGATTCTTGCAGTTGAAGGCGATGCCATCGTGGGAAACATCGTTCAAAATCTTGTTTTCGACGATCAGCTTGGGCTTGCCCTGTACGGACGCCGCCATTATCGCCAAGTGGTTTTGCGAGCCTTCCGAGGTTAAGGATACCTGGATTGAATCTCCAGCCCAAAGCGTGTTCTGGTTGGAGTAGGGCTGGAAGAAGTTGTCGTCGAACACCTGGATTTCAAGGATGATTCCCTTTTGCGACTGGGATACGAATGCTTTTGCGTCCAGGTCGTTTGTATTGTAGGGGAGCGGATTGTTGTCAGGTACGCTGAATGTAGCTGGTTTCATTGCGAGCGGGATTTTAGCCGGTGCTTTAGGGATGATCGCATTTGCGAGTTGGGAGGTGAATGTATGTTGCCAGCCACTGCTGAGTTTTGCATTCAGGGTCAAAGTAGGATTGTCCGGGATTGTATTTCCCTCGATGTTCAAGTAAACGACTTGGCATTCATCTCCATTGAGTTCAAAAGAAGCCTTTTTGAGGTTTTTGATTTGTTCGGAGATGGGTTCGATTTCGATTGCGCCCCTTCGTCGAGCCGTGTTATTGAACGTAATCGGAATTTTGAGTTGGTTGTTTTTGCGGATGATTGCGTTTGCGTTGGCTATGATCGGCATTGAAGGTTGGAAGACGAGCTTAGATTCGGCGGTGATTCCATCGACGTCGCATGTAACGATTAGTTCGACGTTTTTTCCGTTGAGTTCGGACCAGTTTTGGGCATCCAGCTTTGCTGCGAGCAACGTCGTGAATGTTGCCTTGTTGGGGAGATTGGTTGTCAGGTCCCAGGTAATAGGCTTGAATTCCTTTGGCGTCGGGTTGAATGTGTAGGAAGCGGTTGCCTTTTCGGCGGTTTTTCCGATTCTGTTGGTCAGGTTGACTTGGAAGGTAATGAGATCTCCAATCAAGGTTTGGCTTGACTTTTGGATGAGTTCCAATCGTGCGTGCTGGCTGATGTTATTCAGGTCAAGCCCGTAGATGTAGACTGGGATTTCCGTCAGGGTGATGGCAAGTTTTCCGTTCTTGATTGTCGGCTTGATTGGATTTCCTTGGAGATCGATGATTTTCACATCGCTTGCGCATGGGAATTCGAATGACTTTTCGCCATTGATCACGTATGCTGCGACAAGGTCGCGCTTGTTCTTGTCCTTGAAGTGATACAAGGAGAATTGCCTCGGGTCTTGTGCGAGGTTTTCGACAAATGTCGCGTCTTCGAGGAGTCTGGTCAAGTGGGCGATAGCCAGGAGCGATGGCTTTGGCGAGTAGTCTTGGTGCACGATTCCAAAGTTATGCTCGGTGTATGAGCGGTTGCTGCCATCGTTCTTGAAATCATATTGGCAAGCGTATTCGACTCCTGAAGCGATTGCCGTGAGGTACATCCTGATAAGGTATTGTGCTTGATGGACATAGGAAGATCGGGGGTATCCTCCTGCAATCGCCAGGTATTCCATTTCGCCGGAATAGGTCGTCCAGCCTGCTTCGGTGATGATGAATCGTTTTGCGCCGCCGTGCTTTTCGCAGAGCTGCCGGATTTTGGTTCCGTTGTCCTTGAGGAACATTTCCCTTTCCGGTCTTGGTTGTCCGTGGCAGTAGGGGTGGAATGAGATGATATCCCTGGGATCGTCGGCGATGCCCAGTTCGATTTGCATGATCAGTGAGCGTTCAACGTCCTCGGCGCATACGGCAATGTCCGCATTGGGATTGACCTTGCGGATCGCACGCTTCGCTTCCAGGGAAAGCTCGACGAACTTGCGAACCCAGTTGGGATAGCCATCCGTAACTCCAGGATAGCGCTTGCCAAAGTGGAAGTTGTAGGCCTCATTCCAAATCTCAAACGTGATGTTCTTGTCCTTGAAAAAATTCCCCATGTATGCGGCGAAGTTGGCGAAGCCATGGGGATCGCAAGGATTTTCGTAGAGTTTGTTGTCATAGGTCATGCAGTAGTTGAAGCGAATGCCGCGCTCGTTGAGCTTGTTGACGTAGTCGATGCCACGTTGCGGAACGGTATATTCGCCTTTCTTGGTTTCGACTGTTCCCCAGTGGATTTCGTCGCGGACATTGCCGATTCCTGCGGCGGAGAGGATATCGATCAACCGAAGGTCGCCGTGCCCCCAACCATGTCCCGGATGGGTACCAACGCCTATGAACGGGCAGGGCTTGGGATTGGGACCTTGGAGACGGCCGAACCACAGCGAGAAGGATTGCCTGTCATTGGGATCGTCGGGGTTCTGGGCGGTAATCTCAATCTGGAACGATCCGAATTGGTTCTTGAGCTTGTCGGGAGTCAGGACGCACGTGTACAGGTTTTGCTCGCCAGTCGCCTTTTGGGTTTCCGTGTAGAATGTCTCGCCAAGCCAGTTTTTGACGGTATGGGTCACATCGAACTTGGTTGACCTGCCCATTTCCCTCGTGGCGAGCTTGTACTTGAAGGATGGATTTTCATCAGGATAGAACAGCAATCCAAAGCGATCGCTCATATTGTTCAAAATGATATTGGGGAGCTCCTTGACAGACGCCGTCGTGGTGACTTCCAAGTCCTTGAGTTCAAATGAACCGATTGGTGTCTTGGCCTTGTTGATTTCGATTCCGATGACAATCTCGGTAATTGGCCAATGTACTTTTTTTTCGTTTTTGCCCCAGGATGCCTCGAACTTGGACAAATCGGTTTGCAGCGTCGTCCATTGGTTCGGCTTGCTGAAGCCAGCGATTCTTCTCATATGCTGCTGTTGCTTGCTATCCGAAGTTCTGATGAAGAATCGCGTCTCCGGTACGGTTGGCTTGACCTTGAAGGTCAGGGTTGTTGTTCCTTTTGGGAGGATGACTGGCTGGACAAATCCGATATAGTTGCCCTTGGTCAGGTCGAAATCCAACTTTGCGGCTTCATCGCTGAGCGTCAATTCCGCTTTTGCGCCTGGGAATTCCCCGCCGAGCGTCAGGAATCCTTGTGGTCCGGGGGTGTCATTGACTCTGATTTGTCTGACGGTTTGCGCATGAGTTGATGCCAGAAACGCAAGGGTCAGGAGTATTGCACAGTGTTTCATCGAGTGTCTCCCTTGTTTTTGGTTCAATCTAGAATCCTGATGGTGACGATTTTATGCGGCGCCGCGCTGATGGTGACGACTTTGTCAGCGGCAGCCAGTGTTTCTCCAAGTGGTTTTTCAGCCAGGTTGACGAGTTGGATGTTGCCGGGTTGCTTCCAGAGCCTGACCCTTTCTGAGAGTTGCTGGTCGGTTGGGTTCCAGAGCCTGAGGATGTATCCATTTCCATCGTCGGCGGGCTTGAATGTCGAGAATACGAGTTTTCCGTCAAGCAGTTGCATGAACGATTGTGTCGTGTCTCCATCGCCGTCGATTGGCGGGTAGCCCGAGGAGGTTTTTCCTGTAAACCTTGAGATGATTGGGGCTTGGAGCTTGAGCATTGCCTGCGCCAGGTCGGCGGCGGGAAGTTTGCCCTTGTAGGGCTTGAGCGCGAATGTGAATGTCAGGTCTGCAAGTTCGAGTCCATCTTGTTCGCCTGGGGTATTGACGGTTCTTCGATATGATCTGAAGAGGGTTGTCTGGATGGTTCTGACCTGGTCGTCAACGACACCGCCTTCGTGCATTGCTCCTGCGGAGATAAACGCCAGTCCCTGCTTGTCATCGCCAACAGCCTGAATGTTCAGGAATGGCTTTTCCGCTTGATCCATTTCGGACCAATCTGCGGTCTCGGCACGGATGGCGATGTCACGTTCCACGAAGTCGTAGGGATGGTGGGCAAACCATGTGGTTGCATTCTTGGCGCCGGAGGGGAAGAGAACCCTGAGGCGATGGTCCTCGATGGTGTTGTGAACCGTGGTCGTGACCTCGACCTGGGTGGCGTTCTTCCTGAGAGTCGCCAACGATACGATGAGCAGATCCTCGCGAGCCGTCGAGCGATGCTCAGTGTGCCAATTGTAACGCTTGGGCAAATTCATCGAAACCTGAATCCGGAAGGTGACGGACAGGGGACCGTCCTCGACAACGGAAATCTGAGCCTGTGCGCCGGTGGAAAGCGCAATCTCGTCAGACATCGTGTGACCGTGGAACCAACCATCGCCAATTTCAGAACGATCCTCGAAGGTCAATAAGTCGTTGAATTGATTCCCATTGAGCTTGTCGATGATTGTCAACGTCCCATTGGGATTGACGATCAACTTCAGGGCGTCGTTTTCGGCAACATTGGGAGCAACTCTGAGGGATCCGACGGTGCGCTGGAGCATCGGAGCGGGCTTGACCACGAAGGACGTGAATCCCAGGGCAGGCAGGTCGATGTCCACGGCGACCTTGTAGCGCGAACCGCTTTGGGCATTGCCGCCCCAACCCATGCGGGCAAATTGCGTCCTCTCGCCGAATTCCCGTTGGATGTCCAGGATCTGGTAGTTGATCTTGTTGCCGTTTTCGTCTTCGAGGATAAAGGCATTGTAGGCTTGGGCACGGAAGGCATCGTGGAATTTCGATGGCCAATCGTGGGGGAAGTCAATCGTCGTTACAACGGGGCCGCGCCTGGGGTAGGGCAGAGAATTGCCGAGGGTAGTCATGAATTCATGGTTGTTTTTCGCCAGGTTTTTGGCTCGCGTTGTCAGGTGCCCGAATGCCCTGACTTTCAGTTGGGTTGCCAGCTGGCTGACCTGGTCGAACCGATACATCATATCCCTGTGGACCTGGTCGATTGAGCATCCGCAGATCGAATCGTGTGCGTGATTGAGCAGGAGTGTTTGCCATGCGACATTGAGCATTAGCTTTGGTGCCGGCTTGAAGCCCAGGTCGTCTGCGATGGCGAAGAATGGTTCCGCCTGGAGTTCGAGGAGTGCCTGGCATTCGTCGTTGGCTTGTTTCATTCTTGCCCTGGACGAGACGCAATTTGGGATAAGCCAGAGATATCCGTGCCTGTTTCGTGCCGGATCCCTGAGTTCCCGTTGCCTGACTGGCACGTCACGTGCGGTTTTTACGGCGTCCTTGAAGAATTCAGGCAGGGTAGAGTGCTTGACTGAGACTCCTGGGCAGGCCGCTTCGGCGGTTTGTATGTACTTGGGTGCGTCCGTTGCTGGTGGGGCGTGGTCGATCGCGTCAATCAGGCAGAGCGTGTCGCCGTTGGTTCTTGAAATTTCGTGGTCGATGTAGCTTTTGAGTGCGGCCTTTGCCTTTTCGATGTCTGCGTCTCCCGCTTCCAGGACTTGTCTGGCGGCGCAGAATGCCCCGTATCCGATGGCGTCTTGGAGCTTGAAGGTGAACACATCCGTGCCGTCAGGGGCACGCCAATTGAAGAATGCCGGGGTGTCGAACTCGTTGGTGCCACGGCCCAATACGCAGTACTCCAGGTCAAAGCCACGATAGATCTGGGGCATTTGAGAGGGATGGCCAAACATGTCGCAGGTGTAGGCGACGGGCATCGCCTTGGTTCCCCACTCGGTGGCGATCCGCTGGCCCATCAACAGATTCCGAACCAACGCCTCCGCGCCAGGGCAGAACAGATCCGGCATCGTAAACCAAGGCCCGACCAAAATGCGACCGCATTGAATCAGGGCCGCAAGACGATCCTTGTTCTCTGGACGCAACTCAAGATAGTCCGGAAGGACGCAGGTCTGCCCGTCAAAGTGAAAATACTTAAAGTCGGGATTGCTTTCCATCAAATCCAAAAGATCGTCAACGAGTTCGACGAAGAGCAGCCTGAATTCCTGGAATGTCCTGTACCATTCACGATCCCAGTGCGTACCTGAAATGTAGTGTGCTTTTTTCATGGCTTTTCCTATCGGTTGAGAATTGTTCTTGCAATCCATGCGATGTAGGGGATTGGATTGTAGGGCTGGTGTTTGGTTGCGATGTTTCTAGTTTCGTCCCGTGCTGGTTTTCGGTTTGCGTTGGCCAATCCTCCCAGCTCCATATTGACTTGCGGTTCTTTGATGTATGCGAATTCCACCTTGTTTTTGGCGAGTCTCCAGACGAAATCGTAATCTGCCGAGATCCTGTAGGATGTATCGTACAGGCCAAGTCGGTCGTAGGTTGACTTCTTGACGAAAAGTCCCGGATGGGGAACCGGCATCAGAATGGGAAGAAGGCAAAGGCACTTGGGAAATGAGGTCGAGACCACCTTGCCCACTTGGTCGAGGAAGTTCACCGGCGCCGAAACAACGCCTGCGTCAGGCGATTGTTGAAAGGCGGTTGCGACGCTTTCCAGCGCCATCGGCTCGTACCAGTCATCGCTGTTCAGGAGTGCGATGACGTCGCCTGTCGCGGTTTTGATGCCTTGGTTCCATGCGACTGGTATGCCGGCTTCTCCCGGGGCATCGACTTGCTTGAGGCTGATCGCCTTTACTCCCTTGTCGCCAAGGCGAGGCACGTACTCGTCAATGATGTTCTGGGTTCGATCCGTTGAGTTTCCATCGACGAAGATGTACTCGTCAGGCAAGGTCTTTTGAGCCAAGACGGATTCGAGTGTTCGTCTCAGCGTGCGTTGTGAATTCTTGCAGATTGTGATCAGTGAAAAGCGCATGGTGCCGTCACTCGATTGCCTGGAGGAGCATCACGTCCTCGGAGTCGAGTGTGATGGAAATGGATTTGTCTGCCACGGTGTATTCCTTGCCTGAGACCTGGTCGATCAGCTTGGCGACAGGCTTGTCAAATGAGATGGTTGCCGAAGCGGATTCTTCGGAGCCATTGAAGACGGTGTAGATATTGTCTCCGTACCGCTCGATCCAGATTTCTTCTGGTTTTGAAGTTTTTGCATGGGTTATCGGCTGCCAGCCTGCTTCGCCCGCCAACTTGCAGAGCGGGAGGTACTTTTTGAAGAGGGGTCTATCACGATTGTAGAGGGCAGGATTTCTGAAGTAGTGATTGGTTGATGCGTCAGCGCTAAAGTAGCTTGGGTAGAATGCATAGAAGAGGCATCGTTTCATGTAGCGTTCGGAGCATTCGTAGGAAAATTCATCGAAGTTCGTATTTTGGAGGATGCTGTAGAGTTTAGGTCCGCACAGGATGCGCCTGTAGAGCATGGCATGGTCATCTGGCGGACTCCATTTCCCGCCACGGTTCCAGTTCCACTCCGTGCCCATGACATCAAGGAGGGGTGCGAGCCACCAGTATTGCCCTGGTGTCGAGTTTGCCATCATCAGCTTGCCCATTTTCCTGACGTCTTGTTCCAGTTTCCTGATGTACTCGAACGAGATCAGGCCCTTGTGGATGCCGGGCGCTTTGTCTGACGTGTCGAAGGTGAGTGGGGTTTGTGCGACGGCGAAGTGCTCCCTGTCGTAATCCATTACCGCAGTGGCATATCCTTCGCTTGAGTCAACGTATTCTCCATCCAGGTTTCCCTTGGCGTTAGGACCGTAGAGGCTGTCGATGATTTTTTCGTTCCATTGTAACTTAAAGTGGCTGATTTCGCCCGGGAATCCCGGCATTGAATTAATGCTCCAGACTGCTCCGTTGCACCAGGGCGTATCCAACAATTTGTGCGGACGTTCCCCGGTTTTTGTCTTGTGTCCGCATTTGAGGAAAGCAATCGCCCAGTGGTTTCCTTTTTCGGCGAGTGTTTCGGCGTGCTTGAGTGCCTGTTCGTAGGTTCTTGGGAGTTCCGGATCCATTTTCATCCACCAGGTCATCGGCTCGGTATATCTGAAGGTCAGGATGTCGTTCTTGTCATCCCAATCGGTTTCATTGTTCCCTTCCTTGATTCTGAAGCCGAAGTCTTGCCAATCCTGGACTTCGCTGATCTTGGCGAATGCCATCCAGATTCCCTGCTTCTCGATCCTATTGAGGAAGGCATTGGGGAAAGTCTTGTAGAGCCCTTCAATCGCGCCGCGGAACCCCCAGGTTCCGTCAAACTCAAATTGAGCCAGCTTGACGAATGCGCGGGGCTGCTCCTTGGTCAAGGCAATGTCATAGACGACATAGAGTTCGTTGGTGACGGCATTGTAGCCTGTCCGATGGTGGGCGGGATGGAAAAGGTCAAGCGAAAGACCGATGCCCCGGGAGCCGTCAACGACTGCCGCAAAGGGCCATCTGGCAAGACCGCCGCCTGCGCCCTGCAAACTGGCGTTGTTTGTCGAATACTCGATTTGTTCAATGGGCTTCTGATCTGTTCTTGAAAGGGAGGTCCAGTTCCAGTTTTTTCCCTGCAGCTGAACCGCATAAACTAGTTGCAGGCACAGGTCGCTGGATGTATCGGTCGCCTCAAGCGTCGCCTCGATGCGTCTAATTCCTTGTGCGTCAATAGTTTCCTTGGGTTGGATCTTGACTCCGAATGGCATTCCTTCGGTTGCTTCGTAGAAGTCGCTTTTGGTTGATACGTTTCGGATCTGGAAGCCCGGCGATGGTTTCCAGGACTTGATGGGAACCCTGTCGAACCTGGTCACGTCATCCTTGAATTCTCGGAAGATGACGTCTTTGAATTCGGCTCTTCCTGCGTGGTTTCTGAGCAGGAGGTTAAGGGAGACCAGCTTGATTGGCTTGTCGGGGACATAGAGGACTTCGACGGTTTCCCAGTCATGTGTCCCTGTTGAGAATGTATTGATGACTCCCCATTGGTGTGATCCGTCCATGTTGGTCAGGTCCATATAGATGGAGTAGCTTGAGTCAGGGGAACCTGAGACATTGACTGCCTTGCTTGTGGCTGATGCCCAGATTGGGTATGGCTTGTCCTGATTGAGCTGGATGACGGTCATGGCTCCGGCATGGCGCTTGACGTCATCGCCATTATCGCAGACGAAGACATCGCCCTGTTTTGCGAAGCCTTCCTGGTATGCTCTCCAGATTGTGTTTTCGTCGATTAGATTAGGTGCGTTTGCTTGGTTTATGTCCAGTGTTTTCTTGACCACGTTTTGTGCTTGCGCGATAATCGGCATGGCGAGCGAAAGGGTGATTGCCAGAAGCGATGATTTTGAAGGCATTTTTGTTCTCCTGTGTTTGATTATTGGATGGCTTCCAGGAGCATCACGTCTTCGGAATTGAGGGTAACGGAGATGGATTTGCCTGACACGGTGTATTCCTTGCCCGAAACTCGATCGAGCAGTTTGGCTATGGGCTTATCAAAGGAGATCGTTGCCGAAGCGGATTCATCGGATCCATTGAAGACGGTGTAGTACTTCTCTCCAAATCGTTCCAGCCAAATGGCTTGTGGATTTGAGGAGTGCGCCAGCGTGATTGGTTCCCAGCCTGCTTCGCCCGCCAATTTGCAAAGCGGAACGTATTTCTTGAACAGGTGGCGGTCGCGGTTGTAGAGGACAGGATTCCTGAAGTAGTGCTTGGTTGAGGCGTCGGCGCTAAAGTAGCTTGGATAGAATCCATAGAAGAGGGAACGCTTCATGTAAAGCTCGGATTGCTCCAGCCCGAAGTCGTCAAAATTCGAGTTTTGCAGGATGCAATAGGGTTTTGGTCCGCAGATTGCTCGTCTGTAAAACAGGACGGTATCTGAAGGTGGGCGCCATTTTGCATTGTAGTTCCAGTTCATTTCTGATCCCATCACTTCGAGCCAGGGTGCCAGGAACCAGAGTCTTGACGGGGTGGAATTCGCCATCATCAGCTTGCCCAAAGCGTGGACATCCTCGGAAATCTGCCTGACGTACTCGTAGGCAATCAATCCTGTGAAAATGCCCGGATTTGCCTGCCGGTCGAAGCAGATTGGCGCCTTGGCGTACTGGAAGCGCGTTCTGTCGTAGTCGATTGTCTGTGTGACATATCCTTCGCTGGAGTCGATGTATTCGCCATCCAGCTTGTAATTGATATCAGTTCTTGTGTAGGTGCTTTTTCTGTCTTCGTTCCACTTGGTCTTGAAGTCGGTGACCTCTCCTGGGATTCCCGGCATTGAGTTCATGCTCCAGACCGCCCCTGTGCTCCAGGGGGTGTTGGATATGCGTGAAGAGAATTTTCCATCCAGTGTCTTGTGCCCACTGGTGAAAAGCGCCATGGCTTGCTTGTTTCCTTTTGCCTCCAGTTCGCGCGCCTTTGCGAGGGCGTCTTCGTACTCCCGCGGCTTTGTCGGATCCATGTTCATCCACCAGGTCAAGGGTTCCGTATATCTGAAGGTTAGGATGCCATGGTCGTCATCCCACTTGGGCTCATCTATGCCTTCCTTGATGGCGAAGCCGAAGTCCTCCCAGCCCTCGACCTTGCTGATGGGAGCGAATGCCATCCAGTTGCCCTGGTTTTCGATCCTGTTGACGAATGCAGCCGGGAACGCCTTGACCAAGGCGGCGTAGGCGGAACGGAAGCCCCAGGAGGCGTCAAAGTCAAACTGGGCCAGCTTGAGGGTCGCCTTGGGCTGTTCCTTGGTCAAGGCGACGTCACAAACAATGTAAAGCTCGTTCAAGGCACTATTGAATCCGCAACGATGATGGGCAGGAGTGAACATGTCAATCGCCAAGGCACGGCCACGGCCGTCCTTCGCAACCGCGCCAAAGGGCCAGTAGGATAGGCGACCTGTCGCACCATGATTGGTAACTGAGGTCTCCGTGAATTCGTAGCGGCCTGTGGTGGCTTCGCGCTGGCGGGTGTGCTCAAGCCATTGCCAGCCAATTCCTTCCAAGGGGAGGGAGTAGGCGATTTGCATGCAGAGGTCCTTCGATGTGTCCGTGGCGAGGAAGTCGGCTTCGATGCGGCGTACTCCGTCTTGGTCCGTGGTTTCTGTCGTCTTCAGCTGGACGCCGTAGGGAGCCTGCCCGCCGAAGCCGTAGAAGTCGCTATCTTCGCCGAAGTTTCTGATATGGAATCCCTTGTAGGGTTTCCAGCTTTTGAGCGGTGAGCCGTCGAATTTCTTGACATTGGCTCCTTCCTTGCTTTCTCTGAGGGTGATGTCCTTGAAGCTGGCCTTGCCGGCATGGTTTCTGAGCAGGACATAGACGTTTACGTGTTTGATTGGCTTTTCAGGTATGAAGTCAACGACGGCCTCTTTCCAATCATGTGTCCCGGTAGGAAACACGTCGATGACTCCCCATTGTGGTGTGCCGTCCTGGTAGGTGAAGTCCAGGTAGAGCGAATAGTTGTTGTCAGGGTTTCCGCTGATTTTTTCGCCCTTGGCTTTTGCTGTCGCCCTGATTGATGCCGGTATTGTTTGGTTCAAGACGACGATGGTTCCGGCGCCGCGTATGTTGCTGGAGTCAGTCCCGTTGTCGCAAACGATCAGATCTCCTTGTTTTTCGAATCCTTGTTCCCAAGGCTTCCATTCGGCGTCCTTGGTGATGAGGTTGGGTTGTGATTCGACGTTGATTTTCTGGACTTGCTTGACGACTTCCCAGTTATTCTGGGCAGTCAAGGCGGATGCGAAGAGGAGTGCCGACGCTGCGATCAATGCAAAGGCTCTGGATGACATCTTGTACCTCCTGTAGGTTATTTGGGATTGATTTCAGAATCACGTATCGCTAGTTTTCTGACAAGCAAGGTCAAGCGCCTGTCCTGCTGACGGCATTTTGCGACGATGCACAAGCCGCCGAAAAATACAGCGATGATCAACAAGTAAAGAAGAAGATCGGTTCCTCGATTGACGCCGATCAGTTGCGCAAGAACAGTCGTCAAATCAGGCCATGCGACAAAAATGATGCCTAAAAGAAAAATTCCCGTAAAAAACAAGCGGCCAAACAACTTGTTCCGCAAAACAAGCCCGGCCAAAAAGCCAAGGAAAACAAGCCCGACGATCAATAATAATTGAATCCAACTCACAAGTACGTCTCCTCTGTTGCGACTATTTCCCAAACATCATCCAAAGCAAGTGGCTCACCACTGACAATGCAATAACTCCTGCTATGAGTAGGACAAATGACATATTCCAGCTCCGTCAAAAAAGCTTGCTCAAAATCAGATCAATCAGGATGTTGATTGAATTGGTCCATTTCTGGCCCTTTGCCTGCGAGTATTCCGTGTAGCGAATCGTGACCGGGACTTCCTGGACTTTCAGCTTTGCCGCTTTGATCAGCGATAGGATTTCAGTTGCGTGTGCCATTCTGTTTTCTGTCAGGTCGATGGCTTCCAGCGCCTTTCGATTCAGTGCCCTGAATCCGTTGTGTGCATCCGACAGCCACATTCCCGTAAAGATTCCATTGACGATTTTTGCTCCTCGCAAGAGGATCCGTTTCCTTTTTGGAACCTGTTCCAGGTCGGAAGCCCTAAGGAATCGTGAACCCAGGACGACATCGGCTCCATTTTCGAGGGCATCAAGGAAGGTTGGGATGTCATTGAGGTCATGCTGGCCGTCTGCATCGAAGTGTATGACCACATCAGCGCCCTTTTCCAGGGCGTAGTCCATTCCGGTTTGGAGAGCTGCGCCCTGGCCGAGATTGAGAGGATGGCGCAAATAATGAACCCGCAACCCGGCAAGCATCGGGCGGGAATCAACCTTGGAACCGTCGTCGACAACGACTATCTCGTAGGGTAGCGATTGCAAGGACGAAACCGTTTCACGAAGGACTTTTCCTTCGTTGTAGCTTGGTATGACAATGAAAATGCTGTCCATGATACCAAAATCCTCATGCTCTTGCCCAATAATATGTAAAATAAAACAATCGCATTTCAAGCTGAAAATTCAAGTTTTCAACCCGTAAAGTTTTGTGCGTGAAGGGGCAGGTCGGAATGTCATGATCGTTTGCCACAAGGGACCAATACCCAAAGATCATTGGGAAATGGAAAGGAATAGAAAAAGGGATGGGCTAGGCATATTAGTTTGCAGGACTGAGATGATCCACGGAAGGGTCGTTGAAAAAGTCAAGTCAAACCAAACAGGAGGAAAGCAATGAAAAAAGCATGGTTTTTGCTATTGGTTGTTGTGATGTCGTTTTCGTTGGTCGGTTGCCATCATCACCATCACCGTCATCATCATCCTCGCCCCTATGGTCCTCCTCGTGTTGAGCGTCATGCCAGACCTGCTCATCGTCCGCCGCCACCACCGCATCACAAGGGGCATTATCGCGATGGGAGACCGCGTCCGGCAAGGTAGGGTTTTACGAATTCTCGATGCCCTTGACGTTTTCGTTTCATTGATTGCAAAGGGGAAATTTGTGGGTTATGTTAGAAGAAACGAAAGCGTTTAGCCTAAATAAAGCAGTTGAAACTAGATTTTCAGTTCTAATAGATTGATTTTCAAATAGTTATAAAGTTCGTTCCGTTCACCATGCTGGTGAATTGAAGTGCGTCGGTCTTCTGTTGCGCCTTTACAAGGCGCCCGGCATGGGGGCATCCTATCCCCCGGGCTGAAGCCCGGGGTTAAGCATGGTCGGGCGCCTACGGCGCAAAGTCTTTGGCGCGAACCGACCGTCCGCAATCCACCCGGGCGGGACATGGGCAGACACGGACGATAGTTCAGACTTGTCAGAAGGATTTGCATAATACATTGCGCTGTAAGCGCTTAACGATGCTTAACCCCAGGCTTTAGCCTGGGGAGGGAAAACCGCCTGGAGACCGTACCTTGTAAAGGCACTACAATCAAAAGGCGTCAATTGCTTTTTTTAGGTTTATCAAAAATCCAGCTTGCAATCTGTACAAGAACAGTTATTTTATTTATTTATCTGCTATTTCATAGCATCTCGTGTGGTGGTTTGCCAGGCTTCCGTCAAGATGTCAAGGAACCGTTTTTCAAGCCTGCATTTAGTTGTGGGAAGGCTATAATCAAACCCAAAAAGTGTCCAAACCTAATAAAACAAGGAGTCAAGCAATTATGAAACGTTTCCTTAGCTTCACGCTTATCGAGCTCCTGGTCGTCATCGCGATCATCGCGATTTTGGCAGCCATGTTGCTTCCTGCGCTCAGCAAGGCCCGCAACAAGGCCCGTACCATTTCCTGCGTATCGCAACTCAAGCAGCTGACGCTCGGCGTCATCATGTACATCAATGACAACGAGGATCACTGCCCGTACTTCAGCTGGGGTGCCAACCGCATTCCTGGTGGTTCCAATGAGGCCGCCTGCGCCGCAAAACCGTGGCACCAGGCAGCCTATGACTATGTCGGCGACATCAAGACGTTCATCTGCCCAGGCAACACCAAGAAAACAGGCGCTGTCTATGGGTACTACATCGACAACTGGAATACGTTGAAAGGTTCCGGCAGCAACGTCTACCCGAACTACGGCTATCACGAATACGCGATGGCCCACAGCTATAAGATCAGCAGGTTCCAGACTCCGTCTGAATGCCTGCAGATGGCTGACTGCTCCGACGGCCTGATCGGCAACAACCACAATGGCCTGGGCGGTGGCGGTGGCGGCAGCAGCCCGAGTGGCTTTTTCTACCGTATCTGCATCTCCATGGTTGGCTCGGGCGTGGCCAATTCGGAAGCTGAATTTGCCGGCAAGAGTGTCCATGACAACAGCAACAACCTCGGTTTCTTCGATGGGCATGTCCAGAACTACAACTGGCGCGAATGCCGTCGCAAGGACAATGGCGGCAAGATCCGCTATACGGATGCTGAAATTGCCAACTGACATCTCCGTTTATTGCAGTCCCTGCTGAACAAACAGCGCCCGCGAACCATGAGTTTTGCGGGCGTTTTTTCTTTCAAAGGAGTGGCATGCCAAGATGAAACATCTGCTACGCAAAATCTTCTTTTGGGATGAGCCGACGCATGGCGCGTTTTTCGGGCTTACCTTGCTCATTACAGTGCCGTGGCTGCTCTTTTCACTCTCTTGCGGCATACTGATCGTTGACTTTACGTTGTTGCGCACAGGATACCCGCAGATTCTGATTTTTTCAATCCTGTTGATTGCCGTATTATATGTAGCGGTTCTTTTCTTGAAAATGCTGGTTGTCTGCATCAGGATGACTCCTCGTTTCTGGCGACGTCTGCTTGTTCTGTTAGCGGTTTACGCCACCATCGCCTTGATCTATGCCGCGACCATGCTGCTGATAACGTTTGGCTCGGGCATGACTTTTTTTGAAGCCTTGGCATGGCCTGAAATATACTTGCGTTGGTCCATTGCATTGGCTGGCATTTTGGGCATTGCCTATCTGTTCCAGCCGATTGCCAAGCCTTGGAAGGTGCTTGCAAGCAGCATTGCGTGGATCGGTGCACTTTATGTGTTTTTGGTTATTTGCGTAAGTGCACACGAACCATTCCGACCTGGTTCATTACGCGAACTAAGTAGCCCCTCAGGGTTATATCTTCAGCTCCATGTTCATGCACTGCATGATTTCTTTGACCTTGGCGGCAACGGCTGTTTTTGGTTTGCCGCATTGGGGACTTCACTTCTTGCGGCGGCCTATCTTCTGAGCGGCAATATCCTGGCCGATATCGGCAAGCACCCCACTCGCCAACTGTTCAGGCGCGGTGTCCGCATTCAATGGGGAGTATTTGCGGGAATCTATGTTGTCGCCCTCATATTCGCCATTATTGAAACATCAAACTACCGTCGGGCGATCCAAAAGCTGGAAACGCATTTCGGCCGTCCGATGACAGAGACCGAGCTTGGCCGGCAATTCTACGACGGGCGCAAGGCAAACCCGGTTTTTTGGCGGGACATGGAGAAAGTCCTTGAGGAATACCAAAAAATACTTGCTGAATGGGAGTTCGAACGGCATCCATACGCCATGCTTCCCGATGACCTATATGCAAAAAGGAAAAGGGCTTTTCTGGCGAGCAAGGAACCCATCCTATTGGAAAGCATGGTGGAAGCTGAACTGGAGCCACCGGAACGCAAGTATGCGGAAGATGTCCTGCTCGTAGCCACGTCAAATCCGGAACTCTCCATGCTCGAAAAAATGTCGCGCATGGAAAGATGGCATATCCTTTACGCCATCGATTCAGGTGATTTTGAAGCGGCGGCCAAGGCAATCGCACGAATGGACAATATCTGTGATTTTCTTCAGAAAGACCATTATTATATCAGTTATGTAGTTTGGATGCGCATTGGAAACATTCGCATGGAAGCTTTGAATAAAATTCTGGAGTCGGGCATCCCGACTGAAAAATGGCTTGAGGAACAGTTGCTGATACTGACGGAATTGGAAGCCAAAGTGCGACTGATGGAGAAGCAGGTTTTATATGGAGAGGCCGTTTGCATGCTTAACAGTTTGCATTGGCTGGCTCATCATGCCGGCAACGACACGGAACGGCCAAGTTTGCGTTACTATTCCTTGCGTTTCTATTTTCCACAGGGATGGTGCCTGGCTGCAAACAATTTCAAAGGAGTCGAGAAGATTTTCCGCGTTGACGAATTTGCACAATTCCCAGACAAGGCAACAGGTTATCCGTGCATAGTGATGCTCTGTAGTGGTTATTATCATATGAGCAGGAAGATTCTTGGCTTCACTGCTTCCTGCAGAATTCTCAGGGGACTTGTTGAGGTCGAATTGCTAAAGAGGCGCACAGGGAATTATCCGGAGACGATGGACAACCTTCCGATCGATCCATTTTCAGGGCAACCACTGAAATACAGAAAGGGCCCGTGCAAAATCAATGTACACATCTATCAGAAGGTCAGGCAAGACGAAGATATGCCTGATGATGAAGGCATCGACGACCAGAACACGGAAGATTCCTATGAATTTATTGAGGAAGAACATACCGTGGAAGCGGTACAGATCTGGAGCATAGGTCCGGATGGCATCGACGATGGCGGGATCCTAAAAAAATATCCCGAGGACCCGGGAGAAAAGAAAAAAGATGACCTACGCTTCTTGATCCAGATGAAGTGACTTGCCTTGTCCAAGCCATACATTCATCCGCTAATCAAGCTCCTTTTCACGAGTGCATTGCCAGCCAAGCATGACAGCCCCTTGATTATTTCCGTTGAAAGCTGGTCGAGCAAAACGATGATAACATGATTGCTTCTCTTGAATTATGTCATATACTATGTCTTGGGCATTCTCCTCAAACAAACCAAGAAGATGGCAGCGTAGTTCGTCAAGTGGACAGTCGCATTCCGTCCAGGGGATTGCAAAGGCTAATTTACAGAAAATTGTGCACACTCTCAAGTCGGGGAAACCAATATGATAGAAGAATTAAAAAGCATGGTAGGCTCGGATGAGACAACTTTATACGAAGGCAAACCAGATAAAACCACGTTCATTTTCGAAAGCATTTTCAACCCGTTTTTACCTTTCGCAGTTCTTTGGGCATTATTCGATTCATTCTTTCTTATAGGCACAGCCAGATGCGGCCTTAATGATGCTTTCGTCATTCCGTTCTTTCTCCTTCACATGATGCCGGTTTGGATATATCTTTTTGGCGTTATCTTTTCATTCAGAAGATATAGAAACACATACTACATTGTGACTGACCACGCAGTATATATTTCAAGTGGCATTTTCGCAATGAACCTTGAAACGAAAACGTTCGCGGAACTTTCCCGCATAAACCTACGAAGAAGTATCTTTGACCAAATCTTTAACGTTGGCGACATTATATTTACCACTGACCAAATCACCCAAAACGGCAGCCCCGCCGTATTGCGCATCAATAGTATAAAGAACTATCGAGAAGTGTACCAACTCGTTAAGAAACTGCAAAAGGATATCTACTCGGACACCATGTATCCAAATGACTTGCGTCCGGAAGAAAACCACGGCTACAATACCAAATACCGTGGAATCAATAAAGATGAAAAAAACGGCTGAAACTGGATTTTATTCCTAATTGATTTATTATCAAAGGGTTGGATTTTTTCGATTCACCATTTATGAATTGAAATGCGTCGGTCTTCCGTAGCGCCTTTACAAGGCACTACAATCATAAGGCATCAACTGCTTTTTTTAGGTTGAATTCTAAAATTTCCTTTCAGCCACAAACAAAACAAGGGGAAAAATGACGACCAACACCCCGCCTTCTCCTCAGAAATTCCACCTTGACTGCAACATGACGCCTTCCGACGGCATCGCGCGTTGCGGCGAGCCGGTTCGCCTCAACTTCCGGCTGCTGGATGATGGGCAGCCCGCCACGGGCGTGACCCTGCGCTGCATCACCAAATGGGAAGCCCGCGAATGCGCACGGCGTGACTTCGCCGTTTCCGACGGCAACGAAGAGATGGTTGTGGAGCATTGCAGCGCACGGCCAGGATGGGTCTATTTTGCCTTCCAGTTGCTGGATGCGTCAGGCGAACTGATCCGTTTTCCCGGCAGCCAGATTAAACAGTTCACCAAAAAGGAGGAGTTCCTCTACGAGATTGGCGCCATCTACGAGCCGGAGAACATAGTCGCCATCCCCAGCTGCCCACCGGACTTCGACGCCTTTTGGGACGGTGAGCTCCAACGGCTAAAAGCACTGCCGATGGCGGCGCAGATGACACCGGTCGAGCCGCCTGGGGAATACGCGGGCAAGGTCAAGGCCTTCGCGCTGGAGGTTAACTGCCTGGGACACTACCCTGTCACTGGCTACGTGGCTTGGCCGGAAGATGCCCAACCCCACGAGCTGCCCGCCTGCCTTGACCTGCTCAGCCATGTCCTGCAGGACGTGCCGCTGAAATCAACCTGCCAAGAAGCCGCCGACAACCATGCGCTGCAGATGTACCTCTCATGGCATGGACAGCCGACCGGGCACCCGGAAAGCTGGTATGTCAACCACAAGAATGACTACTATCATCCCTACCAGGACACCGACGACCCGCAGAAGTGGAGCATGCATGAGATGTTTTTGCGCGCGCTGCGCGGACTGCATTACCTCAAGACGTTGCCGCAATGGAACCGCCATGAGCTTGTGGTGCGTGGCGGCAGCCTCGCCGGCATCGAGGCCATCGCGCTGGCGGCGCTTGACGAAGACATCGACGTCGCCTTGATCAACGTCCCCACCGGATGCGAATTAAATGCCCTGCAATCTGGCCGCAATCCGACATGGGTGTTCCGCATCACGGGTCGCGCCGAGCTGCTGGACAATCCCGCCGTCGCCCATGCGGTCGCCTACCACGACGGCGTCAACTTCGCCCCGCGCATCAAATGCGAGACCTATGTCTGTACCGGCCTGGCCGATGAAATCTGCTTTCCCAGCAATGTCTGCGCCTTCTACAACGCCATGACCAATGCCTCTTCCAAGCGGTTGACGATTTCGCCCACCAGCGGCCACTACGGCACAACCGTCAACACTGCCGGGGACAGCCGACTGGCGCGACTCTTCAAGCGGGTAATCGTCTCGGAGAACCGTCCTTGAAAATCCTGGAGCGCGAGTGAAAACATCTCACATTTTCTTCAAGTACGAACCCAACAAGTCGGAAAAAGAATACTAGCCAGGCGCACGGAGACCATTAGCCCGCCTGTACATATCGCCCGCGGGGCTTTTTATGCCAGCGGTCAAAGTGCAACTGCTTGGCACTCGTGCGCCCCAGCAACAGTCCTGTCATTTGCAGAACCGTGCTGTTATTTCGGCGATCCGCCGTCCATAGGCTTCTGCAGTCTCCAGGTCGCCGGCGGCCGGCGCGTCGGGAGCGGGGACGTCGAAGACGCTGGCCTGGGGACCGATGCTAGCGCTGTTTCGGTTCAGGGCGCTGCTGCCTGGACCTTCCACGCTCTTGCTCTCCTGGGGTACATTGGTTGCCGCCAGCTGATTCATCCCCACCCAAATCATGCCCATCTGCATGCCAAAAACACAGAGTGCCAGCATGGTGTTGACCTTGTCCCCGGAAAAATTGCTTGAGCAAGTGAATCCTCCGGCAATCTTGTCGCTCCAGGTCCGGGAATACCACCTGCCCGCGCATTTTTCCATGAAGAGCTTCATCTCGGAGGAAACATTGCCCATATAGGTAGGCGTCCCGAAGATGATCGCATCTGCGGTATCAAGTTCCTCGAATTTCTCGACTGCGCTGACGCTGGTGTACAACTTTACCCGCGCCCCGCCGGCTTCGGCTCCCCGAGCCACCGCCTCGGCTTGCAGTTTCGTGTGACCTTTACGCGAGACATAAACAATCGCCAGAAAAGGCTTCTTGCTCTTCAACATAATCTTAGACTCCTTTTGTTTTTTCTATTCTTCCTATCAACCCCAAAAACGAATCAATAAAATATCATCATGCAAACACCCCTTGTCAAACTGCAACGCTTCGCCGACGCTGTATCGACGCGCTCGACATGCCATGCCACACGCAGGGACAGGATATTTTGGCGGAAACTGACAAGATCCAATGACCACTCCCAGTTGCAAAAACCAAGAGCATAATGTAGCAGGCCATCGACCGGCAAGCGCTAGTTCCAAGCAGAAACCTCCTGTTCCATGCTTGCTGTTAGTTGGGCGGATCAAGGTGGATGCCGGGGCGTCGTGCAGGAATTTAACCTCATAATTCATTGAAAAGCCTAATCTTTTCTTGTTTTCCCCTCGGTTTTAGTTTTTGGACATCGCTTTGGACATCACTTTCAGGTTGATAATTCCGATTAAAAAGAGTAACTATAACACTAAAAAAGCAGTTGACTCCATGACGCCAAGCACCTATCGCCCAACTACTTGTTTTTTGCATAGGATTTTCCTGAAGCCAATCCTCAAGTCATTTGCACCTGATCATTTTCCCGGTCGAACCAAATGATTGTGGCGCCTTTGCAAGGCACTGTCTTTAGGTGGGATTCCTACCCCAGACTGAAGTCTGGGGCTAAGCATCGTTAAACACATGCTGCGCCGTTATGCGGTTCTTCCCACCCCGTCCGACCCCGTCCGACTAGGGTTGCTTCATTTTCAGCCGCTTTACCAGTGACACCACCTGAGTACGAGCACCCCGGGTGCCCGTACTTAAACTGTTGTCTTGGCGTCAACTGTTTTTTTACGTTAAATCATCAAAACGGACTTTTCCGCATCCTGCCAAAAAGCACAAACAAAACGCGCCCGACGGGGAATTGCCGCCAGGCGCGATGATTTGTTAAACTGGTGGTGTACTAATCCTATTGTTCCTGCAAAGTCATCTCGCTGAATCGCGGTTTCCGCCCACCCACTTTTCACATTCTCTTGAAGTGGTCACCAATTCCTCCAATTGTTCTCCAAAGCACACCGCCTCGCCTGAAAACGGGTGTGGTCATATTTCCTTGTCCAATACGATTACCGACACCTCTCAAGGGTGGAACCCTCTCCCTGTTTCGGACGGAAAAAGGCGTCTCGAAAGCCGTCTCTATGTGTGCCCAAAATAGCGAAAAAAGGCGAGGAATAAACGGCAGAGAGACGCCGATTCTCTCTGCCGAGAGACTGCGGGAAAGTTGCCTTTCTGTCACAGATTATGGATAACTTGTGCTAGCCGATGCGCGGCATGGCATCCTCCCACGTTCAGTTCAGGAAGCCATTGATTATCTGCTCTTCCGCCTCCTGTTCCGTGAGTCCCAGAGTCATTAGCTTTACCAGCTGGTCGCCGGCAATCTTCCCGATTGCCGCCTCATGGACCAGGGCGGCATCCACGTTGTTCGCCTCCAGCCCGGGCACGGCAAGAATCTTGCCGTTGTCCATGATGATGGAATCGCATTCGGTGTGTCCAGTGCATGGCGCGTTCCCGACAAGTTTCGCATCGAATTTCTGGTAGGAGTCGTCGCGAGCCACTCCGCGCGAGACCACGTCGGCGCTTGCGCCGGCGCCGTTCATCTTCACCACATAATAACTGATTGCGCGCTGTCTGCCGTGGGTCATGAGCCGCTCTCTGACAACAAGCCTGGCATTGGCCGCAAGTTCAGCCGTGGTGGTGCGCTCCGTGTCATCCACGCCGCGTATCTGCACCATCTCCATTTCCATGACGCTTCCCTCGTCCATGTACACCTCGGTGCCGGGATTCAGGATGCGTCTGCCAGAACCGTCGCCTGAGCCGAAATGCTTCTCGACATATCTGACCCTTGCTCCCCTGGCAAGCCAGAAACGGTGCACGCCGTCGTGTTCGGAATCCTGGGGTCCGTGGTTGTGTATGCCGCAGCCGGCGACAATCTCCACGTCCGCGCCCTCGCCGATGTGGAAGTCGTTATAGACGGTTTCGCGGATGCCGCTTTTCGTGATGACGACGGGGATATGCACCTTGTCCCTCTTCACGCCTGGCGCAATGTGGATGTCAAACCCGCTCCCGTCCGGCTTCGGCTCTATGCGTATGCCATCGGTGGAAAGCCGCCCCGCCGATTCGCCATTGGCGCGGACATTGAACGCGCCGCCGGAGAAATCGTCTCTGCCCGTCAGTTCCCGCAGCATGCCTCTTATTGTGTCGGTCATGTTCTTCAGCATTTCGTCAGCCTCCCTTGTCCGTTCTTGCAGCAGCCACCAATGGCGAGCGGCGAGCCAGCCAGGCCTGGCAGGATGTCGTCCTTCGGCCCGTGCCTGTCCACGCCGCCGTCCTTCATCACCACGATTTCATCCGCGATGTCCATCAGCCTCTCCTGGTGCGATATGATCATGATTGTGCCGCCGGGAATATTTCCGCGCATCTCCTTGAAAAGCCGGATGAGGTTCGGGAAACTCCACAGGTCGATGCCGGCCTCGGGCTCGTCGAAGATGGAAAGGCGCACCCCTCTGGCGAAGACGGTGGCGATTTCAATCCGCTTCAGCTCGCCTCCTGAAAGACTGGCGTTGACTTCCCTGTGGATGTAGTCGCGGGCGCACAGCCCGACGGCGGAGAGGTATTCGCATGCGTCCGAGACGCTCAATTCCTTTCCAGCCGCAAGGCGGAGCAGGTCAAGGACGCGAATCCCCTTGAAGCGGACCGGCTGCTGGAAGGCGAACCCTATGCCCGCCCTCGCGCGCTCGGTGACGCTCTTCCCAGTGATGTCTTCCCCGTCCAGCAGAATCCTTCCCGCGGTGGGAATGGCGATTCCGGCAATCAGACGCGCCAGCGTCGATTTGCCGCCTCCATTGGGGCCGGTGACGACAACCAGCCGCCCCGGCTCAAGCGCAAGATTGACATCGCGGATGATTTCCCGTTCCCCCTGCTCTGAGGGAACCTTGAATCCGACATGCTCCATTTCAAGAATGCTCATGGTTCGCTCCTGATTATGTCAATGGCAGCGACCGCCTGCGCGTTTCGGGCAGTCGGTCTGAGGCCTGCCCGTCCCCATGCAGCGGTAGCAGATTTCGTTCTCCAGTGGTGCGCCTGCGAAGAAGGCGTCCAGGTTGGCCAGCGTGGTCGTCGCGATGTTCGCCAGCGCCTCGTGCGTCAAAAACGCCTGGTGGGAGGTGACGATGACATTCGGCATCGAAACCAGCAGCGACAGCGTCTTGTTCTGCATGGTAACATCCGACCGGTCCTCGTAGAACCACTCGCTCTCCTCTTCATAGACGTCCAGGCCTGCAGCACCGACCTGCCCGCCGCGGAGGGCGGCGAGGAGCGCCTCGCTGTCCACCAGTCCGCCCCGCGATGTGTTGACAATGACGACACCCCGCTTCATCCTGGCGAACGTCTCCGCATTGAACAAGTGCTTCGTTTCAGGCGTTAGCGGGCAGTGGAGCGAGACAATGTCCGATTCGGCCAGAAGGCTGTCCAGGGGGACAAATTCAACGCCGTCCTGCGGTTTCGGAAAGGCGTCGTATGCCAGCACCCTCATGCCGAAGCCAAGGCAGATTCCAGCGAATATGCGTCCAATCTTGCCCATGCCGACGACGCCCGCGGTCTTGCCGTGCAGGTCGAATCCCGTGAGGCCGACAAGGGAGAAGTTGAAGTCGCGGGTGCGCACTGCCGCCTTGTGGATATGGCGGTTCAGCGTCAGCAGCAGCGCGGCTGCATGCTCCGCCACGGCGTATGGCGAGTAGGCAGGCACGCGCACGACCGTCAGGCCAGCCTCGTATGCGGACCTGAAATCAACGTTGTTGTAGCCGGCGCATCGCAGCGCAAGCACCTTTATGCCCCTCGCGACAAGCCCCTCCACGACCGCACGGTCGATTTCGGCGTTCACGAAGGCGCAGGCCGCGTCGCATCCGTCCGCAAGCGGCAGTGCCGCAGCCGTGAGGCGCGTCTCAAAGTACCGTATCTCATAGCGCCCGCCGTTTGCCCTGTCGAAGGATTCCCGGTCGTATGGCTTGGCATCGAAAAAAGGCGATTTTCCTCATTGTCCGTTCTCCGATTTGCTATTCCAGTGTGAGCAGCAGGGCCATCTTGAAGCGGCCTTTTGCCTTGACCCAGTGCGCTCCGCCCTTGGCGAAATGGAAGTTCTCGCCCGCACGGATGAGATGCTCCTTGCCCTCGTATCCGATGACGCCTTCGCCGTCCAGGGCGAAGATGAGCGCCTCGCCCGGCGCGGCGTGCTCGGACAGCCCCGTCCCCGCGTCGAACGACATCACCACGAATTTCATCGTGGGATTCGACAGCACGTCCATGTTCACGATCCGTCCTTCCTGGTACGGAACAAGTTCCGCCAGCCTGAAAACCTCTCCTGCCTTGATTGCCTTGTTCATTTCACTGCTCCTGTTGATGCTGATTTCCGTGTACACGACGCCGTTTCCGCTTCGCATCCCGACTGGGATGCCGGAGGGCGTGACCATGCAGTCGCCCGCCGACAGCGTCCGCGAAACGCCATCCGATGTGAATGCCTCCATGCCGCCGTCCGCCACAAGGAGAAGCTTGCGGCAGGGAAAGGACTCCGCGCTGATGTCGGTCTCCGCCGCCAGCGAGAAATAGGCGACGTATCCGCCGTCCCCCCCATGCGCCACCTCACGGGAGACGGTGCAGCCGGGCAAAGGGGGATTGTCCCTTGCTATGGAGAAGACCATGCCTGTTTTTTCCTTCATGTCACTACTCCCCGAAGAAAAGCCTGATGTCGTCATCGACCGTGCCGATGCCCGCGATGCCGAAGTTATCGACCAGCACCTTCGCGACGTTGGGCGAGAGGAAGGCTGGGAGCGTCGGGCCGAGGTGGATGTTCTTCACGCCGAGATGCAGCAGGGCCAGCAGGACGATGACCGCCTTCTGCTCGTACCAAGCGATGTTGTAGGCGATGGGCAGCTTGTTGATGTCGTCGAGTCCGAAGACCTCCTTGAGCTTGAGCGCTATGAGGGCCAGCGAGTAGGAGTCGTTGCACTGCCCCGCGTCGAGGACGCGCGGGATGCCCCCGATGTCGCCGAGCGGCAGCTTGTTGTACTTGTACTTGGCGCAGCCAGCCGTCAGGATGACCACGTCCTTCGGCAGCTTCGCGGCGAACTCCGCGTAGTATTCGCGGGACTTCATGCGCCCGTCGCAGCCCGCCATGACCACGAACTTGCGGATGGCCCCCGACTTGACCGCGGCGACCACCTTGTCCGCCAGGGCGAATACCTGCTCGTGGGCGAACCCGCCGACAATCTTGCCTGTCTCAAGCTGCTCGGGCGGCTGGCAGCCCTTCGCCTGGGCGATGATGCCCGAGAAGTCCTTGACCGCGCCGTATGCGCCGTCAATGTGATTGCATCCTGGGACGCCGACCGCGCCAGTCGTCCACAGGCGGCCCTTGTAGCTCTCCGCAGGCGGCACGACGCAGTTGGTGGTCATGAGAATCGGCCCGTGGAACTTCTCGAACTCCTCCTTCTGCCTCCACCAGGCGTTACCGTAGTTGCCCGCGAAATGCGGATACTTCTTGAACGCGGGGTAGTAGTGGGCGGGAAGCATCTCGGAGTGTGTGTAGATGTCGATGCCCTGGCCTGCGGACTGCTCCAGGAGCATCTCCAGGTCGCGCAGGTCGTGTCCCGAAATGAGAATGCCCGGACGGTTGCGGACGCCCAGCTCGACCTCCGTGATTTCGGGATTGCCGTAGGCCGACGTGTTCGCCTTGTCCAGCAGGGCCATCCCCTGCACGCCAAACTTGCCGGTCTCCAGAGCAAGGGCGGTCAGCGCGGCTGCGTCCAGCGAGTCGTCCAGCGTCTTCGCCAGGGCGGACTGGATGAAGGCGTCGATTTCCGCATCGTCCTGCAGCAGCGCATTGGCATGCTTCGAGTAGGCGGACAGTCCCTTGAGTCCATAGACTATGAGCTCTCGGAGGCTGCGGATGTCCTCATTGGCGGTGGAGAGGACGCCCACCGTCGCCGCCTTGGCGTCGAATTCCGCCTGCGGTGCATCCCACGTCGCCGTACCGGGCAGAGCCGCCGCATCTGCGAGCTGCGTCAGCAAGCCGCGTTTCACTTCAAGGGTATGGACGATGGCGCGGACAATCGCCTCCCTGTCGAAATTGGCGTTGGTGATGGTGATGAACAGATTGACCGTCACCAGATGGTTGACCTCCGCAGGCACGGCCTTGCCCTCCGCCCGCAATCTGGTCGTCACGGCGGACAGTCCCTTTGTCGCAAACACGAGCAGATCCTGCATCGCCGCCACTTCGGGCTTCTTACCGCAGACGCCGCAGATTGTGCAGCCCTTGCAGCCTGCGGTCTCCTGGCACTGAAAGCAGAACATCTTGTTTTCCATGGCATTGTCTCCTATGGTTTCTTGGTGGTATTATCTCAATCAACTGTGAATCATTGTCTTGAAAGAATCTTGCGAAGGCTCTCCTGCAACTCAAGGCGCTTCTGCGTCAGGTCGAACGTGCCGTTGGACAAGCCCCATTGCTTGACGAGAAGACGAAGCGGACCTACGACCAGACGGAAAAGCGTGTCGAGAGGAATATCGCCGCGGATTTCCCCTGCATCGACTGCCTCCCTGAAATGCAGGAGCAAGGCTTCGCGGTGGCGCTGCATCATCCCGTAGAGCAGCTGCGCAATCTCTTTGTCGCCCTGGAACTGCTCCTCCGAGAACACCACGCGGGCGAGGTCGGGCGTCGCCAGCACCTGTTCCGTCCTTCTGGCCAGAGCCGCCTCCACCGCCGCCCAGCCGCGCAGTGATTCGTCCATTTCATCCACCTTGCCCTCGAAACGGGACACCAGCGCCTGGATAATCTCCAGCTTGCAGCTGAAATGAGCGTACAGCGCCGCCTCCGTCAGATTCAGCCTCTTGCTGATGTGGCGGATTGTCAGGTTGCCGATGCCGCCCTCCGCAATCAGGTACAGCGCGACATCCACAATCTCGTTCTGCCTTGGCGTCAATTCGTGCTTCATCTTTTGTGTTCCTTCATGGCTATCTTAACAAACGTTAGTTAATGTAATAGCCTTTCAAATTTCCGCAAGCGGCTTGCCTTGCATTTTCAGAAAAATAAACCCAAACGTCAAACCACACTCAAAAACAGGAGGATTCCAATGAAACACACTTACATATTCCCAAGCATACTCATTGCGCTGGACGTGCTTTCGGCCTTCGTCCACGCGGACGGTTGCCGATATCGTCTCTGGCGTCCGCCAGAGAATGAAATGAGTAAAAGGCCGCCGGGCATCGCTGTCCGACGGCCTTTGGCGTTTATGGTGTCGCCTATTGTGGTCTTACTTCATCAGTTCCGTCACCTGGTCCTTCCATAGGTCGGGCACGGCCCTGCGAGTGCTGTTGACCGAGAGGTCGGCAGGGTAATCGCCACGGATGACGCTTTCGATGATGGAGGGGGCGAGCATCGACAGGCGTATGAGTCGCGCCACGTAGCTCGGCTCACGGCCTATCTTGGCGGCGATGGCGCGAATGCTCTCCACGCTGCCGTCATCCAGCAACTGCACCCAACGCCGCCCACGCGCCACGGCGGTGAGGATTGTCTCGCGCCGCAGGTCGACGATGCTGCTGTCGGGATTGATGATGACGCGCCCGTTACCCGTGTTGCGCCACTTGAAGGTCACGGGGACGGTCTCCAGAAGGTTTCCGTTGCCCAGCCGTTCAGTCTTGGTCACTTTCATTTTCGATTTCCTCCATTGCGCAGGTGAGGCCTTCGGTGCGGACCTCGATGTCCATCTTGTCTTCGTAGAGCGTGACGCTTGCCACCAGCAGCTCCAGCATCCTCGCCGCCATCAAGATGGACGACGGCACGACCTTGGGATGCGTCAGCAAGACGGTCATCCGCGACATCGCAGAGCTCAAAGCGATGGGCTGCCCGCTTCGCTTCAATCGAAAGTTGGACACCTATGAGCTGCTGGACAAGTCCTGGGAACTTTCCTCCGCGCCACTTCTGGGCGGAAGCGAGATGCTTGCCGTGGCGGTCGGGACGCAATTCGCCTCCGCCTGTCTGCCGAAGGAGGTCGCTACGCAGGTTGCCCGCGTCGGCCAGGCCATCTTCGAGGCCAACACCGATGACTTCGACCACGGCGTGGACACCACCTCCATGAAGATTCTCATGCCTCCGCTTGCCCCGGAAACGGAAAGGATATTTGCGACAGTCTATGAAGGCTGGTCTCAACATCGCCTCCTGACCATCCGCTATACGGACGAGAAAGGCGAGACCACCGAACGCACCATCGAGCCGCAGGCACTCCTTTTCCACGGGATGGGGTGGTACATCCGCTGCTACTGCTACCTCCGCGGCGGGCAGCGCACCTTCGCCATCGCCCGCATCGAGGCGGCAAAGTTGCTGGATGTCACATTTCAGCCGCGCCCGGAACTCTATGAGGATGTCACCTTCGACACTTTCGACGGGCGCAAGGTGTACGAGAATGTCGCCATTCGTCTCACGAAGGCGGGAAGGCAGTTCGCCCTGGCGCATGTCCTGCACTCGAAGCAGAAATTTGAGAAGGCGGATGGCGAATCATTCATCATGACCCTTCCCGCCAAAGCAAAGCATCTTGCGGTGGAATGGATTCTTGCGCAGCGTGGTGAGGCAACCCCCGTAGCCCCATGTGAACTGGTCGAGGATGTGATTGCGGCCAGCCGGGCTGTCACCGAAAACGCAATGAGGCAACTGGAGGAGGAACACAAATGAGCGCAATCGTCGCAGCAATCGACCTGGAGACAACGGGGCTTGACCCGCTCTACCACGACATCATTGAACTCGCCATCCAGCCCTTGGATGATGAATTCGAGCCGTCGGAGGACATCCCGCCCTTCGTGGCGAGAATCAAGGCGAGGCGACCGCAGAATGCCAGCACAAGGGCAATGGAGGTCAATGGCCTCGACCTGAACGAGGGTGAAGCGTACCACGAGTTCCTTGCCCGGCTGCTCGCCTGGCTGGAGGAGTACAGCATCGAGAAGATTGATGCCCTCGGGCAGAACGTGGATTTCGACCGTTCCTTCATTTCGGCGCAGATTCCCGAACTCGGACGGCTGCTTGGACACCGCTACCTTCGCGATTCCCAACGCCTCGCCTGCGCCTACAACGACCTCGTGCGCATCAAGACCGGCAAGCCAGCCTTTGAGAATTTAGGGTTGTCCGACCTGCGGAAGGCATTGGGCATCGAGGGTTCGCAGGAACATCGTGCACTTGACGATGCGCTGGATGCTGCGAAGGTGTACAAGGCGTTGCTGGAGATGATGGATATCAGGGAGGCTTGAAATGAACGTACTTGGCTGGACAACGAAGGAATATAAGTTGGGCTATCAGAATGAAAAACTTATCGGCTATGTCTTTACCGTAGATGGGAAACCGCTTGTTTTTAAAAGCTATATTCCACTGGACGGAAGCGACATTACGGAAGTCGATTACCTCGTCGATACCCAAACGGAATGGTGTAATGCGCCATATCTGGCATGTTGTAATTGTGGGATAATTGGTTGCGATGCCGTCCATGCCGTTGTTAAATACAATGGCGACAAGGTATTCTGGTCTGTTTTCAGAGGCAACTTGTATGGAGACAACGTACAACCTGAAATAGAGGCAACCTTTTGTTTCAACAGGACGCAGTATGAGGAAACTATCAAGTCATTGCTGGAACAAGCCCAATTGGATGCACAGTAATGGGGTTAGAAACAAATCTGAGTGTATAATAGGAGAGAAAACAACAATGATGGCCCAAGACAAGATTCCAACAGATGAAGTGCTGGACGACATTGCCCAGAATGATACTCTTGAGAGAAATCATCTGATTTCTAAATTTATACATCTTCTAGCGTCTGTAAAAGGTCATTATGCAATCGCTTTGAATGGTCGCTGGGGAACAGGCAAAACTTTTTTTGTCAAGCAAACCGAACGGATTCTCCAGCAATTATTCATTGCAGGCTCTGAAAACAAAGAGAACCCAAACAAGGCACTTGCCTCTGGCTTTGGAGATTTACTGAACGATGAACAGCTAAGGCAGTGTAAAATGATACCCATCTACTATGATGCATGGGAACACGACAATCATCAGGATGCATTGCTTTCACTTATACTCGAAATTGACAAGAAGATTTCTGGTTACTTGTCTACCATTCTTCCTCAAAAGGAAATCATGGAAAAGGCGAAAATCAGTGCTTCCAGAGTAGTATCCAATCTGATTGAGCATTTTATAGGTATTGACATCATGGAAGTTAAAAAGGCACTGGAAAACGAGGATTTAGCAACCCAAACCATCCGAAATCTTCGCAATGCAGATGACCTGAGGACAAATATTATCAACTTCTTCAATGCCATAATCCCCAACAACGATGCAAGAATGGTGATATTTGTTGATGAACTCGACAGATGCAGACCAGATTATGCAGTGCAACTGCTGGAGCGGGTTAAGCATTATATGCTAATCGATAACATAACGTTTGTGTTCTCCGTTAATATTTCTCAACTGCAACATACAATAAAACGCTTTTATGGCGATGGCTTTGATGCCAACCTATACCTTAACAGATTTTTTGACTGGCATGTGCTTTTGCCAATGCCAAATGTCTTCAAAGAGAGGGCGATGTTTGTTTTTGGTTCAAGGGGCTCTTTATTCAACGAGTGGTGTCAGGTGTTGGCTGAGCATTTCAACTTTGAAATCAGAGAGCAGATTCATTTCTTTGACTCCATTAACAAGCTACTTCGCATCCCCGATTACAATTTTGGCGTTGATTTTTCTCGATGGCCTCCGCACACATTGCCCAATAGCTTTCTCAACTATTACTTCGCACCGATGGCACTGGCCTTGCGGATACATGATATCAACCGTTTTTATGATTTTATAGATGGAAGATATGAGGAGTCAATAGAATTACTTGCCGATCATGCTGGATTCTTTACCGAATCCGCCTTAAAGATGTTAGGTATAGATACGAGCAAGGCGGATGGCCGTTCCGAACTTGCTGATGTTTTGAAAAAGCTTTACAATGCAGTTTTCAACAAGACATATCTTTACAATGGGGAAAAAGAGATTGTCGGCATAATGGAAATAAACGAATCTATCAAGCAAAAGTTCATTGAAAATATAAGTTCGCTTGGCCCTTTGAACCTAAAAAAAGCAGTTGAAACTGGATTTTGTTCCTAATTGATTGACTACCATATGGTTAGAAAGTTTATTCCGTTCACCATATTGGTGAATTGAAATGCGTCAGTCTTC
>Ga0123335_1002011_pt1 | contig 31527 bp, 23 predicted proteins | sample BiotimSIPDNA_2_FD_89707 | JGI IMG/M metagenome (GOLD analysis project Ga0123335, IMG submission 89707) | Anaerobic biogas reactor microbial communites from Washington, USA - Biogas_R2 time_0 SIP DNA | ecosystem: Engineered > Bioreactor > Anaerobic > Unclassified | place: Washington, USA... | reverse complement strand
TGGTGGTTTCAATGTGTTTTTTAACCATCTCATCAGGCAACAGTTTTTCGCCGAATACGGCATAGGTCAGCACCTCGCCGTACAGGGCGTCCTGGCCGATGTGTTCCTGTTGTTTGAGGCTGGTGGCCATATAGCCCCCTTCGGCATTGAACATGCGCGCGTACCCATCCTTCGCCTTTTGAATCTCTTCATCGGTGACGGGATATCCCAGTTCGCGGGCCGCGAATAAGGCGCCGCAGTGGAATCCCTGATTAGAGGAAGGGGCGTCATCATCATCGTAAGGCAGCTGATCGTGGTAGGTCTTGAAACAGGCCAGGTCCGGCTTGAGACGGGGCGGAACGAACAAGCCGTCCACCTCGTGGGCACGCATGAAGCGGTAGGCGCGGTCCACGGTGCGCATGTCCAGGTCGCCGCCGGCCCGTTTCACCAGCGCTGCCCAGATCAGGTAGTACTGGGCATTGTCCTCGTAGTCAAGGCGCTCGTAAAAGACCGCCGCCTGGGAGGCGGCATCAAAGACGGGGTCGTCCAAGCCCCGGCTCATCCAGAACCCGTCGGAGACCCATTGTTTCCAGCCGTAACCCACACCGGATATAAATATATAGTCGCTCTCGGGACGCAACAGGTTTCGGCGCAGCAACAGGTACGAGGTATTACGCAAGATCGCCTCCAGGCCGGACTGGTTAAACCCCTTGGCGTTGGCAAGCGCGAGATGGGCCGCCAGTTGCACATCGTACAGGGACCGGGCCGGCGAGGAGAAGATCCAAGTGGTCCAGGTCTGTGTCTCCCCCGCTTCGATGTGCTGCCAGCCGTCAAAATGGGCACGGTACACCGAAGTGGCATCCACATCGCGGGGAATAGAGATAACCCGGCGCGGACTGCCGTCGCCGTTGCACAGGGAAAGTTCGCGTATTTCCGGATCGAATTCCATGAAGGACAGGTTGCCCCACTGGCCCGGTGTGTCACCGATGACCCCGTAAAGGCGGTCGCCGGCGAGACACCCGAGGAAGGGAAAGGTCTGCAGGTTACCGCCGCCGAATTCCGGACCGGAACAACCGGGACTGTACTTCACCGGTAGTGCTTCCTTGCCCGTGAAAGAATAAAAATCACCCTCCACGGTGGGACGCCATCCTAGGTTGAGATAATAGCGCGTGTCCGTCTTCGCGGTTACGGTTACCGTACGCTTAATTAAGTCCGGCCCAAGATTGCGAAAAGACTCTTGAAACGAAAGCCCGTCCGTTTCCGCGCCTGAAAGTTCCAGACCGTCTTTTGTCGGCCTAGCCTCCCGATACATGATCTGCCGTTCCGCAGGCCCTTCGGCGGTCGCCAGAACCGCCTCGAGCGACCAGACGAAACTAGTCTCCTTGAAGACCACCTGCTCCCCGTCATGGATCTCCTTGGTGGTGCCCAAGCCGCGCATACCCTCAACGGGAACTGCTAAAAGAGCAGCAAAAGTAACGGACGGAACAAACAGAACGAGAAAGACTGTCATTACAGTTGGAATGATACGAGGCATGGTTTGATTCCCTTAAATCATTGCTGCCACAGAAGGCACAGAAAGCACATAAAATAATTGATAGAGTCGACAAACAATCCATATTGTTACAGCAAGTTAAAGTCACCGCAGTTTTAACTTCTTCGAAATAATGTTGGAATTTGACGCGTAGTAGTACGGAGATCACAGGATCAATTTTTTTATCTGAATTTTTGGCGAACCGAAATTAATCAATAACCCGTCTCGTTGTCCGGACGCACGCAGATAGCCAAGCACTTGGGCAATGTGTTCATCCGCTATTGTTTTACATGCCTTCAACTCAACGACGAGGCAATTGTTCACAAACAAGTCCGCATAGTACTCACCCAATATAGAGCCGTCCTCGTCTCGAACAGTCAAGGGATATTGCTGCTCCACTTTATATCCCGCTTTTCGCAAACGATTTGCCAATCCGTTTTCATACACCTTTTCCAAGTGCCCGTTGCGCAGATAGGTATGAAGGCCAAACGCGTTCTGCCGAATCTGGGCACTCATGTCAAGCAGGGCGTTCTCATCTCTCATTGTCTTCTCCTTAAATGTTTAGAGTTCCGTACAGTGCCACAAAAGGCATAGAAAAACTTGCGTGGTATATATTTTTTGTGCTTTCTGTGCCTTTTGTGGCCATTCTTTCAGGATTAGAAAACTAAAACACCTCATGGTACACTTTCGATTTTTAAGACCCTGCTGATGGCGTCCAACCGCGCTGCACCTTCTTCCAGCGTGGGACACAACCAGCCGCCCTCATCGAATTCATTCCAAGCATAAATTAGTATAGCCCTGGCTTCCGCCGCTTCCGGGCATTCCCGGCACCAGGTGACGGCATGTTCAAGATGGGTCGCCAGTTCCTGCGGATTGGGCGCTTCATAATACTGTTCCATATCGCCGCCTTTGACCCAGGGAACCGGCGTTTCCACCCGTGGACGCATGTCCCAGCCGGCCGTAACCAGCGGGACAACAGGCATACCGACCGATTTAAAGGTGTCCCACCAGTGTTCCGTATGCCGGACAAGGTCGGCATAAGAGCCTGCTTTTGCGCCGGCAGAGGAAGCATAGGCGCCTATGGCGTCAAGGCCCAGCGTTGCAGCCTGTTCCTTGAGCGTGTCCGGCGACCAACCCTGGGCCACGATATAAGGCGTGGGTATTCCAGCCGCGATCACCGCCGCGCGAAGCGCATCAAAAGCCGTTCGTGCCGCAGCCCAATCCTCAAATTTGCCCGGCCCCACCAGGCCGTCCACGCTATACAAGAAGACCAATGGCCGCCCGTTCAAGACGGTCTGGTAGGTGGATTCCTTGAAGTACCTGATATACCGGGCGACCTTCGCCGGCCATGCATCCATGCCGCCACCGGCCTCCCAGCCGCCCTGCAGGTTCAGGCAGAAACGCACGAGCGACTTCTTCTCGCTCGTAAGATAGAGTTTCAACCCCTGGCTCAGGGCATTTTCCTCGGGATAGACAACAAAGGCCCAGTAATCCAATCCTGCGGTGTGGGCATAGTCAATCTCCTGGTCCATGATCGCCTGGGTGTTGCCGCGTACTTCGACCGCGTTCTCCCCGACAACCCTGCCGTAAAACGGCAGTCGGTAATGCCAATGAGACGGGGCGAGCGTTTTCTCCACCATCAACCCCACATTGGAGGCATTCCCGTGCCAGGCGTCCCAGCGTATGGCACCAACCAGCGGGCGGACGGACTCCGCCTCGGTCCTAGTGTCGGCCATTGCCGGAACAAATAGCTGGAAAAATAGCGTAATGGACGCCACATATAGTATCCGGGAAAGTCCCACGTGCCACGTGCATAGGAATATCAGGCACGTCTTCACTGCAGCGATTCCAACATCTGTTTCGAATCAATGCTCATCGGATCGATTTCCATGGCCTTTGTAAAACATTCCCGCGCCTTGTCCCTGTCGCCCAGGCCCAAGTACCCAAGACCCTGAATATAATAGGAGGACACCCGGCGGTCTTTCCGGCCCAGTTCATGTTCCAACAGGAATTTTCGGGCGGTATGCGACTCCTCCACGGACACGGTGATATGCCTGCCGTCCTTCACCGTGCCCAGCCGGTTCTCCCCTTTGGCAATCAGTTCCCGGAACCGTTTTTCCGCTTCCGCCTTGTCTCCGCCAAGTTCTAGCGATGCCAGTGCTTTGAAATAAGCCAGTTCCGGGAAATCCCCGGCGCCCCACCCGCTGGCCGGCGCATACTCCACCATCGCCTTGAAATGCCCCTGGGCCGCTTCTTCATTGCCCGCCCGTTTACTGTTGAGCCCCAGGTAATACTGGGCGATGCCCGTCTTGCTGTCCCGTTCCGCCTCCAGGTTGGCGGGGAACTCCATGGCCCGCAGGAAAGATTGTTCCGCTCCCGGGTATTCCGCCCGCTCCATCAATGCCCGGCCCTTCTGGAGGTGGGCGTCCACCCAGTACACATGGGGATTGAAGGTGGCGCCTTCCTTGATGTGGTACTGCAACTGTTCCAGCAAACCGATGGCCGCTTCATAGTCCCCGTTGTAAATGCTCAATTTGATGCGCATCAACTGGAGGTCCGTCACGTCCTTGCCCATCTCCCCGTATTCGGCGAGAAACGTGGTCAACTGCTCCGCTGTAAGGCTCGCATAAGACATGTACAACTGCGCCTCGGAGAAGAAACGCGGCTCGGAAGGATACAGGGAAATGGCTTTCATGACGTTCTGCAGGGCTTCCGGCATCTGATGCAGATGGTTCGCTTGGAGATAGGCCATATTCCGATAGATCATGGCCTCGTCACTTTTATATTGGGCCGCTTTTTCCCAGCACGCTACGGCCGCCTCTTGCTGCCTGTCAGCCAGGGCATTGCCCAGCAGATACCAGGCCGAAGCATCTTCCGGATTCTTCTCGACGGCAAAACGAAGCACTTTCACGGATTCGTCGCCATAGGGGAAACACAGGTCGGTGGAAAGCCCGGATGCCTTGCTCAATGCTTCCCGCGCTTTCTCCTCCTCCCCGGACAATGCCAGGTACATGCCCAGGTGATAGTGCACCATCGGATAGGCATTCAGCGCGGGTGGTGCGGATTCCGCGGCCATGGACATGATCGCCGTTGCGTCATCGTACAAGCCGAAAGCCGCGTACCGGGCAGCGGTTTCGATGTAATTGTAGGGTTCCTCGCGCAAATGGGCGACAAAATAGTGCCGCGTTTCCGTGAACGGGCTGCCGGTCATAATTTCGCCCAACAGGAACTGTTCATACATAGCCATGAAGTTCAAGGGATCGGATTCGTAGATTTGCCGGTTGATTATCGTGGACTCCTCGTAACGGCCCAGATTCCTGAGCGCAATCGCTTTTGCGAGTACGGCCTCGATGTTTTGCGTGTTTGCCGCGCAGGCACGTTCCGCGGCATCCAGCGCCTTGTCCCAGCGGCCGCGCCTGCCCTCCAGTTGCGCTGCCAATGTGTATCCCGCCGAGCTCCATTCATAGGCCCACGTGGCGCGATAGAGCATCTCCAGGGCTTCCTCCGCCCGGTCCTGCTTCATATAGCACACGCCCAGGTAATAGAGGGCATCCGCATCCTCAGCTTTCTTATGGTTGCCTGTAACCACGGCGACGGCACGTTTCAGGTACTCTTCCGCTTTCTCATATTCCCCCCGCTTCAAATAGATCTGCCCGAGGCGGGTATTGGTCGGGACGTCATTCGCATCTATCTTCAGCGCCGCTTCGTAGTACTTCATATAGTCAAAGTTCGTGTTACCGAACTGTTCCAGTTTCAAGCCCGCGAAGTACAGTTCCCGGGCGGTACGGTATTCCTTCGGATCCAGGGGATCCTTGTAGGGTTCCGGAAAAGGCTCGTTCAGCATTGGCTGCTTCCGCCAGGCGGCCAGTTCCCTTCCATCTCCGGCACGTACGACAATCTTTAAGTCCTCAAGCACGGTGCCTGCACTGATCTCCACGTTTTTCTGATAGGTCGCCGCCGGTGAAATATCCACCGTTTCCTCCAGAATGACCGCATCCTTCAACGTGAGCACGATTGTTGCGCTTTTTTGTTCCGAGGTGGTATTCACCTGCACCAGCGCGGTTTGTCCCTGCAGTTCCAGGTTCACCGCGCAGTCTTTGTTCGCCTCCTTGATGCCGCTCATCCCCTTGATTCCGTACAGGTACATGTCGCCGTACTTGGTTTCAAAGGGAGCAACGAAGTTATAGTCAGGCTGGTTGTCTGAGTAAAAGCCCATCATCATCTCGGCGTAGGGACCGTCCTCGTCCGTTAATTTCTGGTCCCAGACCTCCTGGACCTCGTTCTTCCCCCAGTTCCAGAGTTTCTTCCCCTTGAAAATGCGGTAGTCCCCCACCAGGGCGATGCCGGCATCCTTGGCGTGGTCAATGCCGCCCATGAAATCCTGGCCTGTCTTCGTGACAAAAAAGGACACCGGTTGTTTCGCTTCCTTCCACCAGGACAAGTCTTCTCCATGGGTATAGTCCACCGACTGGTACACCTGGTTCAGCACCGGCCAGCGCGTAAACTCGGTGACATAGTGGAAGTTCATCATCTCGACATCGGGCGGGAAGATGAACTGGTAGCTGTCGTTGACATGGACCGCCACATTGGCAAAGTACAGGGCGGGATACTGAAAGGGGGTGACATTCATGCTCCTGAAAGAAATTTTCACATACGCCTTGCCGGGTTCCAGGGTCATACCCGTCATCCACCGCGTCTGGCTTCGCTTTTCATATTCCCCCACCCAGACCGTACCGCTGCCGTCGAGACCGTTGGTATAGACCCAGTCCACCTCGATAAGACTTGTGGCGCGGTGATGGTGCGGGGTATTCCATTCGACACCGCCGGAAGTCCATGCGCCCAGCGTGCCAATGAGGGCGGGTTTCACAACATGGTTGTTATACACCACCTCGTAGTTGTTGGTCTTGTCCTGGACGTAGTACAGGCGGCCGCCCATCTCGGGGGTGATGCAAACCTTAAGAAACTCGTTTTCAAGAATAAGAGCCTTGTATTCCTTGTCCACCTTTTCAGTGTCCTGCACATCATAGAAGGGATAGGGATAAATGTGCCTTTCCGCCAGCTGCACCTCTTCCGAGCGAAAGAACAGGGGTACCTTGTCCGGATCTTTCGCCTCGTAGGTGGGAAGAACAATAGTCTCTTCGGATAAGGTGACCTCAGCGGAGCAGAGATTTCCGACGAGCAAGAGAACAGCCAACAGCATTGCGAACATGAAACGCTTCCTTTAATGTTTTTGCATCAGGAACGCTTGCCAGGGAACAACGATCTGGCTTTGGAGAGTCCTTTGCCGGGTCTCGAACGCTCCGGCGATATGATATCCCTTTACGCCAGTGCCCATCCATGTCGCCTGGAAACCGCTTTGAAAAAGTGCCGGCGAGCCCCAAACTCAATTAGGGCCCTTTCGTCTGGTCAGGGGGATAAAAGAAAAAAATTCCGACACGGAGTACAAGCACCTCAGTTTATTCGCATCACCCTCAGTAACAGCAAGCGGGGCCGCGCTCTTATTGTTATTGCCCGACGATCAGAGTTCGAACCTGCCGCATCGCATACGATTTCCTCCTTGCCGCAGGCCTTTTATTTTTCCGGAATTATGCGGTTATATGTTAAAATTTACACGCATAGAGGCAATGCAAAAGGAGTTCGCTATGGCCGAAAAAAAAACGTTGGAAGAACTCATCGAGCGTTTGCCGTCTGATTGTCAGGCGGAAGTACAGGATTTCATTGAATTCCTCATAGACAAACATGAGCGAAAGTCCGGGAATAGATTGCTGCAGAATTGGGCGGGCGCGTTAAAAGAACACCGGCAGCACTATTCATCAGTAGCGTTGCAGCACCAGGCGGCGCAGTGGCGTATACAATGAGATATCTTCTTGACACCAACATTTGGCTGGAAAGGCTCCTTGACCAGGAACATTCAGAGGAAGTGGGACAACTGTTGGCCGCGCTGCCCTCAGATCGAATGGCAATGTCTGATTTTACGCTCCATTCCATTGGTGTTATTCTGGGACGACTCGGAAGCGCGGATGTTCTTGTCTCTTTTGTCAAAGACATCTTTATCAATGGCGCCATCAGCCTGGTTACGGTACCTCCTGTGCTCATGGACAATGTTGCATCGGTAATGAAACGGTTCGGTTTGGATTTTGACGATGCCTATCAATATGTGGCAGCCGAACAAGCGGACGCTCACATCGTCAGTTATGACAAGGATTTTGACGGGACGGATCGGAAACGCGTACTGCCTGCCGACATCCTGGCAAACGAAGTATAGCGCAACACTTCAGTTATCCACGATGATGGACAGCTAATCTCTCGAGACCGGCGATGTTCCCGTATTTATCCCTTTATTTTCGACCGATTGGCGCAAGAAAACAGACCTCTTCCCATGAGAACCACTGCCGCCGATAATGGCCACATTGTCCTGTTGGTAATCCTTACGGTCATCCTGACTGCCCCGCAGGAGTAGACTTCTGCCACGGCGGATTTAAGCGGAAGCGTCCACTCAAGTACAATGCCTGGGGTTCTTTAACAGTACTCCCGTGTCGTGCCCGTTCAGGACTTGTTATGCCCATGCCAGTCATTCCCTTGAAATACCAGTTATGGTTTTATTACGGCGCACTGGCCTGCGTGGCCATGGCGGTAAGCATGCATGATTCCACGTTCAACAATTTCCTTGCCGAAACGTTTCACCTGAGCGCCGACGCGCGGGGCCACCTGGAATTCCCCCGGGAGCTGCCCGGATTCCTGGTAGTTACGATGACGGGGCTGCTCTGCATGCTGCCGCTGACACGGGTGGGACTGGTCGCAACACTCCTTTCCACAGCCGGACTGGTCAGTCTGGCATTGTACGGCATTTCCTATCCCTTCATGATCGTGAGCATGGTGGCCATGAGCGCGGGTGTGCACCTGCTGCAGCCCGTAGGCGCATCCATTGTGATCGGCCTGAGCGGAGAACACAATCGGGGCGCCCGCCTGGGCCAGGCCGCAGCGGTGAGCACGATATTCACAGCGCTGGGCACCGGGCTGGTATGGCTGTTCATGGACCGCACCGCGCCCCAATATCAAACCACCTTCCTATGCGCGGCGGGGGTCTTCCTGTGCGGCGGGCTGTTCTACGCGCTCATGCACATCCCCCATCTGCACCAGCCCCGGCAGCGGCTGGTCTTCCGGAAGGCGTACCGGCTGTATTACCTCCTCGAATTTCTTTCCGGCGCGCGCAAGCAGATATTCCTGACTTTCGGGCCCTGGGTGCTGATCAAGGTGTACGGACTGCCAGCGCCGTCCATCGCGGGGCTGCTCATGGTCTCCTGCCTGATAGGCATCGTGTTCAAGCCCCTGGCGGGCATGGTGATGGACTATACGGGGGAACGGGTTGTAATGATCGCGGAGGGTCTTGTGCTGGTCGTGGTCTGCCTGGGCTACGGATACGCCCAGTGGCTCATCGCCGACCCGGGTTGGGCGCGGAGGCTCGCCTGCTGCTGCTTCATCCTGGACGAAATGCTCTTCGCCCTCGGTAACGCCCGCGCCCTCTACCTGTCCCGGCTGGCGCCGTCACCCCAGGAACTGAATTCCTCCCTGGCCATGGGCGTTTCCATCAACCACGTGGCTTCCATGCTCATCCCCACTGTAGCGGGCGCCATCTGGGTCGGCCTCGGCTATGAGCGGCTTTTCCTGGGTGCTGCGGCTTTTGCACTGGTCCTCGCCGGCGTGGCCTCGCTGGTGCCCCGTTCTGGAAGGAGATTTTCAAAGACATGAAGACCTTGGTCTCGGTATTTATGGTAGCTGGAATGATTTTACAAGCACCCCAACATCCTGGCACACCCACGCCGGAACAAATCGCCTGGCATGAAATGGAAATCCAGATGTTCCTCTGCCTGGACCCCTGCACCTGGCAGGGGCGGGAATATGACGACCATTCGACTCCGCTTGAACAAATCAATCCGGTATCACTTGACACCGAACAGTGGTGTGAGGCCGCCAAGTCCTTTGGCGCAAAGCAAATTCTCTTCGTGGCCAAGCATACCGGCGGGTTCTGCTGGTGGCCCACGGAAACCACGGAATACTGCGTGCGCAATATCTCCTGGAAAAACAGAAAGGGTGACGTGCTCGGCGACCTGGCCGCCAGCTGTCGGCGGCACGGACTGAAACTCGGCGTGTATATCTATCCCGGCGACGACCAGTGGGGCGCGGGCATCGGCAGCGGGGGCAAAACGGCCGACCCGGCCAAGCAGGAAGAGTACAACGAGGTACTGCGCCGCCAGTGGACCGAAGTGCTCACCCGCTACGGCGAGATTTCCGAACTCTGGTTCGACGGCAGCTGTGTCATTGAACTGGGCGACATCATCCAACAATACGCGCCCAAGGCCATGGTTTTCCAAGGACCCCATGCCACACTGCGCTGGCCGGGGAACGAAAAAGGTATCGCCCCCGAACCCGCCTGGCAGACCGTGAAGCGGGCGAACGCCTTGTCCGGCGGCGCCACGGGCGCCCACTCCGATCCCGACGGCGATGCCTGGCTGCCCATGGAAATGGACACGACCCTCCTGGATCACAAGTGGTTCTGGGGACCAGATACCGATCACATGCTGAAACCCCTCGATACCCTGATGGAGATTTATTTGAAGTCTGTCGGGCGGGGCGGCGTACTGCTCCTTAATGCCACACCGAACACTTCAGGATTGATTCCGGAATCGCACCTGGCCCGTTACCGTAAATTCGGTGCTGCCATAAAACGCCTCTATGAGAATAAAAAAGGCGAGACCTCCGGAGAGGGCACCGAATTCGAAATACGTTTTGACGCACCCACATCCGTCACCCACACTGTTATCAAAGAAGACATCCGCCGGGGACACACCGTACGGGAATTCCGGGTGGAGGGCCTGGTCAACGATGTTTGGATATTACTCGCCCAGGGAGAACCCATCGGCTATAAACGCATAGACACCTTTGAAAAGGTCGAAGTGAAAGCGCTGCGGCTGCATATCACCAAATCCGCCGCCACGCCGAATATCCTGCAGTTTGCGGCTTATGAGGCCAATGACCCTTTGGCACCCCTCCAGGAATCCGGGAAAGCGGAAGGAATTCCCATAGAATCGTGGAAAGACGTCAAACTTTCGCAAGACTGGCAGACGGTGGAGGTGGACCTTAGCCCGGCGATCCGCAAGCCCGGAGAATATATCATCATGATTCAACAATCTGATAAGGGAGGCGCACTCGAGACCACGGATGCCATGGTGCTGATTGCAGGCGTGGAAGCGCCGCGTCATATCACGCCCCTGGACCGACCCAATGCCTGGCGTATCCAGCGCACGGATCAGGTCACCAGCGACGAGAAAGGCCGTACCACGCTGCGATTGCGGACACGCTGTATTGCCGGCGGACAGTGCGAAGCAGATTTGCTGCTTCGAGAGGCAACACCCTAGAGCACCGGCGTGACAGGTATCCCTTTCCCACCCGTGCATGGTTTATACTAGCTTCAGGCCATAAAAAGGATCCGTTGCGTTTTATTAAGTCCATTAAGAAGGCCATGACCTATGGATACCGCCATTTGCTGTCCAAAATTTGACCCCTCACCCTGGGAAGGCAAGACTTTTGTATGGGATAAAAGGAAATTCATCAAGGACCGGGCTTTCAGTCTCTTTTACATCCCGTTAAATTTCGGCATGGTCATGAAAAGGACACATGATCTCGTACAAGCATCCGGCGCCACCATACCGGAGTATCTCTGCCTTTCCGACCATAGATCAAAATGGAGGATAGATGTCTACCTGGCCGTGGACGAGGAGATTCCCGGTGCAGAAAACGTCACGTTAAGCGGCCGCTATTTCAGCAAAGTCTACGAGGGGCCCTATAGCGACACCGGCAAATGGTGCAAGAATTTTGAATTGTACACGCGTGAACAAGGAATGAACATTCGCACGCAGTTCATGTGGTATACCACCTGTCCCAAGTGCGCGAAGAAGTACGGAAAGAACTACACTGTCATTATCGGAGAGACCGGCTGAATATCTCTAGGATACATAACCCCGGCCGATAGACCCGGCCCCCGTCCATTTACCATTACGCTTTTCATAAACACGTATCCCCCCTCGCCCCGCAAGCCAGTTAGACTGGTTCCCCAGGTAAATCATAGCCACGGTTCCGTCCTTGCTGAATCCCGGCCGTGAAAGAGTAATGATTCCCGGCGATTCTGCGTAAATCATATAAAATGCTTTCCAGCCATCCTTCCCTTCTGTTTGAAAAAGAGTTTTCACCTCCTGCTCTGTCAAAACAGAATGTCTGAGCGGAATTGTTCCAATAGAATCAAGTGTATTGGACCCTTTGTTCTTTCGCAATAAATCGCGGGCAGCTTCCGCATAATCCTTGCCGAGACGGGTAGCCGAAGCAATCACGCCTGCTTTGGAAAAGATTGATAATTCCTGGTCAATTACAAGCGGAATATCTTGTGAAACTGCTTCGGCAAATTCCAGTCGCAGAACTTGCTCCACAAAGAGTGCATCAGTATGATTTGGAGTTGTGGCGATTGGTCCTGGTCCTGTCTGACAACCCAATAGCGCTATAGCGATTATTATTATAAGACTGCGTTTCATTCTCTTTTCAGCCTTTCGGATTGTGTTGAAACCCGCGGATACGTGCAGTCCCGCGCAACAGCATATTGAATTGGCGCCCATTTCATTTGAACTCATTCCCTGTTAAACATTTTACAGCGCTAATATCAAGTATGCCACAGATTAACCGTGGTACGCGAAAGGACAGACACGGAAACCAATAAACATGCGGATTGATTCCCGCTTTCAGAAAAGGACGGTTTGCGCTCGGTGAAAAGTCGGCTTCAGGCGCACACCAGACAAAATCCATATGAGCGCCGCTCACCTTCCGGGCCTTTTGTGGCGCACCACATCGCGCCATGTATAATGCTTTCAGGTTTTGTTGTTCAATCTGCCGGCACTGTACGCACGGCATGGGAGTACTGTTTTATGTCGCAAAAGGATCTCGCCTCATATCGTGAATTAATTGAGAAACTCAAAGTGAATGTCAGCCGCGTCATCCAGGGAAAGGAAGAAGCCATTGACCTGTTTCTCACCGCACTCTTCGCAGGTGGCTCGATCCTGATGGAAGATGTGCCGGGCGTTGGCAAGACGACCCTGGCAAAGGCGCTCGCAAAATCCATAGACGCCGCATTCAGTCGGATACAGTTCACACCGGACCTGTTGCCCTCAGATATTCTGGGAGCCTCCATATACAATCCTCAACAAGGATCCTTCACGTTCCGGCAGGGACCCATATTCTGCAATGTGCTGCTGGCTGATGAAATAAACCGCGCTTCGCCCCGCACCCAGTCCGCCTTGCTCGAAGCGATGGGTGAAGGGCAGGCCACCATAGAGGGAAACTATTTTCCGCTGCCGTCGCCATTCCTGGTAATAGCCACACAGAACCCGATTGATTTCCACGGCGCCTATCCCCTTCCGGAAGCGCAAATGGACCGGTTTCTCCTGCTGTTGCGCCTGGGCTACCCGGAGCCGGAAAAAGAAATGAGCATTCTCTATACCCTGGCGGAAACCCATCCTATAGACAATGTTCACGCCGTCATGGGACGCGATGAAGTTCTGGCCATTCAGCAGGCCGTGCGCCGTGTTCGCGTTGACGAACGCATCGCAAGGTATATCATCGACATTGTGCAGGAGACCCGATCGGACAGCCGTTTGAAACTCGGCGTGAGTCCCCGCGGTTCACTGATGCTATTTCGCGCTTCCCAAAGCGCGGCCTTTATGGCAAATCGCGATTTCGCACTGCCTGATGATGTGCAGCATATGGCCCCGGAAGTACTTTCCCACCGCCTGGTACTGACTTCCAAATCCAAGTACGGCGGCGCAAGCAAAAGGGATATTATCCAGGAAATACTGACAAGGGTAAAAACGCCCCTATGAGTTGGGAAACTTCACTTTTACGAAGGCTCTATGTCTATCTCTGGCTCTTTAAGTTGACCCGTTTCGGCAAGGTGCTGGTCCTGTTCGGAGTATTAGCCGCCTCTTTCGTGGCATGGTCCGTGGAGATTTTGTCCTTCTACCTGTTCTCGGCGCTATTTGCCGTCGGATTCTTTTCATTTCTGTTTAATCTGATGTGGCGCACCCGCTTCGAGATGCGTTTGTCCATGCCGGACCGGGTCGTCGCGGGGGCGTTTCTGCGGGCCGTCGTGGATGTGCGCAACACCGGACGGCTGCCTGCCTATGACGTGGGTGTTTCTTTTGTTCTCCTTCCAGCCGGACTCCGTGAAGTTACCGTGGAAAACTACATCCCGGTATTGTCGCCCGGCGAAAGCGCCCGCTTGTTTCTTTCCATTCACGCGGCCCAACGCGGCAGTTACCGATTGCCCCCGCTTCGATGTTTCAGCGCCTTCCCTCTGCGTCTGCTCCGTTCAGGAGCCTCGCGCCTGCCTGTGGGCAACCTGCTGGTCCTGCCGTCTTTTACAGCCTTGGAAAATATCAACGTGCCGGTGAGTCCGCGTTACCAGATCGGGGGTGTGGCGCTAACCGCGAATATCGGTGAATCGCCTGAATACATAGGCAACCGCATGTTTCAGGCCGGTGATTCCATCCGGCGCCTGGATATGCGCGCCTGGGGCAGGGTGGGCGCCCCGGTGGTGCGCGAATACCAGGAAGAATACTTCCTGCGTCTCGCGGTCGTGCTTGATACATTTGTGGCCCACTCCACATTGCGCCACCCCCGCAGGCTGTCCCGGCTGGAGAGCGCCATCAGTCTGACCGCTGCCATGGTGGATGCTTTGTCACGAGGCGAGTACCTGCTTGATATTTTTGCGGCGGGCCCGGAACTGTATAATTTTCGTGCAGGCCGGGGCGCCCCCCCTTTTGACAATGTGTTGGAAATTCTGTCTTGTATCGAACCCTGCCACACCAATCCGTTTCGTGTTATTACACCAGCTCTGGCTGATGAACTGGGCAATATCTCCACCGTATTGTTTGTATTTTTGGATTGGGATAAAGATCGGCGAGAAATGACACGCATCGCCGCTGAATGCGGTTGCCGTACCCGCGTATTGGTCGTCCGTGAAGGGAATACGACCCTGCCCGCGGAATCCGACGGAGAAATATCCCTGACCTGCATCACACCGGACACGCTTCGCAGCGGCGGAGTGACATCCCTATGAATCCCACACGCGTCGTATGTTTTTTACTTATCTTGCTCCAGGGAATTCTGACAGGAATCCTCACGAATACCCTTCTTTTCCCGCTAATAATGGTTGTTCTGGCGCTATTAGTCTTTAAACAACCCCTATCCATCTCCCTTACCAGTCGGCAGAAGATATATGGTCTTTTGGCCCTGTCGCTCTTTTTCGCACTCAAGATGCGGTTCTTTCCTATGGAATTTGAGGGCAGGTTCAGCCCTTTTCCCAACAACTATGAGTTAAACCATGTCGTAGCGCAGGGTTTACTTGCCCTTCAAGTCATTATTTTTGCGGTAACACCCCATGCCAAGGAACAAGCAGGTTCATTTTATTCTTTGCGTTACCTCTTCCCGCTGTTGACAATGACGCAGTTGTTGATGATCACCGATTTTGTTAGCAAGTCGAACTTGCACCGCCTGGCAGGCCTGTTAGGTGCAGGCCTGTTTACCCTAATCTTTTTTGCCTACATTTTTTCAGTAACCAGGGCGAATACCCGCATTCACGGCAGTGTTGTCCGCACACTGGCATGTCTTATCCTCCTGGGCGTTTCCATTGTGGCGGGGATCCTGTTCGCCCACTATGCCGGGCCTAACGTTTCGCGTCTAGATGTCTTTTTCTTTCAACTTCTTCGTCCACCTATCACGCCAACAGGCACAGGCATTTCGGAAAGATCAACATTAAGGAGTGTGAGCGACACGCGCAGTGCAAACGAGAATCAGGTGATCGTACGCATAGAAGCGGATAACGCACCCGATTACCTTCGCGCGTACGTATTTGATTTTTTTGACGGCCGCAACTGGCAGTCTTCCCTTGATGCAACGTATCGCCTTCCGGACAGGGCGCCTCCGGACTATCCCCTGGACGGCAACTACTTCCGCCTGCGCCCTATAAATAGTGAAACGCTAAGCACAATGACGGTCTGGCCCGCAGCCTCTTCATCCTCTCTGCTTACCACCCTGAGAACACGCGGCGTCGCAAGCGAACTATCTGATTTGCATGTGGACGACCATTACTGCTGCAAGGTAAAACGCCTGCCCTTGAACCGCCCCTACCACTTACTGGAAAGCGCGCGTGCAGATGACGTTCCGCCGGAGCCTGTAAGACGGGCGTCTTATCTTCAGATTCCCGACAGTCTTTCACCCGAAGCACGGTCTCTTTGCCTTTCCGTACTGGAGGGGGCGCATACAACGGAGGAAAAAATCAGCGCCGTAATTGGTTATTTTCTGTCCCATTACACTTACAAAATCGGAATCACTATTCCTCCGGGACAGGATGCTCTTAGCTTCTTTCTGACGCAACGCCCCCCGGCACACTGTGAATATTTCGCCGCCGCCGCCACACTGATGCTGCGCCTGTCCGGGGTCCCGTGCCGGTACGCCACTGGTTTTGCCATTGCGGAAAAAAATACGGCGGGAGGCTACTGGGTGGCTCGAAACCGTGACGCCCACGCCTGGGCGGAAGCCTGGGATGAAAAACGAGGCTGGGTCATCGTTGAAGCGACTCCCCCGGACGGCCAGCCCCATTCATCCAGTTTTGGACGGCTGACTTCCTTGTGGGATGTTCTGAAATTCCGCATCAGCCTGGCCCTGGCGCTGGTGCGCGAAAAAGGGGTTCATGTAATCACACTTGCCGCCGTCGCCTTGGGACGCCTGCTGCTTTTTTCCCTCCCGGGACGCGCGATCCTCTTGGGAGCGGCACTCTGGATGCTTTCACACGCGATAAAACGCTTCCGTGCCAAGGGGCCCGTAAAGAAAACATCCGTCGAAGAGCGGCGCTATATCAGCCTTCTTGCGCGTATGGATCGTCATACGCGACATCACGGTTTTATACGCCCGCACCACCAGACCTTGAACCAGTTTGCGGCCGCTGTTCGCAACGCGAATCCTTCAGATGCGTGGCATACCGCGACTGCCCACTGGTACGAAACATGCTCCAAACTTCGATTTGACGGGACACTGCCAACCGAGACAATCTCCGTGTTGAATGAACTGTTTCTGAGCCTCACACAAATAGATCGGGAGAAACGACCAAATAACTGAAAAGCGTCCCGGTTCCCAGGCAGATGAAGCAGCGCGCCCCAGTCCGACACCAATTCATTTACCGCTCGCCTCAGGGCCCAATATCCCGTTTACACCACCGGATTCGGCACAAACGTAGTGCGGCATTGTTTCAGGTAATTCAGGCCATGCACCTGGCCGGTCATTTCAAGGTCATCCTTGTACACCGGATCATGCCAGCCTTCAATATCGATGCTGCCTTTGAACCCAACCTGACGCAAAATGGAAATGATATCCGTCCAGTTGGTGTCGCCGAAACCGGGCGTGCGGTGGTGGACATATTCTCTGGCGCCACCAATGCCGAAGGTTTTGATGACGTCCCACTGCACCGTGGCGTCCTTTCCGTGAAGATGAAACACCTTGTGCGCCCACTGGCGCAGCTGGGGAATCGGGTCGATGAGTTGCACCAGTTGATGGGAGGGCTCCCACTCCAAGCCCAAGTTATCATAGGGCAGCGTATCAAACATCATTTCCCAGGCCACCGGATTATGGGCGATATTCCAGTCGCCCCGATGCCAGTCACCGCCCATCTCGCAGTTTTCAAAGGCAATGCGGACGCCCTTATCCGCGGCACGCTTTGCCAAGGGTTCGAAAATTTCCTTGAACCGGGGCATGCTCTTGTCCACAGGCTCATCCACGATCCGTCCCGCGAAACCGGCCACGATGTCGCAGCCGAAGAGGGGCGCGGCGTCTATGAGCGCGATCCATGCCTGCCGCGTTTCTTCATCCACGGACTTGCCTCCCAAGGGATTGCCATAAACCGCCAGGCTGCTAATGACCGCGTCGTGACCGGCCAGGACCTCGTGTATTTCCCCGGCCATGCGCTGCAGATCGGCTCCCCCCAATGTTTGCCAGAAGCTGATCGAGAAGGATTCAAAGCCGTGGGGCAAAATCTGTTTGATATAGGCCGGCGGGTTATCGCCGCTGTTCACGAGCGTGCCGATACGAATGGTTTCCGGGGCCATGGAAGATTCCTTTGCAGGCTTAGGGATAGGAACGGATTCGGCGGACAAATTCTGTGACTGTCCTGATGCGACGGGAAACAGCGCCGTAGCGCCCGCAGTCAGAACGGCAGCCTCCTTCATAAAACGGCGCCGGGTTCTTGGCTCTGACATAAAAAGCAGACTCCCTGGATTCGAGATTGCGGTGTGACCTGGATTATATCCCCTGCCCTTCCGCAGGCACAACCGCCGTTGCGGCCGGGGTAATTTCGGGAGCAATCTCAAAACGGTTCTTTACATAGATGTGCTCGCTGCGGAGGTGAATGCCGCTCCGCATGGTATTGGGCTCCGGAACGATATACTCCGGCCTCGGGGTGATACCGGGTATCTCAGGAAAGCCATAGATGCTGGAGAGGGCTTCAAAGACGATGGGGGCATCTGAGGCCGTTTCGAAAGACAGTTCGTAGCCCTCCCCGGGAAACAACTGGAAGGAGAACGAGAACGCACCATCCTGTTCTTTCACCTCACGGCCGTCGATCTTCACCGCGCTGATGGGCGGCCCCTCCACCTGGCGCAGGTGTATGTCGTAGGGATAATCCGCGGTTTTCAAGCGCATCGTCACCTGCCGTTTGCCGTTCACTTCCAAACTGCTGGACATGGATCCGGGGTTCAATCCGCCGAATTGCGTGGAAAGGGGCGCTTCTGCGCGAAGGTAATGATCGCCCGGCTTGCCGGGCAGCAGATCTTCAATGGACGCCCTTGCTTCCGTCGGGAAGAACTGCCGTGTCCATTCATCGACCTGCTCATCTTCACTCAGCCACCAGGCGGCGCCGCTGGTCAAGTCCGCGTAATAGACCACGGAATCCATTTTCGGACAGTCCTTGCTTGGCTTGCTCAACGCCAATCCCGCCGTAACCAGCAACAGCGCGACTGCCGCGAACACCGGGTAGATCGCCCACAGACGGCGCGTCCGGCCGAGCAGCACCAGGGCAGGCATGATGTTTAAAAGCAGTATCACGGCGAGCCCGGCCAAAGCAGGCGCCACCAGAATCATCAACATCCATTGCATCATTTTCCATGCGGGCGGCAGCAGGCAGAGAGCGGGTATGGCGAACAAGGTGGCCGCTAAAAGCCAGCCGGGGCTGATTCCCTCCTCACGGGTACCCAGACAGACCAGCGCAAGCCCCAGCGCCCCGAACAGGATGGGCCAGGTCGCGAGAAAACTGCCGCCGGGGAACATGAATACCATGACCGCAAGAATGGGAAGCATCCACACCAGGCCAGCGGCATAGAGGTCGCTCACGCGCAGACGGCGGGCAACCAGGGAGAAGAAGAGTCCGCCGATGGCGATCCCCATCGCGCCAAAGGCGTAGCAGTAGAGTTTGGAATAGTAAAACGCCTCGGGGCCGGGGATATAGGTGAACTTCACGGTGTACAGGTACAGGGCGTTTTCGTACCCGAACACGGTGGCGAGCATGGCAAAAGCGGTAAGGGCCGCAGCCATGATGCCGCCGGCAGTCAGCACGAGCGAAAGAGCAAAGCCCTTGAAGGTAATCCTTCCCGTAAAGAGGCCTGCGGCAATGACGAACATAAGCAGGACCACCGCAAGCATGGCGAGCGGGGTGCCCCTGGACAACGGGTACCGCACCATGCCGTAGCCCAGCGTATTGAAGTATGTCGCGTTGGGACTCTCGAGTTGAAATGCCTCAAAATCGACATTACCGAAATGACGCGCGATACCCATGCTATAGGCGCCCATGTGCTGAATGCTGGGCGGATGGACATGCTCGGGCGAATCGTTCACCGTGTGATACCACATGAAGTTGTCGATGTAGGCGATATTGTAGCCTTTCTTGCCGGCATTGCGGAACTTGGTGAAGTCGCTGCCGAAGGGGGACCGCTCATAGATGGCAAACATGAGGGAACTGGCCACGGGCAGCACGCCGTCCCCCTTGGCCTTGCACAACTCGTCAATGAGCGCCCCATTGTTCGAAGAAGTCTCGTAGACAAGCGCCGGGCCTTTGGTTCCCCGGACGTCCAGATTGGTGACAATGCCGATATCCTCCGCCAGGGGATGATCGCAAAAACCACGGGCACCGTAGCCACCGATTTCTTCCGCGTCCAGGAATGCAAACACGAGGTCGTTGCGCATGCGGGGGAGACTCATGAACGCCCGCGCCGTTTCCAGCATGGTTATGCAGCCGCCGATGTCGTCGGTGGCGCCGGGTCCGTAGGGCACGGAATCATAGTGCGCGCTGAACGTGACCGAGCCCGTACTGTCCGTGCCCGGTATTCGCCCAATAACCGCCTGCTGCAGCTGCAGGTTATTGTCTTTCAGATCCGCTGTGGACATGAACTCGGCTTCAAGACCCATCTCCTTGAGGGTACTCAGCAGGTACTGTGCCGTTTCATCGTTATTCCTGGACCCGGCCGGATGGGTTTTCGAGGAACAGGCAAAAGCATGCTCTACGGCACGATAGGCTGAAAATTCCGCCGACGGGGTATCCTTGGGCAGAGCACGGGGCGGCTTCAAGGAATACATCGCGTAAAAGGTCATCCCGAAAGTAAACAGCAGCGCCGCAAGCGCACACCAGAAGACGGACCGATTCTGATTATTCATGGTGATTCAAGATTCCCTCTTTGTATCCGAGTATTAAGAGAAGTGCTTTCACTTTTCAGGGTTCAGACCATAGAGGGAAAGGCGTGGTTTCGCCGATAATAAGAAAACCCGCGTTTCGCTGCGCTGTTTCTTATCCCTGCGGGTTTGGGAATGCATCAAGGATGTCCTGGACCATGGCCACCGGCGAGGCGCTTTTTAGATCCAGGGCAAGATGGACGATAACCAACTTGCGCGAAGGAATAACGATAATGAACTGGCCTTCCAGTCCGGAGGCGAAGAAGACATCCTCGGGTATCTGCCGTCCCTCCGCCGCCGCTTTCGCACGGGCGGAACGGGAAACGAGCCACCAATGGGCCCCGTAGTGGGCATCTCCGGCGGTATGTGTCGGTGTGCGCCCATATTCCACCCAGCCCTCCGGCAAAATACGTTCGCCTTGCCACACCCCGTCATGCAGATACAACAGCCCGAAGCGGGCGTAGTCACGCGCCGTGGCATACATCAAGGACGACCCGACAAAGGTTCCCGAGGCGTCCGCCTCGAGTATGGCGCTGCGTATGCCGATTTTGGAAAACAATTCCCGGTAGGGAAGCGCGTAATAAGCATCATCCCCGCAAACCTGGCGCAGCATTTTACATAGAATATTGGTCCCTGCGCTGGCATACGCCCAGGCGGTGTCCGGGGGACGTCCCAGGGGCAGGGTTGCGGCGTAATCGCCCGCACCCGGCTTCAGGAAAATCATCGTGGTCAGCGCCGTGGGCGGCAGCAGGTCGAACTCATTGTAATCCAGCCCGCTGCTCATGCGCAGCAGCATGTCAATCGTGACGGCACTGCGAGGGTCGCCCGGACCCTGCCAGAAGGGCACCCCGTCATGGATGGACACTTTCCCCTGTCGCACAGCAACGCCATACAGCGCGTGGACCACGCTTTTGGTAGCGGACCAGGCAGCGAAACGCTGACCGGCATCAAATCCTTCAGCATACTTTTCCGCGACAATTTCATCTTCATAAACCACGATAAGCGCGCGTGTGTGCCGCTTAAGAAAACGAGTGGGTTCGTGAAACAGAGCATCCACCACGTCAACCAACTTGGCTTCATCGATATCGGAGGGGCGGGGCTTGCCCGAGGGCGCGTCACCCATCGGCCAGGGCACCTGGGCGGCATCGTCTTGTTTCAACACCAGTTCCGGGCGTGCCTGGCGCTGCAGCGCCGCAATGTCACCGTCATGGGCCAACGCGACCCCCAGCCCTTCCCGGTACACGGCCGTCTTGCGGCGACTTGGAAAGATCCACGCGGTGACCGTTTTGTTTTCCCGGTCCACTTCATAGCGCAAGGGAAATAGAATGGCCAGTTCCTGTTCCGCGACAGAGTCCGGCGTTCGGCCGGCAACAAACACACCCGAGGCCAGCAATTTCGCCCCGTACGCGGCGAATACGTCCGCCCCCGCCCAGACATACCAGCAGACAAAGCCAACATGGGCGGCTATGAAAAGAAGTACGAGGACAAGCAAGGACAAAAGAATTTTACGTTTAAGCGGCTTCATTTTAGTTATTCCCCAGATTTCCTGACAGAACCATCCCTGTCTGCTTCACCATAGTCAAAAAACTGGTTCAAGTTCAACCTTCAACTTATGGGGGTCCCGCTTGAAGGTTGAACTCAGGGAAGAACCCGCAGTATAACGTACACTCCGCTTTGGTGATTTCCCGGACGTACAACAGAAAAGGATACGCCCATGATAACCGCTCTATCCATAACCGTGCTGGTGCTTTTCGGCGAGAACGCACAGGATCCGGCCTTCCCGGTCCGACTTGCCGGTGACTGGCGCGTTGAAGTGGCGGCGGGCACTTGGGGCGCCGTAACGCTGGCCCAGGCCGCCGCTTTCGACATTGCCCCGCCGCAACGCGTTGCCGTGAGAAATGAGCGCCAAGCAAGCCTGCCCGTATACAACCCCAGCGCGGGTGGCTGGACGCGTGGCGCGAAACCACGGGGCATTCAGACCGAGGAATGCACCACTCCCGGCAAACTATACCCGGAAACCTTGCGCGTCAAGGCGGGGCAGGAGGACAACACCATTACGTTTACGGAGGGCAAGGATTATCTGCTGGAGCCCTCCTGGGGAACCTTCGGGCGCATTGAGGGCGGTGCCATAGGCGAAAACCAGGAGGTCTACATCGATTACGACTATGAGCCGGACCGCCTCGACACCCTTGCGATAAACGCTGCAGGTGAAGCACACCTTTTTGAGGGGACTCCGGCCCTAGGAGTGGTGTTGCCCGCCAAGGAAAAAGAAGGCTTTACCCCTGTCGCGCGCGTCTATGTGCCGGGCAGAATTACAAAACTGACGGAGGACAATCTCTATCCCCTTTATTTTGACACACCGGATGAAGCGCGTCAAATGCCTTGCACAGCGGAACAGTTGTTGCCGATAACAATGGCGAAACTGCGCTCCGGAGAGCCCCTGACACTAGTCACGTTCGGCGACAGCGTCACTTGCGGCGGCGGTGTCGGGAGCGACCAGACGCAATGGTGGCAGGGACAGTTCACTGCGCGGCTGAAGGAACGGTATCCCGCGTCACAGGTCACGTGGAAAAACGCGGGCTGGGGCGGCGCCAGCAGCAAGTCCTATATGGCCTCTCCGCGCGGCAGCGAACATGACTATATACGGGACGTTCTGGAACCAGAACCGGACCTGGTCATCATCGAATTCGTGAATGACGCCGGCCTCGACGAGCAGGCCGTCGCAGACCACTACGGTAAGATCCTGGCCGACCTGCGCGGCGTGGGCGCGGAAGTCATTCTGATGACGCCGCACCTGATACGTCCGGACTGGATGGGACTTGACACGGCAAAGGTAAAAGAAGATCCACGGGCCTACGTGCGCGGATTAAAAGCCTTCGGCAAGTCCAATCAGGTCGCCGTGGCCGACGCATCCGCCCTGTACTGCGACTTGTGGCGCCGCGGCCTGCCGTACATGACCCTGATGGCCAACTCCATCAACCATCCCGACGTCCGGGGACATGCACTGTTCGCCGACGCACTGATGGCGCTGTTTCCCAGGCAATAACTGACACCTGCCGGCTGTACACGACATAATAGGACCTATGGGACCTATAGGACATATAGAAAGACCATTGCCTCTCCTTTAGTAATCATCATTCAAAGCCAAAGTAGATTCCGCGCAAAGAAGACTATCCTTAGTGCGCATCCGTTTTTTCCCTAGACACACCCTTTGTCTTTTCGCGGTTGAACTCCGTCCGCCTCTTCTGGTCCAATACACTCGTTACATCCCCGGGGCGCCAAGCATACTTTCCCGCCGAGACGAGGTATTCCTTTCCCGCTTGTGGAAATGTGCGTCCCCTTGCATTGTTTTAATCCATTTTGAGGCACCCATGATCGTAGAACACGTAGTAAAAATCGCACAGGAACTAAAGCTCGCGCCGGTTCAGGTGAAGACCGTGGCCGGACTTTTCGCCGAAGGCGCCACCATTCCGTTCGTAGCCCGTTACCGCAAAGAGGCGACCGGGTCGCTGGACGAGGTCGCCCTCACCGGCATTCGCGACCGTCTGGACCAGTTGGCGGAACTTGACAAGCGCCGTGAGGCCATTCTGAAATCGCTGGAAGAACGAAACCTGCTGACCGACGAACTCAAGGCGCAAGTCATGGCGGCGGATGCCATGCCGGTACTGGAAGACATTTACCTGCCCTATCGTCCGAAACGCCGGACCCGGGCCACCATCGCCCGGGAAAAGGGTCTGGAACCGCTAGCGCAAGAACTCCTGAAACAGGAGTTAGACGATGTTGCCGCTGCGGCCACGCCTTATGTGGACGTGGAAAAGGGCGTATTGGACGTTGAGGAAGCCCTACAGGGCGCGCGCGACATTATCGCGGAAATGGTCAGCGAGAACGGGGATGCCCGTGCCGCACTGCGCACCCTGTTTCTGGACCAAGGGGTCTGCGAATCCAGACTGGTCAAAGGCAAGGAGGAAGAAGGCGCCAAGTTCAAAGATTACTTTGACTGGCGCGAAGCGGCGGCAAAAGCGCCGTCACACCGCCTGCTCGCCATGTTCCGGGGAGAAAACGAAGGCGTCCTGTCGCTGACCATCGCCCCGGAAAAAGAAGAAGCCCAGATCCTGCTGAAAGGGCTCTTTGTGACAGCGAAAAACGCGGCGGCGGAACAGGTCACCCGCGCCGTGGAAGACAGTTATAACCGCCTGCTGGGCCCGTCCATGGAGACGGAGGTGCGCGCGGAGCTGAAGAAGCGGGCCGACACCGAAGCCATTCGAATTTTCACCGAAAACCTGCGTGAACTGCTGCTGGCGCCGCCCCTGGGGCGCAAAAGAGTGCTGGCGCTGGATCCGGGATTCCGCACAGGATGCAAACTGGTATGCCTGGACGCGCAAGGCAAACTGCTGCACGATGATGTCATCTATCCCCACAGCGGCGAAGGCGCCGCGCTGGACGCGGCAAAAAAGGTGCGCGCCCTGTGCACGGCGCTCAACGCGGAAGCCGTCGCCATCGGCAACGGTACGGCCGGCAGGGAAACCGAAGCCTTCGTGCGGCAACTGGGCCTGGACGGATCCATCCCGGTGGTGATGGTCAATGAATCGGGCGCGTCCATCTATTCGGCGTCCGATGTAGCCCGTGAAGAGTTCCCTGACAAGGACGTGACCGTGCGCGGAGCCGTCAGCATCGGACGCCGGCTCATGGACCCCCTGGCGGAACTGGTCAAAATTGACCCAAAATCCATCGGGGTCGGGCAGTATCAGCACGATGTGGACCAGGCCGCCCTGAAGCGGAGCCTGGAAGATGTGGTAATGAGCTGCGTCAACGGGGTGGGTGTGGACGTCAACACGGCCAGCAAACAGCTGTTGATGTACGTATCCGGACTCGGCCCCCAGTTGTCGGCGAATATCGTGGCACACCGGAATGAAAACGGCCCCTTCGAGAACCGCGCCCAGTTGAAAAAAGTGCCCCGGCTCGGCCCGAAGGCCTTTGAACAGGCGGCGGGATTCCTACGCGTCCCGGGCGGGAAGAACCCGCTGGATGCGAGCGCGGTACATCCGGAAAGTTATGACATTGTCGATGCCATGGCCAAGGATCTCGGATGCAAGGTCAAAGACTTAATGAGCGATGCGAGCCTGCGAAACGGCATTCGGCTTGAAAAATACGCTGATGACAAGGTCGGCCTGCCCACCTTGCGCGATATCATGAACGAATTAGCCAAGCCGGGACGGGATCCGCGCAAACAATTCGAGGCCTTCAGTTTCAAGGAAGGCGTTAACACCCTGGAAGACCTTGTGCCGGGAATGCGGCTTCCGGGAATCGTGACCAATGTCACCGCTTTCGGCGCTTTTGTGGACATCGGCGTGCATCAGGACGGCCTTGTTCATATCAGCCAGTTGTCCGACCGTTTCGTAAAGGATCCCAATGAGGTTGTCAAGGTCCACCAGCGGGTAATGGTAACCGTCCTGGAAGTGAACCGGCCGCTGAAGCGCATTTCCCTTTCCATGAAATCCGAGCCTTCGCAACCGCGTCGGCCAGAAAACGCGAAACGCATCCCGCCAAAAGGGGAAGTGACTTTTGATGAGTTGCGCCGGAAACTGGCGGAAAAGTTCAAATAACCCCTTCCCATACTAACCCTGAGCGCACAAATTTCGGGGGCATGCAGCTGTACAGCCCGCAAAACCATATTTCACCTGCGAAAGTCTGAAAGGTTGTCCGGTTCACACTATCTTTTGGCTAACTACAAAGGCGAGGCACTTTCATGACCTTTTCTTCTCATGCGTTAACAGGGATTCCAAAACAGGCCCATGCCTGGTCAATCGGCATCTGTGTGGCTGCCACAGCGCTTTGCATCGTCCTCTTCTCCGTCTACAAAGACCGACCGGTCTGGGACGGGTTCCGGGAAAGCAGGGAACTCCAAAAACCGATTTACGGGGAACGGATTTACAGGGACAGCGTGTTCCGGACCCGGGCCAACACCTGGTCTAATCTGGCGTATGTCTATGTCGGGATCTACGTGATAGTTATCGGCCTTTTCGACTTGAAACAGCCCGCTCCCGAAGGAAGCGGCCATCTGCGTCGTCGCCCCGCCCTGGGTCTCCTGTACGGCCTGGCATGCTGCTATCTCGGTATCGGCAGCGGCATTTTTCACGCGTCCCTGACCCACTGGGGACAGCAATTGGATGTGGCGGCCATGTATTCCCCCCTTGTGGCGCTTATCGCCCTGAACCTGGACCGCCTTCGCCCGGCATGGCCGCTCTGGGGTATGATGGCGATACTTGCAAGTGCGCTGTTGTATATCTACAAGTGGTCCATGTCTTCAAGCCTGGTCTTGCCTGCCCTTATCCTGAGTGTGGGCTTTTTTATGGCACTGGACCGTTTCCGCCATGATTACCGCATGGAAACCCGCTGGATTCTGCTTGCGATCGCCTCCCTGCTTGCAGCCTTTCTTTTCAGGCAGATGGATGTTGCCGGACAGTTTACGGGATCCGACGCCTGGCTGCAAGGACATGTGCTCTGGCATGGCTTCACCGCCTCCGCATTGGCCTGCGCATATCTGTATTACAGGTCGGAGCGGGCCTGTTGAAGGAAAATGATTCTATCACTATGTCCACATGGACATCAGGCCGACACATCCCCAAGAATTATATGGAAGATCGGTATACCGAAGCTTAATACACACGATAGGGACTCATCATCCCACGGGTATCAGGATTTCATTGCGCCGCATCCAGGGCGGCGTCCAGGGCGGGTTATACTGGGCCACCTGCGCCTCTCCGGTCATAGCAATACCGTCCCGTTCCAGGGCCGCCTTCAGTTCCCGAATTTTTCTGTTTACCCTGCTCTCCGTGGCGTAACCGCCGAAACGCACCGCCGCCACACGCCGTTCCTCGATTTTCTTCAGGGTAATATCCGGATTATTGGGCTTCGGCAAGCTTTCCAGGGAGTAGATTCTCGGCATAATGAAGGCTATGACATGGCGGTTTTCCGCTCCGGCAAGCAGCACCGGCGCCGTCATGGGAATTTTCTGAGAGGCTTCGGCGGTCACGGGCGCCGTCATGCTGATGTTTTGGGAGGCGGTGTTATTGCCAAAGATGTAATCGGCAAGCACGCGGAAGCCCCCGTAGAGCGCCTCGCGATAATTCCCTTCCACCACCACCTCCGCGCGGAGCTGAACGGAATAATAGCGGATTTCATAGTCCGAGGCCTCCGTTTCAATCATGAACGGCGGCTCTTCCACATCCCTGTTGCTCATATAGCCCACGATGCTCCATACCCCAAACACGATTACGCCCCCGGCGGCAAGCAAAGCAAAAAGTTTTTTAATCCAACGCATAAGGTTCATAACCTCCGCGTATATAGTAGCCCCATTGACAGCAAAAGGGCAAAAAGTTCCCTGCCGGCCCATACGATTTTTCCATTTCCTATGCTCTTTGCTATGATGTGCCGATGAATACTATAGGAGTCATAGTGGGACTGGACATTGGCGAGGCACGCACCGGAATCGCGCGCAGCGATGCGCTGCAGATCGTCGCTTTCCCGTACAAGGTGGTTCGCGCCGGAACGGAAAGCGATATGGCGCGCGATGTGGCCATGGCAATACAGGAAGTGTCCCCGGTACTGGTGGTGGCCGGGCTGCCGCTGAATCAGAACGGAGAACCCGGCCCCCAGGCCGCAAAGGTGAAGTCCATGGTTGACCGTCTGCGCGCCCTGGTCTCCGTGGAGATAATCACCCAGGACGAACGATTCAGCACGGCGGAAGCCCTCCGGGTTGCACGGGACATGAACGCGCGCAGCAAGGCCCGCAAGGGGAAGGTGGACCAGGTCGCGGCAGCATTGATTCTGCAGACCTATCTCGACCGCAGGCAAGCCCTGAAAAATACGCTTGCATGAAAATCTTCCAGTCGGCCGCGCCAGAGAACTGACACTAAACGGGGAAAAGGATAATGGGAAAAACAACGACTGAGACGCCGCGAAAGAAAAAGCGGTGGACTTTCTGGCGCCTGGCCTTCATGACCTTTGTCTGGTCGTGGGCCGTCCTGCTCCTGGGCATTGTGGCCGCGGCGGCCCTTGCCTTCATCGTCTACGACCATGTAACCCGTGAAGGACAGCCCGGCGCACCCGTGGAAATCACCGTGCCCGAGGGCGCCTCGGGACGGGATGTGGGCCAGATTTTAGCGGAAAACAAACTAATCGAGCACGAAGGTTTTTTCCGCCTGGCCATCCAGTTGAAAAAAGTGGAGCCCAACATCCAGCACGGGGCCTATGAACTGCCCCGGGGCCTTTCCGCCATGCAACTTCTGGAATTACTGATGGAAGGGCCGTCAAGCCATCTCCAGGCCAACCAGGTGCGCATTACCATACCCGAGGGGCTCTCCATACCCCAGGCAGCCGCGCTCACCTCCGACCCGGAGGCATTTATAGAGGCCGCCCAGAATCCCGAGTTTATCGCGCGCCTGGGCATAAATGCGGCCACGCTGGAAGGGTTCCTGATGCCCAATACCTATTTCTTCGACACGGATCCACACCCCCAGCTCCTGGTAAAACGCATGGTCAGCCAGTTTGAAGCGGAATGGGACGCGTTGCTCGCGGAAAATCCGGGCGCTGCGGGGGTGGACAAACTGTACCTGGTAACCGTGGCCTCGCTGATAGAACGGGAGGCCAAGGTGGAAGAAGAGCGGCCGCTGATCTCCCAAGTCATCTACAACCGGCTCGAAGAGAAAATGAAACTGCAGATGGATTCCACCCTGCAGTTCGCCCTCAACAAGTACGGCCAGCGCATGCTGGACGCGGACAAGAACACGCGTTCACCTTATAATACCTACCAGCATGCCGGCCTGCCGCCAGGCCCGATATGCAGTCCCGGCCTTGCCAGTCTGCGGGCGGCCATGGCCCCCGCCGACGTGCCTTATCTCTATTTTGTATCTAATGCCGACGGGAAAACCCATACCTTCAGCCGCACCCTGGCCGAGCACAACCGGGCTGTGCAGAAGTACAACCGGGAAATTGCGCCGCAACGGGAGGCGCAACAAAAGCGATGACGCCATGGACGGCAACGGCCAATTACTGATATGATTTCATAAGCTATCCGGAAACCTACAACCTATGGAGATGCCCGGCATGGATCCTGCAGTGGAAAAACGCTACCTGGAACGCCTGAACCGATTCGTAACCGCCCTGCGCAATGAAAAACCGGACTGCGTGCCCATCCGTCCCTTCGCCGCGGAATTCGTGGCGCGCTACGCGGGGTATACCTGTCAGGAGGTGACGCACGATTTCACCAAGGCCTTTGACGCCACGTGCAAAACCCTTTCGGATTTCGACTGGGATGCGGCGCCGGGCAGCATGGTCTACGTATGGACCGGACTGACCCAGGCCCTCGGCCTGCGCTACTATGGCATTCCCGGCATCGACATCCCGGCGGATACGGGCTTTCAATATATTGAACCGCCGGCAGGGTCGGCATTCATGCACGAGGATGAATACGACCAGTTGATCGAGGACCCGACGGCATTCCTGTATAACGTCTGGCTGCCGAGGGTATCCCGGGAACTGCAGCCCGTCGGCGGGCGCGTCACCTATGCCCATAATCTCACCCTGGTCAAGGGCGCCATGGCCATGATGAATTATTTCAACGCCTTCCCGGCCCAAGGGGCAAGAATGCGCGCGGAATGCGGAACCGCCTCCGCCATATCGGGAATTTTCAAGGCCCCCTTTGATATCATCGCGGACAAATTACGGGGTTATGTGGGCCTCTCCATGGACATGATGCTCCAGCCCGACAAGGTGATGGCAGCCTGTGAGGCGCTGATGCCGCACCTGTACCAGATGGCCCTGTCGGGGGCCGACCCGGACGGATACGCACCCATCGGCTTCTGGATGCACCGGGGTTGCGTTCCCTTCATTTCGCCGGAACAATTCGACTCGCATTACTGGCCCACGCTCAAGCCCATCATTGAGGAATTGTGGGCCCATGGGCACCAGACCATGTTTTACGCGGAAGGCAACTGGGACCACCACCTGGAACGCTTCGCGGAACTGCCGGAACGCAGCATTGTGTTCCACATGGATCGAAGCGACGTCAAGCACACCCAGGAAGCCCTGGGAGACAAGTTTTGCCTGAGCGGCGGCGTGCCCAATACGGTGCTGTCCTACGGCACACCTGGGGAAGTGCGCGACGCCTGCAAGCATGTCCTGGACATTGCAGCCCGGGACGGTGGTTTTATTATGGATGCCAGCGCCATCATGCAAAATGACGCGAAACCGGAAAATGTGCGCGTTTTTACGGAGTTTACCCGCGAATATGGCCAATACGGGGGAAGTCCGACGGCAGCCCTGCCGCCCAGGGTCTGCGATGGTCCGGTCGCTTCCGGTCCTCCGAAAGCTTTCCCGGGCGACCCCCGCGCCGGCGTCTGCATGCCTTGGGAAAAGCGTCTTTCCGATATGCCGCCCCTGACAGGGGACACATCCCTGGCCCAACGGGTCTGGCAGGAAATCGACGGGCTGGGTTACGCCTTTATATGGCACTGCCTGTTGTCTTTCTGACCCCCCCTTTCCCTTCGGGCAAATGCCCCTGTCAGGAAGAAAAGGCGGTCGGGCACCTACCGGCGAAAGGTAACAATGACAGGACTTGCAGTACGGCTCAAGATGTGGAGGCCGCGGCAGGACGCTGAGATCCGGATGAAACGGAATCCGTTGGGCGGGCACGGTCCGCTTTCATGGTGCACATCCCTTCAAACACAACCCCTTCATGAATACAGATTCGGGGCGCATTGATATCTCCCAAAACCTTGCCGTGGGCCGTGATTTCCAAGCGGTCCACCGCATTGACGTTGCCGCGCACCTCACCGCTGATAATCACCTGTCCGGCGCGCACATCCCCCTTGACGCTGCCCGTTTCAAGAAGGACAACGCTGTCATCACTGAAGACCGTCCCCTGAACGGCGCCTTCAATGCGAATCGTTCCCTGGCAGGACAATTCCCCCACCACCCGGGTTCCCGGTCCAAGGATGGTTACAACTTTATTCTCATTGTAGACTCTGGTTTTTCTTGTATCAAGCATGGTTAATCCGTTACCGACATGTATTTTGATGGATCCACTGTGCGCCCGAACAAATGCACTTCATAGTGGAGATGGTTCCCGGTGCTTCGTCCTGTACTGCCCACCAGGCCGACGGAATCCCCACGGCCGACAGTTTCACCGCGATTGACATTGATGGCGC
>Ga0123335_1002009_pt1 | contig 31533 bp, 33 predicted proteins | sample BiotimSIPDNA_2_FD_89707 | JGI IMG/M metagenome (GOLD analysis project Ga0123335, IMG submission 89707) | Anaerobic biogas reactor microbial communites from Washington, USA - Biogas_R2 time_0 SIP DNA | ecosystem: Engineered > Bioreactor > Anaerobic > Unclassified | place: Washington, USA... | reverse complement strand
GTATTCCACCCGTAATTTGTATGTATTGGAAGCAGAAGTACCTATTGCAGTTAATCCATTAATTGTAGTATTACCGCCAAAAGTTGCCTGACCAGAACTGTTAATAGAAAGCTGTGCCCAAATGGCTGAATTCGTTAAAAGGACAAAAAGAATTAAGGTTTTCATAAACATAAATATCTCCCGTAATTAAAGTATGTGTGTATGTATTTATTTGTAAATAATAACAATATTCTAATTTTAACTCCACTTGATATTTTTTCCCTTTGCCATTTTATCTTGCTCAAATAATAGTTCCAAAATAAATGCCTTGAAAATACAACAATAAAAAACAAATGTAAATAGGTATAAATACCTAGAAGGTTGCATCTAGTTCACTTTTACTTCGTATTTGCTTCAAAAACAAATATTTTGCATTGGTTCATCTAGGTATAACTATCTAGTAAATATTTTAATTTCACAGTTTTTACTTAAAACTCTAAACCGTTTTCCTCCATCCTGTTTATCCTGTAAATCATTGTTAAAAAAGATTATGATTATGATTAGGAATATGATTAAGAGAAAAACATAAAACTCATCTGTGAAAATCAGTTTCACTTGTCCGGCTCCTGCCGGATCTGCGTCATCCGCGTGCTATTGGTTTTCCCGGTTTCCGGTCTGCGTTCTCCCGTCTCCGTTCTCCCTGCCTGCCGGATCTGCGTCATCTGTGCTTGCCCGCCTTTGGTGTGGGGCTATTGCTTTTCCCGTTCTCCGTTTTCCCCCATCCTTAGTCCCCCGTCCCTTTTACCATTCACCTTTGTCCATTAAAAATAGTGTGAGATTAAGAGCAAGATTGAGAGCAAGAAAAAACTATGCCCTTTGCTCTTTGCGCTTTGCTTTTTCCGGTCTTCGGTCTCCCTTTTTCCGGTCTCCGCTTTTAAAAGTTCATTTTCGCAAAAACGTCTTCTTCCGAAACCATCAAATCTTTAAGCGTTAGTTCGTTAATCACGTTATCCACAGCGTTTTGTATCAGCGTCCAAAGCGAGCGGACAGAGCAATCGATACTGTTTGTGCAGATTGAAGACGCGCCGGAATGGTTTCGGCAGAATGAATCGTCAAATAGTTTCCCTCCGAGTGAACGGAAAACATCGCCGATAATTATTTTTTCGGGCGCGCGCGTAAGCGAGTAACCGCCGGTAAAACCGCGACCGGCGTCAACAAAACCGCCGAGCCGCAGTTCGCGCAATATTTTAGCAACTGTATGTTCGGGCACTCCTTCCGCCAGACTTATTTCCGGTATTGTTAAACTCCGGTTTTCCGAAAAGCTTTTTGCCAGTCTGATCAGGCATCTTATTCCGTATTCTTCCTGCGCGCTGAATTTCATCAGTATTCCCGTTAGTTATTTAAAGGTATGTTTAATAATTCTTTAAACCGTTAAAACGGTTATTATTTATATGTGACTTATAATATCCACGATTAAAGAGGCTGTGTGAAAACCCAATAATATCAAGCAAACTCACCCTAAATCCCTCTCTTAAAAAGAGAGGGACTTCAAAAACCGTGTAAAAACTCCCCTTCTCTATGAAAGAGAAGGGGTTGGGGGATGAGTTATATTTATAAATAACACTTTTCACACAGCCTCTTCAACTATTGGAGTAAAATAAAAACAGATATTTAGAAGAAACCTAATTCCAGCTTTGCTTCCTCGCTCATCATATCCTGTGTCCAGGGCGGGTCCCATACAACATCCACATAAACCTGGTTTACTCCTTCAATTGATTCCACTCTGGCTTTTACATCCACGGGCAGACTTTCGGCAACGGGGCAAGCAGGAGAAGTTAAAGTCATTTTTATATAGATGTTTCCGCCTTCTTTAACTTTTATTTCGTATATCATTCCCATTTCATAAATGTTTACGGGAATCTCAGGATCGTAAACCAGTTTAAGGGCTTCTATTATTTTATTTTCAAGCTCGCTTATTTCCATTTTTCATCCAAACATTTTTTTAACTTTTAACAAGCCGGCAAACAGTTTATCAACTTCCTGTTTTGTATTGTAAATTGCAAAAGATGCGCGAGCGGTAGCCGGTACGTTAAAATACTTCATTGTCGGCTGGGTGCAGTGATGTCCTGTTCTTATCGCAATTCCATGTGTATCAATAATCGTCCCGATATCGTATGGATGAATATCCTTTATTGTAAACGATAAAACCGATGCTTTATTTTCGGCAGTGCCAATTATTTTCAGTCCCGGTATTTCCTGAAGTTTCTGTGTGGCATAATTTAAAAGTTCTTTTTCGTGCCGGCTTATATCTTCAAAATCGAATTGATTTAAATAATCTATTGCTGCTCCAAGTCCGATACCCCCGACAATATTTGGTGTTCCGGCTTCAAATTTATGAGGAAGATCGTCGAAGGTGGAGCCTTCAAAACATACTGTGCGAATCATATCGCCTCCGCCCTGATACGGGGGCATCGAGTTTAGAATATGCGCTTTTCCGTAAAGAACGCCTATTCCGGTTGGACCGTAAAGTTTGTGCCCGCTGAAGACATAAAAATCGCAGTCAAGTTTCTGCACGTCAATTTTGTTGTGGACAATTGCCTGCGCGCCATCCAGTAATACAGGAATGTTATGTTTGTGCGCTACCCGGACAATATCATAAACCGGGTTAATTGTTCCTAACGCATTTGATGTATGCACCACCGAAACGAGTTTTGTTTTATCGGAAATAAGTTTTTCAAATTCTTCAAAAATTATCTCGCCTTTTTCGTTAATCGGAATTACGCGTAATTTTATATCTTTTTTCTGCGATAAAATCTGCCAGGGTACAATGTTTGCGTGATGCTCCATTTGTGTAACAATAATTTCATCCCCGGCTTTATAAAATCCGCCGCGGCAAAAACTTGTGGCAATAAGATTAATAGCTTCGGTTGCCCCGCGCACAAAAATAATTTCGGCAACGCTCATCGCGTTTATGTGTTCTTTTACTTTCAAGCGCGCTTTTTCGTAGGATTCGGTAGCAAGCTCGCTTAAAAAGTGTAGTCCCCTGTGAATATTAGCATTTTCAAAAGTGTAATAATGAATCATATTATCTATTACGGTCTGGGGTTTTTGCGTGGTTGCAGCGTTATCCAAATAGACAAGCGGTTTGCCGTTCACTTCCCGTTGAAGTATCGGGAAATCCGCACGGATTTTTTCTACTTCAAATATTCTTTTAGCTTCCATTTCAGGAACTTCAATCATCAGATTATTCATTTACAACTTCCACCCTGCGGAGATGTTCAAAAATTTTGTGATTAATTATTTCTTTAAGTTCGTCTATTTCAATCTTTTCAACTACATCGGTCGCAAATGCGCGTATCTGCATAGATTTTGCGACATCGGCTGGAATTCCGCGCGAACGGATATAAAAATATGCCGTGTCGTCAAGTCTGCCGATTGCCGCTCCGTGAGTGCATTTCACATCATCGGCATAAATTTCGAGCTGCGGTTTTGTGTCAATTTTCGCGTTTTTATTTAATAACACAGCTTTATTGCTCTGAAATGCATTCGTCTTTTGCGCATCCTTTTGCACTAAAATTTTCCCGTTAAAAACTCCGCGGCTATTATCGTCAAGTATTCCTTTGAAAAGTTCGTTGCTTTCGCAGTGAGGAACAGAATGATCGATAAAAGTATGGTGATCGATCAACTGCTCATTTTTTCCGAGATACAAACCCCAAAGATGCGAGGCGGAATTTTCACCGGAAAGTTTCGTATTTATATCGTTGCGGATAATCTTTCCGCCTAAGGTGAATGAAAAATGCGTAAAATTGCTTGAAGCTGTTTGATGCGCCTGCAATTTTTCGATGTGAAACGAATCGTCGTTTTCTTCTTGAAGATTGTAAAGCGTAATGTTTGAAGCATCATCAGCAAAAACTTCAGTTACGGAGCTATTTAAATAGACTTTGCTTCCAAAACCTCTGTAATTAAATATTATTTCGGCGCTGCTGTTTTTTCCTGCTACAATAAGATTTCGCGGCGCGGCAAGCAGATTCTCGGTGTCGCTTCCTGTTAAAAATAAAACTTGAATGGGCTTTTCCAATTGGATATTTTTATCAATTAATAGCACAAATCCGTCTTCCGAAAAAGCTGCGTTTAGCGCGCTGAATGAATTATCATTTTCCGATAAAGATGCGATATGCTGTTTAACCAGTTCCGGATTTTTCTTCATAATTTCGGATAACGAGCCTGCGGTTACGCCTTCCGGAAAGTTTGTTTTTGAAGAGTGAAGTCTGCCGTTTACAAACACAAAACTGCAGCATTCTACTTCGCTTATGAAAGCATTTTCAATAAGCGAATCTTCAATTTTTGTTTCGGATAAAACAGAAGCTGGTTTGAAATTGTATTTCAAAACCGGAGAAATATTCGTGTATTTCCAGTCCTCATTTTTCTGATGCGGAAAATCTATTTCGCCAAACCGGGAAATAGCTTTTTTTCTTATCTGATGGAAATAGGTATCCGCTCCGCCGTTTAATTTGTTTTCGAAAGAATCAAACTGATCGGAATACCATTTTTTTAATTCTGTATTTTCAGGTATTTTGTTCATTATTTTTTCCTTCACACTCCAACCGCTTCATCTTCTTTAATCAGCCAGTCGTAACCTTTTTCTTCAAGTTCAAGCGCAAGTTCTTTTCCGCCCGATTTTATTATTCTGCCTTTGTACAAAACGTGCACAAAATCCGGAACGATGTAATTCAAAAGCCGCTGATAATGAGTTACGAGAATTACGGCGTTATCCTTATTTTTAAAATTATTAACACCTTCCGAAACTATTTTCAGCGCGTCAATGTCAAGTCCGGAATCGGTTTCATCAAGCAAAGCAAGTTTAGGATTTAATACCGCGAGCTGCAGAATTTCATTTCGCTTTTTCTCGCCGCCCGAAAAACCCGCGTTAACAGACCGGCTGAGCATTTTTTCGTCCATCCCGAGTTTATCCATTTCTTTCCGCACAAGCTGCAGAAACTCTTTAGCGCTAATTTCTTCTTCGCCCCTGCACTTTCTAATTTCGTTCAAAGCAGTTTTTAAGAAAGTTGCGTTGCTTATTCCCGGAATTTCAACGGGATATTGAAATGCGAGAAACACGCCTTCGCGCGCGCGGTCTTCGGGAGCCATATCAAGCAAATCTTTCCCTTCCAAAAGCACCTCGCCTCCGGTTACTTCATAAGCTTCGTGACCTGCAAGAACATTTGCCAGCGTACTTTTACCCGAGCCGTTTGGACCCATAATAGCATGAACCTCGCCCTTTTTAACTTCGAGATCAATTCCTCTTAAAATTCCGTTACCGGCAACATTAGCGTGTAAATTTTTTATTGTAATCATTTTATCAATCCAATTCTTAATTCTTAATTTTTAATTCTTAATTATCCTACGCTTCCTTCCAGACTTACAGCCAAAAGTTTCTGGGCTTCAACTGCAAACTCCATCGGAAGTTTATTGAACACTTCTTTGCAGAAACCGTTCACTATCATATTCACGGCATCTTCGGTGCTTATTCCGCGCTGGTTAAGATAAAAAATCTGGTCTTCGCCGACTTTTGAAGTTGTTGCTTCGTGCTCGACAATCGCCGTATCGTTATCAATTTCGATATACGGGAAAGTGTGCGCGCCGCATTTATCACCCATCAGCATTGAATCGCACTGCGAAAAATTGCGCGCGCCATCGGCGTTTTTGTTAACTTTCACAAGTCCGCGGTACGAGTTATCGCTTTTCCCTGCGGAAATTCCTTTCGAAATTATTGTGCTGCGGGTGTTTTTCCCGAGATGTATCATTTTTGTGCCTGTATCCGCCTGCTGAAAATTATTGGTTACAGCTACCGAATAAAACTCTCCCACGGAATTATCACCCTGAAGAATGCAGCTCGGGTATTTCCAGGTTATTGCGGAACCGGTTTCAACCTGCGTCCAGCTGACTTTTGAATTTCTTCCCCGGCAGGCTGCGCGTTTGGTAACAAAATTGTAAATTCCGCCTTTTCCGTCTTTATCCCCCGGAAACCAGTTTTGCACGGTTGAATATTTTATTTCGGCATTATCCAGAATTACAAGCTCAACCACAGCCGCGTGAAGCTGGTTTTCGTCCCGCATCGGCGCGGTGCAGCCTTCCAGATAGCTTACATAGCTGCCTTCATCGGCAATTAAAAGCGTGCGTTCAAACTGTCCTGTGTTTTGCGCGTTTATCCGGAAATAAGTTGAAAGTTCCATCGGGCAGCGCACTCCTTTTGGAATATATGCAAATGAGCCGTCGGTAAATACTGCGGAGTTTAAAGCAGCGAAATAATTATCCGTCGGCGGAACAACTGAGCCTAAATATTTCTTAAATAAATCGGGATGTTTTTCAATCGCTTCGGAAATGGGACAAAATATAATTCCCTTTTCGGCAAGTGTTTCTTTAAAAGTTGTAGAAACTGAAACCGAATCGAAAACCGTATCCACAGCCACACCGGCAAGATGTTTTTGTTCTTCCAGCGGAATGCCGAGTTTTTCAAAAGTTTTAATCAATTCGGGGTCGGCTTCTTGCAGACTGTTTAGCTTGGGCATTTTTTTAGGAGCCGAGTAATATTTTGTTGCCTGATAATCTATCGGCGGATATTTCGATTTAGCCCAGTGGGGTTCTTCCATTGTAAGCCAATATTTGTATGCTTTCAAGCGCCATTCAAGCATCCATTCCGGTTCGTTCTTTTTTGCCGAAATGAAACGGATTATATCCTCGTTCAAACCTTTTGGCGCTTCATCAGCTTCCACGTTTGATGTAAATCCCCATTTGTATTCCGATTGAGTAAGGTCTTCAACAACCTTCATATCATCGCTCATTATTTCCTCAATTCTCTTTTCATATTTTATTGATTGCAACATAATCAATCTTGAAAATAATTTCAAGATTAAAATATGAGTTGTTTTGTTAATATTTAACAGATGGAACATAGATTGTTTGGAAATAATTCCCTTAAGAACTATTAGGATGGATTAATATTAGCTGGTTACAATTTGCAAATATTCATGAAGATGGCATATATACTTTGAGAGTTTTTTGCCTTATATTCATAAGTGAATTTCAAAGTAATTTTTTGTACGAATAATTTCATCTGGTCAGGATTTGTAGCATTGATCGAGTAGAATATGTCAATAGAAATTGTTGGAATAGAATGAATGAAAAATGAAACCAATAGTAATATACAAAACTGAATAATAGTATTTGAAAGTAAAAATATTAGACGAATATGGGTTAAACAAGAATGGTATTTTTCTGTTGTTCATGTTTGCGGTGCATTAACTGACAGTCTTGATGCCGGGGCGTACTGGCGAAAGCTAAAACAGAGGTTGAAAAATGAAGGGAGCGAGAACGTGACGTTATGTCATGAACCGAAATTAGAAGCCTCTGATGGAAAAAATATTTGACTGATTGTCAAAAAGTAAACTGGGGAAAAAAGAAAGATTAAATTTGAGTTGATTTATGAAGATTTAACGTTTTGAATAGAGATAGTAACGGAATAATTCCTTCTAAAAAATTTATAGTATTCGGTGAACAGTTTGTTTATTTATCAAGAAAAACAAATAATTTATATCCCAATTATTTTGGAAATTAAACAACAAAGTAGGAATACCGATTATAAATTAAATCACTAATTTAGAAATGGAGTTTAAATGCTGATTGGAATACTTATAGGGGTAATATTTACAGGTATAGCACATAGTATAAAATCCTTTTTATGGAATAATGACATACCAAAATTCGTTGAAAAAACGAGGTGGGTATTGGCTTTCATACTATTATTTGGCATTAATACTGCAGGAGTATTGTTGAAAATAAATACAAATATTTCCGCTATTGCAGCTGCTATATTAGCAGGAGAAATTGGTTTTAATTTTAAAAATAGCAAGCCAAAAAATGATAATACTGAATTAAATGATATTGATGATTATTCTTGTAGTGAATGTGGAAAAAATGTTAATCAAAATGATAAGTTTTGCCCTAATTGTGGTGCCAATTTAGGTGAAGTTATTGACGAGCCAGTAGATGAAATACATTAAAAACTAAATCTAACTTAAAATAAAACACTGTGAGAATAAATTAAACCCAGTTCCAAAAATATTAGGCGCTTTATTTTATTATCATTGTATGATACTGTTTTTAAATTTTTTAATAATTTACAGCAGAGGAAAAAAGAAGATTTAAATGAATATTAAAAACACAGTTAAACAAAAGGAAACTCAGGTAAAAATTATAACGGCTGTTTTGTTGATTATAGGCTTTACAGATCAGAATATAGGTTATTACAGTTTTCTTAGGTGGGCTGTTTTTGTTGCCAGTATTTATTCTGTAATTATATCATATAAAAGTACTGAAACTATAGATATTAGAATATGGATTTTTGGAATAATCGGACTGATTTTTAATCCCATAACCCCGTTTTATCTAGGAAGAGATACTTGGATGGTAACGGACCTAATTGCAGCAATAATATTTATCAGTGCAGATTTTATTGTCATTAATCGGATGAATAATGATTGAGATTAATAAAAATATCTATTTATGTTAAAAATAACTTTTAAAATACAAGCACACTCTTAAACTATGCTGGTGATGATCAAAATTATTTACTAATATGATTATAATAATGATTTAATTTTTCTAGATTGTTAGCCTAGCTTTCTTTAAAATTTTGTTTTTATACAATAAAAAAGACTTGACCCAAAAATAAAGATTTTTTATTCATACAAAATGACTGATGTAAGGTATTATATATTATCAAAGAAATAAATAAGTTTTTTGGAACGACTATTAATCATTTAGTTCAATTTTAGGATGGGAAATGACAAAACCATATAGTGTAACGGAAAAATCGATCATTATTATTTTATGCCTAATTGTAGCTTTCTTAGGGTTGGGTGATTTATGGTATGAACTAGTAATTAAGATAATTGCATTTATATATATGGCTTCAACTTATTTAATGTTATTTGAATTTATAATAAAATTGACAGGAGGTCTTGAAGGTAGAATGAGTTTTATGAATTTAATAATTCGAATAGTATATTTATTATTTTTACCTGTATTCATTTATATATGTGTACAGATATATTTTTTATAAAATTGGAGGACTGAGAATATTATGTTTTTAATTGAATTATATGCAAAACAAGAGGTACTAAAAGATAGCTTTGGTAATCAAATAATTCACATTACAATACCCTGCTTAAAATGCAAAACAAAGTATGAAGGGGAATTCAAACTAGCAGATGATATTACAAAAATTACGCACGAAAACGTAGATATTTTAATAGCAAATAAAAATAATTCTCGTTCAGATCGTGAATTATTTATCTCGGGAATATGCCCAAAATGTTGGTTGATAGATCCGGAAGACGAAGATTTTGAGGCACCTCCATTAAAAATTTTCAAAGAAATCATTCCTCTTAATTATTTTGATGATGAAGAATATGATCCGAATGACGTTTTTGCTTAAATTAATAATGAGACTAAAACTATTTCTTCAATAATATATTAGTATATATGGAAAAATTTATATTTCCCAGAACTGGTGACTATTATAGATCTTATTTAAAAATTAGTAAAACCAGATTTTCAAAATTCGAAAAATTTTTAATTCGTTTATCACTAATTGGTTTTCCAATTAATGCATTTTTTAATTTATTAACAATTTTCATTATACTTGCATATCCTGATATAGATTTTTCAGGCAAACTCATTTGCACTATTTTTATTTATGATACTTTGCATAAGTATTTCTATTATAAGTATCGTTATCCTAAATTTGGAGATCGACGTAGTGGTGATTGGGGAGTCTTTAATGTAGTTCACTTAACGTTGTTAGTTCTTATTTTAGGCAATATCTATAGCAATGAAATAGTTTTTTTAAATATTAGTAATGCCATGCTTGCAAAATTAACCCTCACTGGTTACTTATTTTATCATATAAATAAATATAAGGATAGGAAATTTTTTGCTTACATTCTTAGACGTGCTTTTTATGAAGAGGTCGATGTGGAACTTAAAAAAGATTGCCTATTTTTTTTATTAAATAACTACAATGAAGAATTTGATGAGTATGAAAGAATTGAAATATGTCACAGTATCAAAGATTTATATAGCGAACTCGGCAATACCGCGGCTTTGAAAAGAATAAGTGAATTCATTGTAAACTATGAAAAAGCTACCAGTTCTTATCGGTACTATTTTCTCCGAATATCTCTTAATGACGGTATAGTTGATAATTTTGAGTATAAGAATGAGCCAAGGTATAGTATCGTTACTGAAAAAAGTCAATTTTTAAAGGTATCGAGAAAGTGAGAATGATACAATTCTCAAACGAATATTCTAATAAAGATAACAACTAATAATTATTGGTCTAAATAAATAAGGAGTATATAATAGGGATAGCTAGCTTTTGGATAAATAGCAATTTTGATTAAAATAAATCAAATAAAGAAACACTAATTACTTTTACAATAAAATACAAGCTTGAGAACACTTTTACTGCAGATAATTATTATTTGAATTTAAGAATTAGAAAGAAAATTTTTAAAACAACCTCAATTATTTCTTTTGCTAAAATTTAACATAGTTCAGAGGATAAAAAAAAATGAAAATTTCACGATTAAACCTGTACGAAGGAACCACAAAAACAAAAGCTTTTTTGGATATTGAAACGGAAGAAGGAATAACTATAAAAGGCTTTACACTTGTTGAAGGCTCTAACGGTTTATTTTTAAGCGCTCCCAGCGAAAAGGGTAAAGACGGTAAATATTACGACAAAGTATATATCCCAAAAGAATTAAAAGAAAACGTTACCGCCCTTGCAATTGAAGAGTATAACAGGCAAAAAGGCGGAAGCAACACAATAAATGTTGACAATAACGATGATGTGCCGTTTTAGGTTTACAGAGATTCAGGCGTTTAGGTTTTAAGGAAAAACACCTAATTAACCGGGCAGTTAATTTTTAATTGCACTTACTCATTTCCGGTTAGTAATTTAACATACCTGATGCGTAAAATATAAAAAGCCCGTTTTTGGCGTAAATTCGCATTTAAAAGTCTGTTCTATTGATTTGAAAGTTTGTTCCACTGATTTGAAAGTTTGTTCCACTGATTTGAAAGTTTGTTCCACTGATTTGAAAGTTTGTCTGACCAATTTGAAACTTTGGTTGACTGTTTTGTAAATATGTTTGACCGATTTGAAAGTTTGTCGGAGTGATTTGCAACTATGTTCCATTGATTTAAAAGTCTGTTCCACTGATTTGAAACTATGTTCTATTGATTTGAAAGTTTATTTGAGTCTTTCAAAACTATATTCAACCGCCCTGTTGTTTCTGAAAATGATTTTCCCATTTACACAAAACTTTTTACACTACCGTAAATTATTTTCCTTTCTGTCTCCTTACTTCAATTCTTGCTTTGGTCATCCGTTCCCTTAATCCGCCTTCATTTAAAAACGCAGTTTCTAACGATTTAATTTGCTGGCTCAATAAGTAGCTCACAATATTTATCAAACAAATCATCGAATTTGCGCAAATTTCACGCTGCTCGTGCTCTATCGCTTTTTTGTAAGTTTCGTATGTGGCATTGGGTGCCCGGTTAATTTCTCTGAATCTTTTAGTGTACGGGTGTTCTATATTCCAAATTTCATACTTATTTCTTCTCAGGAAGTCTTCATAATCTATTTTCAATTCTTCTAACGAAGCCCTGGCTACATTGGTAAGTTTAATTTCCGTTTCTTTTGAAGTGCCCGAAGCCATACTTGCTTCAACAATATTCTGTTTCCCGCTTCTGGCTGCCTGTATCATCTGGTCAATGGTTCTGTCATATTTCTTAAAAAACCGGTTTGTAAAATAGTAAGTGCCGTCATAAATAATTTCCGCCTTCTGATAAGTTATCAGGTTTCGGTATCCTCCGTGTTTTGGTATAAATCCTTCAGTTTTTTTGTCTTTCTCTTCCATTTATCACTTATGACTTTAGTGACTTCCGGGACTTTGACACTGCAGTCCCTGATAGTCCCAAAAATTTATGCTACTTTATAAAGTTCATTTTCTAATTCTTTAATTGCCTTATCAAACGATTCCCGGTTGCCAAATGCTTCTATTATTTCGGTTACTGTTCCAAATTCATTAATTGGCGGAACAGTTAAAATTTTAATGTTCTCAATATTTTCAATTCCCTGGTCAGCGTATTTGTCTAATAAAGCTTCCAATACTTTTCTTGCTTGTTCACCATACTTGGTAAAGTAGTTCCGCTTCTTCACTTTATTGGCTCTTTCCATTCTTGTTAAGGGCGGCTGATCGTAAGCTACATGGCATATTAAATCAAATAAATCCACCTGGTTTTCAACTGCTTCATATAAAGCTTCTACCATTATTCCCTGTTCCTGCAACTCTTTAATTATTGCTTCTTTGCGGTCGGTATTTTTCCATCTGTTTAAGAAATCATCTAAAGTAGCAAATTGCCCGTTGATAATCTCTTTTGTGTGGTCTTTTAAACTCGTTGTAATTGGTCGTCCGCTTTGGTCAAAATGCAATTCGCGGCTTATTAAAACAGAAACATCAACACCGTTTACATAAACTTTCTTTCGCGGTTCATTAACAGTATTATTTTCTATATCCGCTTTAGGATACAAAATATCTGGGGTTAGTTCCACTATCTCTTCGCCGGTTTCAATGTCAATAATCGGTTCAGTGATTTGTTCTTCTTCATTAATTATAGCACCCAAATCAGTTTCCTCAGTAACCGGTTTTACTCTTATCGGGTCACCGTCAAATTGAGAATCCGCAAAAAGGTCTGTTGCATTTCTAAAATCCAAAATTGTAAAATAAAGTTTGCCGAATTCTTCATTAATACGGGTTCCTCTACCAATTATTTGTTTGAATTTTGTCATCGAAGAAGAACTGGTATTAAAATCTAAAACAATAACTTTGCAGGTCTGCGCATCCACGCCTGTAGTCATTAACTCGGAAGTTGTAGCAATTACAGGATATTTTTCCTCCGGATTAATGAAATTATCTAATTCTCTTTTGCCTTCGTCATTGTCGCCTGTAATCTGCATTATGTATTTGTAGTTCTCCGCAACTAATTCGGCATTTTGTTTTGCTAAGGCAGTTCTCATTCTTTCAGCATGGTCTATATCCATACAAAACACAATCGTCTTGGCAAAACGGTCATAACCTTTCAAAAACTCTGTTACTTTTTTTGCAACTAATTCTGTCCGCTCATCAATTACAAGATTTTTATCGAAGTCTTTCCTATTGTAAATCCGGTCTTCAACAAGGTTGCCTTCTTTATCTGTCTTTCCTCTTTCAGGCCTCCATCCTTCTGCATCTGTATTTAGCATTACCCTTATTACGCGGTAAGGGGCTAAAAAGCCATCGTCTATTCCTTGTCTTAAAGAGTAAGTATAAACGGGGTCGCCAAAATATTCAATATTGCTTGCTTCATTCGTTTCTTTAGGTGTGGCAGTTAAGCCAATATGCGTCGCATTTTGGAAATAATTCAATATTTCTCTCCATTGACTGTCTTCTTTAACGCTTCCTCTGTGACACTCATCGATAATAATCAAATCAAAAAAATCTTTTGAAAATTGTTTGTAAACATTTGCATCTTCATCATTTCCCGAAAGACCTTGATACAGTGCAAGGTAGATTTCAAAACTTTTATCTATTTGCCTGTGTTTTACCACAGTCATTTTATCTTTAAAATGTTTAAAATCGCCCCGTTTTGTCTGGTCAATTAAAGCATTCCGGTCAGCTAAAAACAATATTCTTTTTTTTGCTCCGCTTTTCCAAAGTCTGTGAATTATTTGAAAAGCAGTGTATGTTTTGCCTGTTCCTGTTGCCATTACAAGCAAAATCCTCTTTTGTCCTTTTGCAATAGCTTCAACTGTCCTGTTAACAGCTATTTGTTGATAATATCGAAGTTTTCTGCCAGAACCGTCGAAAAAATAATCCTGCGAAACAATTTTTTCAGCTTCAGGTGTTTCAATTCTTTTGTACTTTTTATATTTCTGCCAAAGTAGTTCAGGAGTGGGAAACTCTTCCAAACTTATTTCAGTTTCAATTTTGCCGTCTGTTGCTGAACGGTCGTGAAATAAAAACCCATCGCCGTTACTGCTGAAAACAAACGGGATATCTAGAATAATTGAATAATCTAAAGCCTGCTGAATACCAGATCTAATTGAGTGGTTATTATCTTTTGCTTCAATAATAGCAATAGGTATATTTGGTTTATAATAAAGGATGTAGTCTGCCCGTTTTCGCGTTCCTCTTGCGGTGATTTTTCCTCTAACGTAAATTTTCCCATCGGTAAAAGTGTTAAAAGATATTTCTTCCCTAAAATGATAATCTTTAACCCATCCCGCTTTTATAATAGCCGGGGTAATAAACTTTGTGCAAATATCTCTTTCCGAAAAACTCTTTTTGTCCATTAATTTATGCCGCTAAATACAACTCCAAATAAAGTACCAAAATTCACATCTGAAAATACAATAAATAATCAGAAAAGTACACAGCAGGCAATTCTTAATTTTGCCTGTCCCGAGTTTTTTCGGGGAATTCTTAATTTGCACTTACTCATTTCCGGTTAGTAATTTAACTTCCTGCCGCAGAAAAAATAAAAAGCCCGTTTTTGGGGTAAATTAGCATTTAAAAGTATATTTCATCAATTTTAAACTATATTTGATTGATTTGAAAGTCTGTTGGAGTGTTTTGAAACTATGTTCAAGCAATTTAAAAGTATATTTTATCAATTTGAAACTATATTTGATTGATTTGAAAGTCTATTTAAGTGTTTTGAAACTATGTTCAAGCAATTTAAAAGTATATTTTATCAATTTGAAACTATATTTGATTGATTTGAAAGTCTATTTAAGTGATTTAAAAGTTTGTTGGAGTGATTTGTAACTATGTTCCATTGATTTAAAAGTCTGTTCCACTGATTTGTAAGTCTGTTAAACTGTTTTGAAACTATGTTTGATTGATTTGAAAGTTTATTTGAGTCTTTCAAAACTATATTCACCCAACCTAAGAAACTGTAAATAATTTATGAAGATGAATTTATTTTTCCCGTCCATTACTTTGGATTTACGGGAGAAATGAAAGCCGGGACAAAAGGTTTGATGCGATGCCTGTACTTGTTCTTGAAAAAAGCTTAAGCAGATTCATTTTTTAATTTTTCTTGGACTACTTCTTCAACAACGTTCACAAAATCTTTCATTTTTGAATAGTATTCCTCAATTTGACTTTTTGTAAGTGTAACAAAATCGTGGTAATCCGAAGATTGTCTTCTTTCGTAAGCTTTTCGTAGTATTTTCCCTTTTTCCGGATTTATTATCCCTGTTTTCAGGTATTCTTTATTAAACCAACCAATCAGTTGCTTATGCTTTGAAGTCGGGAATTTATCCAATAAAGCCAATGCGCTTATCATATAAAACCCCGCGTAATATAGCCGGTTCATCGCAGTTGCTAAAAATCCGTTTTGCAAATGTATTTCAATTTCGCTCAGCGTGTCGCGCGAAGTTTTAATACGGTAAGCAACGATATCCCTCAAAACCTCTTTCATAATTAAATTGCAATTCCATATTTTTTAATTTCTGAAATAAAAGGCATAGAGCTGTAAATTTCAGTAAACTCTTTTTCTGAAAAATACTTTTCATCAAACAGAATATCATTCTGCAGCCCGTAATAAAAAAGTACATCCGAAATTTCGTCTTCTTTCTCCCACTTAAGTTTTTGCGAGGTTATTATGGCAATATCAAAATCTGTATTTTGATTTTGGGTACTTACCCTTGAACCATAACAAAGAATCTTTGTGATAAGGCTGCCGTATTTATTTTTCAAAATAGATTTTAATTCTTTTATATGTTGATAATCTGAATCTGTAAGCATATAAAATCCGTTTTGTTTCTGCTAATATACAAAAAAGATGATTCATTCCGCACAGGTTTTCAGGATATTAGGTCTTCAGGTTTTTAGGAAAAGCTACAAATGGCGCGAAGCAAATGACCTCCGGCGAATGCAGGATAAATGACTTTTACTCCCCTTTCCTCTGCCGTAAAATTTCAAAAAGGAGAATTCCTGAGGCTACTGAAACATTCAGCGATTGCAGTCTGCCGGTCATCGGGATTTTTACAATAAAGTCGCATTTATCTGCAACCAGCCGCCTTATTCCCTTTTCCTCATTGCCTGCTACAAGCACAGCGAACACTATAAATACTGGTAATAACGATAATTTTCCTTTCAGATATGCTGAGATTCAGGTGTTAGGTGATAATTTAAAAAATCAATATTCTCAGAAATATTTGAGTTTTTATTTGCAATAGTTAGCGCAATGCACTACTTTACGCAAACGAATACTCGTTTTTATTTATGAAAATACAAACAACACGAAACTATATAGAAGATTATATTGCTGAAGTTCAGTCCAACGGGAAGTTGCATTTTTCTCTTGAGGATCTAAAGAATAGGTTTAATTCCAATTATCAAACAGCAATTAAATTCTCGCTGAATAAATTATTTAAAAAAGGACGGCTTGTTTCAATATATAAAGGTTTTTATGTCATCATTCCTCCTGAATATAAAAGTAGAAAAATTCTTCCTGCTGAAATGTTTGTTGATGCTTTGTTTAATTATTTAAAAAGACCATATTATTTAGGCTTACTATCAGCAGCAGTTTTCCACGGAGCATCGCACCAGCAAGTGATGGAATCTTATGTTGTTATAAATAAGCCATCACTCCGCTCAACTGAAACAGAAGGATTAAAAATAAATTATCTGGTAAAATCCGGGCTGCCCGAGTTTGGCATAGAAAGAAGGAAAACCGAAGTTGGCTTTATAAATATTTCCTGCCCCGAACTGACCGCATTGGATTTAATTCAATATTTAGACAGGATTGGCGGACTTAACCGCGCTTCAACAGTTTTGTATGAATTAACAGAATCAATGAATGTTGAAAAATTAAACGAAGTATTAAAAAATAAAATTCCTTTAAGCCGTTTGCAAAGAACAGGTTATATTTTTGATAAAGTTTTAAACAAAAAGGATTTAGCAGAAGTAATACATATTTTTTTAAAAGATAAGATATTTTTCAGAACACCATTAAAAACAGGTTTACCAAAAGAACAATGTAAAGTGAATTCTGATTGGAAAATAATTGAAAATTTTAAAATAGAGACGGACTTTTATTGATTCCAAAATCTGAGATAATTGCTTGGTCAAAAAAAGCGCCTTGGAATAACAATTATATGGTTGAACAAGACCTAATAATTGAAAGAGCTCTGATTGAAATTTATTCGAGCCCGAACCTATGCGAATTATTAGCTTTCAGGGGTGGGACCGCTTTGCACAAACTGTATTTTGAACCCCAGCCAAGATATTCGGAAGATATTGATTTGGTGCAAAGAAACCCCGGAACTATAGGCGATATATTAACGCTGCTTCGCGAGAGATTAGCCTTCTTAGGTAATGCTTCGTACGAAAGGGTTACTCACGGGAATAAACTAATTTATCGGTTCAGTACAGAATATGAACCGGTTGTAAAATTGCGTCTAAAGATTGAAATAAATACACGTGAACATTTTAATATATTTGATTATCAAGAAATTGAACGTGAATATATAGGTGAATGGTTTTCGGGTAAAGTTAAAATTGTTACTTTTACAGTTGAAGAATTACTTGGCACAAAACTCCGGGCGCTTTATCAAAGAAGCAAGGGCAGAGATTTATTTGATATTTGGTATGCCACTGAAAAAATGCAGCTTGACATAAAGAAATTGCTCCATTCATTTCATAAGTATCTCGAAAACGAAAATATTTCAATTTCAAAAAAAGATTTTATATCTAATTTGGAAGAAAAAATAATTAACTCTGAGTTTACAGGGGATATAGTTGGTTTGTTAAGACCTGGAATTAAATACGATACACAAGAAGCTTGGAAATCAGTAAAATCGATTTTAATTGATAAAATTTAGTTTTTATTTTTCTGAAATCCACTCACCCCTTTCCTCTGCCGTAAAATTTCAAAAAGGAGAATTCCTGAGGCTACTGAAACATTCAGCGATTGCAGTCTGCCGGTCATCGGGATTTTCACAATAAAATCGCATTTATCTGCAACCAGCCGCCTGATTCCTTTTTCCTCATTGCCTAAGACCAACGCAACAGGCATTTTGTAATCAACTGTATCGTAATCCCGGCTTTTTTCCAGCGACGAGCCGACAACCCAAAAACCGTTTTTTTTCAGTTCTTCGATGGCGTTTACCAAATTATTTACTTTGCATATTTTCACCAGGGATAAAGCTCCCGCGCTCACTTTTTGAACTGTCTCGGTAAAAGAAGCAGAATTGTGAACAGTGGTAACAATCCCGTCAACTCCCGCGCATTCAGCCGTGCGCAATATTGCCCCTATGTTGTGCGGGTCCTGAATTGAATCGAGAAGAAGCAGAAGCGGATATTTCGAATTTTTACTCTCGTTTACAAGTTCGCGCAGCTCGTAATATTTTGCTTCCGAAGCGAGCGCGGCAATGCCCTGATGATTTGTATCGCCTGCAATTGAGATTAATTTTTCAGGGGGAATTTCGCTGGTTTTAATTGATTTACTTTTTGCAATATTTTTTATCCGCTGAACAACATCGCCTTGCAACCCGCGGGCAAAGTAGATAATTTCAATTTCAACGTCCGAGTTTAATGCTTCAAGTACCGGCTTTCTCCCGATAATTTTATTCATTGGAATTGAACTCGAATAATTGGGGTTTTACATAGAATTCGCAGAATTTACGGTTGTTTTCTTTTTCGGGAAGGAATACTTTTTTAATCGCAATTTCTTTGTTGTAAATGTTCAGATTGAAATCCATTGTATTGATGCATCCGTCCTGCTTAATTACATTCAGGGTAAAATCCCCCACTGTTTCTTCAATAACAATTTCTGCGGAAGCGGGCATAACTCCCGGGACCGTATTTGTTTTTGGTTTTAATCCTAAAAGGACAACCGAAATTTCATTTTTCTCGCGGTAAAAATCGTGAGTAATTTCGTAAGCAAAACTTGTAAACTCGGCTTCGGTTTCAATAATCAGCGAGGTGTATCCATTTCTTTTTACTGCATCAAACTTAAATGCCGGGTAGCACAAATACTCTATTTTATCGGGCTTTGCCTGAGGAACGGCAGCCAATAATGCATCAAGCTTTTTTTTGCGCGCTTTAGGAATCTGCGGAACTTCTTTAGGTTTTTTCAGAGACATGTTACCTCTGGATTTTACTTATTATTGAAAGTGAATCCTTAATATTTATCTTTTCTTCGGTTCCTTCGCTCATATTTTTTAACACAGCTTCACCCGAAGAATATTCTTCGCCGCCGAAAAATAATGCATATTTCGCATTCAGCCGGTTTGCTTCGCGCATTTGGGCTTTTACGCTCCTTAAAAGATAATCAACTTCAACTTGCAAGTTTTCTTTCCGCAGACTTTCCGCTAAAAGATAGGCTTCCGCATCAAGTTCTTTATCGAGGCGCACAACATAAACATCAATTTTTTCTTCGGGAAGATTCAAAACATTTTCGTTTTCGCAGGCAAGCAGAATTCTTTCAATTCCTGCAGCAAAACCAATTCCGGGAATAGCGCCGCCGCCGAGCTGCTCAACTAAAAGATTGTAACGTCCGCCGCCGCATAAAGCGCTTTGCGAACCCACGCTTCCGCTGATAATTTCGAAAGTCGTGTTCGTGTAATAATCAAGTCCGCGGACAAGTTTAGGGTCAACAGTGTAAGGAATTTTTAAGGAGTCGAGAACTTTTTTAACTTTTTCGAAATGAGCAATGCTTTCATCATCAAGATGATTTATCAGCAAAGGCGCATCAGCCATTATTTTCTGATCGTTTTCATCTTTGCTGTCAAAAATCCGGAGAATATTTGTATCAATCCGTTTTTTACTGTCTTCCGAAAGTCCCGCTTCTTTTCCTGCAAGAAATTTTCTCAGCTCAGTTTTATATTTTTCGCGGCTTTCGGGCACGCCAAGCGAATTTATTTTTACTTCAAGATTTTTTAATCCAATATTGCTGATAATATTATAAGCCATAATTATCATTTCTGCGTCAAGCAGCGGATCGTTGCTGCCCAAAGCTTCTGCGCCGAACTGGTGAAACTGCCGGAATCTTCCTGCCTGCGGGCGTTCCTGGCGAAACATCGGCGAAATGTAAAATAGTTTATTCAGACTTTGCTTTTTATCCATCGCGTTTTCTATAAAAGATCTTACAACAGACGCAGTCATTTCGGGTTTAAGCGTAAGACTTGTTTCTCTTCTGTCAATAAACGTGTACATTTCCTTACTTACAATATCCGTAGAAGTGCCGATCCCGCGGCAGAAAAGCGCGGTTTCTTCAAAAACAGGCGTGCGGATTTCCTTGTAATTATAGCAGGAAAATATTTTTTTTACTAAATTTTCGAGAAGATACCACTTATTAATTTCAGATGGAAGGGTATCTTTTGTACCGGTAATAGCTTTAATCATATTTGAAGGATTTTTAGGTAATATCGAAATAATTTTTTTCTTCGTTCTGGAAAATTTCATAAATCTTCGCAGGGGTATCAGCAGCTAAAAGATCATTCCTGAACTGTTCTTTATTCATCATTCTGGAAATACGCGACAATAACTTTATGTGCGGTCCTACCAGATTCTCTTTCCCCACAAGAAGAAATACAAGATTTACAGGTTTATCATCGAGAGCCTGAAAATCAATAGTAGCAGGAATTCGGGCAAATCCTGCAATTATTTCGTTCACACCATCGGTTTTCCCATGCGGTATTGCAAATCCGTTGCCAACACCGGTGGACATAATTTTTTCTCTTTCAAGTACGGCGGTGCGGATTTTTTCGAGATCGTTCACGCGGGTATCTTTTTGAAAAAGATCAATCAGCTGATTAATAACTTCTTCTTTTGTTTTGCCCGAAAAGTCGGAAATAATTTTATCTTCTTTCAGGATATCACATATTTTCATAATAAAACCACATATTTAAATATTAAAAAAAGTAATTTACAAAAGGCAATCCCCATTTACAATTTTTTCGAACAATAATTGTAAATAAGAAATTTTTTCTGGTAAAAAATACCTAAAAATTAGGTGTGAATTTTTTACCTGCATGGAAATCAGCAATTATCTTTGCTGCTTCTTCTGGATTATCCGTAACGTTAAAAAGTTTTAAATCCTCTTCATTAATAAATTTTTGTGCAACAAGACTATGAGCTAATTTAACAATGGGCTCCCAATATTCTGAACCGAACAGAACAACCGGCACTCTTTCAGTCTTTCCTGTTTGAATAAGGGTAAGCACTTCAAAACATTCGTCAAGAGTACCAAAACCTCCGGGCATCATAACATAACCTTGTGCATATTTAAAAAACATTACTTTCCGCACAAAAAAGTACCTGAAATTAAGAATTTTATCGGAATCGATGTAAGTATTTGCATATTGTTCATTAGGCAGCTGGATATTAACTCCGGTTGAACTTCCGTTCGCGTCTTTAGCTCCTTTATTTGCTGCTTCCATAATTCCGGGACCGCCGCCGGTAATAATTCCAAATCCTTTTTTAACAATTTCGGCAGCAACCTTTTCGGTAAGTTTATAATATTTTTCTTCGGGCTTAGTACGGGCAGAGCCAAAAACAATTACGCTCGGTTTAATTCTAGCCATGGTTTCAAAACCGTCAACAAATTCAGCCATAATCCTGAAAATGCGCCAAAGATCTTCCTGAGAATTTACAATTTGTTTTTCATCCAGAACAGACTTCCCGTTTGAAAAATACATTTTACCTCACATTAAAGTTGGAAAACAGACATCTAAATTATCGTATCAAATATTCATTATTTGAATAAATATTTCAGATATTACCGGAATAAGAAAATCCGCCGGAAACGGACATATAATTTTTATGCTCGTTTAAAACTTCGTAACGGGAAGGTTTTGTGTTATTAATAACCGTTACTTTTCTTTCCGTATTTTTTTACGCGGGATTTCTGAATGCTGTTTTTCAGCAGTTATTTTCCTAATCTCTTGTTTGTCTGCAATAATTCGTACCTGAGCTTCGTTAATCTTTTTCTTAATAATCTGTTTACTTATTTCTTCATTTTCAATCGGGATTATTTTTAGTTCTTTAATTTTACGGTATTTTGATATTGTAAATGAAATTAAAACAACAGCAGCTAAAAAAATAAAACCGTAAGCAAGAAGTGTGGAGATGATTGGTATAATTTCCATATTTTAACCTTAATTTTTATATATTAAATCAATTTTAATGCCATTATTATTTCTTAATTTTATTAAGCAATTTCCAGTTTTTTTTAAAAGTTTTGTACTGTTTTGAGAAATGAATAGGGGATAAATAAATGTGTCTCATTTTAAAACGGAACTAATTATTTTAATAAATGTTAAAAAAGTAAAATTTTTGCCGATTATCAGTGACATATATCATTCTTTATTATAACTTTAAAACTGATATTTGTTTTACTGTTAATATTTTTAGAATTGAAGAAAGGTACATGATGAATGAAATAATAACAGATTTAATTGATAAAAGTAATTTTATTAAGGGCTTATTGGTCTTAATCACAAAAGACAAAAAAATATCCGATAAAGAAAGAAATTTATTAAAAGAAATCGGAACATCAATGGGTTTCAGTGCCGAATTTCTTGACGAAGCTATTGACGAAGCATTGAATAATGAATATATTTCTCACGACCCGCCAAAATTCAATAATAATTCTTTAGCTGCAGAATTTTTAGAAAAAGGCTTTCATATTTCTTTTTGCGATCACAGTTTTGATAAAGACGAAATTAAATTCCTTATGGAAACCGCCGAAATTAATAATATTCCGGCTGCAGAATTTAACATTTTGTTAAGTAAAGCTAAAGAACAGCTTGAAAACAGCAGAGCAGTAAATTTTTATTGATTATCTGATTTATGAGTATTTTTAATCGGATAAAAATTCTACAAGGTGATATTTGCAATTATCATGGAGATGCTATTGTTAATGCCGCCAATAGTAGCTTATTGGGCGGAGGAGGCGTTGATGGGGCGATTCACTTTTCAGCAGGTATAAAACTACTTGAAGAATGCCGGAAATTAAACGGATGCAAAACCGGAGAAGCTAAAATTACTGCCGGATATAATCTTCAAGCAAAATTTATAATTCATACTGTCGGTCCTATTTGGCAAAACGGAAGAAATGATGAAGCATCTCTATTAAAAAACGGCTATAATAACTCGCTTAAACTTGCGCTCAAAAACGGAATAAGAACAATAGCTTTTCCATCAATAAGCACAGGTGCATATGGTTATCCTTTTAAACCTGCCGCAAAAATTGCTTTGGAAACTGTTTTTGATTTTTTGCAATATAATCCTGTTTTAGATGAAGTTGCTTTTTATTGTTTCAGTAAAAACGATTTTGATATTTTTAATAAGATACTTTACGATTTCAAGAAAAGAATGGCAATTCCGCAAACCGCTAATATTGCACCTAAAACCGAAACTAATCCTAACTTTTCTTTATAAAAATATCTTACTATCGGCAGCATTATTATTGGAACTGTTCCCATTAATGTTGCCGCAATTCCTACTTTAGCATATGTAATTGAAATAAGGCTTAATGTAACTCCAAGATAAGGACCTGTAAATGAACCTAATGCTGTATATTTTAAAGCTTTTTTTTCAGCTCTGAATATTTTGATAGGATTTCTTATTCTTTTAATAAGAAAGAATAATGGAAACATAAAAAATATTGCCGCCGAAACTCTTATTAATGCAGCCCAAAAACCATTTATATCGCTTTGGATAAAAGCATATTTTGCAAATATTAACCCTACCGCCTGCCCTAATGCTCCTAAAAATCCGTAAAATATTCCAATATTACTTTTTTTGTAATCAGAACTTGGTTTTTCCTCTCTATATAAAACCACCATAGCAATTCCTCCGATTGTGACTAAAACGCCAACTATTGACCACGCTGAAAGAATTTCGCCAAGAAAATAATATGCTAATACTGCAGACATTGCAGGTGAAATTGACATTATAAGCATGCTGAGTCGGGCACCTATGTGCTGAAATGCTTTAAATAGAAAACTATCGCCAAAAACAAAACCTATAGCCCCGCTGATTACAAGCATTATAATTTGACTATTTGAAATATTAATTGGAATGTCGAATATTATTACTGTAGCTAAAAGAAATATAGCCGCAAGAATTAATCGGGTAATATTTACAATAATTGAGCTGACTTTAACAGATGCTTCAGAAAAAAATATTGAAGTAACCGACCATAATGCTGCAGTTGCTAAAGCTGCAATTTCACCTATATACAAAATATTTCCTTTTATTATGGCTTGAAACTTAAAATATTTTTCTACCTCATCAAAGATTAAATATGTATAAAACTGCATCTACAAAACAAAAAAGGCGCCGAAGCGCCTTATAATCAAAATATAACACAACAATTATTATTTCGTATTTATTGCTGCCAAACCGGGATAAATTGCAGTAGTATCAAGCTCCTGTTCAATTCTGAGAAGCTGATTGTATTTTGCAATTCTGTCTGTACGGCTTGCAGAACCTGTTTTAATTTGACCGGCGTTTGTTGCTACAGCTATATCAGCAATTGTAGCATCTTCTGTTTCGCCCGAACGGTGGCTGATAACTGAAGTATAACCGGCGCGTTTTGCCATTTCGATAGCATCAAGAGTTTCTGTAAGAGTACCAATCTGGTTAACTTTAATTAAGATAGAATTTGCAACTCCTTTGTTAATTCCGTCGGCAAGTCTTTTTGTGTTTGTTACAAATAAATCATCACCAACCAGCTGAATTTTTTTGCCGAGTGCGTCGGTTAATTTTTTCCAGCCGTCCCAGTCGTTTTCATCAAGACCGTCTTCAATTGAAATAATAGGATAGCTGCTGCAAAGTTTTGAATATATTTCAATCATTTCCTCTGCAGTCTTTTTCGATTTATCGGATTTGAAAAATTCGTACAACCCGGAATCTTTTCTGTACATTTCGCTTGAGGCAACATCAAGAGCCAGCGAAATATCTGTGCCTGGTTTATAACCTGCTTTGGTAATTGCTTCAAGAATTGTTTCTAATGTTTCTTCATTTGATTTCAAATTTGGTGCAAATCCGCCTTCGTCGCCTACTGCAGTACTGTATCCTTTAGATTTAAGAACGCTTTTTAATGAATGGAAAGTTTCTGTACCCATTCTTAAAGCCTCGGCAAATGAAGGAGCACCGTGAGGCATAATCATAAATTCCTGAAAATCTACAGTATTATCAGCATGCGAACCGCCGTTAATAATGTTCATCATAGGAACTGGCAATGTTTTTGCGTTTGTTCCGCCGATATATTGATAAAGAGGCAAACCTACGGCTTCGGCTGCAGCTTTTGCAACTGCAAGAGAAACGCCTAAAATTGCGTTTGCTCCAAAATTGGATTTATTAGGTGTTCCGTCTAATTCAATAAGGAAGTTATCAATTCCAACCTGATCTGTTGCGTCAAAATCAATTAACTCGTCAGCAATTTTATCATTAACATTTTCAACTGCTTTAAGAACGCCTTTGCCTAAATATCTTCCTTTATCGCCGTCGCGCAATTCAACTGCTTCGTGTTCGCCGGTGGATGCACCGCTTGGAACTGCAGCTCTTCCTATAACACCGCATTCAAGCAATACTTCTACTTCAACAGTGGGATTGCCTCTCGAATCAAGGATTTCGCGTCCCTGAACATCAATAATTGTAGTCATTTTTTACTCCGTTATTTTAATAGTTAATAATCTTTTTTACAAAGTATAAAGTTATGAAAATACCCCCCTAAAATCAATTTCATATTTTTTAATTTACTGCTAATCCAAATCACTTAAAATAAATTAAATATTTACGATAATTGGATATAATAGTCTTTTGTATAAAGCCGATAAATCTTATGAATGTAACAAGCCTGACTGCTAATGTAATTGTTAAAGCAAAAGAAGCAGATAAACCACGATTTAAAAAACTCATTTACGAAATGATGGAAAGAAACCCGGGAAAAATTCCCGAGAAACCTAAATGCGGAATCATCGGCAATGAAATTATTTTCAAAATTAAGGTTGAAAAAGATTTTTGCTCTGTAATTGTTGAAAAACTTTTAATGAACAATTTCCTCATACTTACAGATAAAAATGAAATGAATAATTTGATTAATAAAGTCAAATTGAAGATAAAAGAATGTTCCGAAACAATGACTGAGGAAGAATTTATCCGATCTAGAGAAAAGAAGAGGAAACAAATTCTAGACAATCTTTCGGAATATGCTTTATGCGGCAATTATTTCAGTATACTTAAATATTGTATTGATACAGCTACTGATCAAGAAATTAACAGCAAAGCAAAAGAACTTCTGCCCGGCTCAGTAATAATTGCAATTGAAGATATCTATCATCAAGGGAAAGAGATTAAATTTGCTGAATCCAGCTTTAACAGTCTTTTTAAAATTGCCTGCGACAGAAATTTACTAATGCTTTCGCAGCTGGAACTGATAAAACGCGCAGGTTTGGCTGCAATTGAATTATGCGTTATGCATAAATCTCTTTTTGCTTTTTTAATTGATATTATAAAGACAAAAACAATGCACAACGAAGTAAGTGTTCAGGCTGTAATTGTTTTTTGGAATGAAATAAAGGAGTCGTTATTTTCATATAACGATATAATCCAAGCAGCATCAAAAAAAATAAACTTAAATGCTCTGGCCGACAAGTTTTTGCTTGTATCAGAAAATTTTTCAATTGGAGAAAAAAAATTATTTAATGAATTTTTTGAACTGATAAAAGAAAAACAAAGCATACCTTTTTAAGTTAATTTGAATTTTAATGTTATAATAGTTTTTTATTAGTTGCTAAATTGGTAACTAATTTGCTGTTTTTTTAGCAAAAAAAGGGTTATTTTACGGTTTATTAAATTGAACTAAATTTTTAATGGATACAGGATTTAAGTCTATAAATACTGCGTAAAATGACAATCCCTTACTTGCCCACGTAGCTCAGCAGGATAGAGCGTCGGTTTCCTAAACCGCAGGTCGGAGGTTCGAATCCTCTCGTGGGTACTGGTTTTATTTCATTATTGTAACAGCATCATTTTTTTTGTCTGCTCAAAATCCCCAGAAGTGCACCTGTAAAAGTAAACCCCCGAACTCAATCCTTCTGCATTGAAGCTAAAAACGTGTTTTCCTGCATCCATAATTTTATCAGCCAGAACAGCCACCTGTTCTCCTAAAATATTGTAAACTATCAGTCTTGTTTTTTGCTGCGACGGAATTGTTATTTCAATATTTGTTGAAGGATTAAAAGGATTTGGATAATTCTGAGATAATGAATAGGCATATGGTACATTATTTCTTATTTCCACAGAATTGCTGTATTCGTATCTGCCGTCTATATCTATTTGTTTTAGCCGGTATTCGTATAAACCATTAGAAATTTGTTTATCGGAAAAGCTGTATTGATTTTTGTTACTGCTGTTTCCGGCAGCTTGAACAAAACCTATTTTACTCCAGTCTTTACCGTCTATTCTTCTTTCAATTTCAAATCCGTAAGAATTAATTTCGGAAGCTGTTGCCCAGTTAAGTATATTCATTTCTTCAGTAAAATGCCCATTGAAAGAAATTAACTCAACCGGCAGGAACTGATCATCTTTATTATATTTTATTACTGCTCCCGAATTTCCGGCAATCCAGCCGTCGCCCTCATTTGTGAAAATTATGCTGTTTAAATCTTCAAAGGTTCCCGAATTTACAAGTCCCCAGCTTGTTCCGCCATTAATTGTATTAAATATTTTCCCATCTTCACCTACAATTGCACCGTTCAAAAAATCTTTATATGCAATTGCTTTTAAGTTATTACCGCCTTCGATGTTTATAATTTCGTAGTTTTCGAAATTGTCAGCTGACCTCAGAACAACACCGTTTTTTCCTAAAACATTAATTCTGGAATCATCGTTAATGCAGACATCTATCATTGTCGTATATATATTGTCCGAAGTACAAATCTTATTTTCCCAAGTTACACCGCCGTCAGTGGTTTTAAGCACAAGGGCATAACCGGAACTGTCGCCTACAATAAATCCGTTCGATTCATCTAGAAATGCAATATTATTGAAATCGCAAAATTCATAACCGGAAATAAAATCAGCTATCCAGTTTTCACCGGTATCGGTCGATTTATAAAATTGGTTTCCGCATGTCATAAAGCTGTTTTGTTCGTTGTAAAGACATACGTTACTGTTATAGCCAGAAAAATGACCGCTCACTATATTCCAAGTTAACCCGCCATCAGTAGTTCGACAAGTTCTGTTGCCGTCAGAAATAAGACCTACCTCATCATCATAAAACTCGATCCAACGAGGATCTTCAATTTCGCCATTAAAGGTATAAATATCTTTCCAACTTTTACCTTTATCTGTAGTCTTTTTTAATATTGAATAGTAAGCTGCTTCTCCAATATAAAAACTAGTTAAATACCCGATTGAATCGCTTGGGAAGCAGACTGAACTGTAATTTTCGGAAGTTCCGGAAAATAATGCACCCCATCGTTCCCCATCGTTTTCAGTGGAAAGTATAACTCCATTGGTACCAACCACAACTCCATTTCTGGAATTATAAAAATCAATATTTCTTAATTTTGCTAATGGGAAGCGGGGAAAGGTTTTTTTTCCATTTCTATATATTAAAGTCCCATCTTCTGCATGATAACCAACCGTATATATAGCGCTATCTGTTGAAAAATTTTTCCTGCAATCCGCATAACCTGAAATAGGAGCATCTATCCAATCAATTCCTGAATTATTAGAAAGAAAATTTACGTCACTTGTCATTGCATAATAGTATTTACTGAATTTTGTTATCGAATAAATTGGATCATCCCAATAATCAGAAATGCCTGAATTAGCACTCCAGCTTTCCCCATAATCTAAAGATAATTGAAGTTCGCCATATCTGCCGCCCGCCCAGATTGAATCGTTTTTCATATAAAGGTCGAAAATAGTGTTGTAATTTGCTCCCGGCATTACATTCCAAGAATTATCTTCGAACGACCCTTTAATTATAACCCCGTCTTCCCCAGCTGCAAGAATTGTATTTGAATCGACCCATAATCCATCCATCAGATTGTGTTCAAGTATCAGATTGCCGTCTGCCCAGCTATTCCCGCCGTCGGATGTAAGTTTAATAGTGCCGTTATCTCCAATCATAAAACCTTTTTGAAGGTCAAAAAAATCGATATAATTGATATCTCTTGAAGTAACTCCGTAAATATTAAGCCAGCTTCCGCCTTTATCTGTGGACTTAATCAAAACACCCTGATCACCGGCAGCCCATATTGTAAGGCTATCGGCATAACTTACTGCATTATACGCAACTCCTTCAGGGTTTGGATTAACATTTATCCATTGCGCGCATAAAAAGTCAAAAGAAAATAATAAAATTAAAATTAAGTTTCTCATAATACCCTCATATTAAAAAGAAATTATCTGGTAAAAATAAGTAATTATTTTATTTGTAAAGTGATCTGTATCATAATATTTAGATACTAAGTAAAACTTTCTCTCATATTCCCGATTATATATATATATTTATTTTTAATCCCTGCTTTGTAAAACCAAATCCTTATTTTCATATTCCTGTAACAATAAATGTTACGCTAATTATTATCTCTGATTGTCATACTTTTAACAGATACTGCTAAAGATTAAAGCTTCACTTATTAGTATTTTGTTTTCAGGAAAAGGAGAAAATTATGAAAATTGTTATAGTAAACGAATCGGAGCAAAAAATCCGGCAAATTAAGAATGCTTTTATAAATGATATCGATATAGAATTCGAGGTATTTAATGAATATTCGCCTTCTGTTCTAAGTTTTATTAAAGTTAATAATATCGATATTGTAATTACAGAAATTGAATTCGGAGAAGAATTAGATTTCAATCATCTGAGGTGGATCAATAAATTCTCAGAAAAAAGAAATTAATAGTCCAGACTTCTTCAAAAAACTGGCGGCACGAAAACCAGTGCCTGAAGCTTGGCGTAAAATATTTCTTTTATGAATCAAGCAGTATTTCTGTTCTTAAAAATTTTGTGATGGATATTTCTTATATCCTTCAAAATTTAAAGTCGATTAACAGAAATTTTTATTCAATATACATTTGATTTTTATTCAGCTTTGCGAACCTCGATATTTTTAATAGTAAACGAAAAACCGCAGCCGTTTCTGCTTTCGGATTTAAGTTCAACTTTATAATTTCCGGGTTTGGAAAATTTGTGTTTTACTTTTTTCCCGGAAGCATTTTGTCCGTCGCCGAAATCCCAATAAAATTCCGCATTATGTGTTCCGGAAATCAACAGGGCTTCGAAAATTGTTTCATCGTTTATTGCACCGATTTAAATTTTTTCGGGTGAAATTATAACTGCTTCAGGCAATCCGTAAACCGAAAAATCTTTTCTTAATTAAGATTTTGCTTTTACCGAATCAATTCCCAAATAATTTCTGCCTCGACTGTATTTTCACATGGAACAGCGGGCGTAAACCCTAAAAGCCTGCCGCTGATTACAGGTTCCCCGTCTATTTTCCAAAATATTATGACTTAATTCCTTCAGACTTTACTTCTTTAATGTTGAAAATAATTTTTTCATTTACGCAAAAAGTACTTTTATCAGCAATAATTTCTGCTTGAGGAATTTCTTTTATTTCAATTTCTTTGCTGATATTATATTCCTCGCTTTTATTTTTATCCCGTATTTTCCGGATAAATCGGGATTTTCCAATGTAAGTCTAATAATTCTTAGATACGCAAACCAATTATTCAAATAAAATTGGTTAATATCTTTCGAAATTGCGCCTGTTAAGTTAATAAGCTCGGTATTCGTGTTGCTTTTAGTTCGTCTTCCGAAATTTATATAATATTATAAGAAGCAATTGAAAGCGGAATTAATGAGGCAAGAAGGAAGTAAATAATATAGTTTCTTCCTCCGGCTTAATTGCAGCGATTTTAAAATATCCATAAAACCGGATCCCGGAATAAGGTTTTTTTGTTGGCAAACATAATAAATTATTATCAAACGGTAAATTTTAGCCTTGATTTTGTTGTAATTTTCAAAATTAAGTAGTACCTTTCCAAAAAATAATTTTGGTTGTTTTATGCTGAATATATTAATTGCAGATGATCATCCAATATTTAGGGCAGGTATAAAGAATTATATCAACCGCGAACCTGATTTAAAAGTAATCTACGAAGCAGAAAACGGAACTGAAGCTTTTAATTATTTAATTGATAATGATGTTTATTTCGTTGTTATTGATATAGGTCTTTCCGGAAGGAGCGGGTTGGATATGCTTCCTGATATTAAGATGGTTGGCTTAGTTCTATGAAAAACAGCAATAAAAGATTATATTAGAATATGGAAAAACAAAAAGAAATAAAATCGATATTCTCACAACTTACCACAGAAGAACAAACAAAGTTGTTGGATGATCTG
>Ga0123335_1002007_pt1 | contig 31551 bp, 25 predicted proteins | sample BiotimSIPDNA_2_FD_89707 | JGI IMG/M metagenome (GOLD analysis project Ga0123335, IMG submission 89707) | Anaerobic biogas reactor microbial communites from Washington, USA - Biogas_R2 time_0 SIP DNA | ecosystem: Engineered > Bioreactor > Anaerobic > Unclassified | place: Washington, USA... | reverse complement strand
GATCTTTACCGTGATTTGCGTCCCCTGGATTCCGCACTTTGTGGCTGCTTTACTGGAGATGGTGACTCCGGGAATGCCAAGACTGTTCAGTTCATCAAGAAATTCCACCTTGTTCGGAAGAAGTTCAATCAAGGCGGCAGTCAGCATATCGCCCGCCGCGCCCATGCCGCAGTCCAGATATAACGTTTTCATTTTATTTCGCCTCCATATGATTGATCATGCTTGCCAGATATCCGGCACCGAAACCATTGTCGATATTCACCACGGATACTCCGCTGGCGCAGGAGTTCAGCATGGATAAAAGAGCAGACAGCCCATTGAAGGATGCTCCATATCCGACGCTTGTAGGGACGGCAATCACGGGACAATCCACAAGCCCACCGATTACGCTGGCAAGTGCGCCCTCCATTCCGGCTATGGCAATAATAACGCTTGCACTCATGAGTTGATCCAAATGGGCAAGCAGGCGGTGCAACCCAGATACGCCGACATCATACAGGCGAACAACTTCGTTGCCATGGACTTCGGCGGTTAATGCGGCTTCTTCCGCCACGGGGATGTCGCTGGTGCCTCCAGTTGCCACAACAATCTTTCCAATTCCGTTGGCGCAGGGAATTGAACCGATGATTCCAACCTTGGCTTCCGCATGATAATCGATCTCATAGGCCGTTCCGACTTTTTCGGCCGCTTCCGGGGGCAGTCGTGTAATCAGGATAGTCTTCTGTCCGTTAAGTTTCATTTTCTCTGCTATCCCGATAATCTGCTCCGCAGTTTTCCCGGCGCCATAGATGACTTCCGGCATGCCTTGGCGAGTGGCTCGATGCAGATCGATTTTAGCATAGCCAATATCCTCAAACGGTTTTTTCTTCAGAGCCAAAATAGCTTCGTTTACCGTTAAATCTCCATCTCGTACAGCTTCCAAAATCGTTCTGATTTCCGTTTTCATTCCCTCGCCTCCAAATCAAGCAAAACAGCCGAATAATACCGTTTCAATTCTGCAATAATGTTCTTCCGGTTTTCAATGACTTTTCCAATTTGTGCATCAGGAACCTGTATTTTTGCAGCACTCCCCATTTGCCGCACCCGAAAATCATTCAATCCAAGGAAAAACAGATAATTCTCCGCAGCTTCTGTTGCTTTTAACTTTTCCTCCGTGATCTTTTCTCCAGTGGGAATCCGAGTGGCAAGACAAGCATAGGCTGGCTTGTCCCAAGTAAACAGACCCGCTTCCTGCGAAAGCCGGCGAATCTCGGCTTTGGTCAATCCACACAACCTCAGCGGCGAAAGCACGGATAATTCATGGAGTGCCTTCATGCCAGGACGATCATCGACATCATCCGACGCATTTGTTCCATCAAGCAAAACTGCAAATCCATCTGCTTTGGCTTGTTCTTTAATGGTTTCAAAGATTCGCTTCTTGCAGTAATAGCAGCGGTTGCTCGGGTTGGATGCAATTGTTTCGTCTGCAAGGACATCCAGGCAGAGCGTTTTCATTTGCACGGCAAGTTCCTTGGCAATGCGTCGAGCATCTTCTAGTTCAAACTGCGGCTGAAAAGCTGATTTTACATAATAAGCCCGCACCTCTTTTGCGTATTGCTTGGCAGCGTGCAAGAGGTAGGCCGAATCGACACCTCCGGAAAATGCGATTGCGACTCTGGGATGCTCTATAAAAAAATCAATTAGCTTCATGTGGCTCCCAAGGCGAAAGGCGGCTCCGCGTGAAGTACAGAGCCGCCCGTCTGCTCTTGTTTATTTTTTTGTGAACAGGGCGGCTTTGACGACACCCTTCGGATCCTTGACAAGCAGGATAACGAGCCAGATGACGAGACCCAGGGCCACAACGGACAATCCAAGATAGAAATCGTTGAGCATATCGACCGGAGCAGGAGTGAAGTATTCAGCCCCGAGTTCGCCATACTCAATGATCGCATCGATAAGCCACATGAGAGAAGCGCCCCAAAACATCCAGCAGAGATGACCAACCTTCATCTCGCTTTTTGGAGCGTCCCTATACCAGATGATCGTGCAGATGATTGCCGCAAATACAGTCGTTAGTAGAGTCATTCTTATGTCCTCTCCTCAGCAAGCTTGGGATCGCGAAGTGCTCTTTTTTCAATAACGGAGGCGACGGCAAGCATGCCAACCCACACAGCCGTGATGAGAACTGACATCATCACACCAGCGCTTCTCATTTCTGCGAGCATTTCAGCGGTTTCACCACTTTTGACCGCTGTCAGGAACGGGAAGAACGGGACAATTTCGCCATGCCACAGATGCTCGAAAGCAAGCAAGACGGAGCCGCCCCAGAGCAGTTTGTTAAGCCAGCCGAGTTTAGTGGAAAACGGGATCTTTGTTGCTTCTTCAACAGAGCCATCGGAAAGGAAAACCTTGACAGACTCTTCCTTTTCCTTGGATTTCAGTACCTTTGCAGCGATCGTAGTGATGACTGCTTGAGCAGTCGGGACAAGAAAACATGCCATAATTGTGTGCCTCCTAAAATTTTCAGGTGGCGGCACGCAAAAAAAGCATGCCATTTCCCTTATGAGAAATCACATGCCTTCCTGGCACACATGACCACCAGTGTTATCGTTAAACTTTCGTCTGTGTTTTTGGACACTTCAGCGTCGTTGTTCAGCTTCTTGCTGTAACAAATATATTATATCGCTTTTCTGTTATATCGTCAAATTGGGCTAGATCAAAAAGCAGGCAATTGTAACTGGAAAATGAAAACTGCTTCTTCATGCTTGATTGCGTCCATGGTCGGTGTAAATTCATCTTATATGAGGTGATGGCAGTGGCTTCGAGTAACGAAATGCCTTGATTTATGCGGGGATGTGCCAGGGTTCGTATTGGGTTGTCAGCAGATCTAATTCTTCTGGAGGAAGTATGCGCATTTTAAATGTTTGCCTTGCCGCTTCGCTGTGCTTGTCCGTCCGTGGAAATATGCGTAACATCGCCATCTTGGGAGGAGGTCAAGCGGCGATAAGCGTTGCCGAAACAGTTCAGAAACTTGGGTGGAAAGCCTATGTCATTGCGCCCGAGAACCATTTGGGCGGTGCATTGGCTTCATCCAACCATTGCTGGATCCTAAATGGAACGACGGGTGAATCCCTCATGCGTCCCGTTGGATCGCTCCAGAAGGAACTGTACGCACGGGCGATGGATTGCGGGGCAAATCCATTGCCGCTTTCTCATTGCGCTGGCTTCCTGGTTGCGGACAAGGCGGTAAAGGCGGTCGCCATCGCCAACAAGTTCGGGGTTTTCCTGCTGCCTGTTGCCGCAGTCATCGACGCTTCGCACGAGCAAATCGCCGCGAACCATATTTCTGGGTGCTTGAAATCGGAACCCGTGACAGTCGAGTATAACTTTGAGATTGCCCGAGCGCATGCGTTCACTGGGAATTCCTGGGTTTTGCCATCTGCCCATGTTGAGATTCATCGGACACTTCGGGACGGTAATCTTTGCGTGTCATTCAGGGAGAATCGTGTTTTGGATGAAACGGATTGGTTGTCTTCGTCCCGCATGCATATGGATTTGCGTCGCAAGGCGGTCGACCTAGTCTCTGAAATCCGAAAGACGGTTCCTGGCTTGCAAGATGCTCAATTGGCGCGGATAGCGGCACCGAGGATCATTGCGTCCGAGCGGGAATGCAACAATGCATTCGGGAATCTGCTCCGCGTCAAGGGGACATTTCCCGAACGGCCGACGACTCACGACGTCAGGACGATCGAACGCAATGCCGAGGATCAAGCCAGGAGCTTTGTCAAAAACCTCAAGACGTCAAAGCCGGACTTCCAAGGGGAACTGCTTAGCACAGGACAGAGGTTGGCTTTCGCCCTGTCAGATTGGCAAGATCCCGATGTGGAAGGATTGCCCTTGGCTCGCATTGAGATCACGCCTGCGAGCGAGGTTCGCTACGATGCGGCGGTCATCGGCGGGGGAACAGGAGGCAGCTCCGCAATGTCCGCCTTGGCAAGTCAGAAGATTCATGCGATAACCGTTGACATGCTGCCTTTCCTGGGCGGGACGACGACGGTAGGCGGCGTGTCTGGCGCCTGGCACGGCTACACGAAAGGTGCCTACGAGGACTACACGAAAGGCCGCAATGCATTGGTGCGGGCGGAATCGCTGTCGTCTTTCTGCGCGTCAATCCGGCATTGGGACAAAATCCTCCTGGATCCCGAGAACCGCCAGGACTTCGCGGGATCAACCGTCGTCTGCGGAACAGCGAAGGAGCAGGATCGGGTCACCGGAGTTCTGCTCTATTCGAACTCGGGCTTCAAGCGCCTGGAGGCCAAAATCTACCTTGATATGACAGGCGAGGCGACGCTCTGCGACCAGGCTGGAATGAAAACCGAACTCGGAGACCCGGACACTGGATGGATCCAAAGCTCAAGTTGCTGGGGACTTGAGTATTGGACGACGTCCAACTTCCAGCAAAACCACTTTGCAAATGACTTGGATGTGGTCGATCCGACTTGCTACAAGGACGTGATCCGGGGAATTGGATTGGCGCATCGCAAGAATAGCGACTACCATATCTCTCAACTCTATACGCAAAGGGAAGCAAGGCGAATCATTGGCGAGCACCACCTTAACGTCAAGGATATCCTGACTCGGAAGTTCCATGGCGATGCTATCGCGGTCTCCTCATGCCTGTTCGATACCCATGGTCGGTTAAGTACGGAAATTCCCCTGCGCTGCATTACGAATGATGCCTACGATCCCGAGGACAAGGAGGTTCATGTGCTCATCCCAGTCGGCACCTTCATTCCTAAGGGGCTGGCCAACGTCTTGGTTGGAGCCAAGGCCATTTCGGGCGAACGGGATGCGACGTCTCTTTGCCGGATGAATCCGGAGATCACCAATGCGGGATTTTCCCTTGGGCTTCTGGCTTCGCAATTCATTACGCAAAAGCTGGGGAATACTCGGGATGCCGATATCCGGGCGCTTCGGCAGCAACTTATCCAGCGGAAGATTCTCCCGTCTTGGGCGGAAAAGCCCTCGACCCCGGAATGGACTGTGGAGTTCGCCGTCGAGCGCCTTAGCGAACCCGATGGTTTTCTGCCTGCCTTGCTGATGCCCAAAGAGCAAATCGTACCGAAGCTCAAGGAATTGTTCCAGCAAAAGCAGACGCGTCAGGTCGCCTATGTGCTGGCGTATTTTGGCGAACTCGATGGTCAAAAGCTGCTTTTGAAAGAGTTGAAGCAGCAGATGGCGATTGACATGCACGAGGTTCGGGATTCTGGGGTGGGCGAGTTTACGGTGGTCGATATCAAGGGCGAGGCATTCACGTCAGACAAGCGCAGCAACTACGGCGTCCCTGTATTTGGCGCGCTGAAGCCAGGCAAGGCGTATGGCATGGTCAATCGGATTGTTGGTTTTCTCTGCCATCTTGATTCGGAGGAATCGCTTGAGCCGGTCCTCCAGCTGACCGAGCGCGCCTGGGCAGGAGGAACGGTCCTCAACATGGGAAATACACCGTACGCCATTGCGCGAACCGATGGTACGATGACGTATTTCCACGGAAGGTTGTGGATAGTCGCAACATTCTTCAATGCGCGTCCGACACCCAAGGCCATCCAGCCCCTGACCAAACTCCTGAACGAGCAATTCGTTGGCGGCAATATCGTCAATGAGGATTGGTCTGACGTTCCCCCGCTCCAGATGACCTATCTGGAGGTGATGCTCGCCCAGGCTTTGCACCGTTGCGGAGGCGAAGAGGGAACGCAAAGACTCCAGGCATTCACCAACGACTCCAGGGCAATCTTCCGGAACATGGCGAAAGCAGCACTGAAGAATCAACCAAGGAATCCGGCTAAATAAAAAACTCCCGCTTAATAAGGATTTTTCGCGACAAGTCAACGACGGGGCGTCATTGTTGTTGCTGTGCGAGGCTTGATTCGATTGCTTTTCGAACCCGGTCTGTGATGGTGCGGTAGTCGTCGTCTTCGCGAGGTTTGATTTGCTCGAGGAAGGTGACAGTGATTTCCTGGCGGAGCTTGGGGAAGAGCTTTTTTCTTGGGAGTGCATCGTAGGCGCCGTTGATTGCGACGGGTACGATTGGGACGTTGAGTTCTTTTGCCAAGATGGCGAATGTTCTCTTGAATGAACCGAGGGAGCCGTCGAGAGTTCGTGTCCCTTCGGGGAAGAGGATGATTTTATGTCCCTTTGCGAGTACGGAAGCGAGTTTCTGAAGCGAGAGCTTGAGGTTGTCGTTGATATCCATGACGATGATGTTGTGTCGATCGGCGAAGGCTTTTCCGTACCAATTTTTCATGTGGTCTGCCTTTGCGTAGAAGAAGGTGTTTTTGAGGTTGTTGCCACGCAGGAATGCTGCGAGCAGTGGCGCGTCAAGGAAGCTTTGGTGGTTTGGCGCGATGATGCAAGGTCCTTCCGGAATGTTCTCGGTTCCCGTTCCCTTGAACTTGAAGGCGATGTGCAGGATGCATCTTGAAATCGCGTTGATCAGGTTATGTGCGAACCAACTTCTCGGAAGTTTAAGCTTGACATTTTCCTTGAGGACCTGGGACCATTTGAAGCTTAAGTTTTCCCGGGTGACTCCGTCTTGCGATAGCGACTTGATGGCGTGGGCAAGCTTTTCGGGGGTCGGGTTGTCGGCGATCGTTTGGTCTTTGATGTCGATATTAAATGTTTCGTTGATGAAACCCGCGAGCGCGACTTTTCCGAGCGAGTCCATGCCGAGGTCGAGTTCCAGGTGGTCGTCGGGGTGGATGGCTGCCTTCAGTGTGCTTTCCAGGTATTCCTTGATTGCTTTGTATTCTTGTGAATCCGGGTCTTCCTTTGGGGCATGGAGCCGATGCTGATTGATTGACGCGAGCAGTTCGAGTTCGTATCTCTTGAGCTTTCCGATTCTGGTCCTCGGGAGCGGTTCGGACAGCAGGGTGAGTTTTAGGATTCTGTTGTAGCTTGAGGCCTGTTCATTGTAGGGAGAGATGACCTTTTGGCGGATGGTTTCCTCGATGTTGAGGATGCCTTGGCCTTCGAGCTTCTTGACATTGGGCAGGATCAAGGCGTGCAAGGCATCCTCGGTGCCTATGACTCCGACCTCGTCGATGATGTCACCTGCCAGGTTCATCAGCTTTTGCTCGACGATTTCGGGGTTGATATTCTTTCCGTTGGGGAGGACGATGATTTCCTTCTTTCGACCTGTGATGAAGATGTAGTCGTCATCGTCCACGTAGCCCAGGTCGCCGGTATGGAGCCACCCATCCTTCATGATTTCGCTTGTTTCCTCGGGCTTGTTGTAGTATCCGACCATCACATTGTCGCCGCAGACCGTGATTTCGCCGTCTTGGATGCGTACTTCGCACCCCGGGAGGAGCTGTCCGGCCGAGCCGTGCCTGGGCTTTCCGGGTCTTGTGAACGAGATCATCGGCGCTGTTTCGGTCATTCCGTAGCCGTTCAGGATCTCGAATCCGAGGGTTCTGAAGTCCAGGATCACCTGCTTGTCCAAGGCTGCGCCGCCACAAGGCATGTACCGGATCAAACCTCCGAACTTGTTCTGGACAGACTTGAAGACTATCCTGGAAAAGGCGAGGGAATTGACTTTGGAGCAGAGCCAGAAGAGGCTTTTGGCAATGGTGCTTTGCCGGATCTTGCCCATGATGCCGTCCCGTAGAAGGGTATAGAGCCTGGGGACGCCGATGATCATCGTGATCTGGTACTTGGCGAGCGTGCCCAGGATGTCGGCCGCCGTCATTGAAGGCGCGAATACTGCTGTTGCGCCGATGGTCAAAGGCATGACGAGGGTGCCCTGGAGCGGGAGGACGTGATGGAGCGGGAGGAGGACCAGGAGCCTGTCGTCAGGTTGGTAGATCGGGACTTTTTTCGAGACGGAGACGAGATTGGCGTAAAGGTTCTTGAAGGTCAGCATCACGCCTTTTGGGCTGCCGGTAGTTCCCGAGGTATAGATGATCAGTGCGGTATCGTTGTCGGGATTGTCGGCGAACTCGTTGTCTTGGCCTGTCGATTCTGGAATGGTTTCATCGGCATTGACCATGCAACTTGGTTTCCAGCTGGTGTTTTCCAGCGCCTTTTTGAGGTTTTGCTCCGTGGTATTTGTGTAGAGGATTGCGGTGGGTTTCGCATCATCCAGGATATAGGCGACTTCATCCGAGCTGGAGAGCGCGTCAATGGGAGTTGCGATCGCGTGGGCGTGCCAGGCGCCGTAGAGAGCATACACCCATTCGAGACGGTTTTCAGCAAATATGGCGACCCTTTCCCCAGGCTGGCAGCGGAGTATCCGGGAGTAGCGGATGGCATGGGCGATGAGGCTATGGTAGTCGATACGCTGATCCTTGTAGATCAACGCGATTTTGGAGGAAGGTTTGAGAAATCGCATTTTGCAGTATTGTGCATGAGTTGGTTACAAGGTCGAATTGCCAATATGAGGCAAACCGTAAAAGTGTAGTAATATAGTTTTTATCTTTTGTATGTCCACTAAAGTTGGTATATATTATAAATTTTCTTAAGTAAGCACATGCTTCAATTTTTGTTCAGAGGTTTTTGATTTTCAGGGATTAACGATGAGCGAATCTACTTCGTCGACAGTTTCGAGTGATTTCATTCGCGACATAGTGAATGCGGACATTGCGAGTGGCAAGTACAAGATAGGCGAGATCCGGACTCGCTTTCCTCCAGAGCCGAACGGATATCTTCACATTGGCCATGCCAAGGCTTTGTGGATTGACTTTGGCGTTGCCCGCGACTACCAGGGGAAGACGTTGTTGCGCATGGACGACACGAATCCTGTGAAGGAGGATGTCGAGTACGTCGAGTCGATCAAGGAGGACATTCGCTGGCTTGGTTTCGAGTGGGACGGCGAGGTTCGTTACGCATCTGACTACTTTGAGTGGATGTACGAATTAGCTGAATTGATGATAGAGAAGGGCTTGGCTTACGTTGACGACCAGACTGCGGAAGAGATACGCATCACTCGCGGGACATTGACCGAACCCGGCACGGAGAGTCCGTGGCGCAACCGCAGCGTTGCCGAGAACATGGACTTGTTTCGCCGGATGCGCGCGGGCGAGTTTCGCGATGGCGAGAAGGTCCTTCGTGCGAAGATTGACATGACTCATCCCAACATGAATTTCCGTGATCCGGTCATGTACCGGATCTTGCATGCCCACCATCACCGTACGGGTGACAAGTGGTGCATCTACCCGATGTACGACTGGGCGCACGGCTTGGAAGATTCGTACGAGGGCATCACGCATTCGCTGTGCACGTTGGAATTTGAGATTCACCGTCCATTGTACGAGTGGTTTTTGGAGCAGCTTCCTGTCCACCGTCCGCAGCAGATTGAATTTTCGCGTTTAAATCTGACGTACACGGTGATGAGCAAGCGCAAGCTGTTGCGTCTCGTCCAGGAAAAGCACGTCAATGGTTGGGACGATCCCCGGATGCCGACGATTTGCGGGCTGCGTCGCCGCGGCTACACGGCATCCTCGATCTTGAATTTCCTCAGCGGTTGCGGCGTGACGAAGTTCAACGGGATAACGGACATTACTCTGTTGGAGAACAGTCTTCGTGACGCATTGAACAAGACCGCCAACAGGTACATGGGGGTCTTGGATCCCTTGAAGGTCGTGTTGACGAACTACCCAGAGGGGCGGATCGAGATGCTGGAAGCGGTGAACAATCCAGAGGACGACAGCGCGGGAACGCGCCAGCTTCCGTTCGGACGCGAATTGTACATCGACCGGGACGACTTCAGGGAAGTTCCTCCGCCAAAGTACCACCGTCTTGCCCCGGGAAGCGAAGTCCGGTTGCGTTGGGGCTATTTCATCAAGTGCGAAGAGGTCATCAAGGATGCTTCGGGCGAAATCGTCGAACTGCGCTGTACATACGACCCTGCCACGCGTGGTGGAATGGCGCCTGACGGCAGGAAGGTGAAAGGAACCATCCAGTGGGTCGAGGCAAGCAACGCGATTGACGCCGAGGTTCGGCAGTACGACAGGTTGTTTTTGAAGGAGAATCCCGATGATGTGGAGGAGGGCAAGGATTTCCTGTCCAACCTGAATCCGTCCTCGCTGACAATCCTCACTGGCTGCAAGGTCGAGCCTGCGTTGGCTGGGCTTGAACCCGAGGATCGTTTCCAATTGGAGCGCATTGGGTATTTCTGCGCCGACCGCTACGATTATCGGAGCGACAAGCCGGTGTTCAACTTGACGGTCAATTTGAAGGATACCTGGTCGAAGATCGAGAAGGCGCACGCTCCAGCTTCGGCGAAGAAGGAGCCACCGAAGGCGGTGGCCGAGGCGAAGCCCGAAGGGGTTGAGTTTATCGGAATCGAGGATTTCGGGAAGTTGCAGCTGAAGGTCGCCAAGGTCGTTTCGGCGGAGCGTGTCGAGGGTGCTGACAAGCTGTTGAAGCTTCAGGTCGATTGTGGCGAAATTCGTCAGATCGTTGCCGGCGTGGCAACGGTATATTCGCCTGATGACATGGTCGGAAAACTAATCATTATGGTCACGAACCTCCAGCCTGCGACGATACGTGGAGTCGAGTCCAACGGAATGTTGCTTGCGGCGAAGCGCAAGGGCGAACTTCGGTTGTTGACGGTTGATGGGGAAATCGCTCCCGGAGCGAGCGTCGGATGAGGTTGCGATGATGCGATACGAGCTTATACCTGTTGGGATTTTGCAGACCAATTGCTATCTGGCCTGGTCTTCCAAGAGTTCCTCTTGCCTGGTCATCGATCCCGGCGGATCCTTTGATTTGATCGAGAGCAGGCTTGGCAAGTTGAACTTGAAGCCCGTCGGCGTGCTGTTGACCCACGGTCACGTCGACCACATTGGCTCTGTTGGCGAGATCTCGTCGAAGTACAAGATACCAGTCTGGATCCATGAGGGCGACCGTGGCTTGTACTTTGATCCGGGCAATGCGATATTGCCTTGGATCCCAGCGGCAAAGGGGTTGCCCGAGCCGGCGCAGGAACCTCCAACATTGGAGGGGCTTTCGTACGAGGTCATCCACACTCCAGGACATACTCCGGGCGGCGTGTGCTTCTACTTTGCCGAGCACGGAATCCTGTTTTCAGGAGATACGATCTTCCAGGGAACATACGGAAGGACGGATTTCCCTGGAGGGAGCTACTCGACATTGATGAAGTCCATCAAGGACAAGCTGCTTCCGCTTCCCAAAAATGTGGTCGTCTTGCCTGGGCATCAGGAGGCGACGACCATCGGGGACGAGCAAGACAACTACTGATTAACTACTGACACGAGACAAGGAAAACCAAGTATATGGCTGGCAAACGAATTCTTTCAGGCATCCAACCTTCGGGCACGTTGCATATTGGAAACTATTTCGGGATGATGAGGCAGGCGATCGCCCTCCAAAATGGAGGTAACGACTGCTATTATTTCATCGCGAACTACCATGCTATGACGTCATTGCCGGAACCACAGGCATTTCGCGAGCGTTCATTTGGGGTTGCGGTTGACTTTTTGGCGGCAGGGTTGGATCCTGAGAAGTCGGTGTTTTTCCGTCAATCGGACGTTCCCGAGGTGCTGGAATTGACTTGGATCTTGAGTTGTATTTGTCCGATGGGGTTGCTTGAGCGTTGCCACAGCTACAAGGACAAGCTTGCCCACGGCATGGAAGCGAACCACGGCTTGTTTGCGTATCCTGCATTGATGGCGGCTGACATTTTGCTGTACAACAGCCATCTGGTACCTGTCGGCAAGGATCAGAAGCAACACCTTGAGGTGACCCGTGACTTGGCGATTCGGTTCAACAACCGCTTCGGCGAGATTTTGACGATTCCTGACGCGTACATCCATGAAGACGTGGCGGTGATTCCCGGGCTTGATGGGCAGAAGATGTCAAAGAGCTACAACAATACGATTGAGTTGTATGGTGAAGGGAAGTCAATCCGCAAGAAGTTCATGAGCATTGTCACGGATTCGACGCCGATGGGCGAGCCGATGGATCCGGACAAGTGCAGCATCGTGGCTTTGTACAAGCTGATGGCGTCCGAAGAGGAACTCGAGGAATTGCGCAGGAACTACCGCGAAAATCCCGAGTTCGGATACGGCCATGCCAAGCAGAAGCTGTACGAAAAGTATTTGGAATATTTTGCCCCGATGCGTGAGCGTCGTGCGAAATTGCTGGCGAATCCTCAGCTTGTTGAAGACATTTTGCAGGACGGTGCTCGTCGGGCCCGCCTGGTTGCGAGAGCGACGATGGAGAGGGTTCGGGACGCGGTCGGGTTGTAAGGAGGACTTGATGGCTGAAGGTTTTCGTTTGAGGTTGCTTGCAGCGTTGGCATTGATTTGCCTGTGCTTTGGGCTACCCTTGCATGGCGAACGGAAATCGAAGGCCATTCCTTTGAAGGTGGACGGAGTACCGAATCTCCATCGCATCGACGACAATTTGTACCGGTCTGGTCAGCCGACCCGCGAGGGCTTTGCGAATCTGGAGGCGATGGGCGTGAAGACGGTGGTATCATTAAGCCTGAACCAGGATGACATCGACCTGGCTTCGGGGACATTGCTTCGCCTCTATCTGGTTCCGTTGAACCCGGTTTTCATCGACAAAGACCAGGTTGCCCGCGCACTATCCATTCTTGGCAATCGTTCACAGGGACCGTATTTGGTTCATTGCCGTCACGGTTCCGACCGTACTGGATTGATTTGCGCGTCCTATCGCATCGCGTACCATGGCTGGTCTGTTGAGGATGCGATTGACGAGCTGGTCAACGGCTCTTTTGGCCACCACGAGTTTCTTAAGAACATCCCCAGTTGGCTGCGCCGGGAAGGCGTGGGGCTGAAAGTTCGTAAAGAGTCGGATTGACAGAGTGTAAAAGAAGGGGTACCTTAGAAAGTTCTCGGACTTTCTACCATACGTAACATCAGAAAAGAAACAATGAAGCAACTTTACAAGATAAACGTCGCGAACGGTCTTGATTTCGAGGCCATTGCGGAATGTGAGCTGATATTAAAGGCAAACGACAATATTGTTGTTCAATGCGAGCGCTACATGGATTTTGCCCGTGTTGTTGAACCGATTGGCGATCTGATTGAGGACGAGAAGGAGTTTGAGCGTCAGCGCGCCGCGAACAGCAAGGGGCGTCACATCGAGGGCGCCAAGATTCCTATGATCTTGCGTGTTGCAAACGAAGACGATTTGCGTCAGGCCGAGGAGAACGACCGTCAGGCATTCGAGGCTCACAACAAGACGCTGGAGCGGATTCGTTTCCACGGGCTGGAAATGAAATTGATCCAAACCCACTTTTCATTTGACCGGAAGATGATCATCTTTTTGTTTTCTGCGGATGGTCGGATTGATTTTCGCGAATTGCTTCGTGACTTGTCCGGGTTGTTGAAGGTACGAGTCGAGTTGCGTCAGGTTGGGGTTCGCGACGAGGCAGCGATCTTGGGCGGCGTCGGGACATGTGGTCGTCCGTTTTGCTGTGCTCGCTTTTTGAGCTGTTTCAACAGCATCAACGTCAAGATGGCCAAGCAGCAGGGATTGTCGTTGAATCCGCAGAACATCTCGGGTAGTTGCGGTCGTCTTAAGTGCTGTCTTCAGTTCGAAGCTGAAGTTTACAAGGAGCTGAACATCGAGCAGAAGCAGTTGCAGCAGGAGCTTGTTGAACAACTGGATGCGGTGGATGACGACGAGGAAGTCGCCCAGGGAACCAATATTAAATCCAAGCCACAACAGAACGAAACACCGAGACAACAGCAAAACGCTCCGAAAAACAAGCAGGGTGGGAATCGAAGCAACAATCCTAATCGACAGGCTAAGCAACAGGGCGATCGAGAAGGACGACGGGACGGCAGAAACCAACAGCAAGGACAGCAAAACAAGGGCAACAGGCAAGGTGGGAACAACCAAAGGAATCCTGGCAGGCAACACAAAAACCCACCAAAACGCCCGATGCCGTCGCCTGACAAACAGGTCAAACGTCCCTTGCCACCACCGAATTCAGCACAACCAGGGGAGTAAGGGTTGCCACATGGCGAACTAGCCCGAGATTCCCCCAAGTGATGGTTTACCAATGAAGGCAGCCAAGTACCTAAGATATTACCTTTGCATCCTGGTGTTCTTGCTCCCGTTGCTTTTCGGAAGCTATGCGGGGGGAACTGAACAGCCGAATTTCCCGGTCAGTATCCTAGAGTGGCTCATTTGCGGGATGACTCCTTCGTTTCCCGCGTTTTTGGCGCCGATCCTGTCTGGAATCGCGTTGATGTTCGCGGTTGCGGTCCATCCTGCACCGCCTAGGACGACAAGGAGTTGCCTGTGCCTGACCTGGTCGATTCCATTGCTGGCGGGATTGATGGGACTTGTTCGGACGACCGAGTACGATTATGCCTTCAACTGGCTGTTCCACTTTGCAGGGGGCGTCGCATTGGCGGTCGCGGTTTACTGGACTGCAGTACAAGACAAGGAACTGATGCCCGCCTTGTTGAATTCGATCGTTGCATCGGCGTTGCTGCTGGTCTTGACTGGATGGTACCAGAGGTTGATTGGGCTGGATGACAAGCTGAGGATGTTCCGCGACAATGCCGCCAAGACGGGAATCCCGCTGGATGGAAAGCTGGAGCAGAAACTTCTCCAAAAGCGAGTATATAGTTTTTTCATCGACCCGAATCTCTTTGGCGCGCATTTGGTTTTGACATTGCCGATTTCGTGCTGGCGCCTATATGGTTGGGGTGGTCATTTCAAGCCTGAGTCGACGAGTCGCCGCGTCCTGGTTGGTCTTGGATTGCTGTTGTTTCTGGTTGCGTTGTATTGGACTGGCAGCCGAGGCGCAGCGATTGGCCTGGTTATTGGGTTGGCCGTGGCGATTTGGTGCGAGCCGTTCATTCAACGTTGGAAATGGAAATGGGTCTTGCCCGTGTTGGCGGTAGTCGGCGTGGTGGCAATTGTATGTTTTGCGGCACTTAGCCGTGAGCGCGAGGGAATGAAGTCGGCATCTGCCCGTGTTGGTTATTATTCTGTTGCGTGGCGGATGTTTACGGAATCTCCTGTGACTGGGAAGGGATTGGGCGAATTTTTCCCTTACTACATGAAGTACAAGCCTGTACATGCCGAAGAGACTCGCGATCCACATAATTTCGTCCTTGGGATGTTGTGCCAGAATGGGATTTTAGGCGGCATCGCCGCCTTGATTGCCTTGGGGATGCCCTTTTTCCTTGCGATTTTTCATGGTGGTGGGGATCGTCGCCGTTCCATGCTGTTATTTGGTTTATGCGGTTGGTCTGTCCACACGCTGTTTGAGTTCAACGAGTTGATACCTGGCACGTTTTACCTTGTTGCTGTCCTGCTTGGCGTCATTTTGCTGGACAATGATGAGGCACCTGTCCGTAGGATTGCTAATTGGGTACGTATCCCTGCCGCAGTGTTCGGGCTATTGTGTTTGGTTCCTGTTCTTCGGATTCCTGGCGAGCATGGTTTTCAGCAATTGGAGCGTGGCGAGTTTGCGGGGAACGTCTTTGGTCGCCTGGATGAATTGAGCGAATCGCTGCCACGTTCCGTTGGTCCGTTGGTGATGAAGTTCAACGTATGCTACGAGTCGTTGGTGCCTCGTCTTGGTCGAGAGGTACGTCAATCCGTTCCCAGGGATTTGGCTGAGCGGCATGGCTTGTCTGCGATACGCCAGTTGACTCGCCTAGTGCCGCATCGTTCCTCGAATTGGCGGAAGGCTGCCGAGGTATTTGCTGTGACGGGCGAATGGTCCGAGGCGGAGCAGGCAATCGAACAGGCGCTGGAATGGTATCCGGGAAACGGCAACAACTACCTGGTCAAGGTCGGAATCATCAAGCGTAGGGCAGATTGGATGCCTGTGGCAAAAACTTGCGATGCCTATCTTCGCGAACATGAAGATGGCTACAGGCTTGACATGGTATTCGACGAAGAACTCAAGCCGCTGGCAAAAGACCTCTGCGATGCGGCAAATGAAGCGGAACTCGTTTATCAAGATGGAAAACCCATCCGATTCTCAATTCCATAAGGAGAAATGGCGACTATGAAACACATCGGAACAGCAGTCATTCTCTCGGGTCCCAGTGGCGTGGGCAAATCAACAGTGTGCTCGCATTTGTTCAAGGCACGGCCTGGAATTGGTTTTTCCGTATCGTGCACGACTCGTTCTCCGCGTCCCGGCGAGGTGGACGGGGTGGCGTACCACTTCCTTGACAAGGACGAATTCCTTGCCAAGATCGAGGCGAACGCTTTTCTGGAATGGGCCGAAGTCCACGGGAACTACTATGGGACGCTGAAAGAGGAAGTGAAGCCGATTGTGATGGCGGGGCGTGATGTGATCCTGGACATTGACGTCCAGGGATGCCGCTTGGTCAAGACTTCTTGTGAAAACGATTCTGTTTTGCGCTGTTCGGTCATATCTGTATTTTTGGTGCCACCGTCACTTGAGGTTTTGGAACGTCGACTTCGTGGTCGCGGAACGGAGACTGAGGAGGCGATCTTGAGGCGTCTTGGCAATGCCCGCCGCGAAATGGAAGCCTGGCGCGAATACGATTACGTGATTGTGAACGACGAAGCCGAGGAGGCAGCTCGCCGTTTGGAAGCCATAATTGAGTCATCCCATTTGAGGACAACCGTCTTGGACGAGGAGCCGTGGATCAAATGAAAGGCAGCAAAAAGCAATCGAACGGAACCAAGGTTATCGCACTAGGGATTACAGGATCCATTGCCGCGTACAAGGGTGCCGACCTGTGCTCGAAACTGGTCCAGCGCGGGTACGAGGTTCATGTGATCATGACCAAATCCGCAATGGAGCTCGTCACTCCAAGGACGTTCTTCACCCTGTCCAAAAATCCCGTCACCACGGATCTTTGGCAGATTCCCGACTGGAAGCCGGGGCATATCGACTTGGCGGAACGGGCTGACCTGCTTCTGGTGGCGCCTGCGACCGCGAATATCATCGCCAAAATGGCGTATGGGCTGGCTGACGACGCCCTGTCAACGTTCCACATTTCGCATGTCGGCCCAATCATTGTCGCCCCTGCGATGAATCATCGGATGTGGGGTCATCCTGCGACCCGGGCAAATTGCGCCATGTTGCGTGAACGCGGGGTGGTTTTCGCAGGTCCCGAGGACGGTCACCTGGCTTGCGGCAGTCCAGGTACGGGTCGATTTGCGTCCTTCGAGTGTATTTTGGACGCCGTTGAGAAGGCTTTGCGCTGAGTTTTTTCAGTGGAGGTGTCTGATGCGATTTGCGGCATTGGCTTTTGTGTTGTTGTCGTCTGCGTTTTTTGGCCAGGTCGAGCAGGCTTTTGATTTGGTTCGCCTGTCGTATTTGGAGGATTTCAAGCCTGTTGCCGGGGAGCCGAAGTGCGACTTGGACCGGAAGCTGGTCTTTGCCCATCACGTGTCCTGGCACAATACCTTCAACAACTACGCGCGCAGCGAATCCTACTACGAATTCAGCTTGATGAGAGATGATACGCTGATGGACAACTGCAAGCGCGAAATCGCACTTGCGCAGGCGACGGGAATTGACGGGTTCCTGATCGACTATGCCGGGCCACCACAGGGCTACGAGATGGAACCCTACCTGAAGGCGGCCGAAGGCACCTCGTTCCTTGTGGGGTTCTGCCTCGACAAGCGGGGAAATGACGAAGCCTACATCGCTTGGGCAGTCGATCTGTTTGCCCAAATGCACAATAAGTTTGCCAAACATCCCAACTATCCCAAGATTGACGGCAAAATGGTCTGGTCAGGATTTTCGTCCCAGGGAATGAAACCCGAAACCTACCAGGAGATCCGTCGCAGATTGGCCGAGAAGGGGATTGGAATCTTCCTGATCTTCGACTATGACGGGCGAGCCTGGGAAGACTCTATCCGCAAAGGCGAGTACAAGCATCTGGAATCCGGAGACATGTTCTATAATTTCGTTCCCACGTACCGCGCCTGGAATGGCGACACGGGCGAGACGATCGACATGCACAAGGATGGATTCAACCTGCTGAAGACATTGGCCGAAAAAGGCGGAAAGCGCCCGATGCTGTCCCTCCATCCCGGATACATCGGAGCCAGCTTGAGTTCCATGAGAACAGTCGGCTACATCCCGGCACGTGGATTTGACAAGCTGTGGGATTGCTTCCATGCCTGCGAACCCGGCGAGGCAAACTGGGTGCAACTGACCACATGGAACGACTTCGCCGAAACAGCAATCTATCCCAGGACCTTCGACCAGGCGGCGTCCTGCGAACTGGTTCGCTGCCTGATTGACGCCAGGCTTCGCGGAGTCGCTCCCCCGGAACAACGGGATCCGAAGTTGTTCTTCGCGGCATTGCGCGAGATTCACCCCGGGACGTTTCTGCGTCTGGAAGTGATTTCCGCTCCGATTCGTCGCGGCGGCGAGGTTGTGTTGCGTGGTCGCCTGCTGGACAATGAGGGCAATGGCGTTGCGGAGCTTGCTGAGAAGCGTTTGTCCATGGCTGGTTTTGTGCGTGACGAGTGGGTTGTGAAGACGGCTGGATTGTCCCGTCACCAGGCATTGGTTCCCGAGATTACGGCCAGTTGGCGTGATGGAAGTGGCAGGGAGTACCAGCAAGTTCGTCGCTTGCCTGCCGTATTGCTTCGGATGCCCTGGATCGAGAACATGTCAACGGTTCGGAGCGTCTTCCACGGGATGGCCGATGTCGGCTCGAAATTGACTGTAAGGCAGGAGGGCGAGTTGGTTCGTGCCCGCATTGAGTTCAATTCTTCGTCTCCGATCCGGCGTGCGATCTTGTGGCGCAACGATCGTCCTTTGGGTGATTTCACCGCCGCTGGCGGTCGCCTGCTGAATCTCCATGTGCGACCGAAGCGGGAGAACAAGGAGACCTTCACGTTCAAGGTAACGGGTGGACGATTTACGGGATCGACGCGCAAGTTCGGCATGGTTGAAGGCGTTGAGCGTCTGCCTGGGGGCGGCGAACTCTTGACGATACCTGCACGTTCGCAGGGCGAGTACGCGTCGCAGATCTGGACGGATGGAGTTGATGGGAGCATTGAAGTGAAGTTTGGCGATCAGCTGCTAGGCAACGTGCCGCTCTCTGACATTGCCCGAAACGGCGAGATCAGGCTGGGCGCAGGCGATTCGGAATGTCGGTTGACCTGGTCTGAAAGCTTGATCTACTGCCCGTTGCGTCCGATGGCCTTGCCGTCCGAGCCATTGTCGCTGGAGATCTACTCGCGTAAGGCGTTGCGGACGGATGTATATCAAGTGCAGTTCATCACAATGGAAGGTCGGAGCGCGTACTCCAGCTTCGTGGCGCCGAATTGCACGGATGCTCCCAGGAAGATGGGCATGATCGAGACATTCAAAAACCAGGAAGCACGGGACTTGAATACGGGATACCTGGGAGACGTGGACAAAACCATGACCTGGACAGCACAGGACGTCAACCCATTATGCGTACGTGAAGGATTGTGGAATTTTGATGATGGCGGAGAGGATCTTTTGGGAGACCGCCCGATCATCGACGAACCATTGGAGGGCCTGATTAAGCCGGAAGGCGTTGGTGGAAGCAAGTGCCTCGTGTTCAAGGGCGGCGAGGAATTGAGGCTGCGTACGCGGGTGTATCCCAAGACGAACCATGAATTGTCCTGCGACCTGCAAGTCGATTCCTTGCCTGAAAAGGAACAAGTCTTCATCGCCGTGACTGGATGGTGGATGACATTCGGCAGTTTCACCTTCAAGCTGCATCCCGATGGAACGATCAGCGTGCGCCGAATCGGATGCGCGCCCGTCCTGAAATCTGACGGGAAAATCAATGCTGGCGAATGGACCAAGCTCAGGTTCGCATTCAATGACGCCAAGGGGCGACTCTACTTGAACGACAAGCTGGTCGCGGAAGGCGAATTCCCGCCTTACAGGGACTTCCGAGGCAGGTGGCTGACGCTTGGCGACAAGGAGACCGGCTTTGCGGGACGCCTGGATAATTTGTACTTGGGCGGCTGCTGGGATGTACCCTAAGTAGAAGTACTTGCAAGGAGGCTGACAATCATTGCGAGGAAACTGCTGCTTGTCTTGCGGAAGTCCCCTGACGAAAACAATCTCATGGGTTTAGAGCAGCATTGAAGCTGTTTCAGCGAGTTCGGATCTTTCTCCCTTGAGTAGGGTGATGTGGGCTGAAATCGTTGAAGGCAGGAATTTGTCCACCAGTTGGGTCAGTCCGTTTGAGATTGCGTCCACGTATGGGTTGTCGATTTGGGCTGGATCTCCTGTCAAGATGATCTTAGATCCGTTTCCGACTCGTGTTATAGCGGTTTTGACCTCCAGGGGCGTGAGGTTTTGGGCTTCGTCGATGATGATGAACTGGTTAGGGATAGATCGTCCCCTGATGTAGGTGAGCGGTTCGATCAGGATTTCCTGGCAAGACATAATGTCATTTGGGAGTGTGCGGCTAGGCATTTTCTTGTCTTGCGCGCGAATGAAGTCGAGTGCGTCGTAGACGGGTTGCATCCAAGGCTTCATTTTCTCGTTGATGTCGCCGGGGAGGTATCCTAGATCCCTGGAGACTGGCATTGTTGGCCTGAAAACCAGGAGCTTTTGGAATTTCCCCATTGCAAATACCTGGTGGAGTCCGGCGGCGATGGCGAGGAGGGTTTTTCCTGTACCGGCTTTCCCTGCGAGAGTGACTAGTTTGATGTTATCGTCGAGCAGGGCGTCGATCGTGAATACTTGTTCCAGGTTGAGCGGTCGAATTCCGCAGCAGTGCTTGGTTGTGTCGTCAAGGGACCACAATTCTTTTGTTTGCGCTGTGTATTTGGCGCACTGTGCGATTTTGGGGTTGTCTTTTTGTCTTGCGAAGACGTACTCGTTGGGGTGCAGTTTGAATTTTTCTGCTGGGATTGGGAGTTTTGCCTTCAGTTTTTCGATGGCATGTTGTTCCATGTCCTTGATATGCCATCCTTTGATCGTGTTCGTATCCCGTGCTGTCGATTGCTCGTAGTCTCTTGCTGGGATTCCGAGTGCGTCCGCCTTGAGCCTGAGATTGACGTTCTTCGTGATGATGACCGGACCGTCTTGCGGGACGTGTGGGGTTAGCTTGAGCGCGAGCCTGAGGATCGCGTCGGCGGCATCCAGGTCATGTCGTGACTCGGCGGAGTTGTCTCCGACGATTTTGAGTGTTGCTCCGTTGTTGAGCTTGACTCCGTCCTTGAGTGATCCTCTTGTCCTTAGGTTGTCGATATTGATGGCGACTTGCCTTGCATTTCGTCCTGTTTCACTTGAGTCGTACTTGAATCGATCGATTTCCTCTACGACTGCGAGGGGTATGAGGAGTGATTTTTCTGGGAAGTGGAATATTGCTTGCGGGTCGAAAAGGAGGACATTGGTATCAAGGATGAGCATAATTTGGATTTCGGCGTATGATTTTTGTCTAAAAGGTTGTGATTTTTCAGAAAAAACGTTTTTAATTTCTTTACGTTTGGTAAAATATGGATTACGTTAGTTAGTTAATTGGTGCGTTTTTCGCTATTTTAACAAGATAGTACGTGAACGATGAAATGCGAATCTTCAGCCGCCTCAGAATGTGTCGATGCATTTGGTAATTTAGCTTGGGGAGTGTGATGGCAGTACTTGATATAGCCAGGCATGTGTTCGAGATCCTGATTTTATGGATGCTGATCTACATATTGCTGTGGATATTGCGCGGCAGCCGTGGTCTTCGCGTATTGGTTGGTGTTATGGTCGGTCTTTTGGCATTTCAGAAGCTTGCATCCTGGCTTTCTCTGCCTGTTTTGGTTTATTTGAGCCGGGCGACGATTAGCTTCATGCCCATATTTTTGGTTGTTGTATTTCGCGACGAATTGCACCGCGTGATGATGTCGGTGTTGGGTCGTCCGTTTTTTCCGTCTGGGGATCGCATCCAGGAGACTCGCGAAGGTGAGAAGGAGTACGAGTTGACTTCCTTGTTGGTTCCTGCGTTACGTCGTCTATCCATGTCAAACACAGGTGCATTGATAGCGATTGAGCAGGAAGTGAGTTTGGCATACATCGCTGATTTCGGTCATCCAGTCCAGGCTCGGCTGTTGCATGACAGTCCTTTGTTGGACACGATATTTTACGAGGGATCCCCGATGCACGATGGTGGGATTGTGATCAGGGATGACGTCGTTGTTGCCGCAGGGTGTCAGTTTCCGATGCCTGACAATGGGGGTGTCAAGGATTTGTCTCGCAACTTGGGCATGCGGCATCGTGCGGCAGTGTCCTTGAGCGAGCAGACTGATGCTGTTGTTTTGGTTGTTTCGGAGGAGACTGGTCGGATCAGCCTTGCCCATGAGGGGAAGTTGACTGTGATTGGGAACGATGTTGAGAGGATGGCTTTCGAGTTGAATCGAAGCCTCCAACGCGCAAAGGAAGTGGTGATTGATCGTCCAATCCTGATGGAGTTGCACCGTGGTTTTTACCTGTTGGGGCAACGGATACGCCGTTCACTGGGCATGATGCGCAGTCGTGGCGGGAAAAAGAATGAGAAAGGCGAGAAGCGCAACAAATAATTGGGGCGGCTATGTTTTTAGGTATGCTGAAGAGGATATATCGTCGATTCATGAACGACTTTGTACGACGCCTGTTGGCGTTGGCTCTGGCGTTGTTTGTTTGGGCTTGGATCAACTTGGAAGTGAGCGACGAGGCTGATTTGGAGAACATCACGGTCAAGGTCGAATACGATTCCGCCCTGATGAAGGTTTCACCGGACAACTTCGTGATTCATAGCCTGCGTGTGCGCTATCAGGGGATCGACAAGGAGAATACAGATTGGCGTTTGCCGACGAAGTACAAGCTTGTGGCCAAGCTTCCCGAAGACCTTAAAGGAGAGGGGAAATACTCGTTTTTGCTGAAGGATTTGCATTTGGATGTATTGCCCGAAGGGGTGACTCTGAAGTCCATGAGGCCAGAGTCGCTGAATGTCGCCTATGACATGAAGGTATCCGAAAAGAAGGACATCCAGTTTCCTCGGAATCAAACGATGCCCAATGGCGACGTGATCAAATTCACGCTTGCGACCCCCTCCGCGAAAATCAATGTGAGCGGACCATACAGCATTGTCCACAAGTTGCAGGCGCTTCAGCTTGAGGAGCCTGATTTGTCACAACTGGACAAATCGGACATCGTCTTGAGAATCGTCAATCCTGACCCGCGGAACGTGACGCTTAATCCTGCAAGCATTTCGTTTCAGCTCGACCGGCAACGCTTGGGCGAACGCTCCTATGAGCAAATTCCATTTCTGCTCCTTCCAAGAAACAGCGACCTGGTATTGGTGAATTCGGAGTTGCCGACGGTTCGCGTGCGTCTTCGTGGATCGGAATGGGATTTGGAAGAATTGGGCAAGCCGACCTCGACGCTTCGGGCATACCTGGATATGACGGAAGTTGTTGAGGCAGGGGATTATCGGGAAATTGAAGTCCGGGTGTGCGGCTTGCCGAAGAGCGGTGTTGACGTGGTTAGCATCGATCCAGATAAGATCCATGATATTGTGCTGCGCCGTCGCGAATCCGCAGAACATGTTTCGCCTCAGCCTGGAGCCGTTGAGCAGAAGCCCGAACCCAAGTGATGTTGAAGAGTGGAATTGCTTCGGCAGCGAATCCCGTCGAAGCAACTCAACATCTTCACGGGGTTATTTGAGCTTGAGGATTTCCTGGGCGAGGATTCGCCTTTGTTTTTCGATGACCTGAGGTTCCTTTGTCCAGTTCTTGAAGTCGACGATGACCGGATGGATGATATCCTCGACCTTCTCCTGTGCGTTGTTTTTCTCCGCAAGGAGCTTTCTGTAGATGTTGAAGTATTCGACGTCTTCGTTTCCGTCTCTGATGATTTCCAATCTCATTGAGGTTACCGGTCCGTCGATTCCGACTTGCTTTCCGGGGTAGACCAGGAATCCGTCGCCATTGGCATGGGGGAAGAGTTCCGCTTCGTCCCAGACTTCGACTTCCTTCTGGTATTTTCCTTCTCGGTATTTTGTGCAGACATTGACGCACCAGTAGAGCACGCCTTCGACCTGGTGCTTTGCCTGCAGCCATGAGAGGACTCGATGCGAGGTGCCGTAGTCGTCGATCAGGTAGGTTGGATAGGGTGCTCGCGGTCCGCAGCATGTGTACCACCAGAGTCGTTCCCCGAGTTCTCGGCGCCTGTCGCAGTCTTCCCATTTTATGGAACTGAGGATTGGGCACCAGATGTCAATGTGTCCGAAGAGTTTTTCTGTTGGCTGGACGGTCATCAAGTACGGGATGTCGCTGACGGCTTCATGGGCTTGCTTTGATTGGTCGATGATTGCGGGGTATCGTTCTGGCGGCGGTTCGTCGTCGATGTAGAGATACGCCTTGTGGTACCATCCATTTTTCTTGATATGGTCAATGGTTTTCCTGAGGTTGTCCTTTTCGACCTTTCCCCATGGCGCCGGGATTGAGAAGGACCTGACCAATGGGTTGTCCAGGTACTTGTGGGCTTCCGGGGAGAATATGCTGACCGGAAGCGCTCCGGCTCCGAGGCGGCGTTCCGTGATGAACCAGTAGTATTGGTCCCTGAGCTTTTTGAATTCCTCGGAATCTTTATCGACCTCATGCGCCTGTGCTATAAAGTTTGGCCAGACGGCGAAGGCGGACATGAAGGTCGGCGTGATTGGGATTTGGAAATCATAGACCTGGATGCTAAGGGGGAATGTCTTCTTGTAGTTGCCTTCGGCGGTGACTTCCACGGAGGCCTTGTAGTTTCCCGGCGGACAATCCGGCGCCGTTTGGACTTGGATCCAGAACGACTGGTTGGCGTCTGCGGGTACGTCAACGGGTTCCTTGTAGGGCGGGAGCGCGTCTGCGAAGAGTCCGGTCGGTCGCTTCAATGCGGGGTCGCAGGTCGTGTCCCTGACGGTCGTGTACTTGGCGACAAGGATTTTGGCGTTGATGTGCTTGGCGTCGGCTTGTTTCTCGTTCTCGTCAAGGATCTCAGTTGCCTTGATGGCGAGGCTTTGGATTGGTGCGCCCTTGGCGAAGACGACGATTTGCTGGGCTTCGGTTTCATTTTTCGCGAGTGCGATGTCCAGGTTGCCGGAGCCGGTGTTTTGCGGGATTGCCTGGTATCGCCTATACTTGTTGAGTACGGAATCCGCGAATGCGACGATCGTGGGGTTCATGCCCGGATTGAGGTTGATGGTCGCCTTCGGAGGGTTGGGCGATTCGTCGTGGAAGATGTTGCATGCCGAAATCACGTAGGAAACTTGTCCCCAGTCGGCGGGAATCATTTCGTCGACAAACGTGGTGCCTGTAGTTTTTCCGATTGGTTCCGCTCCAATGACGATATCGGGGTACCGCGATCTGAAGACGTAGTATGTGACATCCTTTGTTTTGCTCGGTTGCCATTGGAGCTTGCAGGCTTGTCCTTCTTTTGTTACGACGAGGTTTTCAGGCGGCATTGGCGACGGCAACGCCTTGCCGAAGACGACTTGGTCAATCCATCCGTCTCCCTCGCATTCCTTGCCGTAGAGCTCGAAGCGTGCCACGTACTCAACAGTCTCACTGGCGGTCGTGAACTTGACGCATACGGGTGTCCAGTTGATGGTGTTGGACCTTTTCCCGGGTGCGCAACGGATCCACTTGTTGTTTTCGCCGTATTCGTATCCGAAGAGCGTGCCTTCGCCTCGGACCATCGCGCTGAGCATATATTCCGTGTTTGGTTCGACCTTGTGGCTTTGCGACAGTGCGGCAACGTGGCTTGTTCCGTCAACGACCTTGTGGATATATCCGCAGTGCTTTCCGTCGTAGGGATTGTCTGTTGTGATTCCTGCGTGGGAGGTGCCTGTGCAATGGTTGCCCCAGCCTACTGGCTGCCCGTCTTGGGTTACACCATCCTCGAAAGATGGGTTTTTGATCCAGTTGTCTTGCGCACAGGCGACGAGCGTCGCAAATGCGATTGCGACGAAGCATCGGAATAATTTTTTTGTGTTCATGGCTGTCCTCGCTGGTTATGCTTGTTAATCAAACGAAATCATCATACTTGACCAGTACTTTTTCCAGTGTGTTTTTGCAGTAGTTGCAGGTTGGGCAGAATGAGTTGCAAGTCGATGTTTTTTCGAACCAGTTTTCTGGGAAGAGGGTATTGTCAATGACGTACGGCGCGATTGCCGGCCCGTGTCCTGGTTCGAAGAGATCGACTAGGTTTCCGTAGTGTTTTCCTGTTGCGTAGGCATGGATGACCATTCTTGGGTTTTGGTGCATCCTTGTCGCCAGCTTGATGGTCGGGACGATATCTGCGTAGTGTTTCAGGTCTTCCGGCCTGATCCAAGTTGCCTGTAGGATTGCGGACCAGTTTTCACGTTGTTTGAGGTGTCGCCAGCATGTGTGCGGGATCCACTTTTCGAGTGGGGCGACTTCATCGATTTCTTGTTCATGCGCGACCATGTTGTCATGGAATACTTGTCCAGGGCAGTATCTGAAGCAGCCTGAATTGGCTAGGAGGACGAGTGTTTTTCCCATTGAATCCGCCAGTGCCTTCATGTTTTTGAGGTAGTCGAGATTTCGTTGGTTGTCCCGTTGGAGGCAATAGGAATCGAAGATCGACTTGCTGTATTCGAAGCCCTGATAGGTTCCGATTCTCATGTTGACGGACGCCCTGACCTCAATGTCCGGAAAATGCTTTTTGAGGATATGCGCGATTGCGGGGGAGGCGGTGGTGACGATATCGACCCCATCCAGGATATCATAGAGGTGCGTGATGAGCGAGCCGACTTGGTTTTCGAGGAATTGGCTTGATGCGTATTGTCCATTGCAGTTTGCATTGAGCAGGAGATCGAGTTTCATGCCCATGCTTTTGAGTTCATGGAGGTCTCGTTCAAGGGTTGCCTGGGTCATCCAGTCCACGATGCCTCGAGAAACATTCAGGGCGGCACGACCCGTGGCAATTCCCGGCCAGGGAAAATACACTTCCCCAATGACGTCCTTATAGTCCTTGACGATATCGACGAATGTTTCCCGCCCTTCGTCGGGCAGCTGGTATCCAACGGTGAATTGCATAGTGGCTTGCTGGGGTAGGTAGGTTAAGATTGTATTTTCTTGACTCTGATGGTTGGCGCGAGCAGGTTTTCACCCGAACCCTTCGCAGTTGAATGGATCAATTCGATTTGCTTGTCCAACCAAAGGCTTCTGATGTATTCGTAGGCGACCATCGTCGATTGATCAATGGTGTCCTTGGTCCAAAGGGGTTTGATTTTGCCTGCGAGTTCTCCGACCGAATGGGCTGCGTTGTCGGAAATCAGTTGGTCCATGATGTGTGTTGCCTGTGGCCATGGGTTGTTGGGTTCCAGCAGTTTTTGGGTGAACCATGCGTCGATGGGCGAGAATTGGACTCCGTCTTCGCTCATTTGCATTGCGCAGCACATTGGGACGGGCTGGATCCAGGGGATGTCGAAGGAGTGCAGTGGGATTGCCGAGGTGGAGATGTACATTCCGTCGTCGTGCTTGTATCCCCACATCAGCGGTGCATCAAGCCTTACTGCCGCCAGTGATTTGGGTTCCTTGTCTGAGATTGCGAGCGCGGCGATGGCGCTGGGGCTTTCCGTGATCATGGTCGCCATGGCGTCCTTGAGGGATTTTCCATTGTTGATGTGGTAGTATGCGACAAGACCGCACATCACGTCGCTGAAATGGACGCAGTTGCCGTCAGAGTAGGCATTGTATTTCCCGACCTTCCCGGGGACGGCAGAGCCAAATGTAAACCCTTGATCCTTAAGGAATTGGTACCAATGGTTCCTGTCAACCTTGTCTTCGAAAATGCCCATCGTTCCGTTGGCGCAATAGGCTACGTGTCCGTCCGAGGAGAAAAAGGGATGGGACCAGGATTGGTAGGGGTCGCCGGGGGAACGGCTGTGCGCGATGCCGACATTGCCCGGAAGGTTCAATGCATCCGTTTCAGCGATGAGCTTGGCCACGTCGCCAACGACTTTGGCGGAATGGATCTTGCCTTCGTGGATGGTCGCAATGCCGCTGAAATGCCCGCCGCCGAAGCCTTCCTGTTGCTTGAGCAGATCGAGGAGCTTGGGGGCTGCGCGGTGACGTCCTGCATATCCGTTCATGTTGCACATGGCTGTTTCCTTGTCGTTAGGTTTTATAAGCAGTTGGCCTTGAAGATCAGGATCGGGTGGTTGTCCGGGAATGTCAGCGTGAAAGAGGTGTCTGTTGCTTCGTTTAGTGTTGCCTGCCACCATGCCGTTGGTATCAGTCCGTTCAAGGGGTACTTGAGGTTGGTCGATTGTATCGGCGTATCAGGAACCATTGCGAAGATTGAGATTTGCTGGCCTGGGATTGCATCGACGGTGCTGGAGTCGAGCAGGACCTGGAAGCATCCGTCATCGGTGACCATTTTGATGTCCGGCGAAGTCTTTGCGAAATCGACTAGGAGCGAGATGTTTCCGAGCGTATGGTCTTCCCGTTTCCCTGTTGCGCCGAGGATGACGATGTTGTCGGTCCACTTCTTTTGGATGCAGAATCTGAATGCTTTTGAGAGGTCGTTGGTTTCTTGTTCCGGGATATGCACGACCTTGTCCTGGAGCTGGCGCTTGAGTTCGGGGTCGAGGCTATCGAGGTCTCCGACGACGGCTGTTGGGACTAGGTTTGCCTTGAGCAATGTCGCGGCGGCACCATCGCAGCAAATGATTCTTTGTGCGTTTTGGAGGATCTTTCTTGGAACTGTTGCCTGTGGGAAGCTTCCGTTGGCGAGGATGACTGTCGTGCTCATTGTTTGATTTCCTTTCGCCACTTGATAAAGAAGATGATTCCATTGGCGAGTGCGACGCACCAATAGAGGAGTGTTGCGATGGAGCCGTATCCATCGAGGTATGCGTTGAGCCAAAGGATGATTGACGTTGCATTGACGATGGTCCAAAGGAGCCATTGCTCAATGCATCTTTTGACGGTGAGCACCATTGCGGTGATGGAAAGGATCGTTGTTGTGCTGTCAAGGATCGGTTGCGGATCCTTGAGTTTGGCGAGGACGATTGCGTATAGGGCGATGCCCAGGATGGACAGGACGACGGTGATGGCGCGTCCTTTCCAGGTCAAGGCGGTCTTGACGATCTCAGCCTTCTCGTCCAGGCGCTTGCTCCAGAAGATAAGCCCGATGAACATCATCGGGAGGTAGTACCCCCAGTTGAGCATCGTCTCGCCGAGAAGCTTCGCATGGTATGAAACAAGGCCGTAGCCGATCGTGTTGACAATCCCGAACAGGTAGCAGGAACATTTCCCCTTTCCCGCAATCAAGGTGTACATGATCCCGGTTATCGCGGCGATGATTCCGATGGCGCTGTCCTTGAGCCAAAGTGAAATCCCAAGGACTGCGCCAACGCAAAAAATCATCCAGGATACTTCAAGCGCCGTCCAGCCAGATAACTCCAGGCGGACAAAATTAGCAATGCGAGAAGAGGGCATTGTGCTTAAGGCAGTGCGAGAAGAGGACATGGTGCTTAAAGCTGATGTTGAAGGAATGTTTCGACGAGTTTGATAGATTTGACAGCATCCTGAATCGAAGTCTCAGGCATGGTTCCGTTGAGAATGCAGTCGATGAAATGACGGTCTTCGAAGTAGTATCCGTAGAATTTATGGAATTGATCGCTGTTTGCGAGGACTCTTCCATCAAGTTCATCGGCTTTTTCATTGGCGGCTCCGGTTGCTGCCAGAGAGTAGCTGATCTTGCCTTGATGGGTCAGGATTTTTGTTTTCATTGCCATTTCGGAACCCATTCCCAAGTCGATGAATGCGGACATCCCGACTCCGTGGATCTGGAAATGGTGGGTTCGTCCTCCGACCCTGTAGTTGGCCTTGATGATTGCCGTGACATCGTTGTCGAAGAGGCAGACTCCGTTCCAGGCATTGTCGACCGGGCTGTCGTACCGTTGTGTCACGAGCGCCGTTTTGACGGCTTCGTCGGCATCGGCAAGGTACCTGAGCAGGTCGATGCTATGGATTGTATCCGAGACGAAGGAGGAGAGCGATCCCTTGTCAAAGGCCGCGTCCCCATACTTGTAGAAGCATCCTTCGACCTGTGTGACTTGCGTTGCTTCCTTGACGATTTTTTTGGTTTCCCGCACGAGCGGGATGTATCGCCTGTTGAATGCGACCATCATGGGTTTCCCTGCGGCATCGGCTTTCCTTGCGAGGGATTCCGCCTGGTACGACGTGATTCCCGGCGGCTTCTCGATAAAGGTGTAGTATCCTTTTTCGATGGACTTCGACACCACATGGAACATGGAGCCTGGTTCGACAAGGCAAAAGACTGCATCGATGTCCTCGTTGGCGAACATGTCCTCGATATGGTCGTATGCCTTCGGGATGTTGAATTTCTTGGCCAGGTTCTGAGCCTTGGTCGGGATGAGATCGCAGATGGCGACCAATTTGACCTCTGGGATTTCGACCAGCGAAGGGAGATGGACACTGTTGGCGATTCCGCCAGCGCCGACAACTGCTACTTTGATTTCTGACATTGTGGCTCCTTCTAAAAATTGTTTTTGGGCAAGGTCGCGAAAAATTAAAATATAGTGTTGTCTGCTAGATTTTTCCAGAGTTGGAATTGTCAGGCTTCTCAAGAAAGCATGGTTATCCCAGTTGCGCTGTTTTTGCGGTCAAAAACGATGTTTGTTAGTCAATTTTTGAAGATATCGGATTATATTACTTTTTTCGGCGGGCAAGGGAGGTTCGAATCATGCAGGAATACGTCAGATGGAAGAATGTCTCGAGCCTTGTTTCAATATTGTTTTGGTTGCCCCTGAGATTCCCCAGAACACGGGTACGATCGGTCGTTTGTGCGTCTGCACGGATGCGTCTCTTCACTTGATTCGCCCGTTGGGGTTTTCCTTGGACGAGGCACATCTTCGCAGGGCAGGGCTGGATTACTGGCCGTACTTGAACCTGAACGTCTATGAGAATTGGGACGATTTCCTGGAGCGCGCCCAGCCTGGGCGGATGATATTCTGCAGTACGAAGACGGATCGCAGTTTGTACGACTATCGTTTTCAGGAGGGCGATTGGCTTGTATTCGGCAACGAGGGCCATGGGTTGCCCGTCGAGTTCTATGAGCGTTATCGCGACCAGTTGTTCACGATCCCGATGCCTGGCATCCATTGCCGGAGTCACAACTTGGCGAACTCTGCCGCCATTGCCTTGTACGAAGGGCTGCGGCAAACTCGGTTCTCAGTGCGATAGTATTTGTAGTTTTTCGTAGTAAAGAAGCGAAATTGGAGAAGCAAACGATGTTCTTGATAGGTTGTCACTTGAGTATGGCGAATGGATTTGTCCAGATGGGTAAGGATGCGCTGTCCATTGGAGCGAATGTATTCCAGTTTTTTTCCAGGAATCCACGAGGGGGCAAGGCGAAGCCCATCGACCCCAAGGACGTTGAGCAATTCCTGGAGATGTGCGATGAACATCAATTCGGTCCCTTGCTTGCCCATGCGCCGTACACCCTGAATGGATGCTCGGCAGACCCGAAAATCCGGGCGTTCGCCACGGCGACAATGCGTGATGATCTGGAGCGAATGGAGCATACCCCGGGAAACTTGTACAATTTTCATCCCGGGAGTCATG
>Ga0123335_1002004_pt1 | contig 31556 bp, 23 predicted proteins | sample BiotimSIPDNA_2_FD_89707 | JGI IMG/M metagenome (GOLD analysis project Ga0123335, IMG submission 89707) | Anaerobic biogas reactor microbial communites from Washington, USA - Biogas_R2 time_0 SIP DNA | ecosystem: Engineered > Bioreactor > Anaerobic > Unclassified | place: Washington, USA... | reverse complement strand
TTCCTGTGACCACGCAGCAGGAACTGCCTGAAGGCGTAGTTTTGCTTGATGACGCCGAAGGCGCCTTCCGACTGGATCGACCGGTTCATGCGCAGCAGAATCCCTTGCTTTTGCTGCAGCCCCATTCAGATGTATGATTATCACTCCCATTCAATTACTTCACCCCCCGTATAATCATCGTAACAGACATATTCGTATCCCATTGCTTAATCCTCTGATGATAGAGCATAATCCTCTTATCATATTTTGCGTTGACGATGCATTTTAATTCTTCAACCTCAGATGCGGTCACAACATCCCCTGCAACATGCAGCAAACGCTCCGCCCCGTCAAGGCTGCACTGGCGGTTGGCGTTGATCATGGCCTGGGCCATTTCTGACGAATGATGCGGGTTATCCGGCGTCAAATTCACCGTGATGTATTCCGTTGCAACATGATGAAAGCCATGCTGTTCCATGCACTGCGGCAGCTCTACTTCATTTTGAGGGAATGCGCATATTTCATATTTCCTGTAAATGTCGGAACAATGCTTTTCTACCCGCTGCCATATGTCTTTTTCAAATTCCGTTTCTTCGGCAATGCAGGGGGCTACAATGTTTATTCCCTTCCTTGCGGAGAGTACGATACACACCCCGTTTTCTTTTAACACCCTGTATTGCTCGCCGTAGAACTTTGACGGTTCGATGTGCTCTGCAACGGTGTTGGATATCGTTACATCAAACGAACCATCCTCAAAGGGCAGCACCATGGCATCGGCCTCCATAAACTCTATGTGGGCTGCGCGCGCACGGGCAAAATCGATAAAATTGCTGTCCCTGTCAATGCCGCATACCCGGGCCTGCGGATACCACCGGCTGAGAGATTCCGCCAACGCGCCGGGGCCGCATCCGATTTCAAGGATTTTGCTTGGATCATCAAGGGCAAAGGCCTTTTTGTATTGTTCCTTGAGGTGGTTGGAAAACCTGAGCGAACGGGAAGCATACAGCGTATGGATGTTCTGAATATACGTGGACCAAATCGTGTTCATGCTTCGGCAAACTCTACTTTCTCTTACTTATACTTGGCGTACGGAATGGACGATTTCCGCACCCCGGGACAGCCGAAACCCCAGCTGCACGGTTGGCTCCCTTGTGAAACAGTTGATTTCCTTTGCATCGCTATCAGGATGACGTTGAAAACCAACCCCCTTCAGCAGCTGAAGGCTTGCCGCATTATCAGGATAGCATCCCGCTGTTATTTCCTCATGCTCGAAATGCTCAAAAATATACCTCACGGCTAATGCAAATGCTTGTTTTCCATAGCCCTTGTTCCGATGCTTCGGATAAATCCAGATGGCTAAATCAGGATCAATTGCATCCGGGCTCAGCCTGATGGTACCCACGCGGGCGCCCGATGTTTTGTCAATAATTGTCGCCCAAAACGGGAAGTCTGCAATATCAAACTGCCTGAAATCATCATAGTCCGTATCAAACAGACAATTATATCCCTTTTGTGTGCCGATATCCTGCCAGCACAGGTACATATCACGGCTTACGCATGAACGTCTTTACCAACCAATTAATCACCCAGCCTTTCTTTATTCCAGAGTCTACATATTACTTAACACATTTTCCAGATAATCGGTGTTCATGCAGGCTCGGAAACGCTTGCGTGATCCAGAGGCTTTTTCAAATGTAGTATCTGCCCGAATGATGTTGAGCGCCATGCGCTTGAGTACCGCCAGATTCCGAGGGCCATTGTCTTTGCGCACAATGCGGCGATCCTCGTTGAGTACAACATCCAGTGTCCAATGCATGCTCTCTATACCCCAATGCGAGCGTACTCCTGTGGCAAATTGCTGCACGTTTTTCTTTAAACTTGTGATGTAATAAGCCATTTCTTCACTTGTCTCTGAACCCTTAATGACCCGCCGTTTCACAATCCCGATTGCTCCCAGACCTTTCCAATCCGCATGCCAGCTCGCCCACTTCACATCCGGTATAAGCCAGTATTCCCGTTCTTCTATCCGACCATGTCCTTTCTCAAGCGTCTTATAGTATTCATGGCTGATCTCCCTATAACCATTGCTTCCCTCCATACGCGCCAGCGTTTCAATATCCTCATACATCGTCCGTTGGTTTTTCTTTACACTCAGAATGTAATCCGCTTGTTGTGAAATAATCTGGTCTGCTATTTGCTTCTGGGTGCCTATCGCATCAATGGTAACCACCGCGCCCCGTACATCCAGCAATTCCAACAGGCTGGGAATAGCGTCTATTTCGTTGCTCTTTTCTTCCGTCTTTACTTGTCCCAGTACCATATTGTTCTCACTTGTCCAGGCACTGACGATATGCAGTGGACGCTTGTTTAATGCCTTATCTCCGCTCCCACGCATCGTTTTGCCGTCTATTGCTATGACCCGAAACCCTTTCTCCTGACAGACTTCACGCATCCATAGTATAAAACAGCGTTCAAATTGTTTCCCATCAATCCACTTGAATGTGCGCTCGAATGTGTCATGAGAGGGCGCTCCTCCCGGCAGTTCTATGTACTGCCGTAGCCAATTCACCCGCGTCTTAGCAAAGTCTGCTACCTCTTCCCAGCAACTTGCATTGGCAATCGTTGCTACCACTGCTATAAACAGGATATCCTCTAACTTATGCAGTACCTTTCCTGCTTGGCGTTTGTCCATCATATTTCGTAAATATCCGTGTAGTTGACTTAAGGGTGGTCTGTTCATGATGCCTCCTATACGGGGATTATATCCCCCTACAAGGCTTATTCGACATGGACAGTCAATAATCCTTTTGGTTTTTAAAATGTTTTTGGGATGTTTCCGACTGTAATGTATTCATTGTTCTCAGCTTTTTTGACATAAAAGTTTCATGCGTAAGCCGTGTGCTTCCAGGCTCTGTTTTTTCATTAGTTAGGGACCGTAGTTTTGCTACAGCCCCAGAGGGAAAGCGTTTGACAATCAGCTTTCTTTGGGGAGAGGCATTGCGCCGGCGGGCACCTTCCGCTTGCGTGCCTGGCCCAGATAGGCGTCGCGCACCTTTTGGTTGTTCAGCAGGTCCTGGCCGGCTCCCTCAATGGTAATGCGGCCGGACTCCAGCACGTAGCCATAGTCCGCGGCCCGCAGAGCGGCATTAGCGTTTTGCTCAATCAGCAGGATGGTGATGCCCTCATCGCGCAGGCGATGGATGATCGAGAAGATCTCGCGCACCACCAGGGGTGCCAGGCCCAGTGAAGGCTCGTCCATCATGATCAGGCGCGGCCGGGCCATCAGCGCGCGGCCGACAGCCAGCATTTGCTGTTCGCCGCCGGACAGGGTGCCTGCCAGCTGCCAGTGCCGTTCCCTGAGTATAGGAAAGCGTTCGTAGACGTATTCCGTAGCTGCTGTGATCTCTGCCTGGTCGCGGCGCAGGTAAGCGCCGATTTTAAGGTTTTCAAGCACACTCAGGTTAGGGAAGACACGGCGGCCTTCAGGCACCATCACGATCCCTTCCTTGACGATGCTGGAGGTATCCAGGGAGGTGATCTCCCGCCCGTCAAAGTTGATGCTGCCGGTTTTGACAGGCACCAGGCCGCTGATGGCGCGCAATGTGGTGGATTTTCCGGCGCCGTTGGCGCCGATCAGGGTGACAATCTGGCCTTTATCCACCTTAAATGTGATGCCCTTGAGCGCCTCGATGCCGCCATAGGAAACCTGCAGGTCGCGCACGTTCAGCAGGCTCATTCCTCATCCACCCCCAAATATGCGGTGATTACATCCGGGTTGTCCTGGATTTGTTCCGGGATACCGTGCGCAATCTGCCGGCCAAAATCAATCACATAGATGCGGTCAGAAATATCCATGACCAAATCCATGTGGTGCTCGATCAGGAAGACGGTCAGGCCGAAGCGTGAACGAATATCCACAATGAAACGACCCAGCGCATCGGTCTCCTGCGGGTTCATCCCCGCGGCCGGCTCGTCCAGCAGCAGCAGGCGGGGGCGAGTAGCCAGCGCGCGCGCGATTTCGAGGCGGCGCTGCTTGCCATAGGGCAGGGACACTGCCAGCTCGTCCTTTTCATCCTGGAGCCCCACTGCTTCCAGCATGGACATCGCGTGCTCGCGAAAGCTGCGCTCTTCCTGGCGGTTCAGGCGCATGGTAGCGGTAAACAGGTTGCTGGTACGGTGCAGGTGGGTGGCGATGAGCACGTTTTCAAACACAGTCTGTGTTTTGAACAGCCGGATGTTCTGGAAGGTGCGCGCCAGGCCCATTTTAGTGATGCGGTCCGGCGTGTTTACGACAATCTGTGTTGGAAAATCCTTGTGGCTGCCGGCATACAGCGTCTTCATTCTGCCCTGTGGGCGGTTTGAAACGATCAGCTCGCCGCGGTAGAAGACCTGGCCGCTGGTGGGGGTGTATACGCCGGTGATGCAGTTGAAGGCAGTTGTCTTGCCTGCGCCGTTGGGGCCTATAAGGGCCACAATCTCATCCTGGTCAATGTGCATGGACAGATTGTCCACGGCCACCACGCCGCCGAACTGCATGGTGACATGGGACAGTTCCAGCATGGCGTCAGCCATCCTGCGCACCTCCCTTCTTCCGGCGCGACAGCCCGCGCCTGAAGCGGCCCAGGCTCAGCTCCCTGTCGCCCATGATACCTTTTCTGTAAAACAAAACGACCGCCATGATGACCACAGAGAATACCACCATACGAAATCCTGAGCGCAGCAGGGGCACGCGGAAGCTGCCCAGCATGGTCTCGTTGTCCAGAAAGCGCAGCCACCACTCGCTGGCGGCTACAAACAGGAAGCTGGCGATGACTGAGCCTGAGATTGAGCCCATGCCGCCAATTACCACGATGAGCAGAATCTCATAGGTCATGGCGCTGGTAAATGCAGCTGCCTGCACGGTGGTCTGATACATTGCCAGCAAGGCGCCGCCCACACCGGCAAAAAAGCTGCTGATGACAAAAGCCATCTGTTTGTGCGCATACAGGTTGATCCCCATGGCTTCCGCCGCCACCTCATCATCCCGGATGGCCTTGAATGAGCGCCCATAGGTGGAGTGAATCAGCAGGGCGATCAGCGCGATGCACACGCCTGCTACGGCAAAGGGAAAAAGCGCCGTTTCAAACACCGTGAACTTGCGCAGCAGGTTGGAGCCATTGGTCAGCGGCCCCAGGCCGTCATACTGGAAGATGGCGCGGATAATCTCGGCAAAGCCCAGGGTGGCGATGGCCAGGTAGTCGCTTTTGAGACGCAGGACCGGCCATCCGATCAGGAAGGCAAACAGGGCGGCCGCCAGCCCGGCCAGCGCGATGGACAGCAGGGCGGGCAGCTGAAATTGGATAATGCCGCCCGCATAGTATTGGTATACCTGCGCGCGGCTTTGGGTTTCAATGCTGAAAATGGCATAGGTGTAGGCGCCAATGAGCATAAAGCCTGCCTGTCCCAGGGAAAACAGCCCGGTGAAGCCGTTGAGCAGGTTCATGCTGACGGCGATCAAGGCGTAGATGGCGCCTTTTTTGAGCACTGTCATCAGCATGGAGTTTGCGCCAGCGATGTTTTCCATAATATAGACGCCCACATACAACACGGTGATCAGAATGGCCGGCAGCACCAGTTTGCGGACCTTGCTGCTCCGGTCAAGCGCGTGGGCGATCAGGCCTGCGGCGGCCACCGCGAGGAAGAGGGCCAGGGCCAGCATGGACGGTCCGTTCCTGAAGAAGAACAGGTCGTAGCCCACCCTGCCACTCAGCGTCAGCTGCGCAGAAAACCCGTTGATATAGCGATCCAGGCTGCGCTGCGCCCGCTCCGGGTTGTTCTCAGACAGCGCGGTGGTCACGCGGTCCTTGGCTTTCTGCATGGCCGCGTCATGCGCTGCCAGATTCTCCGGATCCATCCGCTCAAGCAGGGCCGGCAGGATGTCGCGCGTTGTGAGCGCGGAGGCTGTGATGACCAGGGCAAGGATGACCAGAAGGGCGGCCAGGATGATCTTGAACACTTTCATTTGTTGGCCTCCCTACACTTTTTCATGGATAGCCTCACCGAACAGGCCGGTGGGCTTGAAGATGAGGATGACGATCAGCAAGGCAAAGGTAAAGGCGTCCGAAAACGCTGTCCAGCCAAGAGCCTTGATGATGTTTTCCGCGATGCCGATGATGAAGGCGCCGATGACCGCGCCGGGGATGGATCCGATGCCCCCAAACACCGCGGCTACGAAGGCTTTCAGCCCGGGCATTGCGCCGGCAGTGGGCGTGACTGCCGTGTAGTTGCTGAAATACAGCATGGAGCCAACCGCTGCCAGAAACGAGCCGATCGCAAAGGTGACCGAGATGACCCTGTTGATTTTGATGCCCATAAGCCTGGAGGTTTCAAAATCCCTGCTCACCGCGCGCATCGCCATGCCGATCTTGGTATGCTTGATCAACTGCACAAGCAGCACTACCAACACCAGCGTGAGCACCGGGGTGACAAGGGTGACCATTTTGGTGGTCGCGGTATAAATGCTGATGGTGCTGGAAATCCACGGGATGGTGGGATATTGCTGGGCCAGGCCGCCGGTCACGTACCACATCAGGTTTTGCAGCAGATAGCTGACTCCGATGGCCGAAATCATGATGGACATGCGCGGCGCATCGCGCAGGGGCTTGTACGCCACACGCTCCACCGCAAGGCCCAGGACCACCGTAAACACGATGGTCAGCGGCAGGGAGATATACAGCGGCATGGTCGCGTTCATATACACCATGCAGTAAGCGGCTACGGTAAAGATGTCGCCGTGCGCGAAGTTGATCAGCCGCAGGATGCCATAGACCATCGTGTAGCCAATGGCAATCAGGGCATACTGTCCGCCCACGGAGATGCCGGCCAAGAGGTAGGGCAGGTTGGCGCTGATGAATTCAGTCATAATGTATCCTTTGAAAAAGGGGGCCGACTGCTCGGCCCCCAGCCAGGTCAGAACGGGGGGATGCTGCCTGCCTCTTACTCGGCAACGCTCTGCACCTTGACAAACTGCCAGGCGCCCAGCTCATTGTCGCTTTTGATGATGAAGGCCTGGTTGCGCACGGCATCGCCGTTCTCGCCAAAGACGATCTTGCCGGTGACGCCATCAAAGGTCACATCAGCCATGATGTCCGCGATGTCGTCACGCTCACCGGAGTCTGCCAGCTTCAGGGCTTCCAGCGCTACCATGTAGGCATCGTAGCCCAGGGCGGACACCGCGGCTACGATGTCTGTGCCGCCGTTGTTGGCCAGTTTCTCCGGGTTTTGATTCAGCCAGGCTTTGAAACCCGTGACAAACTCCGCTGCCAGGGAGGAGGTGTCGCCCTCATCAAAGAAGGTGGACACGCTGACCGCAAGGTCAGTGCCCTTGGCGGCTTCCAGGATGACCGGGGAATCCCAGGTATCGCCGGCCAGGATGGGCAGTTTGATGCCATTGGCTGCGGCCTGGGTGATGATCTGCGCCGCGAACTCGGTAGAGGTGGGCGCGAAGATGACCTGGGCGCCCTCGTTGACGGCCTTGGTCAGGTAGGCGGTAAAGTCGCTGGTGCCCAGCGGGAAGGTTTCACCGGTGACCTCGCCCCCGCGGGCCTTGAAAGCTTCGGTGAAATAGTGCGCCAGGCCGACATCATAGTCATTGCCCAGCTGGGCCAGGGTATAAGCCTTTTTGGCGCTGAACTCGTCAATGGCGAAGTTGGCCAGCACCGTGCCCTGGAAGGGATCCAGATAGCAAATACGGTAGTACAGGGGATTGCCGGCGGTCACCTGCGGGTTGGTGCAGGAAACGCCAATGGCAACCACGCCCGCAGCGTCAAAGGTGGGCGCGGCAGCGATGGAAACGCCGGACCCGTAGGAGCCAAGCACGATGGACGCTCCGGCTGAAACCAGCTGCGTCGCTGCGGAGACCGCTTTGTCATTGGAGGACTGGTTGTCGACCTCCACCAGTTTGACGGTATAGATGCCATCGGACAGTTTTACCGTGGGCGCGACAGCGTTGGCGTAATAGATGCCCAGGGTTTCCTGCTTGCCGCCGGCGCCGTTAATTCCGGAAGCTGGCTCGTAAATGCCAATGACAATCTCTCCGGCGACGCCCTCGCCCAGGGCCACTACAGGAAGGAACAGCATCAGGGACAAGACCAGTGCGATCAGTTTCTTCATAAGGGTGAACCTCCTTTTGATTTTGTCCATTGTAAGCGTCAGTCATGTATTTGTATACAGATTATACAACTGTCTGCATTAAAATGCAAACAAAAACCAAAGACGAGTCTCTTTGCCATCATTGGGCACGGCAGCAGTTTTAGCCGGACTTGCCCTGGCGGAAGCTCCTGGCGGTCATAAACCATACCAGGGCAGCCAGGTAGAGCAGGCACAGTCCGATGGTGACAAAGAGCATGGCGGTGGAGTTGGGGGCTAAACCGATCAGGATCAGCATGGGCGCGCCAAACAGGATGCCCGTGCCGCTGCCCACCACCAGCTGGTCTGCCGCCGGGGTTTTAAACTCAGGGTCGATCTGACGCAACGGCAGGATGCCCGAGCTGATGGTGCCTGTCAGCATCCCGAACATCGCTATAAAGCTTTCATCCGCATAGTCAGGAGACAGCTTGGGCACGATCCATTTCAGGTAGAAGTAGGTCACCACGCCGCCAATGACCGCCATCAGCAGGAAGGGCGCCCACAGGCCCTGCAGGTCCGCAATGTCAATGGAAGCGATGCCGGCCACGATCATCAGGTCAAAGGCGAGGCCGCTGATGCGGTTGAGCAGGTAGTTGTTCTGATACTGCCTTGTCATGATACCGGCATCGCGCAGCTTGCCCATCAACCCGCGCGCGCCCATGGCCACCAGGGAACCGGTGATAAAGTTGAAGCCCCAGAACAGAGGCGTCAGCGTTTTTCCCGCGCCCGGTGCAAGCGCTGCGATTCCCTGAGTGATCAGGTGTGTAACCAGGTAGGTGATATAGTAGGTGATCAGGACCAGCGCGATTTGCAGGGAGAGCCTGTCCACAGATTCGGACAGCGGCACCTCGCCGGCCTCCTGGAAGGTTTCTGTCATGACTGAGCCGGAGACAGGCTTGACGTTCTCCCGGTTCAAGCCGCGCTTCCTGAGCACGCGGCCGGTGTACCAGATGCCCACCAGGCAGGCGACCAGGTAGCCTGTGGCAGCCAGCGACAGCCCGAAGGACCGCCCGCCCGCAAAGCCCAGCGCCTCATAGGTGGAGCCCACATTGTTGGCTTGCCCGGGGCCCTGGCCATAGGCCATGGGCAGAAGAATGCCCGAGGCTGGAAAGAGGGTGGGCATCAGCGTAAAATACAGTGTCACCGAAATAAGCAGCCCGACTACTGCCTGCACCAGGTAGGTGGACACGATCAGGGCGCCGGACTGGAAAGCAAAGACGCCCTTGATTTCCGTTTTGGTGGTGCGCAGCGACAGCGCAATAAAACCAATCGCGATGCCATGGTAGGTGACCATCTCCAGCAAGTCCGGCGGGAACTTGAGAAGGCCTGTCGCGCGCAGCGCAAGCAGAATAAATCCTGCCAGGGCAGCGACGGGCATCAGGCTTTTGCGGACAAATGCCACCTTGCGCGTGAGGATATTGGCTACCAGCAGCAGCGCGGCGATGACGCCTCCCCAGACGAAGATATCCCACAGGCTGTGATTGGCGCTTGAAAAATCCATATCATTCCCTCGATTCCTTGATAATTTCCCACAGGTCCCTGTACTTAAGGGCATTAAAGCCCGTGCATTTAGCGGTTTGGAAATGTCGTCCGTCTGACAGGGTGAACTGGATGATGTTTTTACGATATATCTCAAAACCGGTAATGTCAACAAGGCCGGTGCGCCATTCGCCTACAGCGAAGGTCTCCGCCCCCATCGTCATCGGCCCCGCAGCCTGCTCGCGCAGCCTGCCCCCCTCATCCAGCAGCAGCTGTTGCCGCTCATCCCGGATGACAGGCTGCCCTGCAGCAGCGTGCAATGCCCGCGCAAGTTGTTCACGCTGCCATATCGTCCATGACAGGATGGTTCTGTGCGGAAAGTCTCCCGCAAGGATGCCATCCTCGCGGTAAGTCGCTTGTGCCCTGCAGTAGGTGCAGCGCAGCCGATCTCCCTCGCCCCTGAGCATGTTTTGGGACTGGCAGCAAGGGCACAGGTACAAGGCATGTTCCAGACCTTGCGCCCTGTTCCGACCCCGGTAAGGGACAGGGGTGAGGGCCTGGCGCTCATAGGCATCCTCCCACAGGTCCCGTGTAAGAAGCTTGTTGATCTCCTGAGCGCTCATTCTTTCCAGCGTTTCCCGGGAATAGGTGTTGATTACCCGGCAGGCTGTGCGCCCGGTACGGATGCCCTTTCCCCAGCGCGGCAGGGCAAAATAAGCGCCCTCGATCCTGCAGGTCACCAGCCCCGCGCGCATGCTGCGCAGCAGGCTGCCGGTCGCCGGGTTGATCGGACCGGTCTGTCCGCTGAAGGTGGTGTTGCCTTCGGCAAACAGACAGACATTGCGCCCGGATTGCAGCCTGCGCAGGATGCCCAGCGTAGTGCGTGCGTCTGTTGTGCTCTTTTGCTTGGTAATGACTCCGGCCAGGCGCAGCAGCACAAAAGCCAGCAGACGGTTTTGCATGAGGCCGTGGCCCACCACAAAGCTGAGCGGTGTCTTAAAAACCTTGGCTACAAGAATAAAATCCAGCTCCGTTACATGGTTGGCGATCACCATATAAGGCCCTGGAAAATCCGGTTCCGGGTCGGCAGTCAGCGCAAAGCGCCGGCTGAAAAAGAACAGGGCGACAGAACGCGCCAGACGGTAAAACAGATTTTGCAATGTTTTGTTGCTTTTTACGCGTTGTGTCATTATTACGCTCCGCCCTCACAAGCTGTTAAAATTGTGCGTCGGGACAGGCTGCCCAACTCGCCGGCTTGTGTCAGGCGGTGTAAGCTCATGGCTGCGCGCAGGCCATCCACCGCCGCGGACATGATGCCGCCTGCGCGCCCGGCACCCTCGCCTGCCGGGAACAGGCCGGACAGATTGGATTGCCCGTTCTGATCCCGCTGGGTTTGCACCGGGCAGGAGGAGCGCGTCTCCACACCGGTGAGCACGGCTTCTTCCATGACAAAGCCATGGAGTTGCCGGTCAAAGGCCAAAAGAGCCTCCCGGATGCCTGTGTGCGCGTACTCCGGCAAGGCTTCGCGCAAATCGGCCGGGCTGACCCCTGGTCTGTAGCTGGGGATGACCGCACCAAAGCCGGTGGAGGGGCGCCCGGACAGAAAATCACCCACTGTCTGGGCGGGCGCCTTCATTTGTCCGCCGCCCAGCTGGAAGGCCAGCCGCTCATAGTGGCGTTGGTATGCGAAGCCGCTGAGGGGATGGTTGTGTTGAAGGTAATCCGCTGGTCGCACTTCTACCAGGATGGCAGCGTTGGCATTGGGCCCGTCCCGGCGAGAGTTGCTCATGCCGTTGGTACAGACCATCCCCTGCTCGCTGGCGCAAGGCAGCACCCTGCCGCCCGGGCACATGCAAAAGGTATATGCCCCGCGCCCGGAGGACAGCCGGCGGGACAGATGATACTCGGCGCTGGGCAAGAGGCTGTGATCGACCAGGTTGCCGTACTGCGCCAGGTTGATGAGCGACTGGGGATGCTCCACACGCAGGCCGATGGAGAAAGGCTTGGGGGTCATGCGCAGTCCCTGGTCATACAGGGTTTGCATGGTATCCCGAGCGGAATGCCCGATGGCCAATACCGCGGCATCACAGCTCAATTCATGCAGCTGACCGTCTGCGGCATACCGTATGCCGCGCAGCGCGTTGCCATCCAGGTGCAAGTTTTCAAGCCGCGCGCCAAACAGCACCCTGCCGCCCAGCGCTTCAATCGATCGCCGCATGGCGGAAACTACCTTGGGTAGACGGTCCGTGCCGATGTGGGGTCTTGCTGTATAGAGAATTTCTTTTTGAGCGCCGTATTCCACCAGGGTGCGCAGCACCTCCTGCACCAGGTGATCCTTGATGCCGGTGGTCAGTTTGCCGTCGGAAAACGCGCCTGCGCCGCCTTCTCCGAACTGGAAATTGCTTTGAGTATCCAACAGGCCGCTTCGCATCAGGCGGTTGACTGAGAAGGCCCGCTGCTCCATCGGCAGGCCTCGCTCCAGCACGGTCACCCTGTGACCGGCGCGCACCAGGTACATTGCGGCAAACAACCCGCAGGGTCCCAGACCGATGACTGCAATGTCAAGGGTTTTTTTGGCACGGGGAATCTCAAACCGCTGGCTTTTTGGCGCTTTGCTTACCCCTTGCCCGGCGTACCGCTTTACAATGGCTTGCTCGTTTGAAGACAGCTGGAGGTCCAGGGCATAGATCAGACGGACCCGTTTCTTGTCCCTGGCGTCAATGCTTTTTTTTACAATACTTGAAGACAGCACCTGTTCAGGTGTCAGGCGCAGACGTTTGAGCGCCAGTCGCAGCGCATCCTGATCGTCCTGCCCGGGCAGTACAGCCAGGTTGCCCACACGGATCACGTCCTCACCGCCCCTGTAACATGTTTGCGCCCGGCGCCTGCGCGCCGCTGCTGAACATATCATAACCGATTTGAGCGAGTCTTAGCCAGTGGTTTACACAAAAGGGCTGTTCAGTTGCCCAGTTCCACACTGATTTGTGTAAACAGCCCAAGCACGTCCTCCAGCCTGGTAGCGGCCTTGTCTTTATCCGCAACGTCCAGCACGATGTCGCCCTGGTGGAGCATCAGCAGCCTGTTACCATATTCAATGGCATAGCGCAGGTTATGCGTGACCATCAGCGCTGTCAGGCTGTGCTCGCGCACCACGCGCTGAGTCAATTCCATAATGATGTCACTGGTCTTCGGGTCAAGCGCTGCGGTGTGCTCATCCAATATAAGAAAATCCAGGGGCGTCATCACGCTCATGACCATTGCCAGCGCCTGGCGCTGACCGCCGGAAAGCGTGCCCGCGCGGGCGTTCATCATATTTTCCAGCCCCAGCCCCAGGGGACGCAGCAAGTCCCGGTAGCGCTCAATCTGTTTTTTGTCGATGCCCGGCATCAGGTTCATCCGCTTGGGCTTGTTGTCGGCCAGCGCCATGTTCTCCAGGATGCTCATGCCAGAACAGCTGCCCAGAGCCGGGTTTTGGTGGATGCGCCCGATCCGTTTGAGACGCTTGTGCTCGCTCATTTTTGTAATATCCTGGCCGTCCATGAATATTTGTCCGGCGTCAGGCAGGATGCTGCCGCATAGCAGGTTCATCAGGCTGGACTTGCCTGAACCGTTGGAGCCCACGATGGACACAAACTGCCCCTGCGGCACCATGAGGTTGAAGTCCTCAAACAGACACAGCGCCCGTACCGTGCCGGGGTTGTAGATCTTGCGGATATTTCTCATCTCAAGCATCGTGTGTCACTCTCCGCGGCTTGAAAATCCAAGCTGATAAAATACCTAAAAACAACAGCGCCGTCACCAGCTTCATGTCCCCGGGACGCAGCCCCAGGCTAATGGCCAGGCTGTAGCAGGCCTTATAGACCAGGGTGCCGATGATGGTTTTGGTGGTTGGACGCAGCCATTCAAAACGCTTCAGCGAGTTGACGCCGATAATGACCGAAGCCAGCGCCAGCACCATGGCGCCAGTACCCATGGATATTTCAAACAGGCGCTGCTGCTGGGTGAGCACGCCGCCGCACAGCGCCACCAGGCCATTGGCGATGATCAGGCCCGCGATTTTCATGTTGCCCTTGTTGCGCGCCAGGGCGGTCACCACCTGCTCATTGTCGCCGGTTGCGCGCAACAGCAGTCCGAAGCGGGTCTGAAGCATCAGGTCAATGATGATCTTCACCATGACGACCAGGATAAGAGAGATAATCAGGATCTGGGTGTCTTGTGGCAACAATCTCACCAGCGCGTTGTTGCGAAACAGGGTCACGCTGGTGCGTGGGATGGACAGCAAGGAGCTGCCCCCGGCGATGCGCAGGTTAATGGAGTACAGCGCGGTCATCATGATAATGCCGGAAAACAGCGCGCGGATTTTGAGCTTCACATGAATGAGTCCGGTGCACAGCCCGGCCGCCATGCCGCTGGCAGTGGCTGCCAGCAGCGCGAGCGCGGGGGAGACTCCTTGCAGAATCAGCGCGGTGCTGACGGCTCCTCCCAACGGGAAGGAGCCGTCCACCGTCAGGTCGGGGAAATCAAGAATCAGGTAGGTAATCATCACGCCCAGCGCCAGCAGAGCGTAGATCAGGCCCTGTTCAAGGGTGGAAGGCAAGGCAAGATAGAAAGCGTACAGGCTGGAGGCCATGTGATATCCTTTCAGTCAACTGGCAGTCAGTAATTTTATAAAGCGTCGGACACCTCGGATAGAAGCGGAAGAAGCTCCTCCGGAACGCTTAAGCTCATCCGCGTCAGGACCTCCTGATTATAAAACAGGTCAAATTCACTGAGGACCTCAAAGGGGATGCTGTCGGCGCTCTCGCCCTGCAGTACGCGTACGGCGATCAGGCCGGTTTTGCGGCCCAGTTCCAGGTAATCAATGCCGACTGCGGCCACGCAGCCGTCTTTGACCTGTTCTATCTCGCTGCCATACACAGGCAGACCGGCGGCATCGGTCTGGTCAAGCACCAGATCCAGGTGCTGCACCACGGTGTTGTCAGTCAGCATGGAGATGCAATCGACCTGGCTGATCAGCTTGGGAAGCGCCAACGGAATGTCTGCAGCGGTGGTAATGGTGCTCTCCACGATCTCAAATCCGTAATCCGCGGCTGCCTCCCGGTACAGCGAGGCTTGAACCTGTGAGTTGATTTCTCCTATGGTATACAGCAGCCCGATGGTTTTAGCCTGTGGCTGCAGTGCGCGGATCAACGCCAGCTGATCATGCACGGGCAACTGGTCGCTGGTGCCTGTGGCATTGCCGTCAAAGGGGCGGTCCGCATATGCCAACTCAGATGCTACAGGCGCAGACACAGCGGTGTAAATCACCGGGATCCTGCCATCCGCCGTGGTGACTGCGATCACTGCCATTGGGGTGGCGATGGCGCACACCAGATTTATCCCGCTGCTGACAAAGGTGTTGGCAATGATGGCTGCCAGCCCTATGTCGCCCTGGGCGTTCTGGTAGTCTACCTCGAGGTTCTGCCCCTGAATATAGCCGCCCATGGCGAGGCCTTCCAGAAAGCCCTCACGGCAGTTATCTAGGGAAGGATGGTCGGCATACTGCGCGATGCCTATGCGCACCGTATCTGCCAAAGCGGTGCCACACGGCGTCATCAGGGAAAACAGGCAGATTGCCAACAGCAGGGAAGTCATTTTTTTCATGGGGGGGTTCTCCTTTCTTTTGCGGGGGATTCAGGTGCTGTCGGCAGCCTGATTGTTTTTGATGAGCGCCCTGTACCCGTAAACGAAACCGCCTCAAGAATTTTCTTGAGGCGGTGTGATCCGCGGTACCACTCAACTTGGCCAAAGGCCCACTCTGTTCGTATGCCGACACATACGACGCCGGTATAACGGGCGCGTTTCCCGTCCTCACCTACTGGGTTTCCCGTTCGGCTGGCCCTCAGCAGTCCATTCACCGGGTGCCTGCACCGCGTTACACCATCCCGCGGCTCTCTGTGGCGGAGCAATCCCGTCTACTCGTCTGCTTCACAGGTTTAATAAGAAGTTTAATGCCGAAAGCGCATTTTGTCAAGATGTGCAATGACTTGACAGGTTCAGGAACAAATTGATAGAATGCGCTTATGAATTTTCGCTGTTTTTTGGGCTTTGAGACACGCCTGGGTGCTTTGCTTCTTGTCTTTATTCTGTGTTTGCCGCTGGTGATTCCTGCAGAGGGGGGCACCAGCGTTGTGATGACGTTCACGGGGGATTGTACCCTGGGAAGCGAGGATCGCCTGGCCAGCCGGGAGGATTCCTTTGTCGGACATGTCAAGCGTTACGGTTTTGAGTATCCTTTTGCCAAAATGAAGGACTTCTTTGAAGAAGATGACCTGACTGTCATCAACCTGGAAAACGTGTTTTTTGACAAGACCACCAACAAGGCGAACAAGCGCTACCTGTTCCGCGCCCCCACCAGTTTCGCGCAGATCCTCAAGGAGGGCAGCGTTGAACTGGCTTTTATTGCCAACAACCATATCCTTGACTATGGAAAGAACGGATTGCTGAGCACCATCTTCGCAGTGGAGGCGCTTGACATCGGGGTTTTTGGCAGCAATCATACTGTTTCTTTGGGATATATCTATGAAAAAAACGGCATTAAAATCGGTTTCTTGGGCACCTATCAGGCCTATTGGTATGTAGGCCGGGATGCCCTGAGCAAGCTGTTGAATTTCTTCAGGGAAGCCGGTTGCCACGCTGTGGTCGGCATCATCCATGACGGCACCGAGTATGCCCGCAACCGCAACAAAAAACAGCAGCAAATGGCCGACTGGCTGGTCAAGCAGGGCGTGAACCTGGTGGTGGGCCACCATCCGCATGTCCCCCAGGGCGTGGATATTCTGGGCGGTGCGACAGTCCTGTATTCCCTGGGCAATTTTTCCTTTGGCGGCAACCGTCTGCTGGACATCACCCGCCGGCCGGGCGTGCGGGCTGATAAAGCCATCGTAGCGCGCGTGGAAATGCGCTTTGACGCGCAAAAAAACTATCTGGGTCATCAGGTCAATCTGATCCCGATCTCCCCTTCCGGTTCTTCGGAATACAACAACTACCAGCCGGTTTTCCTTACAGGGGAGGAAGCGCTGGCTGCGATGGAGCTGGTGCAGTATGACACCGGCTTTACCCTGGCGCCTTATCGGGAAGGCATTGGCGCGCTGCAGCCCTTTGTGCCTGCGCAGGATGTTGAAAATCCGCAGCCTTGACAGGCTGTGGGCAAGCCGTGTTTTGCCTTCTCGTTCAGACCAGATAATACAAATACGGTATCTGCTCTGATTTCTTAATAAAATCATATCAAAACAATGCATTTCTCCGCCGTTTGCAAGGCGGTTTTCATTTACTTTTTTACCGTTTTATGCTATGCTGTAGAAGGATGAAAATGCAGTTCCTTGCTGCGTTTACCCAAGTACTGCAACGAGGTAAGTCAATGACCAGGGACAACCATCAGGACATTGCGGCCATGACCACCCATGTGGATGCCGCTTATGACGAAAAGCAAATCCAGGTGCTGGAAGGGCTGGAGGCCGTGCGCAAACGGCCTGGCATGTACATCGGCTCAACCGATCAAAACGGCCTGCATCACCTGGTATATGAAATCGTGGACAATTCCGTTGACGAGGCTCTGGCCGGTTATTGCGATCATATCCAGGTGCGGCTGCACGCGGATGGTTCTGTTTCGGTAGAGGATAACGGGCGCGGCTTCCCGATCGGGCTGCATCCCAAGCTCAAGCGCCCGGCAGTGGAGGTTTGTTTGACTGTGCTGCACGCCGGCGGCAAGTTTGGCGGGGACGGATACAAGGTTTCAGGCGGCCTGCACGGCGTGGGCGCTTCAGTAGTCAACGCGCTCAGCGAGCATATGGAAGTGCTGGTCTACCAGGGCGGGCAGGTTTACCAGCAGGAGTACAAGCGCGGCAAGATCGAATATGATCTGCGCGCTGTCGGACGGACAGAGCGCACCGGCACCAAGGTTCGCTTCTGGCCCGATACCAAGAGCGATCAAAATCCTGAGGGGATCTTTGATGCGGACGCGTCCTTCCGCTTTGAGGTGCTTCAAAGCCGTATGCGTGAGATGGCCTTCCTCAACAAGGGCATCCGCATTGACATCACAGACGAGCGTGTAACGCCCGAGGATGCCCGCAGCTATCATTACGAGGGCGGCATCGTGGAGTTTGTCAAGTACATCAACAAAAACCGCAGCCCTCTTTTTTCCGAACCCATTTATATCGAAGGCCTGCGGAATGACGTGGCTGTTGAGGTGGCGCTCCAGTATAACGATTCCTACCAGGAAAACACTTTTGCCTTTGCCAACAATGTTCGCACGCCGGAGGGCGGCACGCACCTTGTGGGCTTTTATGCAGCCTTGACCCGCTCTATCAACGACTATGGCCGGCGTTACAAGATTCTGAAGGATGCAGACAGCAACCTGCGCGGCGAGGACGTTCGTGAAAGCATGGCCGCCGTAGTCTCCGTCAAGCTGAAGGAGCCGCAATTTGAGGGTCAGACCAAGTCCAAACTGGGCAACTCCGAGGTGCGCGGCATCGTGGACAGCCTGGTGTTTGAGCAGCTGGGTTCCTATATGGAGGAAAATCCAGGGACAGCCCGCGTTATTTTGGACCGCTGCCTGGGCGCGGCGCGCGCCCGTGAAGCTGCGCGCAAGGCACGCGAGCTGACCCGGCGGAAATCCGTGCTGGAGTCAGCCTCTCTGCCCGGCAAGCTGGCCGACTGCTCTGAGACTGATCCGACCAAGTGTGAAATCTTTCTGGTGGAAGGTAACTCCGCCGGCGGCTCCGCCAAATCCGGCCGCGACCGGCACTACCAAGCCATCCTGCCCCTTCGCGGGAAGATTCTCAACGTTGAGAAAACCCGGCTGGACCGCGTGCTGAGGAATGAGGAGATCAAAAACATGATCACTGCCTTTGGCTGCGGTATTGGCGATGATTTTGACCTGAGCAAGCTGCGCTATCACCGCATTGTGTGTATGACCGATGCTGATGTTGACGGCGCGCATATCAGGGTGCTGATGCTTACCTTCTTCTACCGCTACATGCGCCCGCTGATCGAAAAGGGCTATGTCTATATCGCTATGCCGCCATTGTATAAGGTGAGCAGGGGAAAGACGGAGCGCTATGTCTATAACGACGAGGCGCTGGAGGAATTGCTCAACGAGATTGGCCGCGAGCCCAAGCCTGAGATACAGCGCTACAAGGGCCTGGGGGAGATGTCTTCAGAGCAGTTGTGGACGACGACCATGAACCCGGAAACCCGCACCATGATGCAGGTCACGGTTGCGGACGCTATTACAGCGGACGAAACCTTCACCCTGCTGATGGGTGACCAGGTGGAGCCACGGCGCGAGTTTATCGAGCAAAACTACGATCTGGTGGCGGATCTGGATATTTAGCAGAGCGTAGCATACTGGCAACTTTACAACAATGAAACGGGTAGAGACAACGATGAGTGAGATCCAAGACAACCTGATCCCAGTTGAGCTGGAGCACGAGGTTAAGAAGTCCTTTATCGCATATTCCATGGCGGTGATTGTCAACCGGGCGCTGCCTGATGTGCGCGATGGCCTCAAGCCTGTTCACCGGCGCATCCTGTATGCGATGAACGAGCTGGGCATGACCAGCGACAAGCCCTACCGTAAGAGCGCGCGCATCGTCGGCGATGTGCTGGGCAAATACCATCCCCATGGGGAGTCCAGCGTGTATGACGCCATGGTGCGTCTGGCGCAGGATTTCTCCACCCGCTGCCTGCTGGTGGATGGTCAGGGCAACTTCGGCTCGGTGGATGGCGACCAGCCTGCTGCCATGCGTTATACCGAGGCGCGAATGAGCAAAATCGCCAGTCATTTGATTGGAGAGATTGATAAGGATACAGTGGATTTTTATCCTAACTTTGATGAATCCCTGATGCAGCCCACCGTCTTGCCCAGCCGTTTTCCCAACTTGCTGGTCAACGGCTCCTCCGGCATCGCGGTGGGCATGGCCACCAATGTGCCGCCCCATAACCTGGGCGAGGTGATTTCCGGCACTGTCGCCATGATTGACAACCCGGATATTACCCTTGATGAACTCATGGAGCACATCAAAGGGCCGGATTTCCCTACTGGTGCGATCATTTTGGGCCGCGCCGGCATCCGTGAGGCTTACTACACCGGGCGTGGCCGCATCATTGTTCGCGCCAAGGCGGATATCGAAACGCTGCCCAATGGGCGCAACCGCATCGTCATCACTGAGATCCCCTACATGGTCAACAAGGCGCGCATGATCGCCAAGATTGCGGAACTTGTCCACGAAAAGCGTCTGGATGGCATCAGCGACATCCGAGACGAATCCGACCGCGACGGCCTGCGTGTGGTGATCGAGCTCAAGCGCGATGCGCAAAGCAGCGTGGTGCTCAACTATCTTTACAAGCACACCCAGCTACAGGAAACCTTTGGCGCCATTATGCTTGCGCTGGTGGACGGGCAGCCCAGGCTGCTCAACCTGAAGGAAATGATTCATCACTACATCCGTCATCAGGAGGATGTGGTCACCCGGCGCACGCGCTACGATCTGGACAAATCCCTGGCCCGCGCGCATATCCTCGAGGGTTTGCTCAAGGCGCTTGACAATATCGATGCCATTGTCCACCTGATTCGCCATTCCCGTGATACGGCGGAGGCCAAGCAGAGCCTGATCACACAGTTTGAGTTTTCAGACAAGCAGGCCCAGGCCATCCTGGATATGCGTCTGGCCCGCCTGACCAACCTGGAGGCGGACAAGCTGCAGGCGGAGTTTGACGAGCTGCAGCGTACCATCGCCTACCTGCAGTCCATTCTGGCGGATGAGCAAAAGCTGCTGGGCGTGATCAAGGATGAGCTTATCCAGATCCGCGACCGCTTTTCCGATGCGCGGCGGACAGAGATCTCCCTGGTGGATGGCGAGATTGACATTGAGGAATTGATCCCCAAGGATGACATGGTGGTTACCCTGTCCCACTTCGGCTATGTCAAGCGCCTGCCGCTGTCCACCTACCGCGCGCAAAACCGTGGAGGCAAGGGCATCAGCGCGCTGGGCCTGCGCGAGGAGGATTATACGGAGCAGCTTTATACGGTGCATTCCCATGATGACCTGCTTTTCTTTACCGATCAGGGCCGCGCCTATAATGTCAAGTGTTATGAGATTCCCGAGGCAAGCCGCACCGCGCGAGGTACGGCCATTGTCAATGTGCTCCCCCTGTTCCCGGATGAGAAGGTCACCAGCATGATTCCTGTTCTCAAGGAGGACAGGGACAGCCACTACTTGGTCATGGCCACGCGCTTTGGACTGATCAAGAAAACATCTTTGTCCGCCTTCCGTAATATCCGTCGTGCCGGTCTGATTGCGATCACTTTGCGCGAGGGTGATTCCCTCATCGGCGCAGAATTGATTCAAAGCGGCAGCCTGAACGGCGAGGATGGATTGCAGGAGCAGGAGGATGAGGCGCTCTGGATTGAGGACGACTTCGAGGAGGGGCAGTCCTATGACCTGCAGGATGAGGAGAATGGGCTTGATTTGGAGGAGGAGACGTTCTCCGCGGGTAATCAGGTCATTCTGGGCACGCGCCAGGGCAAGGCCATCCGCTTCAGTATGCGCAGAATCCGCGCCTCCGGCCGCACCAGCATGGGTGTGCGCAGCATCCGCCTGGATGAGGGAGACGAGGTGGTCTCCATGGCTTCCATCGAGCCGGGCGCCCAGGTGTTGGTAGTGACCGAGAACGGCTATGGCAAGCGCAGTGCGATTGATGAGTATCGCATCACAAACCGCGGCGGCAAAGGTATCAAGGCCACCAACCTCACCGAGAAGACCGGTCAGCTGTCCGCTTTGCTGATGGTGCAGCCGGATGAGGACATCATGATCATCACTGATGACGGCACGATCATCCGTACCCCGGCGGCAGATGTGCGTGAGACGGGCCGCGCTGCCCAGGGCGTCCGTTTGATGCGTGTCGCGGAAGGCAGCGTGATTGTGGATGTTGCGCGTGCTGAGCGCGAACCCGAAGAGGAAGACGGGCTGTTGAATCATAAAAACGATTGGGACAAGGCGTTATCCCAGGAAGAAGAGGATGAAGACCAAACGCAGGATGAGTCGGACGCGGGAAGCTCGGACCGGCCTGAGGAATAAACAGGACTGATATATAAGCGGGCGGCTGAGTGGCAGCCCGCTTTTTGAGTCGTTTTGAGTTTTTCCAGCGATTGCTGTTGCCAAGCAGGCCTGCGCTGGTATAATTGGTGAGTATGAAAGACAAGCAGCGTTCCCTGGTCGGGGGGATTTCCATTCTGGGCATTGCAGGGCTGATTTGCAAGGTTGTAGGCGTCCTGTATCTGATACCGCTTGCCAACCTGATCGGCGCGCAGGGCCTGGGCGTCTATAATCAGATTTTCCCTTCCTACAATCTCATGCTGACCATTTCATCCGCAGGCATCCCGGTCGCGATCTCCCGCATGGTGGCTGCGCGCCTTGCTCTCGGACAGACGCGCAATTCCGCCCGGGTCTTCCGCGTAGCGCTCATCATGCTCAGCGCCTTGGGCCTTGTCAGCATGCTGGGCATGCTGCTGTTTTCCGGGCAGCTTGCCCATGCGACCGGTACCCCGGAGTCAGTACACGGCTTTATGATGATCGCGCCCAGCCTGCTGCTGGTTTGCGTGATGAGCGCTTTTCGCGGCTACATGCAAGGCAGGCGGAGAATGTGGCCTACGGCCATCAGCCAGCTGATTGAGCAGGTGGGCAAGGTGGGGCTGGCCTTGCCCCTGGCGTATGTCTTCATGCGCAGGGGCGGGTATTCCCTGGGGGTAGCCGGCGCCCTGCTGGGCACCTCGTTGGCTGAGGTTGCAGCGCTTTTGTATATGGCGCTGGATTTTTTCTGGATGCGAAACCGCCTGGAAAACACTTTGCAAACAGAACTTACGCCAATGGAAGCGCGCCGTCCCATTGCGCGGGAGCTGATCCTTACCGCTGTGCCGATCACCATTGGCGCCTGCATCGTGCCGCTGGCCGGCGCGGTAGACAGCTTTATGCTGGTGCGCCTGATGAAGGCCTACCTGCCTGCCGACACCGCCTTGTCCCACTATGGCATTTACGCGGGCCTGGTCATCTCGCTCATCAATGTGCCCACAGCGCTGGCCATGGCGATGTCCAGCAATCTGGTGCCCGCCATCTCTGCCCGGCGCGCGGCCGGAGACAGACAGGGTATCCGCCGTGATACCAGCGCAGGCTTGCGCCTGGCGGTGGTGATCGGTCTGCCGTCTTCCATTGGAATGAGTTTGCTAGCCGAGCCTATCCTGACCCTGCTGTTTCACAGCAAGTATACTGTGGAAGAGCTGCGCCTGGGCGGGCAGCTGCTGAGCATCAGCGCGCTGACCATCGTCGTTTTTACGCTTGTGCAGGCTACCAGCGGAATTTTGCAGGGCTTGTACAAACAGCGCATCCCCATGTATACCTTGTTTTTGGGCGTGCTGATCAAGATTGCCATCAACTATACCGCTGTCCAGCAGCCGGGCACCGGCATCTTTGGCGCGCCCTTCGCCTCCCTGACCTGCTACATCATCAGCGCCGGGCTCAACTTGTATTATGTGGCTAAATATGCCGATGTCAGGCTTGAATGGAAGGAGTTGCTGCTGCGGCCCGGCCTGTCCACCCTCCTGATGGCAGTGCCTGTGGTCACGATGAGCCGCCTGCTTGGCAGGCGGCTGTATACCAGCTGGTTATGGATGGGGCTGGTGATTCTGCTGGCCGTCGCAGTATACGCGGCTGCTGCCCTGTGGACCGGCGCGCTCAAGCGCAGTGACCTGCCTGCGTTTATGAAGAAAGGATAACTCATGCACACCATTACCGTTGTGCCCCTTGGACCCGGATCGCCTGATTTGCTCACCCTGGGCACGCTCAGGCAGCTTAAGAAGGCGCGCCAGGTGGTATTGCGCACCCGGCGGCACGGGGCGGCAAAGCGCCTGGCGGATGAAGGGCTGAATTTTGACAGCCTGGATACGCTGTATGAGCAAAGCGGGGATTTTGACCAGTTTGCCCGTACAGCAGCCCAAACCATCATTGACAGGGCGCAGGATGCTGCAGTCACCTACGCAGTGGCCGATCCTGCCAGCGACGCTACGGTTGCCTTGCTCAAGCAGCGCGCGGGGGACAGCCTGCGCATCCTGCCTGGTGTTTCTTTGCATGCCCCTCTTATTGCGGCTGCCCTGCCGGGCGCGCCTTTTCTTGTGTCCAACGCCATGGATCTGCATGTGCACAACGCCCAGCAGCCGCTGTGCGTGGTTGAACTGAACAGTAAAGCGCTGGCCGGCGAAGTCAAGCTCAAGCTGCTGCCCAAGTATGGCGAGGATGCCCCGGTGCTGTTTTTTGCGCCGGGCGAGGCGCATGTCCGCTCGTATATTTCCATCCCGCTGGTGGCGCTTGACCGCCAGCCGCGCTATAACCACACCGCGGGCTTTGTGGTTTTTCCTCAGGCGCTTTTGAAACGTTCAGCCTATGACGCGGAAGATTTGTTGGCCATCATGCGCAGGCTGCGCGCCCCGGACGGCTGTCCCTGGGACCGCGAGCAAACGCATCAGAGCCTGGCAAAGCACCTGGTAGAGGAAGCCAACGAGGCGGCCTGTGCCCTGATGGATGAGGACTGGGAGGAAGCGGCCGATGAGCTGGGGGATGTCTTTCTGCAGCTGGTCTTCCATGCGGTAGTGGGGGAGGAGCATGCCACTTTTACCTGGGAGGATATGCTCCGCGCCATCTGCCGCAAGCTGATCAGGCGTCACCCGCACATTTTTGGGGATGAAAGGCTGTCTACAGCGCAAGAGGTGCTCAGCTCCTGGGACAGCATCAAGCAGCAGGAGCGGGGCGGCGCATCCCCGGGTGAGCGCATGCTGCAAGTGCATCGTGGGATGGCGCCACTGTTGCGCGCTGAAAAGGTGCAGCAGCTTGCAGCCGGGGCTCGTTTTGATTGGGACAGACCGGAACAGGCCCTGGATAAGGTGCTGGAGGAGGCCGCTGAGCTGCGTGAAGCGCTTCGATTTGGTCAGGATGCAGCGGAGGAGCTGGGTGATCTATTGTTTTCCTGTGTCAATACCGCGCGGTTAATGGATATATCGGCAGACCACGCGATACAAATTTCTACCGAGAAGTTTGTTCGGCGCTTCAATTGGATGGAAAAAGCGATAAAAAAGGATGAAAAAGACTGGAATCAGTTGACAATCAATCAAATCGGGGTATACTGGGATAGAAGTAAAACGGAAGAGTAATCCGTTTAGCTGAACTCATAAAAGGAGGATGTCACATGAATAAAACTGAACTGATCACTGCTGTGGCCAAGGCAACCGAGCTGAAGAAGGTTGATGCCGACAAGGCCGTCAACGCCGTCATTTCCACCATCCAGGAAACCCTCAAGAAGGGTGAGAAAGTCCAGCTGATCGGCTTTGGCACGTTTGAGTCCCGCAAGCGTCCTGCCCGCGTTGCGCGCAATCCGCGCACCGGTGAGGAGATCAAGGTCAAGGCCAGCAAGGCTCCTGTGTTTAAGGCCAGCAAGGCGTTCAAGGACCAGCTGAACTAATACTGATTCCAATCTTTATTGCATCGTCGCGCCGGGATTTTTATCGCCCTGCTGTATCGGTCAACCTCAACGTAGCTCAGGCTACGCCATCGGTTTCCTTCCTTGCAGGACAATAAAATCCCTCGCCGCTTTGGATGCAAACAAGCTTTACATCAGTATAATTCGTAAACTTTTTATTCAGCTCTAAAACTGCCGCGCTTTCGTGCGGCGGTTTTTTGTACGACCTGGTGCAAAGAATGATGGCACCGCGAAAGGATATTATGCGACTGGATAAATTTTTGAAGGTTTCCCGTATCATCAAGCGCCGCACGGTGGCCAAGGAGGCCTGTGACGGCGGGCGTGTCAGTCTCAATGGACGCATCGCCAAGGCTGGCAGCGAGGTCAAGGAGGGCGATGTGTTGGAGATACGCTTTGGCAGCCGTCTTGGGCGCTATGAGATTGTGACTGTCAGGGAAACTGTACGCAAGGAGGAGGCAGCGGACATGTACCGCGTAGTGCAGGAGGATGCAGATACACAGAAAGAGCGCAACACATGATATATGTGCGTGAAGGTCCTCTGCTGCTGCGTCAGGCTGGGCCGGCAGACGCGCCGGTTTTGCATGCCTGGTGGAATGATGGCGCGGTTATGGCGCATGCCGGCTTTCCGGAAGCCTTGGAATCACTGAAGACGCAGATACAGGCAGGATGCCAAAGCACATCCTGTTTTATTGTATGCCTCGACCCGAAATCAAAAACCGCGCAGGATAGCGCGGTGAGTGTTTTATGATGCTGCAGGCGCTTGCGGCGTCAGGATGGTTAATGATCCCTTGGATTGTCCCGGGCGTCCTCGGCCTTGTGGCGCTGCGCCCTGCGGCTGCGCCGATCGGTGACATCTTCCTCCTGAGGCGATGCGTCTGTTTTTTCTCCGGGCATGTCATCCGTTTCCTGTGTACGCACCAGGCGGAAAGCACCCTCCTCGTCGGCGGCCAGCGGTTCGCTTGCAGATTCCTGTGCATCTTCAGCTGGCTGCTGCTGTGACTTGAGGTATTTTTGGTGAGGAAGCTCTTCCTGCGGCTCATCGGTCTCCTGAGCAGCAGGTTCCTGTACGGTGTCCGACACCGCTTGAACCGCCAGTCTGGTTTCATCCGCGGGCGCGGTATAATCCCGTGTGCCGGCCAACTCGAAGGTGTCATAGGCGGCATTGCTCTTGGCACGGGCTTTGGCGCGCATTACAATGCTGACAACCAGTAAAATCGCAGAAAGGCCAAACAGCACCCCAAGGGCCAGCATAAGAATAAACAGGATATCCCTGGCCTGGCCGCCGGCAGGCACATAATCCTCCGGTACAGGTGTGTAAGTAACCGCCGGGGCGATGGTGACGATGATCTCCCTGGTCGGTACCGCAGTGGGGGCGGTATAGGAGATGTTCAGGGCATTGGAGAGAAACTCCACCTTGTTGTCCTGTACATCAGTGGCTGTTGCGCTAAACTGATATTTTCCGGCCTGGGACAGGCTGCAATCCCTCTGGACCATGGTGCTTTGCCCGGGAGCCAGCTCTTTGATGGTGTGTATCTCTGTGCCGGCGTGGCGGATCACGATATTTTTGGCTGCTGTATTGCTGTCATTGGTGACATTCAGGTAGAAGGTGATGTCGCCTGGCTTGGCAGTGATCACCTCGCTGCTGGCGGTCAGAGTCAGGTTCAGCCGCAGCATCTGGCCCTCCGCATAGGCGGAGACTTTCAATTCGCGAACCTTCTCCTCCATCGTGGAGCCGGTATTGTCTTCCAATTTCAAGGTAAAGGCGTAGGTGGTGGTCTCGCTGACCGTTACTTCCTTTTGCAGTTGTTTGGTTTGACCGGCCGCGATCTGTACGTTGGTAAAGACTTCACCCAGTTTGGGATCTGTGACGGTGATGTTGGAATAAGTAATGTTGCCGGCGTTCTTGATTTCCAGGGTCAGTATCGCGGTTTCACCGATATTATACTGGTTTTTATCGCTGGTCAGGCTGTATTGCAGGCCGGGCTTGGCCAATGGAATGGTAACCGCGTCAATGGTCAGGGGGTCCTGTGATTTGCGATCACCTGCCTTGCGGTAGGTAATTAATGCTGAACTGGTCAAGTCGTCCCCGACGTTTTGTCTGGTAAAGGTGATCTTTTCGCTGGCGCCCGGCTCCAGGGAGGCGATGGACTGCTTGCGTGTGGAGATCAGGCGGTTTTCCTGAATGTCGATATTGGTGAGCTTGACGTTGCCCTGATTGACCAGGTCATAGATGATGGTGACTTCCTTGCCGCGGCGAACCACCTCCGGGGTGATGGTCCGGTTGACCTTCAAGTCCACCCGTTCACCGGTAAAGCTTATGATGGCAGTGGCTGGCAGGTTTTGTTCCACCACGGCACCCAAGGCATCCTTGGTGTTGTAACGCAAGGTGTACACCAGCTTGCCTTCGTCCAATTGGCTTTGCTTAACGGCGTATTGCCCCTGCCAGGTATGGCTCTCTCCCGCGGGCAGACGCGGCAGGCTGCCCCCGTCTGCAAAGGCTGTGACCAGTTTTCCGTCGGGGTCATACAGGGAGATCGGGCTGTTCATGTCCTCAGTGCCGGCATTGGCTATCCGGGTGGAAACCGTCACTGTACCGGGCGCCGTCAGGCTGGTTGGCTCCACGCTGATGGTAAAACTGATCTCTGTTTGCACATTCTGGGCCTGTCCCGGATATGTGGGTATAAGCAGCGCTAAAATGACCGCGCATACCAACAATACGCGGCTTCGCGGGTTGATCAGGGCAATATTCACGCCGTCCCTCCTTCCGGCGCACAAGGCGCGCTATGGCTGGAATCTTCTATAACCGTCATTTTACTCTACAGTGATGACAGTGTCAAGCGAGATAAGGATTTTCAGGCTTTTTGAGGGCTGTGGGCTGCCGGAATGAGCGCTTTGAAGCGAGACCCGCCTTGTGCTATAATCGCAACGACCTGACAAAAGAGGAGGGCTGTGTGATCAGCAGGCTGTTCCGGGCGGAGTCCGCCAGGCAGAACCCGACAGGCGAGGGTGAGCCGGTCCGGCGTTTTTCATTGTTCAAGCGCCGCACACGCAAGCGCAGCTTTATCCTGGCGGTGATTATCAATTGCTTCCGCTTGCTGATGCTGATGGTGCTCCTGGCTTGCCTGGCAGGCGCGGGCGCCATAGCGGGTATCGCCAAGACCTATGTGGATACGGCGCCGGTATTGGATCTCGCCAAGATTGATGACCAGGCGCAGACCTCTTTCTTCTATGACCGTGACGGTAACCTGATTACCGATTACAAAGGCACGGAGAACCGTATCATGGTCTCCATTGACACCATGCCCCACCACCTGCGTGACGCCTTTATCGCTGCGGAGGATGTGCGCTTTTATTCCCATAACGGCGTGGATATCAAACGCATTATTGGCGCCTTTATCACCAACTTTATTTCCGGCTCCCAGCAGGGCGGTTCCACCATCACACAGCAGCTGATTAAAAACACCGTGCTCTCCGACGAGCAAAGCTACAAGCGCAAAATCCAGGAGGCTTACCTGGCGATGCAGCTGGAAGCCAGCTATACGAAGGAAGAGATTCTGGAAGCCTACCTCAACACCATCTATATGGGGGAGAACTACTACGGCATCAAAGTGGCTGCCATGGGCTATTTTGGTAAGGAACTCAATGAATTGAGCCTGCGTGAATGCGCCATGCTGGCGGGCATGACAACCAACCCTTACTATTACAATGCCCGGCGCAATTTCTACACGCGTTCTTCGGATACCATCGATTACGCTGCCCGTACCAACAACCGCACTGATTATGTGCTGCGCGTCATGTATGAGCAGCAGATGATCACGCAAAAGGATTTTACCGAGGCGCAAAACCCGGCGACTGCCAATGTCCTGCGGGAGGATCCTGAGGCCAAGTCGCTGTATCCCTATGTTCATTATGTGGAATATGCCGTGCGGGAGACCGTTCAGGTCTTGCTGCGCATGAACGGTCTGGAAAATACCGCGGCCAATCGTTCGAGGATGGAGCAGGAGCTGCGCACCGGCGGCTACAAGGTCTATCTGGCGCTGGATACCCAGATGCAAACCACGCTGGAAGACGTGCTGTATCACTACAGCGATTATCCCAAGCTGCGCGATCCCGGCACTGAAATCTTCCGCTCACGCAATGCCGATGGCACCTATAACGACATCATCCAGCCCCAGGCAGGCGCGGCCATTGTAGATTATCGCACGGGCGAGCTCAAGGCGATTGTGGGCAGCCGCACACCGCCCACCACACGCAAAACACTCAACCGCGCTGTGGACATGAACATGCCGGTGGGCTCCGCCATCAAGCCTTTGGGCGTGTATGCCCCGGCCATTGAGATGGGCGCCGGAGCCGGATCCATCGCCTACAACATGCCCCTGCCCATCACGGGCTGGCGCGGCAGTGACGGCAATGATTCCTGGCCCGAGAATTATGGCGGCAGCAGCTACCGGGGCCCGGAGACCTTCCGCACCGCCATTGTCAATTCAGATAATACCGCCGCCGCCTATACCCTGATGAATTATGTCGGAGTGGAGCGTTCAGTGGATTTCCTCAGGCGCCTGGGCGTGGCAGACAACCATATCAATGCGACGCCCTTTGGCGTGTCGCTGGGTTCCTCCGGCATCAGCCCGCTGGAGATGGCAGTAGCCTTTGGCGTTCTTGCCAATGGCGGACGATATGACCAACCCATCAGCATTTTAGGGATTTACAATGACAAAAACGAGGTCATCTACGATGCCCATCAAAGCCAGGTGCGCCGCACGGTCTTCAAGCCGTCCACAGCCTGGCTGATGGTGGACATTCTCAAGGATGTGGTTTCAAAGGGTACAGGCCGCGCGGCGCGTATCCCCGGGCAGACGGTGGCCGGGAAAACCGGCACCGACTCTGACCAGAAGGGTGTGTTCTTTGCAGGGATGACCGGATGGTATTCAGGCGCTGTCTGGATTGGCCATGACAACTATAAGGCGCTGTCCAGCCGCACCACCGGCGGCAACTCTGCCGCCAAGCTCTGGCAGGTTTTTATGGAGCGCATCCACAAAGAAAAAGGTCTGCAAAACCGTGACATCCTTCCAGGCAGCGCGGAGGAATACGGCCTGGTGCGTGTTACCACATGCGCGGTTTCCGGACAGCTGGCCACCGATGCCTGCCAGCAGGATGCCATGGGCTATGGCGTCAATACCGATTATTTCCCGCGGGAGAATGTGCCGCGGACTACCTGCCAGATGCACGTGTTGCAAACCGTTTGCACGGCCAGCAACCAGCTGGCGGGGCCTTATTGCCCTGTGGAAACACGCGACAGCCGCGGCCTTGTGCTGCTGCCGCCTGGGCACCCGCTGGAGATTTTCGCGGGGTCGCGCTATGCCGGCGTGCTGTCTGACTATCTGGGCAGCTATGCCACCATCCGCTTTACCAACAATCAGAACGCGAACGCCGCCCTCCTGAGCGCCCAGACATGCGCCCTGCACCAGCATCCCGTGGACATTAACCAGAACATTCTCAATAACACGCTGTTGCCCGATGCCCAGACGCTGATCGTTCAGGCTTCCAACCATTTGGCCGCCCTGACACCGGGCAGTCCGCAGCATGAGCTGCTGCTGAACGCCATCAACAATCTGAACGCTGTTTTGGGCAGCAACCCGAGCCTGGAGGCCTTGGCCGGAGCCATGGGACAGCTGACCCAGGCGATTGCCGCGACGCAGTAAGCTTGCGTTTTCTGTTGCATGAGAGGAATGTCAGCTTCTGTAGGCAATTCGCCAGGCTGATGAGGCGCCAATATGCATGGCGAATGATGTGTGTAAAGACAAAAGACAAGAAAAAGACAAAAGGAAAATGCTGAAAACTCAAGTATCAAACAATGCTGAAAACTCGGGGTGCTGAAACTTCGATAATCTGTTCGATAATTTGTTGAATATTTGCTACGGAAAATCAAGAATAATTTGTTGAAATCCTACAAATTTGCCTACAAAATCAAGAATAATTTGTTGAAATTAAGAATAATTTGTTGAATATAGACCTTGCATTTTTTATACACATCGGGTATACTGTTTTTTGTGCGCTGATGTAGCTCAGGAGGTAGAGCACCTCCTTGGTAAGGAGGAGGTCATGGGTTCGAGTCCCATCATCAGCTCCACAGAGAGGGGCTGTAGCAAAACTACGGTCCCTTACTAAAAAACTAAAAAACAGAGCTTGGAAACAGCGAAAGCGGCGACACAGGCTCTGTTTTTTGCTAGAATTGATGTATCCTCTATTGGACGAGTATACCTGCCAGCAAGGGAGAAAGCTGCGCGCGCAGTATGAAGGCATTCGCAAGAGCAGGAGCGGGTTTGAAAGCCAGGTGACATACTATGAATGCGAAGGCTGTGGAGGTT
>Ga0123335_1002003_pt1 | contig 31564 bp, 20 predicted proteins | sample BiotimSIPDNA_2_FD_89707 | JGI IMG/M metagenome (GOLD analysis project Ga0123335, IMG submission 89707) | Anaerobic biogas reactor microbial communites from Washington, USA - Biogas_R2 time_0 SIP DNA | ecosystem: Engineered > Bioreactor > Anaerobic > Unclassified | place: Washington, USA... | reverse complement strand
GAAAGCAGGCGTCATTTTCCGGCTCGTCCGCCGGAATTTAGCTATTTCGTAACACTTCAGCCATTTGAAATAAGTGATCGCCTTAAGCGTTTTTTGAACAGGAGGAAACAGAGGTAACGGAGGATAATCAAAATGCAACAGAATCTCTGTTTTCTCTGTTTCCTCCTGTTAAAATCAATCCTTGATACTGCATACGGCTAAAATGTTGCGGTTTTTGGAACGCTAATCGCCGCTAATCGACGCTAATCAACGGCACTGGCGGCGATTAGTGTGGATTAGCGTTCGTACCCGGTGCGGTCATTACCGCTTTCGCCAGAGGCCGTAGCCGGCGGCGATCAGGCCGAGCAGGCCCCAAACGAGTATCGCGGCCGGCTCGGGACAGTGGGCGGCGCCGTCGGGGCGAAGAATTTTTAGCGACGGCGAGTCGTTCAACGCGTATGAAGCGGCCGGCAGCGCGGGGTCGGGCGCGAGGAAGCCGGCGTTCCACGCCGAATTGACGCTCTTGCCGTTTTTCACGTAGAAGTCGCCCTAGACCGGCTCGCGGTCGGCCCAGAAGCTGAAGCTCCAGTTCAGCGATTCGGATTCGGCCGGATCGAGTTTGATTCCGTTAACGTCGCCGGGCATGTTCGGGTTGCCCTGCTGCGAGGTCCAGACCTGAACGCCGCCTTGGTGGAGGATGGCGTTTGCGAACCGGCGGAAGTTTTCCGAGGTCGTGCCGATCGAGGTTTCCAGAATGAAGTGACTGACAGCGCCGGGTTTTGCCACGTTGAAGTTGTAGGAGTAGAGCCAGACGAAGTTTCCGCCCGGCCCGCCGTCCGCCTCGTTGGAGATCGACCAGGAAAAGGTTGGGTTTCCGCCGGCCCAGCCGCCGTCGCCGCCGACGGCCAGACCGCCGCCGTCGAGATCGAGCGAGCCGGTGTGGATCGAGGCGGCCGCTTGGCCGATCGTCAGTACGGCGATCGACGCGAGCGCGGTAAACAAGATCAATTTCAGCTTCATCGTAGTACCTTCGGTTGTCGATCGAGATGCATCGTTTATAAGCAGCGTTCAGGTATTGAGTCAGAATAAATTGATTGTTTTTCAGGAACGCTAATCCACGCTAATCGCCGTGAATGAGTAGTCTCAGTATGCAATAGAATCTTACGCTTCAATCAAGGCGAGTCAACCGCGAATTGTTTCATGGTTTATGTTGCTTTGAAAAGGGCCGCCCAAGCGGACGGCCCTGTTTGGCTGTCGAGTTGTGTCGGGGCTGGCGCCCGGGCGGCTATCGTTTCCGCCGCCACACACCGTATCCGGCGGCGATCAGACCCAGCAGGCCCCAAACGAGGATCGTGGCGGGTTCGGGAACTTGTGTGCCCTCTGCGAACATATTGCCGACGTATCTATTGACGTCTGTACCATCCTCGGAAAAATAGGAGCCAAAGTACATGGTAAGGCCGTCCAAGCTGTTCGGCGCGGTATTGCAGCCATAGAGGTAATTATTGGGATTATTGTACCACATATCTTCCGTATCGAACTTGATGGTCACGGTAAAAACCTCACTGGCCAACTCGGTTGATGTCAGCGATAACCCCGCTGTGGTTGTCGTCCAAACCGGATCTTCGTCCTCGTCAATTAAGAAAGTCCAGCCGGTAGGGCCAGTCCCCGAAACCCACTCAAGCGGCTTGTAATCTTCGCCCCACTGGCCTGAATAACTATTATTGCCCGAAAGCCAGAAGGTACTTAGGACACGGTTTTTGGTGACGGCCGTATCCCAGGCATTCGTGAATGCAGTTTGATAATTCGTACTCAAAAATGTTGCACCGACAGCAGTACCTACGGCGGGACCAATCTGCCTCATGCCTTCATAAACTTTCAAAGAACCGTCAGTGCTGTAACGAGCCGTCGAATCGAACACGTTATTGATCAGGTCTGCACCGGTGAAAGTGTAATTATACACCACGATGGCGGCTTGCCCAACGTTAACCGCAGTTGCAATCGCCGCCACAAAGGCCAGAATCAAAAGAAATCGTTTCATGATGCCCTCAAGAGTTTGAAGAAAAAACTGGAAATAACGAATTTTTTACGTTTCCATGGAAAACATTTTTCCTCCATGAAAACATCCATCCTTCACAATTTTATAGACCGCCGCCGGGCGAATCCTGACAAGGAAAATAAAAAAATCCGAAAAAACCCGAAAAACACTCTGCGGAGGGGATTTAGTGCGGTTCAATGCACGCTTTACGGGGGGTGGGCGCGATCGTTGTTACACGCAAGGCAGTATTGAATTGAGGTCAACAGTGGCGGTCACGCCTCAGTTGACACACACAAGTCGAGGATATGCGGGAATATGCGACGATTTGATTGCCCGAGGGGCGTGAACCCCCCACGATCAATCAAATCCTCACCAGATTCCCAGATGTCCTCGACTTGCGTGTTGCAACGAGGGGGCGATATGGGTAGAGCCGGGAAGAACGCGCCATTTAGACTTCGGTGGGTATGCGGGGGCGGGGGGCAGGGACGCGTTCGCAACGCTGCCCCCCGTGTATTCACGGGGGGCTAAATGAATCAGCTCAACGGAATAAATGAATCAGCTCAACGGTGTAAATGAATCAATTCCACGGGGGGCTAAATGAATTTATTCCAGGGGGGCTACGGGAAGTGATTCCGCCGGCTGTCGCATCTCGGTAACCGGGCGATGAGAAGAGAAATTTTTCCCGTTGGAAAAAATTTTCGGAAATGGTTCCCATTGCCGCTTTTTCGGTAGGCGATAGCGCGGCTTATATCGAGGGGTAGAAGCCCCCGTAAGATTGAGCGGCACTGGTCCCGCAGGCGACGATAACCACAAGCCATTTCGTGGTTTATGGCGAGAGGCGCCGAGTGTTGCGTCCCCCTCGATTTGTGGCAAAACAGGTTCGCTAGCATTGTTTTTTCTTTAGGCCGCCGCACGGCAATTCCTGACAAGCTGGAAAAAATAAATCGGAAAAACCATACTTCGGCGGGGCAAAAACGAGCTTTTTCCTAGCCATGTGGGGGTGGCCCAGTAGGCATAATTGTTGACAATTATTCGCGCTCTGATTAGGCTAGAATCTTCGCCAACCAATTTTACCCAGGCGATTTAATCGCGTTTTATATAAACGTCATTCGGACGGACGTTGATCTTAGTAATGCAAGCAATGAATGCACTCGCCAGGACGCGCGGGAATCACGGCGGCGGCCGCGGGCTAACGAGCAGCCCAGCGACACCCACGGGGACGGAGTCCGCGCAGCGGACGGATTGCCAAATGAAGACGGGAAGTAGTTTCGCAGCCTAGATGTTAGGGGACGAAAAAGTCGTGGGTCAATCATCAGACGCGGGCGGCGGCTCGTGCGCGGAAATCGGCAGCGCCGCTTTCCGTGCCGGAGTCAGCGATTTTTCGGTTCTGCGGATCGCCGTCGGCGGCGTTCTGGCGGCGGCGTTCGTTTGGGCCTACTGGCCAACCTTGACTGCTCTTGTCGCCGCTTGGAACCGCGAGCCGGACTATTCGCACGGATTTTTCGTTCCGCTATTGGCCGTTTGGTTTTTATGGGCAAGGAGAGATTTGTATCCCGGCGCGCGTTCGGAGGCGGAAGCCGCCGTTGCGGGTTTGCCGCACAACTCGGCCGGCTCGAAGCGGCTCGGCCGCACCACCGCGGCGAACAGCTACCTGATCGACGTCGCGCTCGGCTTGGGATTGATTGCCGCCAGCGTGGCCGCCCGGGCCGTCAGCGCGCATTATTATCTCGATGCGATCGACGGCTGGTCGATATTGCCGTGGGTAGCCGGTGCGGTGCTCTTGCTGGCCGGGCGAAAGGTGTTTTGGTGGGCGCTGCCCTCGATCGTTTTTCTTTTCTTCATGGTGCCGTTGCCCTATCGGGTCGAGCGCTGGCTGAGCCTGCCCTTGCAGGGAGTGGCCACGAAGATAAGTTGCTGGGTCTTGCAGGCCCTGGGCCAGCCCGCACTGGCCGAAGGGCACACGATCATCCTCGGCGACAACCGGCTCGAAGTGGAGCAGGCTTGCTCGGGGTTGCGGATTTTCATGGGCATAACCGCGCTGGCCTTCGCCTACGTGATTCTGATGCGGCGCAGTTGGTGGGAGCGAGTGCTGCTGCTGTGCAGCACGATCCCCATCGCTCTGATCGCCAACGCATCGCGGATCGTGGCCACCGGCCTGCTGTATCAATACACGTCGGGCGAGGCTGCCCGAAAGTTCTCGCACGACGCGGCCGGCTGGGTAATGATCGTTTTCGCGGCCGTATTGTTCGGGCTGGTGCTGTGGTATATCTCGCGGTTGTTCGAGGAAGTCGAGGTCGTGGACGTCGGGGACGTGATCCGTCGCAGCAGGGTGTAGGGGGACAAACATGGCGGAACAAAAAACCGAGTTTCAGCTTACGTCGCGCAAGCAGACGGTTCCGGCGATGGGCCAGTCGAATCAGGGCTTGACGGTTCAATTCGTGCTTTCGGCGCTACGCCGTTGGTGGAAGGTCGCCGTGCCCGTCGCGCTGGTTCTGGCCGTCGGCGGAGCGGCGGTCGTCTACTTCATGTTCGAGCCGGTGTACGAGGCGTCGGCCTGGCTGCAATTCGAGGAGCGGACGCCGTATTTGGCGTTTGAGAACAAGGACGACGGGCGCTCGAAGCTCTTTTTCCAGACGCAGATCGAGATCATCCGCAGCCCGCTGGTGCTGGGGCCCGTGGTCAAGCGTCCCGAGATAGCCCAGTCGCCGAAAATCGCCGCGCAGACCGACAAGGTAAGTTGGCTGGCGAAGCAGATTCGGGTGACGTCGGTGGGCAATTCGGAATTGTTCCGCATATTATACGCCGATCCCGACCCGAAAATCGCCGCCGGCGTGGTCGGCGCGGTGACGGAATCGTATTTCAAACTGCGCGATCAAACCGATGCGGAGCGGAACCAACGGATCATCGACCTGCTCGGCCAGGAGAAGGATCGGCGGTTGCGGGAGGTGTTGCGGTTGCGCGACAACGTCCGGGCGTTGGCCCAGGAGGCGGCCGTGAAAGACCCCTTCGCCGCCAAGATGGAGCCGGCCGCGGCGCAGAAACACCCCCTGGCCGACTTGGAAAGCCGTCTGATCGAGGTCCAGGTCGAGGGGACCGTGCTGAAAGCGCGGATCAAGGCCGCCGAAGAGGAATTGAAGGCGAAAGAAGAACAATGGGCCGCGGCGTCCGGCGAGGCCGACCAGCTCTTGACTAAACAGGAGCTAGCCCTGCGGGACGTGTTGGCCGACCGCATCGTCGAGGAAAGCCCGGAAGTGCGGCAGCAGAAGGATATTATTGCCGCTAAAATGGCCAACCTCAAGGAGACCGAACGATTGGTGGCCAAGGGGCGGCAGTCGCCGGTCTATGCACGACTGCTGGGCGACATCCGCAACGACGAACGAACGCTCGACCGCTTGCGTAACGAGATCAAGCAGCGGGCGGTGCGCGAGGCCGAGTTGTCGCTGCTGGCGAAGCGGACCGAGCAGGGGACTTCGCTGCTGCAAAAGAAGATGGACGAACTGGCCAAGATGCGGTCCGACCTGGCAGCCTGCGCGGTGATGGAAACGATGCTGCTCGAACGCTATGAAAAGCAGCGCAAGGACGTCGAGGCGAGCAGCGGCGACACGCTCGAATTGGGCTTCAAATACGATGAACTGGTCCGTGCGGAGAAGGTATTCGAGATGATTGCCCAGCGTGCGGTGGAGCTGCAGACCGAGCGGGGCGCGCCGGGCAGGGTTCGCTTGATGCAGGGTGCGACTCCCCCTTCCGCGCCCGTCGAAGCGTTTCCGCTGAAGTTGATGGCGATAGTGTGCATGGGCGGGTTGTGCCTGCCCTTCGCTCTGGCGGTTTTATGGGAGCGGTTGGTCGGCCGGGTGGGCGACTCCGCGGCCCTGGAAAGCCAGTCGAGGTTGGCCGTGCTGGGCGAAATCGCCCGACTGCCGATGCGCTCGCCCATCGGCCACCGTTCGTCCAGCGAAAGGGTCAAGCACGATCTGCGGCTCTTCGAGGAAAGCATCGACAGTCTGCGGACCAGCCTCTCCCTTTCGGAAAGCTTGGGCGGCATGAGGGTGCTGGCCGTGACCAGCGCCGCCAACCGCGAGGGTAAGACCAGCGTCGCCTCGCAACTGGCGGTGAGTTTCGCGCGGTCGACCGGCAAGCAATTGCTGCTGATCGACGGCGACATGCGTTGTCCCGACCTGCACAACGTGTTCAACATCGAGTTGGAACCGGGTTTGGTCAAGGTTCTCGACGGCGGCTGCGAGTTGGAAGACGCCATCAACACCGGTTGGAGCGATCTGGTTCACGTCTTGCCCGCCGGTCGGCTGGAAGTCAACCCGCACACGCTTTTGGGCAACGGCACGTGGACTTCGCTGCTGTCGCGTATACCCGAGAAATATCGGTATGTGATCATCGACACCCCGCCGGTGCTTTCGGCCAGCGAGGCGCTGGTGTTGACCAAAGAGGCCGACGCCACGCTGGTCTGCGTGATGCGCGACTACAGCCGTGTGGACCAGTTTCGGAAGATTCTCGAACGTCTGGAGACCGCCGGAACCCGGCCGGTTGGGATCGTGCTCAACGGGGTGCCCGTGAAAGATTATTCGTATCGTTGGGGTGAATATAGTTACGTTCGCGATTAAAGGAAGGCAATTCGGATGGGACGACCTTTGAACGCCAAGCATGAACCGCCCGCCGCCGAACGGCCGGGCGCCAAGTCGAAATATCGGCGCGCGCTGAACGTGCGGCTGTTGGTGCAGACATTGATCGTCTTGGCGGTTGTCGGGCTGGGGGCCTATGGTTGGTATTATTACCAGGTGCAAAACACGGCCGCCGCAATGTTGGAACGGGCCGGGAAACTGGTCGAGGACAAAGACGACGCCGCGGCCGCTCAGTATTACTTCCAGTACCTGAAACTGAACCCCCGCGACGCCGACGTCCGCGTGCTGCTGGCCGAAACATACGACCGCGCCGCAAAGAACAGGGCGCAAAAACCGCAAGCGGTGGAATACTACTATCAGGCGCTGGGCGTGGCCCCGGCCGAAAAGAAGCGCGGACTGCGCCTCCGGCTGGCGGAATTGCTGCTCGAACTCCAGCGTTTCACCGCGGCCGAGGAAGAGGCCCGTGAAATTCTCGCAAAAGACCCCGCCGACCGCGAGGGCAACCGCTTGCTGGCCATGGCGTTGTACGGCCTTTCGCGCGGCGGCTCGCTGGGCGGCGGCAGAGACTCGGCCCTTGTGGGCGAAGTCCTCGAAAAGGCCCGGAAACTAAACCCCGCCGACGTACCGCTCGCCGTCATCCTCGCCGACGTTTACCGCAACCAGCCGGAATTGGTCGGCCGCGAGTCGCAGGCCCTTTCCGAAGAAGAACGGAAGCTGCTGGCCGACGAGGTGATCGACCAGATGGTGGCAGCCCAACCGAAGGACGCCCAGGCCCTGCTGGCCCGGCACCGATACCGGCTGCGCTATCATCAGGCCGAGTCCAAGCCGGACCTGGCCGAGGCGATCCAGGCGAATCCAGACGATTTGGAGGTGTTGTTGCAGGCGGCGGCCGAGGCCCGCATCGCGGCGGAGTCGCTGCGGCGCGAAGGCGGCCCGGCCGAAGAAGTTGACAAGCTCTTCGCCGATGCGAAAAAACACTACCGCCGAGCAATCGAAATCTCGCCGACCACGGAACAGGCATACCTGGGACTGGCCGACTTGTGCGCGGGCACGGGCGAAACCGACGCCGCCGTCGAAACGCTCCGCAGCGGGTTGGAGGAGGTCGGCCAAGACAATTTCAACCTGAATGCACTGTTGGCCGAACTGTTGATGAACCAAGGCAAATTGGACGAAGCCGACAAGACGATCACAGCCCTGGAGCGCTTGGCCGAGCGGATTGCTCCGGTGCAGCCGCAGCCGGTCAAGTTGGCGTTGAAGCATGCGATCGATTCGCTTCGCGGCCGTTGGCTGGCGTCTAGGGGTCGATACGTCGAGGCCGTCGGCACGTTGCGTCGCGTGGCGGCGGGTCCGCAAAACTCGGCCCCCGAAGCCGCCCGAACCATGCAGGCCCGTCTCTGGTTGGGCCGCTCCTACGCCGCGCTCGGGCAATGGGACCAGGCGGCAATCGCCTTCGAGCAGGCATCGGAGTTAAGCCCGCGGGCGGTTGGGCCGCTCGTCGAGGCCGCCGCCGCATGGACGGCCGCCGACCGGCTCGACGCGGCGGAGCAACGTTATCTTCAGGCCCTGGAGCTAATGCCTTCGGCGCAGGTCCGGCTCGCGTTGGCCCGCGTGTTGCTGCTCAAGCAGCTTCGCTTGCCGATCGAGTCGCGCGACTGGGGTTCGTTTGAAAAAGCCCTGGCCGAGGCAAAGCAACCGGATGGCGAGGGGCCGAGCAACGACGCTTGGCGTCTGAAGATGCTCGAGGCCGACTATCTGATCGCCCGCGGCGAGGAACCGGCGCGCCGCGAGGAATCGGCCGCCGCGGCCCTCGCTCTCTGCCGCGAGGTCGAGGGGGAGCACCCCGACGCCGCCGGCATCTTGCCCTTGTTGGCCTCGGCCTACGAGCGGCTCGAACAGCCCGAGGAAGCCGACCGGATTTTGAATCGCTTGGAGGCGCTCGAGGATCAAAAGGGGCAGGCGCTCTTGTTGAAGGCCAAGTTCTTGGCCGCCCGAAAACAGCACGAACAAGCGCGAAAGTTGCTCGCCGACGGATTGCAGTCGCTTCCGGCGGAAATGCATCCGGCGCTGCTTATGGAACTTTCGCTGATCGAGTTGTCCGAGGGGCGCGCGGACGAAGCCCGACGGCATCTGCTCGAGTTGCGCAAACGGCAGCCCGAGAATCTCGGCCTGACGGTCCAACTGGCGGAAATGTCGTTCGAGTCGGGCGAGTCGGGCGAAGTTGAGAAGTGGGAGCAGGAACTCCGCGGCTTGGAGGGAGACGACGGCGTCTTTTGGCGATATTTCCGCGCCCGCCGCCTGTTGACCGAAGCGGCCGGCCCGGACGATCCCAAACTCGTCGAGGCGGAAGAACTGCAAGCCTTCGTGCAGGCACAGCGACCGGCCTGGTCGCGGGCTTATCTGTTAAGCGGGATGTTGTCGGAAGCCCGCGGTAAATTCGATCAAGCCATCGAGGCCTACCGCGGGGCAATCCGGCTGGGCGAGCGGCAGCCGTCGGCCTACCGGCGGCTGATTTCGCTGCTGCTGCAAGCCAACCAAGCCGGCGAGGCCGACCGCTATCTGTCGCTGATGCACGATCAGGCGGCGCCGACCGAGGCGTTTTCCTCGCTGGACAGCGCGGTGGCCGCGCGGCGCGGTCAGATCGACCGCGCCTTGGAGTCCGCCCGCCTCGCCGCCGCCAATCGCCCCGATGATATTATGGCGAAACTCTGGCTGGGTCAACTGCTGCTGTCGGCCGACAAGACCGCCGAGGCCGAGGAGGCGTTGAAGGAAGCCGTTCTCTCGGCGCCCGACGATCCCCGCGCCTTGGGCGCGCTGTTCGGCTTCTACGTCCGCGCCAACCGCCCCGACGACGCTCGGGAAATTCTCCAACGGGTAGCCGGGAACGATAAACTCGACGCGGCACAGCGCGCGTCTTTCCTTGCCCAAGGATACGAATCGCTGGGCGACCGGGAGCAGGCGCTGGCCAACTACCGCGAGGCGGCGCGGCTCGCCGAGGGCGAGGCGGCCGCTCAAGTCCGTTTGGCCGGATACCTGCTCCGCGCGGGACAGCGCGAAGATCAATCCGAAGCGGAACGGCTGCTCCGCGAGTCGCTGCAAAAATCCCCCGATTTCGGACCCGCGCGGCGGCTGTTGGCCCAACTCCTGGTCGAGCGCGGCGGCGAGCAGTCTTGGCTCGAAGCCCGACAACTCCTGGAGGAGGCGGGGAAAGACGGGCAGTTTACCGACGTGGACCGCCGATTGAGGGCGATGATCCTGGCCCGACGCGGCGGAAAAGAAAACCTGGAACAGGCAAAGCGGATTCTCGAAGAACTCACGGCCGACCCGCGAAAGGCGACCGACGTCGATCGCCGGCTGCTGACGCGGCTTTACGAGGCCGGCGGCGATGTGGAACTGGCGCGGCTGCAATACCAGCGCCTCGTCTCCCGGGAAAATCCCGCCTTTTCCGATCTGGTCGCCTACGTTGAACTGCTGCTCCGCCACGAGCGGCTCGACGAAGCCGACGAGCGGTTGAAGATTTTGGAGGAACGCCGCCCCGACGAACTGGGAACGGCGGCCCTGCGGGCGCTCTGGCTCCGCGGCAAGGGGCGAAACGACGAAATCGAACCGCTGATCGAACCGATGGCCGAAAAGACGCGCGAAGGGCTGGCAAAAGACTCGCCCGCCGAAGCGCAGTTCTTGCTCTCCGCGGGCAACCTCTACACCAAGCTCGAACGGCACGAAGCCGCCGAGCGATGGTACAGGCGTCTGCACGCCTCGCGGCCGGAGTCCTATCCGCTGCTGGCCGGCGCCCTGGCCCGACAGGGCCGAATGAAGGAGGCCCTCGAGTTGTGCGTCGAGGCGTCGAAGAGCGATTCCTCGGCCCTGCCCGCTACGACGGCGGCAACGGTCCTGTTGACCGGCACGCCGACCGCCGAGGACTTCGCCCTGGCCGAACCGCTGTTCTCCCAAACGAGCAAGCACAAGGACGATGCCGCCCTGCTGTCGGCCGTGGCCGGCGTGCGCGTCGTGCAGCAACGGCTGGACGAGGCCGTCGAGTTGTTCCGAAGGGTATTGGAGTTGAATTTCCAGGACCTGGCCGCGCTGAATAATCTGGCCACCCTACTTTCGGAACAAGCGGCAAGCCGCCCGGAGGCGCTAAGCTACATCGACCGGGCGATCGAAATCGCCGGCCCCCAGCCGGGATTGCTCGACACCAAGGGGACGATCCTGCTGCTGGACGGCAAAGCGGAAGACGCCGTGCCGCTGTTGGAACAGGCGGCAGCCTCGTCGCTGACCGACCCCAGGTATCATTTCCATCTGGCCGTGGCCTACGATCGCTCAGGGCTTCCCGAGAAGGCCCGCGCCGCATATCTCACCGCACGGAAAAATCAGCTATCCCGCCAAATTTTGACTCCGACGGATCAGAGCATGTTGGATGAAATGCGGAAGAAGTACGACTGAAATGAAACATTACATATTACTGCTGAGCGTCGTTTTCGCCCTAGCGCTGACGATCTTCTCGGGCGTCTTGCAGGGGACGATGCGCAATCGTTGGGGGGCGTCGCAAGTCACCCTCCGCGCGGCCGCCTTGTTGCCTGAAATACCCGAGCAGTTCGGCGATTGGCAGATGCGGTCGTCGGACAAACTTGGCGAGACGGCCGAGAAAATGCTGGAATGCGAAAGCTATTTCGTCCGCACTTACCAAAACAAGGCCACCGGCGACTTGGTCAGCGCGACCCTCTTGCTCGGCCCCCCGGGCCCGATCGCCGTCCACACGCCGGAAATCTGCTTTCCCAGCCGGAATTTCACGGTCTTGGGAAAACGCCAAGCGGCGGTCATCCGCAACGAGGAGGGGGGGGAAGACCACTTCTGGACGCTCGCCTATAAGGCCAACAACCTTCAAGGCGACATGCTGCGGGTGTATTATGCCTGGACGGCCGGCGCTCGCTGGTCGGCCGAGGGCGATCCCCGCTTCAAGTACGCCGGGCAGCCGTATTTGTACAAGATTCAACTCTCCGCTCCCCTGCCCGCCGGAGCGGACCTGGAGGCCGACGATCCCTGCCGGAGATTCCTCGAGGATTTCCTGCCGGTCGCTCGGAACTATATCGTCGAACCAGCGGAAGAGGATTGATACCATACCCGTCGTCGTCATACATTCCATGTTTTTATTGAGCATCAGGGTAACATCATGCCAGTCGTAAAAAAACCGCGGTTATCTCGTAAAGTGCGCCGCTTAAAATTACGTTCCGCGCGGCGCAAACAGGGGACGGAAACAGTATCACCGTCAGCGTATATTAGCCGTAAAGCGCGGTACGACCGCATCTTTGCATGTCTTTTGCTGGCGCCGGGCTTGCCGCTAATCGCACTGCTGATTCTTCTTGTCCGTCTGACGTCCCGCGGGCCGGGCATGTATCGCCAAATCCGCGTGGGACTAAACGGCCGGAAATATGAGATGTATAAAATCCGCACCATGCGCGCCGACGCCGAGGCGGCCTCCGGCCCGGTTTGGGCTCGGACGGCCGGCGATCCGCGCGTCACTCCGCTCGGCCGCGTGCTGCGAAAGTTCCATCTGGACGAGCTTCCGCAGCTTTTTAACGTGATCAAGGGAGAAATGTCGTTGGTCGGCCCCCGACCCGAGCGGCCGGAGTTCGTCCACGTGCTGGGCGAATCCATTTCCGGCTACGGCAATCGGCTTCTTGCCCCGCCGGGCATCACCGGACTGGCGCAATTGAACCTGCCCCCGGATACGGACCTGAACAGCGTCCGCCGCAAGCTCGCCCTCGATTGCGAATACATCCGCCACGCCAGCGGATGGCTCGATTTACGCATCGTCTTCTGCACCGGACTGCGAATGACCAAACTGCCGGAAAGGTGGCTGTTGGCGCTTTGCGCCCTCCGCCGGGAGGTCTCCATAATCGAAATTATGGACCCCGGAAGCCGCACGCTCGGAGACAACGGCAACGGCAACGGCAACGGAAATGGCAATGGAAATGGAAACGGAAATGGCAACGGAAACGGCGCGAAGCTCGCCCTGGCCACCCCGGCCACTATTCTCCATCAGTCCTTGACGGGGTATTCCGACGGCGATGGTCTCGAGAGCCGGCAGCGCTCGGAGGCCGACGAAAATCCGCTCCCCGATAAACCGCGCTGAACTCCGCCGCGGATATGCTCAACGCCTTTACCGTCGATGTCGAGGACTATTTTCAAGTCTCGGCGTTTGAAAAACACGTCGACCGCGACGGCTGGCATAACTGGGAAAGCCGCGTGGCCGCCAACACGCACCGCGTGCTCGAGTTGCTCGACCGGCACGGCGTGCGCGCCACCTTCTTCATCCTCGGCTGGAACGCGGAGCGGCATCCCCGACTGGTCCGCGAGATACACGCTTGCGGTCACGAGATCGGCTCTCACGGCTATTGGCATCGTCTGATTTACCGGCAGACGCCAGACGAGTTTCGCGCTGATTTGCGCCGTTCGCGCGACGTGCTGCAAGAGGCCGTCGGTAGCCGGGTGACCGCCCATCGCGGGGCCAGCTTCTCGATCACCCGAGAATCTCTTTGGGCATTGGAAATCCTGGTCGAGGAAGGATTTCTGGTAGATTCGAGCATCTTCCCGGTCCGGCATGACCGTTACGGCATCCCCGACGCCCAACCGGGTCCGCACCGCTTGGAAACGCCGTCCGGGTCGATTTGGGAGTTCCCGCCGTCGGTTGCCCGGTTGGCGGGCATGAATCTGCCGGTCGGCGGGGGCGGCTACTTCCGCCTCTTCCCTCTGCCGTGGACCGTGCATTGGCTGCGCCGCATCAATCGCGCCCAGCGACGGCCGCTGATGTTCTACGTCCACCCCTGGGAACTCGATCCCGGCCAGCCGCGCATCCGCGGCTGCTCGCGGTTGTCGCGGTTCCGGCATTATGTGAATCTGGCTAAAAACCAGCGGAAACTCGACGGCCTGCTGCGCCGCTTCCGCTTCGGCCGGATCAGCGACGTAATCGACCGTCATACCGCCGGAGCGGTCCCATCATCCGTTTGCCCGGCGGAAACGGGCGGCGAGTGATGTCAATTTTCGAGTGATGGGTTGGGTGCCACTGCCGGCTTGCCCAGCAGTGCGGAAACACGGGTGGACAAGCCGCCCGTGGCACCCGTCATACGATGTTAGACGGCACTCTGCTGAACGCATCCGTGCTTGGGATAATCCGGATTAGCACTTCTACTCATCCCGGTTTTTCAGGGCATCGCCGTCGGTAAATCGACCGGCGGCGTTTCGGAAATCTTTGCGCGACAGCGCCGTCAGGCCCTTCGCGGCATCCGACGTATTTTTTCCCCCATGCTGCGACCTCTGTCGCCGCGCGCCGCCTTGGGACAGGAATGCGTAGATTTCCCTGCCTGGACGCCGGGGAACTTCCATTCCCAACAGACGCGCGGCGATGCCGACAAATTGCGGAGGGGGTTGCCCAAGGTCAATCGAGAGGATACATTTATGCTCGTTTGTTTTCGTCAGATCGTTAGAACGTGTTTTTGAGATACTTGAATTCCAAAACACGTTCTTGAGCAAAAAACTTTTTTCGGGAGCGCGGATTATGAATCGCATTTGGACAACGATGCTTTATTTGCTGTGTCCAGTTCTAACGCTCGCACAATCGGGGCCGAGCGGCGCGTTTGGCTCCGACAACGGCCAGCAGCCCTATCAACCCGCGGTGCCTGCACCGACCATAGTAAGTCCTTACGGCAGCCCGTATTACGGATACTCCGGAGGCGCGTCGACGGCGGCCGGTTCGGCCATGAACGGCATGGCCAATATGATGAGTGCCGCCGGGCAGCGCAATCTATCGAACTCGGCGGCCGTGATGAACTTGACTCAGGCGCAAAGAAGTTATATCGAGAACCGGAACATGGCGACCAATACGTACTTTCAGATGCGCGCCACGAACAAGGCGGCGCGGGCCGCCGAGCGCACTCCTCCGCCGACCATGGAGCAGTTGGCGAGAATCGCCAAGGACGGCGCGCCCAAGCTGATGAGTCACAGCGAAATGGATCACGTCAACGGCCGCCTAAAATGGCCCAGCGCGTTGCAGCAGCCCGACTTCGAGCCACAACGGCGCGAGATCGACCAACTGTTTGAGAAGCTGGCAAAGTACGGCGCCTTGGACTACGCGGACCAAACAAAGGTTCGTCATGCAGTAAACGAGATGTCCAGCAAGTTGAAAGAGCAGATTCGGGATATTCCACCTCAGGATTACGTCGCGTGCCGCAATTTTCTGCGGAGCACGCTGTACACCGCCACGAAAACCGATCTTTAACAGCAAACCCAAATACTATTCATGCGAGGGATATTTCAGATGAACACAAAAACGTCAATTTTGCGTGGCGCGCTATGCGGGCTTCTCGCTTGGATCGCTGTGGCCGCGCAGGCCGGCGAAGATTCGGTGGCAAAGCTCGTCGGCAAGCTGCAATCGGCCGACAAATCAGCGCGGTTGCAGGCGCTCGACGCACTGGGACAACACGGCGAAGCGGCCGCCGAGGCGGTTGCTCCGCTTAAGGAAATGCTGCAAGACGCGTCGGGCGACGTGCGTGCCCGCGCCGCTCACGCGCTGGGCGCGATCGGCCCCGCGGCCAAACCGGCGGTTGCCGCCCTGATCGAGTTGTTGAAAGACCCCGACGAAATGGTTCGCCGTCAAGCGGTCAAGGCCGTACTGCGGATAAGTCCCGGCCCTCGGGTCGCCATTCCACTTTGCGTTAAGTTATTGGAAGATGCGGATGCGGGAGTGCGCGTGCGAGGTCTACACGCGATTGCAGAGGCGGGTGCGGAAGCGGTGCCCGGCCTGATCCAAGCCCTGAAAAACGACAATGCGGCATATTGGGCCTGCCTGGTGCTGCGTGAAATCGGCCCGCCGGCAAAGGACGCGGTGCCCGCCCTGACGAAATTGCTTGGGGATTCGCGCCCCGAAATCCGCCGCGAGGCGATCCTCGCCCTGGCGTCGATGGAAGAGTCGGCCGCTCCGGCCGCCGCGCAAATCGCCGCGGCGCTGGACGACGAATTAACCTGCCATGCGGCCACCTACGCGCTGGGCCGCATCGGCCGCATTCCCCCCGGCATTGAACCCGCCATCCGCGCAAATATTAACGGCAACGACAAACTGCTGAGCATTGCCAGCTTGTGGACCTTGGCCCGGGTTCATCCGGAAAATAAACAGCATTACCGCACGGCGGTAGCACAGTTTGTCGAAGGGCTGAAAGACGCAGACCCTCTGGTCCGCACCGCGGCGGCGCATGCGTTGGCCACGTTGCCGCCGGCGCCGGAGATCACCATCCCGCTTATCGAGGCGGGACTCCGCGACGCCGACGAAACAACCGTCCGCCACGCGCTGGACGCCTTGGCCACGATGGGGCCGGCGGCCGTGCCAAGTTTGATCGAAGCCTTAAAGCACGAAAAAACCCGCGGACACGTGATCTACATTATTGGGCGGATCGGCGCCGACGCGGCGCCCGCCGTGCCGGCTTTGACGAAGCTCGTTGCCGACAAGGACGAGCACGTCGCCCTGGAGGCGGCCGTCGCTCTCGCACAAATCGGCCCCGCGGCGAAAGACGCCGTCCCGGCGCTGATCGAGGCGCTGCACAAGTCCGAAAATTCGACCTCGCACGCCTTCGCCTACGCTCTGGGAATGATCGGCCCCGACGCCGCGGCCGCCAAGCCGGCACTGTCCGATCTGCTGAAGAATTCCGACCGGAAGTTGGCGTTGGTCAGCGCTTGGGCATTGGTCCGAATTGGTCCCGCAACGGAGGTTGCCGAGCTGACCCTGCCCGTGTTGACGGCCGGTCTGGCTAGCGATTCGCCCTTGGCGCGCCGTGGTGCGGCCGAAGCGCTTGGCCGGCTAGGCCCCGCGGCCGCGGCGGCGCTTGACGACCTCGATAAGGCAACCAATGACCGCGACCGGGACGTCCGCCGCGCGGCTGAGGAAGCCGTCAAGGTAATTCGCGGCTCATAGCATGGCGGCCTGTCCTGTGCGGGATGCGTGTGCATCGGGTGCTGTTGGCTGTCAGATAGTTTGTGTCGGCTTTGCGCTACTCAATTTCAAAACACGGACTTGTTGGTTTTCCTTTTTTGGGTTGATTGCTCGTGCCGCATAAAGAACCGACCCCGCAACGCACATTTGCCCTGATAAGCCTGGGGTGTCCGAAGAATCTGGTCGATAGCGAGCGGATGGCCGGTCTGCTGGAGCGGGAGGGCTATCGTCTGGTCGCCGAGCCGGAGGGGGCCGACCTGGCGCTGGTCAACACCTGCGGGTTCATCGACTACGCCAGGCAGGAATCCCGGCAAGCCATCGAGGAAATGCTGCAACTCAAGCAGCGGGGACGGTTGCGCTGGGTGATCGTCGCCGGTTGTCTGGCCGAGCGCGATAAGGAAGCACTTGCCGAGCAATTTCCCGGCCTGGATCAGATAATCGGTGTATTCGCCCGGGACGATATCGTCGAGGCCGTCCGCCGGCTAGAGGACGGAACGAAGGGCGGCCGGCATTTGCCGTCTCGAACGGAAGGAGGCATCGCGCGAATCGAGCCGGTTTCCATTTTCCGCCCTCCGGCAGTTCCGCCGTTGTCCGACGCCGGCCGGCGCCGCATTACTCTGCCGCACGTCGCATATCTAAAGATTGCCGAGGGCTGCAATCGCTCCTGCGCGTTCTGTTCGATTCCCCGATTGCGCGGGCCATACGCCAGCAAGTCGATCGAGCAGATTATTGCCGAAGCGGAAGAGTTGGCGGCCGACGGCGCGAAGGAGCTGATCCTCGTGGCCCAAGACACCACGTTCTACGGCTTGGACCTCGGCGACCGGGCCATGTTGGCCGAGTTGTTGCGGCGGCTCGACGGGATCGAGGCCCTCGGTTGGATACGTCTGATGTATCTGTATCCAATGCACATCACCGACGAGTTGCTCGAAACGATCGCCGGAGGCCGGCGTATTTTGCCCTATCTCGACATCCCTCTACAGCACATCAACGACGAGGTCTTGCAGCGGATGCGACGGCGGATCGGCCGCGATGATACCGAGAAACTGCTCGACCGGCTGCGCGAGCGGATCGGCTCGCTGGTTCTGCGAACGACGCTGATGACCGGTTTCCCCGGCGAGACCGAGGAGCAATTCGAGGAGTTGGTCGAGTTCGTCGAGCGGCGGCGGTTCGAGCGGCTGGGCGTGTTCGATTTTCGCGACGAACCGGGCACGTTCTCGGCCGAACTCGACGGCTCGCTGCCCGAGGATGTCCGAATTGCCCGCCGCGACCGCCTCATGCGGGTGCAACAAGCCATTACCTTCGAGTGGAATGCGTCTTGGGTGGGCAAACGGCTGCCGGCGATGATCGACCGTCGCGTGCCCGGTCAGGAGGGCGCATATATTGCCCGCGGCCATGCCGACGCCCCGGAGGTGGACGGGCTGATTTACGTCACCGGAGAGGGGCTTCAGCCGGGAAATATTGTCGATTGCGAGGTTGTCGCCGCCGATGGTTATGATTTAATAGCTGTTGTATAGTCAGGGCGTTTACGCCGCGTTCAGAGGGGACAGTCCCAATACATCGGCAAATGAGCCAGTCCCCGGCATGTGAACGATTACATCCGGCCGTCACAACCAATCCAAACACTATTTCAAAAAGCGAATTCCGGCATGAATTCCAACGGCTTGCGTCCCGAGAACGTGCGAAAGGCGATGTTCAACCTGCCGAACCAGTTGACCGCCCTGCGGCTGCTGCTTTCGCTGGTGTTGTTCTTTTTTATCGCGACCGGCTGGTACATCACCAGCCTGGTGCTGTTCATCATCGCCGCCGGCACCGACTGGCTCGACGGCTATTACGCCCGAAAATACGATCAAGTCACCACGCTTGGCCGCATTCTCGACCCCTTCGCCGACAAGGTGATAATTTGCGGTACCTTCATCCTGCTGGCCGCCATTCCGCGGATGATAGCGATGGGCCTGTGGGGACTGCAAGCATGGATGGTCGTCATTATCGTCGGCCGCGAATTGCTCGTCACCACTCTGCGGAGTTTTATCGAACAGCAGGGAGGGGATTTCTCGGCCAAGATGTCGGGCAAATTGAAAATGGTCTTGCAATGCGTCGCCGCCGGAGTCTGCCTCTTTTTCCTGTCGTACGAAACCGCCGACGCGCCGACCTGGTGCCTCTGGCTGATGGCCGCTTCGGTCTGGGCCGCAATCTTGTTGACCGTTTACTCGGGCGGAGTTTACGTGGCGGCCGCCGCGCGCCTGCTGCGAAAAGAGTAACATGCCGCTTGCCGCCGTCATTATCGCCGATTTTATCTTCCTTGCGGTCTTGGCCGTCGCCGCCTGGGCGTTTATCGCCTCTTGGACTTACATATTGCATCGCTGGTTTCGCGGTCGGGCGGTGATCGCCTATCGCCCCCGCCGGCCCGCCCCGTGGAAGGCCGTCGATCTGGCCGTGGTGGCGGTCATATTCTTGGCCGCGCAAGCGTGCGTCTACTTTGCGGCGATCAAGTATCTTGGCCCCGACGCCGCCCGCCCTCCCGCGATGTTCACTCCGAACGAGGCCGGCACCCAGCACGCCACTGTGCAATTGATAATCGGCGGCAATGCCTGGATTCTGCTGATCTGCGGCTTTTCGGCGATAATCGCGGCGCCGATCGTCGAGGAGTTTCTCTTTCGCGTCATGCTGCAAGGCTGGCTCGCATCGTTCGAACGGCGTCACCGGCGTCGGATGCCGACCCTGCGCCGGCTGTTGCCCAGGGCATTCCTGCCGATCGCTCTCGCTTCGCTCGTGTTTGCCATGATGCACTTTCGCATCGCCGGGCCGTCGATCAATAAGCACCTGATGGTGTTACTGATGGCCGGCAATGCCGCGGCGGGCTTGCTGACGCTGGTCCTGGCCGTTCTCATATTAAAGTTGAATCGCGGAGCGACCGCCGCCGATTTCGGCTGGTCGCCGGGAACTTTGCTCCGCGACGTTCGGCTGGGGCTAACCGCCTTCGGAGCCGTCTGCATCCCGTTGTTCACCCTGCAATACGCCCTCATTTTACTCATGCCGGACTATGTGGCGGCCGATCCGATCCCGTTGTTCTTCTTCTCCTGCGTGTTGGGCGCGCTCTATTATCGCACCAACAGCATCGTCCCGGCCATCGTGCTTCACGCCTCGCTGAATGCAACCAGTTTTTTGGCGGCGTGGATATTGGGATAAATTGACGGCCATGCGGCCAGTTGAAACAGTCGGTGCTGTGTGATTTCTCATGGTCGGGCGTTTCGATCATAAGCAATCATTATCATCTCTCGTCGTTGTTAATAATCCGCAGGGAAAGAGACGTGAAAACTTGTTATTATTCAAGGGATTCCCACCCTTGTCCTTTGGCATCCCACCCCCAACAGTATAGTCGTTACCACTTCCCTAACCCGACGGGGCAATGCACGTTGTAGGGTTTATGCCATTTCACTGAAACTCATAACCGTTGAATCTTTCGCACGGCCTGTCGATGTACTATAATAGTTGTTTTACCATTTATTGACGGCCGAGTTGTGTTGCAACGCGGACGGGTCATTTACGGTCCCTTTTTTTGTGAAGCAGAGGAGCAGGACGGTGAGTATTCGGAACTTGGACAAAATTTTCGAGCCGCATCGAGTAGCAGTTATCGGAGCCAGCGACGCGCCCACCAGCGTCGGATACACCGTGCTTCGCAACCTCGTCGGATCGGGCTTTCGCGGCGTTGTGTATCCGGTAAACCCTAAACGCGAGGCGGTGCAGGGGATTCAAGCGTACAAGGACATCCCCAGCCTTCCGCACGCGCCCGACTTGGCGGTGATCTGCACGCCGGCCCCGTCCGTTCCCGAACTGGTTCGGCAGTGCGGCGAGGCGGGCACGATGGGATTGGTCATCATCTCCGCAGGCTTCCGCGAAATCGGCGCCGAAGGCCGCAAGCTCGAACAGATGGTCCGCGACGAGCAACGCAAGTTCAAGGGCATGAGGATTCTCGGACCGAACTGCCTGGGCATCATCGTGCCGGGCATCCACCTGAACGCCAGCTTCGCCGCCGCCTCGCCGGCAAAGGGAAACATCGGTTTCATCTCTCAATCCGGCGCGCTTTGCACCTCGGTCCTCGATTGGGCATTGGATGAGGGCATCGGGTTCTCCTACTTCGTTTCGGTCGGAAACATGCTCGACGTGAGCATGGGCGACTTGATCGACTATTTCGGCTCGGCCACCGAAACCCGTTCGATCATCCTTTACATCGAGTCGATCAGCGAAGCGAGGGAGTTCATGTCGGCCGCCCGGGCGTTCGCTAGGACGAAGCCGATCGTCGCCTTCAAGGCGGGACGATTCACCGAATCGGCCCAGGCGGCCGCTTCCCACACCGGCGCCATGGCCGGCGTCGACGCGGTTTACGAGGCGGCTTTTCAGCGCGCCGGAATCGAACGAATCTTCCAGGTCGAGGACATGTTCGACTGCGCCGAGTTGCTGGCCCGCCAGCAGCCGCCGAAGGGCGATCGGCTGGCGATCATCACCAACGCCGGCGGCCCCGGCGTGATGACCACCGACGCGCTTATCGAACGGAACGGCAAGTTGGCCAACATCACCGATGATACGATGAAGCAACTCAACGATTTGCTGCCGATCTGTTGGTCGCACGGCAATCCGGTGGATGTGTTGGGCGACGCGCCGCCGGACCGGTTCGCCAAGGCCGTCGAAATCGTGTTGAAAGACAAGGAAGTGGACGCGGTATTGGTGATTCTGACCCCACAAGCGATGACCGATCCCACGGCGACCGCCCAAGCCGTTGGCAAAGCGGCAGCGCACGCTCACAAACCGGTTCTGGCCGCCTGGATGGGCGGACGAGTGGTGGCCGAGGGGATGCAAATCTTCAACGCGGCCGGAATACCATCCTACAACACGCCGGAAAAGGCGGTCCGCGCCTTCATGCACCTAGTCTCCTACGCCCGGAACCTGGAAATCCTGCACGAGACGCCCAAGGACATGCCGCTCGAATTCACGCTCGATCGCCAACGTCTCCGCGGCGTGTTCGACACGATCCTGACCGAAGGCGAGGAAATCCTTTCGGAAAACGTTTCCAAGGCGTTTTTGGAATCGTACGAGATTCCGGTGACCAAGCCGCTGGCGGCCCGCTCGGCCGACGAAGCGGTCGAGGTCTCACATCGCATCGGCTATCCGGTGGTGCTTAAGATTCACTCGCCGCAAATCACGCACAAAACCGACGTCGGCGGCGTGATGCTGAATATATCGAGCGATGAGAAGGTCCGCGAGGCGTTCGAGGAGATCACTACTCGCGCCAAGGAAAAATGCCCCGACGCGCACATTATCGGCGTGACCGTGCAAAAAATGGTCACCTTCTCGAACAGCTTCGAGCTGATAATGGGCACGAAGAAAGACCCGATCTTCGGCTCGGTCATCATGATCGGCATGGGCGGGACCGCCGCCGAGGTCTTCCGCGATCGGGCGTTGGGCATGCCGCCGTTGAACGAGGCCCTGACCCGACGGATGCTCGAATCGCTCAAGTCCTGGCCGCTGTTGCAGGGCTACCGAGGCAAGCCCGGCGCGAACATCGAACGACTCATCGAAGTCATCATGCGGTTCTCATACCTTGTGGCCGATTATCCCGAGATCAAGGAATTGGACATCAATCCGTTGGTCGTCACGCCGGAAGACGTACTGGCGCTCGACGCCCGCGTGGTGATCGACCGCGACATGGTAGTCCGCACGCACCGGCCCTACGCGCATCTGGCAATTCGTCCTTATCCGGAGGAATACGTCGTCCAGCGGAAAATGAAAGACGGCACGCCGGTCGTTCTCCGCCCGATCAAGCCGGAAGACGAGCCGATGTGGCACGAGTTGCTCGGAAGCTGCTCGACCCAGTCGCTCTGGTTCCGCTTCAGCTACCTGTTCAAACAGACCACGCATGAAATGGCCTCGCGCTACTGCTTCATCGACTACGACCGCGAGTTGGGCATCGTCGCCGAGGTCGAGGAGGAAGGCCAACGGAAGCTGATCGGGGTGGGAAGACTGGTCGCCGACGCCGACCACAACGCCGCCGAATACGCCGTAATCGTCGCCGACCGTTGGCACGGGCACGGACTCGGCGGTTTGCTGACCGACTACTGCGTTGAAATCGGCAAGACCTGGGGCGTCAACCAGATCGTCGCCGAGGTCTCCAAGGAAAACAGCCGCATGTTGGCCACCTTCCGAAACCGCGGCTTCACCTTCGGCGAAGACCAGGAAGACGTGGTAATCGTCAGTAAATCGGTCGAATAATTCATCGCATGGCTCAAGAACCCGACATATTCGACATCGACACGATCCTCAATCAATGGCCGTTCAAACCCGGGGTGATTGCCGCGAGGTTGATTCGCGCCGGCGACGGCCGGGAAGTGATCCAGATGCGGATCGAGATGGGTTTGCTGCAAATGGAGGTTAGCGGCCGCCCCGACGGCGAGCATCCCGGCGGGGCGGAAACCTGCCTCGAATGGCTTTCGGATTTGGCACGCTCGCAGGGCGAAGCCTTCGCGATGAACGAAGCGCAATGCCTGGAAATCGATCGAGAGTTCCTGCAGTTCTATCATCGCCGGATTTGTTGTCTGGCGCTGCGCCAGTTCGCCAGGGCGATGGCCGACGCCGACCACGTGCTGGCTTTGATGGATTTTGTCGCCGCGCATTCTCCCAACCAAGAATGGACTCTCTCTCACGAGCAATACCGCCCCTTTGTCATCTTTCATCGCATTCAGGCGGCGGCGATGCTGGCCTTGGAGGAATCGGGCGGCGAAGCGGCCATCGAGACCATCAACCAGGGGCTCGATCGGATGCGCGAGGTCTACGCTCGATTCGAAGCCGCGGAGGAGTTCGAGGAAGACGAACTGGTCGAGCAATTGAACCTGATGAAAGAGTCCTTGCGGCAGGAATACCACGTAGGCAAGACGCTCGCCGAGCAGTTGGCCGATGCGGTGTCGAACGAGGAGTTCGAGCGCGCCGCCCGGCTGCGGGACGAAATCTCCCGCCGCGGACAAAGCCGGCCAAAGTAGTATTTTGTTGCGGAAAGTCGGCCGGACGGCTTCGCATCGTGGGGCAGATTTTCAATCTGCCTCGATATTGACAGGTTGGAAACCTGCCCCACGTTCGCCGAGTACTTTCCGCAACAGATACGCAATAGGGACGAACGCCGCTAAACAGCGCATTAAAAACGGCAAGCCCGAATACAAATTACCGCCGCTTGCGCCATACATAGGCGGCCAGCCCGATCGCGCCGAAGCCAAGCAACGCGAACGTGCCCGGTTCGGGAACTTGGCTAAAGGTCTGGTAAAACTCGCTGAGGTGTGCGGAACCCGTCGTGCCTATGCCGCCGTTGGCAATTACGTCTTTGACGATCCACATCTCGGTGATCGGCTCAAAATTCTTCAAGTCATGGGTCTTCTGATCGTTGTCGTTCCGGAAATAGACGTACTTGTTGGCAAACGGTTTTTCAGCGAGTGCGGGATGTTCAGCGTAGATGTTTTCAGAAACCGAAACTTGGCCGGATTCCGTGGTATTCCCGAAGGCGGTGATGTACAGGGCGTTGTCCTTAAAGGCGTAGCCCATGTCTACAAACTCCGGCAGGATGCTGGCGCGGAACTCGATCGTCGAGTCGGCGATTTGACCGGCCAAGGCGGACCAGCCGCCGTTGAACTTAAGTCCGTAGTTGCCGTTGATTTGGACGGCTGTGATGGCGATCTCGTCGATGCCCGGCGCGATGGCGCCGATCGATTTTGTCGTGACTACCGTAAAGTAATCGAACAGTTTGTCGCCGATGACGATTCCGCCGGCCTCATTGATTTCAGCCAGCGTATGCGATTGCGAGTCGCGGAGGTTGTTCGGGTCTCCGGCAATCGGTTGGAGATCAACCGTGATCGGTTCGGCCGACAGATTGGCGGAGACGCATGCAACAATGACGAATGAAACGAATAATACAACCCACGCAGGCGTGCTGCCGCCAAAAGAATTTCTGTAGATGTTGTAAGATTTCACCGCGGCCTCCTGGGAACTATGCCCGATTATTGTATTGATGAAAAGTGTTGCCCCAAAACATTGTTAACACATAAGCTGCGAGACCCTCCCTTAATACCTACCCTGATTTTATCCAGACAGTCTATTGTGTCAAGCAAATTGGTGCTTAAATGTCGAAAATATAAGAATTTTTCGTGATTCAATCCAAGGGGTCTTGAGCTTTTAACATCCGATTCCGGGGCTGGCGAGTGAGGCAGAAAGCGTTCTGTCGGGGGGTTGAGTTGTGATCCGAAATACCACAAGTCCGGGGTATGAGTGATGCAGAGAGGCGAAAAAATAGGCATTCCTGGAAATGCCGCTCCGCAACTGACAAATGCCGGTTCCCCCCAATTATCTCCGGCAGGCAACGAACAGTCGGTCCGGCAGAAAAATCCACCTTCTGGGTAAAATCTCACAGCTCCCCCCATAGGTATCGTGTTTTTTTCCGAGCGTCCCCGGAGAAGATCAAACAGCGAGAGACAACCGGGTTTCTTCGGCGACGCTCAAACGGTCGGAGAATTGTGTCTTTGCAATTGCCACATTTCCAACCGCGGAGGCAATTGGTCGGGGCGCGCCGTTCCGGTCGTCGCCAATTGTTCGACGGTAATCGAGGCGACGAGGTTTCCGATCAGCGCCGCCTCGGGCAAGTTTGCCCCGGCGGCCAGTGCCAAGACGGCGCCTGCCGTGGCGCTGTCGCCCGCGCCGGTCGGATCGGTCGGGCCGTCGAGCCGCACGCCGGGCACGAGCGTCGGTTCCGGGTCGCTGACCAACATGCCCTCGGCGCCGCGCGTGGCGCAGATCGGTCCGCCGGTTCGTATGCGCAATCGAGCCACGGCTTCGCAAAGCTGATTCAGTTCGACGCTTTGGTTTGGGTCGGGCGAGGCGATGCCCACGGCCTCGAATTGATTCGGCTTGATTATCACCCCGCGGAACAGGCGGATCCGCCGCCGGCTGTCCGCCCAAAAAACGACTTTCGGAAAACGCGCGGCCCGATCGGCCAAGGCCTCGACCACCATCGGCGTAATTACCCCGCAGCCTTCTTCCTCGACTTGGTCCAAGGCGATCAACGCATCGATATCGGGCAACAGCGCGTCGATTGCTTCGACGATGCGCCGTTGCGCGGCGAAGCCGGTCGGCGCGCGGTTTTTCACGTCGTAGCGGTTGTGTTCGCCCGACAGGCCGGCGTCGGTCGAGTCGCGCGGTTTCAGATAGGCGGGCGTCATTCGATCCGGCTCAAGATGGAGCCGATCGGTCGCACATCCCAGGTCGGCCAGGTCTTTTCGCAAGTCGTACGACTCGCCGTCGTCGCCGGTGAAGCCGACGGCGTGCAATTCGCCCGCTCCGAGCGCCGCGAGGTTGCAAACGATCGTTCCCGCCGCGCCGGGGCTATGGCGCACGGCGGCCACCTGATGGGCGGTCTTGCCCGTCTCGATGCTGGTTTCCGCCAACGCCGGATCGACGTCGAGATATTTGTCGAGGAAGTAATCGCCCGCAACCGCGATCCGCAGCCGGGCGAACCGGGCGATAAGCTTGCTCAAACGGTCCAGGGAGAAGTTGTTGAACTCTTTCATCGCGTCTGTTTATTTTTTGCGGCGGCGATTACCTGGTGGTAAAGTGCCGGCACGGTGCGGGCATGGTCGCCCCGGACGTAGCAGCTAGCGCCGCCGTCGGCCACGGTGCGGACCAAGACGGTTTTATACGGTCGGAAGTAATAACGCGGATCGTTGCGCGCGGCCTCGGAGTGCAACTGGTCGCCGAGATCGGCGATATCGAACACGCCGGTGGTGAATTGCGCGATGCGGCGGCCCTCTCGGCGCGCCGCGTTGCGCGACATGGCCAGGGCTTTCAGATAGACCTCGGGGCCTGTCACGGCGGTGCCGATATTGAGGAACACGCCCCCTTCCAGCCGCGAGACGCTTTGCGTGAACACGAGGAAATCGGCATACGAGGCGGCGCCGGTCGCCGCACCATCGAAATTGGGGTGTTCGTGGATAATGTCCAGGCCGATGCCGACGTGCACGGTCACGGGCACGCCGAGCCTGGCGCCGGCGGCCAGCACGCTGGTTTGCCGGTAGGGGAATTCATCGCGTTCGATCAATCGACCCACGGCCTCGCCCAACCCGATGCCTTCGTGTTGAGCCTCTCGCGCGGCGTCGTTGATGCGGCCCGTTTCGGTCCACAGTCCGAACTGCCCCTCGGAAACATATCGGGCGACGCTCTCGGTGGTCGCCCCGATCATCGCCAACTCGAAATCGTGGATCGCTCCGGCGCCGTTGAGGGCCAAGTGGGTCAGGAATCCCCGCTCCATCATGTCGATCAGCAGCGGACCGTTGCCTTTGCGAAGAACGTGCGCGCCGCAGAAGAAAATAATCGGGCGTTCATTGCGGGCAGACTCCACGATCCGCTCGGCAAGCAGCGGCAGCGACTCGTGCTCGAACGGCTCGCATGGACTGTCGGGATGGATCATCACCGAACGGTCGATTTCGTGAGCGCGCTCGGCCAACGGTTTTAGATGCAAACGGCTTCGATCGAACTGTTCGTAGGGCATTATTCGGTTCCGTTCCAGAGGTACTTAACCAGTGCGCGGCAGTCGCGATAATCGGGAACGACCACGTCGGCGCCCGCGCCGATTAGCCGGTCGCGTTTCCAGGGGTCGGGCCGTCCGCTCCGACCGGCCTCATCGCTGGCGACGGCCACGGCCGTCCCGCCGACCGCCTTGACGTTCATGATTTCCACGTATCCGTCGCCGAATCCCAGCAGCGACTCCCCATCAACCCGATTTTCGCTCAATATCCGCTCGATTACCTGGGCCTTCGAAAACGAGCGGTAGTCGTCCCTGGCGCCGTGGACTTGGTCGCCGAAGTAACGGTCGAGGCCCAACATGGCGGCCTCCTCGACGACGAACGGCTCGTCCGTTCCGCTGGCGAGGTATAGCGCGGCGCCTTTCTCCCGCAGCGCGTCGAGCAGATCGAGCGAATGCGGGACCAGCATATCCTCGGGGGCAAGGCGGCCGGAAAGAAGCCCCTCGCGGCGGTCCGCTATCCGCTCGGCCAGCCGGTCGAGATACTGCTGTTTGTAGGCCATCGGATCGTCCGCCGCGCCGCCCCGTTTTGCCACCTCTTCCGCCAACCGGATCATCTGGTAGATCGTCTGCTTGCCGGTTAGCTCGGTGACGAAATCCTTGCACAGTTCGCGCAGCTTCTCGGGCGATTCGCTCGTGCCGGTGGCCAGCAGCGTCTCGACCATCAAGGGGATCATCACCTCGGGCCAGCCCTCGCGAATCAGGCTCAGCGTGCCGTCGAAGTCGAACAGGACGTGCCGGGGCGCTCGTTTGCGGGCAGGCTCGCGGATGATTTCGATCGACGTGCCGGGAATCGTCCGCGCCGCCGCCGCCGCCGGCTCGACTACGCGGCGATAGTCTTCTTCGTGACATCCAGAATCCATCAACGACGCATCTCCTCTCCATTAGCTGAACGATTCAAACCAACCAACTTAACCGCTGTCGGCAAGTCTGACAACCCGCTCGTAAACCACAGGCCGCGCGGCCCGGGGCGCCAACGGTTCGATCAACTGCTCCAAGCGGTGGAGCAGTGGGTCAACTTTCCGCGCCCGGCGCCGCGGGGGTCGAGCGCATAGCTGGCCTCCGAAACAAAGCCGCGGCCAGCGGTCGCGGTTTTACAGTTTCCCGGCATGATGCGGCGGTCATGGAGCGAGCAGAATCCTCACCGGCCCCAGCAATCCCGACTCCAACAGGGGCGAGTCCTTTCGCCAGTGGTTCCAGGTGGTGAAGGCCCGGCGGCCGGTCGGACTCGGCCGGCCGTCGAGAAGCCATTGGGGCCACTCGGGCAAGCGGCCGGTCGATTTTCGCTCGCTGTCGGGCGGCAGTTGCTCGTCGCCGATCAGCCGGTTCGGCCAGAGATTCGTCACCTTGACTTGCAAGGTGTTCTCGCCGGGCTTCAGGACGCCGGTCGCGTCCACGCGGAAGGGCGGCTTCCAGAGAATGCCCAACTCCTTGCCGTTGAGCTTGACTTCGGCGATCACTGCCACGCGCCCCAGGTCCAGATAGACCCGCCGGCCGGCGCCGATCGCGTCCTCGGGCAGTTGAAATGATTTTTCGTAAACGGCCGTGCCGGAGAAATACTTCACGCCCGCCTCGGGGCACTCGCTCCAAGATTGCAGTTTATCCGCCACAACCCGCTCCGGCGCGCCGGAGCCGGCGGGAAAGTGCAACGTCCACGGCCCGGTCAATTCGGCGACCTTCTTGAGTTCGACCGGCTCGGCATCGTGCGTCGGGGCGGGCGAGTTTTCCGGCCGGAACACGACGAAAACCGAGCCGCACGGATCGAAGCGGATGGGAATTCGCGTCCGGCCTTCGAACCGTTCGAAGTCGGCGACCCGCTCGATCCGACCTGTGTCGGGCCGCCAGAATTCGGGCCGTTTGCCGGCGACGCGAAACGTGCATGACGCCGCGATGGGTTTTTCGGCGGCGCAGGCGATGAAATATACCTCGTCGCCGTTCACGGTGCGGTGAATATAGCGAACCTCTGCAACGCCGTCTTTTGCCTCGCACTGGAAATCGGGCGTCACGCCCTGCTCGGCTAGCACGGCGTCGGGTGTTTTACCCCAGATCACCTTGCCCAGTCCGAAGACGTGCTCGCCCTCCGGCTTGCCGTTTTCCTCGCCCCATAGTTCGGCGGCGAGTTGCCGCACTTTTTCGTCGCAGCGCGGGTAATCAACGAGGCTCGGCGAGCCGTTCGGCCGCGGCCCCACAACCGTCGCGCCGGCGGCGACCAACTCCTTAATTTTATCCAACAATTCGGGCGTCATCTTCTCGCAAGGCGGTAGAACCAGAATCCGGTAGCTCATGCCGTCGGGTAGAACGAGCCGGCCGTCGCGGACCGACATGCGAGTGAGTACGACTTCCGGCGAGCAGGCGTCGAACTCGTAGGCAGTTCGGGCGACGTGTGTCGCGCCGTTCGGAACGCCCTCGGTCTGCAAGTAGCAAATGTCGGCTGCGTATAAACCTTGCCGGAGCATGAAGTTGCATCGGGCGAGATACTCGTGCCAGGGGCGCGAAAGCTCCCACCAGGTTTGCGTCCGCTCGTAATGTATGCCCCATTTGCCCATCGTCATACCCGGTTTGCGGTCGAGCCACGGCTGGTGGGCGTAGCGGTGAAAGACGAAGCGGTTGACGCCCTCGCAGAATGCCTCGTCGCCCAACGCCTTGAGCGAGAAAGGGTGATTGATCCAGCGGGCCTGCTCGGTAAAAGCCGTAAATGCCTCGGCCCCGCAGATGGGCTTGCCGTAAGTGTGCGCCGCCGAGGCCATCGCCCGGCAGGTCTGCATCCGCGTGTTGAAATAGTAATCGCTCTTCATCCAGAACTCGCCCATCGGCACGTCCGCCCGCCCGGCGTAGGACAGATCGTCGAACGGCCCGTCGTCGTAGGCCTCGATCGACAATTTCATGCCGTGCCGGGCGGCCAGTTCACGAATATGGTCCGCGTAGTTGTCCAGCACCATTTCGCCGATCGTCTTTCGCACGTCCCACAGGAACCGCTCGGAGACTTCCAGGTTGTCGATTATCCGCCCGGTCATGGCGGGCAGCATCGTCAGCAGGTCGTAGCCGCGGCGGCGCTGGAACTCCTCGCGGAACAATGGCGTCCAGTTCTGCGAATGGACTTCCCAACTGTCGATGTGCGTCGAGGTCAGTGTTCGGCCGGCCGCCGACCCGACGTCCTCGATGAGTTTTCCCATCAAGCCCGCGAAATGCTCGCCCACCGCCTCCTTGCTGAGTTTGTCGCATTCCAAACCGCGTCCTTCCACCGGCGCGGGATGGTTGTCCTTGCCGGTCGGCGTATAGCCGAACCGCATCAGCGTCCAGCGACCGGCGGGAACGTCCCAGGTCGCGCGGCCGTCCTTGTCGAGCCGGGCCGAAAGATCGACGACCCGATTCCGCGGCACGACGACTTCCGCCGAAACGACGGGATAGCTTGCCTGAGGCGACAAATTGTTGTCCCGCGGCGCCCGATTGCGGCGGTAATTCATGTTCTTCGCGTCGATGCGGGCGATGCGAGCGAGCATGTTTGGATCTTTTCCGCCTGGCGGCGTGGGAAACGCCAGTACGGCCGCGTCGCGGTAAAAATCCGCCACCGCTTCCGGCCGCGGCAGTACGCCCTCGAACCGGCGCGGCCCCTCGACATCGGTCTCGGTCCAGACCAGTTTTTGCATGGCGTGTTCGGGCGTGACCCACGGCCCCCCGCTGCCGCACCAGCCGGCGTCGTTGTTCATCGAGACCTCCAGGCCGAGCCGCTCGGCCTCGGCTACTACGTGTTGGAACAATTTCCGCCACTCGGGACTGCCAAACCGTACGGGGCCCTTGGGTATGTTCTGATCGACTTCCATAATCAGGACTCCGCCGACGCCCACCCGCTGCATCGCCTCGAGATCGGCCGTTATGCCCTCGCGGGTCAGATTGCCGTCCAGCCAGAACCAATAGACCCAGGGCCGGGCGGCGTCGGGCGGGCGGCGAAATTGCGACGACAATTTATCCTCCGTCTTGTCTTCCGTTTGTTCTTTCGCCACTGCGACGGAATCATGGAAAGCCAGCCTCGCCGACTTCGGCGCTAGCGGCTCGATTATTACGTAGTTCTCGCCCGGCTTGACGTGCCGGGTAATGTCCAGCCGCAGCGGCGGGCCGATCAGCCCGCCAGCCCTTGCGCCGTTGACGGTCACGGCGGCGGCCTCGTCGGGCAAGTCTTCCATCTCCAGAAAGACGCGGCATTTTTGCAGGTCTACGCCGGCCGGAATCGTTGCCCGGCCGCGGAACGGATCGGCCGCTTTCACCGGCCCGAGCGTCAACGGCTTCCGCGTCATGTCCGGCGTCGGCGGCTCGACCGATGGATTCGCTGCCTGTTG
>Ga0123335_1002001_pt1 | contig 31575 bp, 32 predicted proteins | sample BiotimSIPDNA_2_FD_89707 | JGI IMG/M metagenome (GOLD analysis project Ga0123335, IMG submission 89707) | Anaerobic biogas reactor microbial communites from Washington, USA - Biogas_R2 time_0 SIP DNA | ecosystem: Engineered > Bioreactor > Anaerobic > Unclassified | place: Washington, USA... | reverse complement strand
ATACTTTTATAAATTATGCAAGTAAAAATTGCGTAGGATAAAAATTATATTCTTTCGTTGAAAATACTTGACATATTGTTAAAATTTGTGTATAATTTGGTAAGAAATATATGTGAGGTGTTTTTATGAATTGTCCGAATTGCAACAAACAAATACTCGAAAATCAAAGAAAATGTCCCTTCTGCGGAACATCTACCGTACCCCCGCTGCTCGATCGTGCTCCCGTATACACAAAAGCTCCCGTTTATCAGCCCCCTGAACCTTCAGTTCCGGCAGAAATTGATAGAACTGAAATTAACACAGAAGGTCAGGAGGTTGTCGGCTATGTTCCCGAAGTTCACATTCCGCAAGAAGAGCTTGCTCCGGAAAGTAATCCTCCTGCAGTAAAGCTTCGCACTGACTACAAATTCGTTAAAGTATTCTTTCTCTCTATTATCACATTGGGCATCTACGGTCTTGTTATTTATCACAGAACGGTCAAGGATGTCAACACCGTTTGCACTCCCCATGACAACAAAAAAACCATGGGCTTTATTCCCGCTCTTTTGCTTACACTTCCCTCTTTCGGTATAGTGATGCTCGTATGGCAACACAGAATTGCCAATCGTATCGGAGCAGAACTTGCTCGCAGAAATTCCGCAGTAAAACTCAGTGCAAAGGATTTCTGGTGTTGGAATATTCTCGGTGCTTTGATTGTCATTGGTCCATTTATTTACGCCTCGAAATATTTCAAGGCTATCAATGCCATGAATCAAAGTTACAACAACATCGGTTAGCAAAACAAAATATCCGCAGGCTTTCGTCTGCGGATATTCTTTATTTTTTAGGAGTAATTTTGCCGTAAAGGGCTGTAGAAGTCACTGCTTCCGTCTGTGGAGCTTTGGGAGTATGCTCAACAGGTTTTTCGGCAGGCTTTTCTTTTTCCGAATTTCCCGAACCACCGATTTTTCCGTAAAGAGCAGTATTTTCAACATCAGCTTTGCTTACGTTTTTCTGTGTTTTTGCTTTTTTTGCCTTCTTCGGAGCAGGCTTTTTTTCACTTTCGCCGTCAGGAGTAATAACTACTCTGCGTCCGTCACCACCACCTACGGAATGAGAAGAAACACCCTCAATTTCGCCGATTGCGGTATGGATAATACGACGCTCATAGGGATTCATCGGCTCTAAAACAAAGTTTCTGCCATTTTTAAGAACGATTCTTGCATTTCTTGCAGCAAGAGCACGAAGATTCTCAGTTCTCTTTTCACGATAATCGCCAACATTGATTGTAACGCGAGCATAGTTCTTGCCTGCCTTGTTGGAAACTAAACGAGCAAGATGTTGGAAAGCATCGAGAGTTCCACCGCGATGTCCGATAAGAATACCACAAACTTCTTCGCTGTCACTGTTGATGGAATAATGACGAGTATTGGAGGCATCCGTATAGCCGGTAACAATAACTTCGCCGACCTGCATTGCACGGATTAAATCGGTTAAATAATCAATAACTTCATCGCTTGTATCGACCTTACCGACATTTTCAGGTTCAACCTTCGCAGGTTTTTCAGTCTTTTCCTTCTTCTCCTTCTTTTCGGGAGCAGATTTTTCGACTTTCTCTTTCTTTTCTTTTTTCGCGGTGATAGATTTTTCTTCTTTCACAGGTGTTTCGGATTTCTCGTCGGCTGCTTCATAGTATGCACGAATACGTGCCTCACTGCCGCCAAAGATACCGAACAATTTTTTCTTTTCGCGTTCGACAACTTCAAACTGCACGAGTGCATCTTCGGGAGCATTGAGAGCTTTAATAGCTCTTTCCTTTGCTTCTTCAAGAGTAGCACCCGTTCCAAATGCTTCTTTAATCATTAAATTTTTCTCCAAGTGGATTTAGTGTTTTGGGGAAATCTTAAATTCCAAATTGTGCTGTTTACGAATTCCTGATTTTCCCGTCTTGCATCTTTTTGATTTTCTTCGTATTTTCCTCTTTTGAACGCTGTTCGACAGTTTCGTCAATCATTAACTGAGCTACCATCTTTTTCGGATTATGGGTATATGACAAAATAACAGTCTGAACAAAGGAAATAACGTTGGACATACACCAGTAAATACCGACACCCGCCGGCAATATAAATGAGAAATAAACAGACATAGCCGGCGACATAAGCATCATAAAACCCTGTGACATTTTACTCTGTGCATCGCTGTTTGCCTTGTTCTGTTTGATCATCATAAATACACTGGTAAGAAGAGAGGTAACGAGCACCAATGCAGGAATTACCCACAAAATATCCGGTTTCTTAAATGACGGAATGGCTGCCAAATTAATTCCGAAAAACTTATAACCGTCAATAAATGTGTGAATTTCTTCAGTGTATTTTGTTGCCTCGGGGACAGAAGATACGATTGTATCAAAGTGCTGCAAAATATATATCTCACGCTGACGTGCGACATTTTCAATATTTGTAATTGTATCGGCAATGGAAGGAGTGTTTACAACAACATCCCACAATTTGTCGATAATTTCTTCGCTGATACGAAGAACAAGTGACATCGGCTTATAAATAACACCGAAAAGACCGATAATAATCGGGAACTGAATTAACATAGGCAGACAACCCGCTGACATCGGATTAAAGCCTTCCTTTTGATACAGCTCTTGAGTAGCTTCATTGATTTTCTGCTGATTGCCTGCATATTTCTCACGTATCTTGTTAACTTTTGCTTGCATGCGAAGCTGACCGGCAGAAGATTTTTGCTGTTTAATCGATGAGGGCAGGAGAATTAAACGGACTATGAGAGTCAACAAGAAAAGTGACAACAAATAGCTGTTTGAAATCTCATAAAAAAATGCTAATACCCAACCAAATGGGATTGACAAAATATCATATAATGCGGACATTAGGTGCTCCAAATAGTTTTAATGATATGTAATCTTACATATAAGACTACAAAAATTCAACTCCCTGAAAAACAATCTATTTCTTTGGCTGTTTTTTGGGCGGAACGGGATCGTAACCACCCTTAAAGAGTTGATTGCATCTTAAAATTCGCAATATTCCCAAAAGCAGACCTTTCGCAAATCCATGTATTTCAATAGCCTGTAATACATAATTGGAACAAGTCGGATAATACCGACACATCGGCGGAAATAACGGAGAAATTCTGCGTTGATAAAATAGAACAAGACGGATAAAAAGATGCTTAATCATTTTTTATCCTCCGTTGAGCATATATTGCGTACCTTCAAGACGACTTTGAAGGATATTATAAACATCCGTACTCTTCAAATTCAAAATGCCTGATTTTGCAACAATTACATAATCATAATTCTTTGCAAGACCCGGAGCAAGTTGACGAAAAGCCTCTTTAATAATTCTTCGTGCTCTGTTTCTGACGACTGCATTCCCGAGTTTTTTGCCGGTGGAAATCCCTAAACGGAGACTATTTTGGCGATTCTTAAAAACATAAATCACTAAAGCTCTGTCACCGAAAGATTTCCCCTTAGCATATACTCTTCGAAACTCGCCATTTCTTGTCAGACTCTTAAAGTCAGACATTAGTATGAGAGCTGCTTTCTGCCCTTTGCTCTGCGACGAGCAAGAATCTTGCGACCGCTACGATCAGCCATTCTCTTACGAAAACCGTGTTCTCTCATACGCTGACGCTTCTTGGGCTGATATGTTCTTTTCATTGAGTAACCCCCCTTGCTTGTTTATGGGAAACCGGGTTGTGCAATTACACCCTACAATAGCATATTATACTATAAACCACATCAAAATGTCAAGCACTTTTTTCAAGAAAAGCTATTGACAGTAAAACTGACATTTGTTATAATGTGATATTGGTGATAAATTTATGAATATCAGAGAAGATATCAGAAACGTTGCAATAATCGCACACGTTGACCACGGCAAGACAACCCTTGTTGATGAGTTATTAAAACAGGGCGGTACTTTCCGTGCACATGAACAGGTTGAAGACAGAGTTATGGACTCCGGTGACCTTGAAAGAGAAAGAGGCATAACCATCCTTTCAAAGAATACATCCGTAAACTACAACGGTATAAAAATCAACATCATTGACACTCCCGGTCACGCTGATTTCGGCGGTGAGGTTGAGCGTATTATGATGATGGTTGACGGAGTATTACTTTTAGTTGATGCATTTGAAGGCTGTATGCCTCAGACAAGATTTGTATTGTCAAAAGCATTGGCATTGGGGAAAAAAGCTATCGTGGTTATCAATAAGATTGACCGTCCCAATGCTCGACCTTTGGAAGTAATTGACGAAGTTCTTGATTTATTTATTGAACTTGGTGCAGACGATGACCAACTTGAATTCCCTGTTGTATACGCCTCTGCTCGTGAAGGCTATGCTTCTCTTGATGAAAATACAAGATGCGGAGATATGCGTCCACTGCTTGATGCAATCGTTGATAATATTGCTGCCCCGAAGGGAGATATTAACGGACCGACACAAGTTCGTTTCTCTTCTCTTGACTATGATGACTATGTAGGGCGAATCGGCATCGGCAGAGTGGAACGAGGAACCATTAAACACGGACAATCCGTTGTATTATGCAAAACAGACGGCACCACTCAAAACGTTAAAATCTCTCGTCTTTATCAGTTTGAAGGCTTACACAGAGTTGAAGTTGAAAGTGCAAGCATGGGGGACATAATCTGCGTATCGGGCATTTCCGACTTAAATATCGGAGAAACCGTCTGCGATCCAAACTGCGTTGAGCCACTTCCTTTTATTAAAATCGACGAACCGACACTTTCCATGAATTTTATAGTAAACGATTCTCCGTTTGCAGGCCGTGAGGGGAAATATGTTACGTCAAGAAATATTCGCGACAGACTTTTTAAAGAAGTTGAAACAAACGTTTCAATGAGAGTTGAAGAAACCGACGATACAAAAGTGTTCAAAGTAAGCGGCAGAGGTGAATTGCATTTATCAATTCTTATTGAAACCATGCGTCGTGAAAATTATGAATTTCAGGTAAGTCGCCCGAATGTGATTTATAAATATGAAGACGCTGTAAAACTTGAACCGATGGAATTGCTTATAGTTGAAGTTCCTCAGGAATATGTCGGTGCCGTTATGGAAAAAATCGGTGCACGCAAAGGAGAACTTGAAGATATGTCAACCCGGGAGGGAGGAGCAACTCACTTGGAGTTTAAGCTTCCCGCTCGCGGACTTATAGGATACCGAAATGAATTTCTGACTGATACCTGCGGATTAGGTATCATGAACAACCTTTTTGCGGGATATGAACCTTTCAAGGGGGATATTGTTACTCGTGAGCGTGGCTCAATCGTATCATTTGAAACCGGCGAAAGTACCGCCTACGGCTTATTTAATGCTCAGGACAGAGGTCGTCTGTTCATCGGTGCAGGTGTTGAAGTATATGAAGGGATGATTGTCGGCGAATGTAGCAAGAACGAAGATGTAATTTGCAATATTTGCAAGAAAAAACAGATGACAAATATGCGAGCAAGCGGCTCGGACGAGGCACTTCGTCTCGTTCCCCACTCAGTTTTATCTCTCGAACAATGTATGGAATTTATCAAAGATGACGAACTTCTTGAAGTTACACCGAAATCACTTCGTATGAGAAAAGCCATTCTTAACAAAGAGCAGCGAATGAAGTCCGAACACAGAAAATAAACAAAATTCAGACCGCTTGTCATTTTACAAGCGGCTTTATTTTTGGGATTATAACCTTTGCAATTATTCCGGTAATGATACCGAATATTACACCATAAATAATTAAAGCGGGAGCGTAAGCAATAAAAAGATTGGAGCCTGCCAGAACGGATGCGGCGATATATTGACCGAAATTATGACCGACGGCGGCAACGACCGATATACCGATTACGGAAATATCTTTTTTATCAGCGATTTTGCTCAATAATACCATAATTATTGTCGCAATCAGTCCGCCGCAAAGGCTTATAAATCCTGCACTTGCTCCCCGAACCAAAAACACGAAACCGGATTTTATGATACAAATCGCAAGAGTTACGGGAAAACCAAAAGTCTGAGCTGAAAATAACAGAGAAATATTGGAAAGTCCCAATTTTGCACCTACGGGCAAGAACGCAAGCGGTGGGATAAGACTTTCAAGATACGACAAAACTATTGCGACGGCAGAGAGTATACCGCCTACGGCAACTGTTTTGGCACTATCCTTAATACGCAACAGCATCCGCCTCGCTTTCTCCGCTTAATCGAACAAGCACACCATTGGGAGCACAGTATATAAATTCTCCCACACGGGAAATTTTGCCGGAATTAATGCATATTTTGTCGGGACAGTCAGATTGATTTACCTGACAGCCGTTTCGTGAAATCAATATTTCGACATCATTTACAACGATAATCTCATCATCCGAGAGTGCTGATAAATCATAAGTTCTGACTATTTCGCCGTATTCCAAAATCTCGCAAAAGACTGCTTCCTTGCGAGTTTTGTTTATACTTAAAAGCACAAGTGCCGCCAAAATCAAGACGGCAATAATTACAAAATCCTTGCGTTTCATTTATCCAATACTTCAAAACCTTCGCCTATGATAAAAATCTTATCACTCTCGGTAACAAATATTCCGCCGGCGTCATAATAATCTAATAATTCCTTGCTTTTTTCATATCCCAGAACGAAACAAGCAGTTGAAAGAGCATCACTCAACCCACCGTTATCACAAATAACGGTTACTTGTTTTAGTCCCGCATCTGACGGGAAACCGGTATCCGGATCAAGAATATGATGATATTTTACACCGTCAATTTCGTAGTATTTCTCATAATTGCCCGAAGTGGAAACAAAACCGTCTTTGATAAGAATATTCATAAGCGTCTGATCATCAATTTCCATATCGGGATTGCGAATACCGATAGTCCAGCCCTTATTGTTGTTGGGATTTTTACCAAAAGCACCGACAGAACCGCCGACGGTAACTATCCCCGACTTAATTCCGTTTTCACGAGCAGCATTTATGATAACATCGCAGGCAGCTCCCTTGCCGACAGCACCCAGATCAATCTTCATTCCGTCTTCAATCGTAGCGGTATTTTTCTTAATTTTCAGCTTCTTATAACCCGTATCTTTAAGCAAAGATTTGAGAATATTCTCAGACGGGACGATGTTTTCAAGAGCCGAACTTTCCCAAATATCAGTTAATTTCCCGAGCGTTATGTCAAACGCACCATCACTTTTTTTGGCAACTTTAAGCGAATATTCGAGTATTTCCTTTGTAATATCCGAAAGTTCTGCGGTAAGATTTTCATTTAATTTTGATATTTCTGAGTTATCAATTTTGTTGGAGATAAGATTTTCAAGTTCATTTGCTGCCGATAAATCAAACGCTTTATCTTCAAAATACTTGAATGTGGTGACAGAACCCATGGCATATCCGTTAATAACGACTTGTTCTTTCTTTCGTCCGCCGAAAAGCAAAATAATTGCAATTACAAGAGCAATCGCAAGAATAATTATTAAAGCTGTCTTAAATTTTTTCATACGCAAACACCACTTGAATTATATCATAACGGTTGACAAATTGCAAGCATAACATATCTTTTTCGCTTGACAGTTTTATTATAGTGTGGTATTATATAATAAGATTATTATGGAGTAGACCGTAATGAAAAAACAGGTTAAAGTATTGCAAATTTTCGCCAGTCTTAATATGGGCGGTGCGGAAAGCCGAATGATGGATGTATATCGAAAAATTGATAAAGAAAAAATAGATTTTGATTTTTTGACCATGCAGGAAGACAAGCAATATTTTGAAGATGAAATTCTTACACTCGGCGGAAAAATTATTAAAATCAAACCACCGAGAGAACGTGGCAGTTTCGGAAATTTTTCCGATATAAAACGAGTGCTCAAGGAAGGAAATTATGATGCGGTACATGCACACACATCCTTTCACTGCGGACTTGTCTGTCTTGCTGCATTCTTCGCGAGAATAAAAATTCGTATTGCCCATGCACGGACAACGGGAAGTAAAAATCCGTCATTCAAGAACAAAATCGCACTTATTTTAGGGCGTTCTCTTATTGCCTTGTTCTCCACAAAACGCTTGGCTATCTCCAAAATGTCGGGAGAATATTTGTTCGGCAAATCTGAATTTGAGGTTATGCCCAATGCGATTGATTTGGACAAATATGAAAATGTAACCGTTGAAGAAACGGAGCATATAAAAACAGAATTTAATCTGCATAACACAACGATTATCGGCATGGTTGGGCGATTTGATTCAATGAAAAATCACACTTTTGCCCTTGACTTTTTTGCCGAATATTTAAAATCACATCCGAATACAAAACTTGTATTTGTCGGTGACGGACAACTCCGAGAAGAAATAGTCGCAAAAATAAATGCACTGAAATTAACAGACAATGTCATATTGACGGGTATAAGAAAAGACGTAAATATCTGGATGCACGTTTTCGATATTCTCATCGTTCCCTCATTATTTGAAGGCTTAGGTGGAATTATTTTAGAAGCACAAGCGGCAGGAACACCGGTCGTCAAATCAAACACTTTTACAAATGAGGCTGATATGAATATCGGTCTGGTTAATGCCGTACCGCTTGAAATTGAGAAGTTTATTGATGCGGTCAATTCGGGACTTAAATTAAATTCTCCCGATTTTAGCGTTATTGAAACTGCTTTTAACAATCGACACTACAGTCTTGCCTATGAAATCAACAGATTGGAAGACATATATTCATAATGTAATCTGAGGTGTTCAATGAAAACATTAACCGTAATTACAACAACCTATAACCGAGATTATTGTTTAGGTCAGGTTTATGATTCGCTTGTCCGTCAAGAGAACAATGATTTTATATGGCTTATCATGGACGACGGCTCAAGTGATAACACAAAATCTTTAGTTGACTCCTGGATTGCCGAAAACAAGATTGAGATTGAATACTACTACAAAGAAAACGGCGGTATGCACACGGCACGAAATGCAGCTTATGAAAAATTGCATACAGAAATAAATGTAATTATAGATTCCGATGACTGGATGGCGGATGGTGCAGTCGAGAAAATTATCACCTTCTGGAACGAAAACAAACGTGACGATATTGCGGGTATGATATGTCAAAATGCCGATCCTAATGGAAATATTATCGGCTCACCTATGCCCAAAGGGATTAAAGAATGTAAGTTTCGTGAATTTTTCGGTAAACTCGGCGGCAAGGGAGACAAGAAACTTGTATACAGAAGCGATTTAATTAAACTTAATCCTTTCCCCGAATTTGAAGGAGAGAAATTTTATCCCGCATCCTATAAGTATATTTTGCTCGACCAAGAATATAAAATGCTTATTTGCGATGAGGTTGTATGCATTGTTGACTATAACCCCGACAGCATGACTTTTGGTAAGTTTAAGCAATATCAAACCTGTGCAAACGGTTTTGCACATTTTCGCAATGAAACTTCCAAGGTGTCCAATGAGCCGAAATATATCTTAAATCAGATGCTTCACTATATCGCGGAATGCAAATATGCGGGAATAAAACATCCCATAAAAAACGCTCACCGTAAATTTTATGCAGCATTGATGCTCATCCCGGGAAACCTGTTTTACATATACCTGAACAAGACGAAAAGGAAGTATTGAAAAATGTTGACAACATACAGAAAACACGGCATTCGCTTGACTCATGCATATTTTGCATCAAACGAAGATATTTCTACTGTGAAAACTGATGTGATATTTATGCATGGTGTACCGCTTGATGCACCTGCACCAAAAAATTCTATTTTATTAAATCATCAAAATACCCTAATTAAAAATTTGAATATGACTGATGAAGAATTATTTGCAACTTTCGGTAAGCATTTACGTAGCTACATATCACGAAGTGAAAGAGAAAATACTGAAGTTCAAATTTTCCATAAAAATAATACCACGCCTGAACAATTCAAGCAAATTAACGATACTGCAGTATACATTTATGAAAAAATGTTTTCAGATAAAGGTATTTCGCAAAGATATAATGAAAAACTTGCAAAACTTCTTTTTGACACAGGGAATTTGATATTGGTTACGGCAAAAATAGATGGTGAAATCGTGGGCTTTAATGCTGTTATTATTGAAGCTCCGAATGCTCGAAATTGGGTATGTGCATTTGATTTCAGAAATGAAGAGAAAGATAAACAAGCATTAAGTCGATTACATCAAAATCTCCATTGGAAAGAAATGTTGTGGTGTAAGGCTAACGAAATTTTTTATTATGATTTTGGAGGAATTAACAGCTTTGATGAGCCAAACGGCATTGCAAAGTTTAAATTAACTTTCGAAAAGGAAAATAAAGTTACTTATGCAAACTACTTAGTTGCTAAAAGCCCCATAGGCAAATTAGCACTTACAGCATTAAAACTGAAAAGAAGATTAAAAGGGTAATTATGTACATTTTGAGACTTGATGATATGTCTGAATATCGAAATATCGACAAATGGAATCGGATGTATGAAACACTAAAAAAACACGACATCAAACCCATATTTGCGATAATTCCATATAACGAGGACAAAAAACTGATTGAGCTCGATTACGACAACAATTATTGGCAAAATATCAACAGGCTGATCAATGAAGGATGGACACCTGCATTACATGGTTATAATCATGTTCTTGACAGCGAAAATGCAGGAATAAACCCCGTCAACAATCGTAGCGAATTTGCAGGTAAAGAATACAGCATCCAAGCATCCAAAATTGAAAAAGGCTACAAATTATTATGTCAAAACGACGTTAAGCCAAAAATTTTCGTTGCACCTGCTCATACTTTCGATGATAACACACTGAAAGCACTTGAAGAAAAAACTGATATTAGAATTATCAGCGATACTATTGCAAGTGATGTTTATAAGAAAGGTAAATTTTTCTATATCCCACAACAAAGCGGAGTCGTACGAAAATTAAATTTCAAACTCGTTACTTTCTGTTATCATCCGAATACTATGCAAGACAGCGATTTTGAACATTTAGAGACTTTTCTTCTTGAAAATAAAGCATCTTTCGGTTCATTTCACGAAATAGAACTTAAAGACCGCAAACTCTCACTATATGACAGGTTGTTGTCATTCCTGTATTTTGTTAAAAGAAAGATTTAGGATATTTCCAAATGGGACAAGTTTTTCTTCTTTTGTTCGGCTCAAGTATTTTGGCTTATATTTACCAACAGAATGCCGTTGTAGTACAAAGCAAAAAGATAAGAAAAAGAAACAGAAAGAGTTCTAACTTTTTGGGAGTTTTTTGTTATGTCGGTTTGGTAATAACACTCATTCTTTTTTCGGGATTAAGAACAAGATTTAATGACACCTCCCTTTATATCGCCAGTTTCTTGCTGAATGTTGAAGGTACTTTTGAAGCAATTAAAAACATCAATACTGAACTTGGTTCCAACCCCGGATTCCAGCTTTACCAAATTTTTATCAAGATTATTTTCGGAAATAATGAGGTTTGGTTTTTAACTATCTCGGCATTTATTGCTGTTGTATCTTTTCTTTCCTTTTATAGAAAATATTCTAAGGACTTTATGCTGAGTATATTCTTTTTCATTGGTTCCACTTTATATTTTTTCACCATGGCGGCACAAAAACAAGTTTTGGCTATGGCAATCGGCATATGGGTACTACCTTTAACAATTGAGAAGAAATGGATTAAGGCAGCTATTGTTTTGTTACTTGCAATAACATTCCATCCCTATGTTTTCACGTACATTGCTATTCCATTCCTTTTGGGTAAGGTATGGAGTATAAGATCAACCATATTGATTGTAGCGGCTGTTGTGGTCGGCACTTATATGGAACGTTTTGTCCCTTACGCACTGGAGGCAACTGAATACATAGGAGATATTTACACTTATGAAGAATTAACCGGCGGTGAAGGTCTAAATATTTATCGACTTATCTTTTTCCTTGTTACTCCTATCTTGTCACTTGTTTTTAAGAATAAAATAAACGACAACAACGATGATAAGATATTTAAGTGTTGCGTTAACCTGTCTCTTGTCAGTACGGGATTTTTAATCATAGCCTCCTTCGGAGGTGCAAACTTTTTCGGACGACTTGCGAACTATTTTGAGGTGTTTAACTATATTGCTTTGCCCGGAATTATCACAACATGCTTTGACGAGAGACTGAAAGGTTTTGTAAAAGCAGGTTCGATGGCGGCACATTCATTCTTTATGTACACGTACTTTTCAAAATACGGAACAAGTTTGACTGTCGAATATTTCGGGCATCAAAGTATTACGGCATTATTCAAATGAGGTTATTATGGTAAAAATCATTCATTATTTTTGGTTCGGCGGAAATCCCTTACCACCAAAAACATTAAAATGCATTGAAAGCTGGAAAAAGTTTTTCCCTGATTTTGAAATAAAACTCTGGGATGAATCTAATTTTGACATAAACTGCAACCAATATGTCAGAGAGGCTTATAACGCAAAAAAATGGGCGTTCGTATCAGACTATGCGAGATTTAATATTCTCGAAAAGTATGGCGGTATGTATTTTGATACGGATGTTGAAGTAATCAGACCATTTGACGATTTGCTCGAAAATGACGCTTTTGCCGGCTTTGAAACTTCCGAATATATCGCTCCCGGACTTGTATTGTGGAGTAAAAACCCGAATCATCCGCTTATTACCGAAGCTCGAAAATACTACGACAACGCAAGATTTTTGGATGATAGCGGTGAAAGAATAAAGATAAATGTCTGCGGAATTTTTACAAGTATTCTCAAATCACATGGCTTTGAACAAAACAATCAACTTCAAACCGTCTGCGGAATGACATTGTACCCGACAGATTATTTCAATCCCTTTGATGATGCTACCGGTCTTTTACACAAAACCGAAAACACCTATTCAATTCATTGGTACGACAAATCTTGGATGCCAAAATCAAAGATAATCCGCAATAAATTCACCCGTATTTTACACAGATATTTTGGCACAGACATCAGACAGAAATTGGGTGGTAAGAAATGAGTATAGTATATGATGTTGCAATACGAACCGTCGGCAAAGGCGGAGAAAAGTATCAGGCTCTCCTGAATTCGATTAAGAATCTTGACCCGCAACCGAGAGAAATATGGGTTATACTGCCTGAAGGCGGTAATGAACCGCCCGAAAAAATCGGTACGGAAAATTTTGTATATGCAAAAAAAGGAATGATGACACAACGAATTGCAACATTAGATTTTGATGTTGCGGATTATATCCTTTTCTGTGATGATGATATTCAATTTGACAGCGATTTTGTAAAAAAATTGCATCGTGCAGTTACCGTACTCGGATATTCATTTGCAACAGGCGAAGTTTTGGATTTTTTGCCCCCTGCAAAAGGATTGAAGAAAATTCTACCGATTATTCATGCTGCCGCCGTCCCGACAATTTTCAACAAAGACAAATATGTAACCATTCTTCGTTCAAACGGCTGGTCCTATAATCGCTTCACCCCCACTGAAAATTTGGTATTACCAACCGACTCGGCAGCAGGATGTATGTTCTATGCATCAAAAGAGGCTTTTAAGAACATTAATTTTGAAGATGAACTTGTTTGGGCACAACACGGACATTTAGCACCCGCCGATGACCAGATAATGTTCTATAAAGCAAAAAAATTAGGATATACCCCCTGCGTTGTTACCGATGCTCATTATGACCATTTAAGTGCAAAATCAGCCACTTCATCACCCGAAGCAAAAGCAAACAAGTCATATTGGGCTGGCTTTAATCGTGCGGTGTTTTGGCACAGATTTATATACAGTACCGAAAAAAATTTTTTCGGTAAATTTCTCGCTCGTTCGGCTTTCAACTATTATTTTCTTGTAAACTCAATTCATCTGACGATAAAAAGAATACTAAAACCCTCCGAAAAACATGTAACCCTTCAAATCAAGGGAATGCGTGACGGGCTAAAATATACAAAAACAGAGGAATATAAAAATCTTCCGAGGATAACGGAATGAAAAAAATATTTATTTATGCCTACAATCTTGAATTGGGCGGAATTGAAAGAAGTCTGATCGGACTTTTGGAAGCGGCAAACCCCAACAAATACGAGATTGATTTGTTCCTTGCAAAACATGAGGGAGAACTTATGGGGGATATTCCCGAACATATCAACTTGCTCCCCGTTGAAAAAAGATACCAAGCATTCGGGATCCCGCTTACATCCGCAATTAAGCAAGGATATTTATTTGAATCTTTCGCTCGTTTTATTGCAAAACCGATTGAAAAACTTCTGAGAATAGTCAAAAAAGATAAGGCTTTGTCTGTCGAAGCATTCATATATCACAAGATGATAATCAAAAAAATGAAGGCACAAGAAAAGAAATATGACCTTGCCGTCAGTTTCAATATGCCCTATTACTATGTCCTTGATAAAGTAACCGCAACCAAAAAAGTCGGACTTATTCATACCGACTATTCGACGGTTCATATCGGCACAAAAGCGATAATAAATATGTTTGAACGTATAGACCAAATTCAGTGCGTATCCCAAGAAGTCAGAGAAAAACTGATAAGTTCATTACCCGTAGACGAAAAGAAGGTCGGTGTGGCGGAAAATATTTTATCCGTGAACAGTGTAAAAAAAGCAGCACTTGAAAATGTTGACGATATGCCGAATGATTCAAAATATATTCTCCTTTCTGTCGGTCGTTTCGGTACGGCAAAGAATTTTGAAAATATACCGGATATTACAAGAAGGCTTGTAGAATACGACCTTGACGTTAAATGGTATCTTATCGGTTTCGGCGGTCTCGAAAGCAAGATTCGGGAAGAAATAGAAAAAAATAATATGCAAAATCGTGTCATCATATTGGGAAAACGAGAAAATCCATATAAATATATGAATGCCTGCACACTCTACGTCCAGCCCTCTCGGTTTGAAGGAAAGGCCGTAACGGTGCGTGAAGCTCAGGCACTTAACAAACCCGTATGTATCACCGCTTTCCCCACTGCCAACGCTCAACTTGAAAACGGGGTTGACGGAATTATCGTTCCGCTTGATAACGAAGGCTGTGCAAAAGGCATAGCAGAACTTTTGAAAGATACAGAAAAACTTGAATTTTTAAGCAATAACTGCAAAACGCGTGACTATTCAAACGCATCTGCGGTTAAGGATATACTTGACATATGATGACAAAAAGACGAAATAATACAATTGACATTTTGCGTGTAATATTCGCATTGCTTATCGTTGCATTACACACTGACTTATTTTTAGACGTTCACCCGATGCTCCACTATTTTATGTCACAAATATTATTTCGCATTCCCTTTATGAATTTGACCTATTCCCTGACATTTATTTTAACCGCAATCTCATCCATTGTGTTTTCAGTGTTCTATGTTTTTATAAAAAGAAAAAGATATGAAAAAAGAATTAAGCCATAAAATTACACATATACAATTTATGTTAAGTATTTTGATTGTATTCATCCATTCGTCTTCCTATGTGATAAATCTTCAGGGCGAAACGGTGAGCATATACGGTCAAAACGCAGCCACTTTTATTCAACTCTTTTTTACGGAAGGTGTGTGTCGGGTTGCCGTTCCATTGTTTTTGATTATCTCCGGATATCTCTTTTTTATCACATACAAAAACACACTTGACGGCTATAAATACAAACTCAAACGTCGCTTTTTCTCTCTTGCTATTCCCTATACAATCTGGTCTGCCGCTGTATTCTTTATGTTCTTTATCGCACAACGAATCCCCTCACTCGCCTCTTTTTTCTCTACGAGAGATACAACCAATTTCGGTATTCTCGATATTCTTTACAACATTTTCATCACATCATTTAACTCGCCTCTGTGGTTTTGTCGTTATCTTATCGTATTTGCCCTTCTCTCCCCGCTGTTTTATATTGCAATAAAGAAACTGCCGTTTATAGTTATTCCCGCCGCTTTCGCAATCTGGTTTTTCAATGTTAATATAATTATTCGCTCTGAAACAATTTTATTCTTCTCGCTCGGTGCATTATTCGCATTACACAACGAAAAACTGACGAATATCAGCAAGAAAATAAAACATAAGAACATTATCGGCATTGTTGCTCTGATACTTTGGCTCGGTATAATAATTTTCCGGACATATTATCTGTGTTCTTTACCGGAAGATGTATTGCTCTTTGGAAAATATGACCCCATTTTGCACTATTCAATGCGACTGTCGATAATATCGGGACTCGTTGCCGTCTGGTATACTGCTCCAAAATTTGTAGAGAAAAAAGAATGGGAAATTGCATCTTATTCATTCTTGATTTTCGTTACTCACCATCCCATCGCCAGTGCGTTGAAAAAAATTATTGCAAAAATTATCGGTGCAAGCGATATTGCCCTCTTAATCACCTTCTTCGCTTCTGCATTTCTTACTATCACAATTATCATCCTTGCCGGTATGATAGTCAAAAAAATTATGCCGAAAACATATTCATTCGTAACAGGAAGTCGTTAAGCAACTGTTATTTAAGATTAAGATTTAATTATGAAAGCATTAACTATTACTTGTCATGATGTTTACAATGTCGGAGCATCGCTTCAAGCGTATGCTTTGTGTAAGTATCTGAACAATTTGGGAATTGAAACGAAAATCATTGACTACAAACCCGATTATTTAAGCGGACATTACAGTTTAATGTCCGTAAGCAATCCGATATACGATAAACCGTTAATCAGACAAACATATCTTGCAGCAAAACTTCCCTCACGCCTCAGAGCATTAAAACGCAAACGCAAATTTGATGTTTTCAGAGAACAGTATCTGCCGATTACAACCCGATATTCATCACTCGATGAACTAAAAAGCAATCCGCCGCCTGCCGATATTTATTTTGCCGGCAGTGATCAGATTTGGAATCCCCTTTTCCCTAACGGCAAAGACAAGGCTTTTTTCTTGGATTTTGTAAAATCGGGGATAAAAGCATCTTATGCTGCAAGTTTTGCTTGCGATAATATTCCCGACGATTTGATAGAACACTATAAAACCTCACTTGCAAATCTTGATTATATTTCTGTACGAGAAAAATCCGCCGTCAGAATACTTGAAAATTTGGGCTATCAGGGAGAGCGAGTGCTTGATCCGGTATTTCTGCTTGAAAAATCATCTTGGGATGAAATTGCGGTTGAAGAAGATCATGAACCTTATCTATTCCTATATGACTTTGACGGTAACGAGGAGATAACACGGATTGCAAAAAGAATTGCAAAAGAAAAAAATCTGAAGATTTATTCCCTCTTTAAATCCGATTTTGCAGACAAAACATTTGAATTTATGTGTCCTCGTGAGTTTGTCGGAATAATAAAAAATGCTGATTTCGTAATATCAAATTCATTCCATGCAACAGCGTTTTCGGTAATATATAAGAAAGAGTTTGCGGTTATAAATCGCAAGCAGGCAATAAATACCCGTATGCGTGACCTCCTCGCCGATTTAGGCTTATCCGACAGATTGATTATTGATGTTGATAATGCAAGTTCAGAGCCGATTGACTATGATTTGGTATGCAATAAGCTTAACGAACTTCAAGCGTCATCTAAAAACTATATTGACAAGGTAATAAAAAATGACGGCAAGTGATATGTGTACGGGTTGCGGTGCTTGTGTCGCCGTATGTCCCATAGGGGCAATAAAACTTTTGCCAAACAGCGAAGGTTTTTTGCGACCTGTAAAGCAGGATAATTGTATTGATTGCGGACTTTGCAAGAAAATTCAAAATATTTCCGTTGACGTAAAAACTAAAGATGCAAACGCTTTTTGTATTTACTCAAATTCAGCCGAAATACTTAAAAAATCTACATCCGGTGCGGTCGCTTTCGGACTTTCGGTAATGCTGTTTAACAAAGGCTATAACATTGTCGGTGCGATCTATGATGCAAACACAGACACCGCAAAACATATTATCGCAAAAAATATTGCCGATATTCAAAATATGCGAGGCTCGAAATATATCCAGAGCCATACAGTAGAAGCTTTTAATAAAATAGTCTATGATAAATCCGGTGCGAAATATGCAGTATTTGCCCTTCCCTGTCAGATTGCAGGTCTTAAATTAATTCTCGAAGAACTAAATCCAGAGGCTCTTGAAAATGTTTTATTTATCGACCTTTTCTGTCACGGCGTACCTTCAAATAATCTCTGGCAAAATTATCTTGCGTCTATCAGAAATAAGAAAGACATCGGTAAGATTGACAGTATAAACTTCAGAAGCAAAAAAAGTGGCTGGGGAAAATACACCCTTGAGATTAGAGATATAAACGGCAACGAGTTTTCATCAACCGAAGACTCGGGATTATATTTCAGAATGTACATTCGCAATATTGCCCTCCAAAATTCTTGTTACACATGTAAATACAGAGGAGCAACAAGCGAGGCTGATATAAAACTCGGCGACTTCTGGCAAAGAGGAATTGAAGCAAAGGGTGAAGGGATGTCCAGCGTGTTGACCTTCTCACAAAAGGGATATGACGCAATAAATGAACTCGCTGATTTTACAATAAAACCACTTGATAACAGTACTGTTTTGTCGGCTCAACTTAATCAAGACATCCCTATACCTAACATTCGTCAGGAAATATTAAACTCGCTTGCAAATGAGCCTTTTGATAAAACTATCAAAATGTTCAACAAATATGAGAGAAAGCAAGAACTGACAAGAAAAATTAAGAAACTCGGTGAATTATTGAAAGGATAAGATATGGCTGATATTGATGTATCCGTAATTATTCCGGTATATAAGGTCGAAGAATTTTTAGACCGCTGTGTTCAAAGCGTTATAAATCAAACGCATAAAAATATCGAAATAATTTTAGTAAACGACGGATCTCCCGACAGATGCCCCGAAATGTGCGATGAATATGCGAAGCAGGATTCTCGCATCAAAGTCGTTCACAAACAAAACGGTGGTCTTTCTTCCGCAAGAAATGCAGGTCTGAGTGAAGCAAACGGCAATTTTATCTTTTTCCTTGACAGTGACGATTGGCTTGATTTGCACAGCATACAGGCTCTCTACGACCTGATTATAGAACATAACTGCGATTTTGTCAGATACTGTCCGATGTATGCGGGGCGTAAAGATATTCCGGACGGTACGGCTTATAATGACGGCAAAGCGAGAAAAGTCGCTCCCGGATATTATGACCGTGCAAGAATTGAAAAGGAAATATTCCCTCGTCTTATTGCAACAGATAAAATTACGCAAGGAGCGATTGTGTCCGCTTGCCGTTCATTCTATAATCACGATTTTCTGAAACGAAATAATCTTTGGTTTTATGACAATGTTCGTTACGGTGAGGATATGATATTCAGTGCGAATGTCGTCTATCGTGCAAATTCATTCTACTACCTTGACGGTCCGAATTTCTATCACTATTTCTTCAATTCGGCTTCAATTACCAAATCTTTCAAGCCGGACAGATTTGATGTTTCAAAAAAAATAATAGAATATTTTGAGAGAGATTTCTCAGACTGTACCGATATTGATTATGAGAAACAACTTGCACTGCTTAAAATGTTCTTGGTATTAAGTGCACTTGCAGACAGACATCATATAGAAAACGTCAAAGAGCGTGAGAGCTTTATCAGAAAAATTTGCACCGATCCCGTCACGGTTGATGCTATGAAGCATATTGATAAAGCGGATGTATCTCTGAAACTTAAAGCAATGCTCTATTTAATCAAATTCAAGATGAGCAAATTATTGGCAATAATATGAAAGTCAGTATTATTATTCCCGTTTATAACGCAGAAAATGATTTGTCCGTATGTTTAGACAGCATTATCGGTCAAGTTTATTTTAATCTTGAAATTATTGTTGTAAACGACGGCTCAAAAGATAATTCGCTAAATATACTGAATGAATATGCAAAAAAAGATAATCGAATACAAGTCTTTTCGCACGAAAATCACGGTGTTTCATATACCCGAAATGTCGGTATAAATCATGCAACAGGCGAATATATTATGTTTATCGACGGTGATGATTATATCGGTGAAAATTATATTAAATCTTATATTGATACGGCTAAATCAACAGATGCGGATATTGTTATCGGCGGAATAACAAAAATACTGAAAGACGGCACAAGAGAAATTATATTGCCTGATACTTCGTCAAATATCCATATGCAAAATGTCGCAAATCAAACTAACGGAGCTTACGGCTTCGCTACAAATAAAATGTATCGACTTGGTATTCTTGATGATGTTCGTTTTAATGAGAATATGACCGTTCAGGAAGATTTTGATTTTGCTCTCTCTGCATACAGCAAAACGAATAAGATCAAAATTATCAACGAACACGATTATTTCTACCTCTTTGAGCCAAAACGCAAGACCTTTCCTCTGCTTGATTTTATCAAAAATCAAGTAAAAATAATGTTAGTGGCACGAGACATAGATATCGATTTATCTGTACCGATAAAAAATATTTTGAATTTAATTTTCTCCTATCTGAATTCAAAAAAAATAAGCGATATCCCGACCGCCTGCGAGGATATTCTCAATCAAATTCCTGATTGTGTAATCAACGAAATCACAGGCGGAGAATGCAAGAAATTCTTTGTTTTCAGACAACTTGTAAAGAGAAAATTTTTTATTATCAAATTATATTTCACCGTTCGCAAACTGATTTTGAAAGTGATAAGATGAAAGATACAAAGAAGATTAGTTACAATATTATCTTTGGTTTTGCCGCAGAAGCATTAACCATTCTTTTAGGTTTCGTTATTCCGCGATTAACATTAAAGAGTTTCGGCTCGGAGATTAACGGACTTGTAAATTCAGTATCACAGATATATTCATATGTCGCACTGCTTGAAGCGGGTATCGGTACTGCTACTCTGCAGGCTCTATACAAAACCGTTGCAAATAAAGATAAACATGCTACAAATCGTATTCTTGCCGCCACCGACAAACAATATAAACGCACCGGAATATTTTATATTCTTGCCATTGCGATTTTCTCAATTGTCTATCCGCTTGTAGTCAAAACGACAATCCCCACAATGACTGTCGTTTTGATTATCATTCTCAATGGTGCGGGTAGTGTAATCAACTATTCCTTTACGGCAAAATACTTCCTTCTTCTTCAGGCTCAAGGAAAAAACTATATTCAAACCGCTTTATACATGGCGACAAATATGCTCAAAAATATCTCGAGAATCGTTCTTTTAATGCTCGGATTTGATATTATTTCCGTTCAGGCCATACCGATGTGCATGACCATTGTTCAGGCAATTTATATGCTCTGGTATGTCAGAAAACATCTTAAATGGGTGGATATATCCGTAGAGCCCGATTTCAAATCCATCTCACAGAGCAAGAATGTTTTTGTCCATAAAATCGGAGAACTTGTATTCAACAATACCGATAATATCGTACTCTCCATTTTCTGCGGTCTGAAAGTTGTCAGCGTATATTCAATGTACACCATGCTTTACAGCATGATTCTTACAGTGTTGGGAACGGTTTCTTCAAGCCTTTCTTTCAAACTCGGTCAGACATTTCATAAAAATAAAGAGCGGTTTATGTTGTTCTATGACTGCTATGAGATATATTATACCGCTTTTGTTTTCGCACTCTACACCGTTGCTCATCACTTTATACTGCCGTTTATTGCACTCTATACCGAAGGCATTACCGATATTGAATATATAGATAAGGCTTTGCCGTGGTTGTTTATTGCCATATATATGCTGTCAACAGGTCGTTCCGCACCCGGTTTGGCGATAAGCATCAGCGGAAATTTCAAATCAACTCAATGGCGTTCAATTCTCGAATCGGTAATAAATATTGTTGTTTCAATAGTTTGCGTTTATTTCTTCGGTATCTATGGCGTGCTTTTCGGAACTATTGCTGCTTTATTCTACCGCACGAATGATATGATAATTTTTGCCAACAAAAGAGTTCTCCACCGCTCACCACTTATTACATACAAACGCTGGCTAATAAATGTTGCTACTTTCTTTCTTATTGCATTTATCAGCTCTTTCATCAAACTTGACCTTACGTCATATTTCAAAATCATACTTTGGTGTGTTCCGTATACAATTATTACTCTCTTATTATTCTTCGGAATTGCATCACTTGCCGAGCCGAAAATTGCGAAATTTGCAATAGATTTAATCTTAGAAAAATTTCTGAAAAGAAACAAAAAAGAACTTTCATAGCGAAAGTCTAAAAAATTAAATCTTTTAAGAATACCATTCCAAATCCAGATACAAAGTTAACTTCATTCTCAGCATGCCTTATCGGTGTGCGGCAATCAATTTGTTGATAAATAAAGGAATGTGAAAACAAGAACAGAAACAATTATTTATTCAGCGGCGAATATAAAAATTTACTTGATCGTTATGCCTAAATAAATATCACTTACAGGACGGTTTATAATGACCGTCCTTTTTTATTAAGCGAAATATTCAATATCCCGAATATGAGCCTCTTCCCTGCATTCAAGAATTCTAAGTTCAATTTGGTTGGCGGGTACTGCTTTTTTGAGGAATGCTATCTTCTTTGAGCCGATGGTTGTACCGCTGTACACGCATTTTTTATCCGCATATATCTTAAATTTCTCAACCCGCTGACTAAACCTCAAATCCTCACGAATAACAACTGTTTTTACTAAATTTTCGCTGTTTTTCTCAACGGGCGTTTTGAAAGGCTTGTCGATTAGTTCTTTGAACTTCTCCAAAGTTTTTACGTCACGAGGCTCGATAATTCCCGCTTTTGACGGCGGAACATTCATAAGCAAAGATGCGTTTCCGCCGACCGTCTTGAAATATATATCCGCAAGTTGCTTTGCCGTTCGACTTTTATTGCTCTTATGATAAAACCAGCCGTGATGAATTGATACATCAGCCTCAGCGGGATACCAGCACAAATCTTTCTTATCTGCTAAATATTCACGGCTACCCAAATCACTCTCTGTTCTCGGCGGATCGACGGGGACAACACTCCATTCGGAAACTCTCTCTTTCCCCGCTTCATTGCCTATCCAGCGTACATCCGGACCGCAGTTTGCTATAATACATTTTGGCTGATACTTGCGAATGGTAGAATAATAGCGTTCAAAATCATAAGTAAAAGCGGGAGCATCATCACCCTTTGCACCGTCAAACCAGAACATCCATATATCACCGTAATTTGTGCAAAGTTCAACAAGTTGATTGCAGAAATAGTCGTTATATTCATCAAAACCGTAACGACTGTCGTGCCTGTCCCACGGAGATAAATATATTCCCATCTTCATATCATATTTTTTGCAACTCTCCGCAAGTTGTTGGACAATATCACCCTTACCGTCTCGATAAGGGCTGTTTTTTATTGAGTGTTCAGTATATTTTGTCTGGAAAAGACAAAAACCGTCATGATGTTTGGCCGTAAAAATGACAGCCTTGCTTCCGCTGTCTTTCAGGACACGCACCCACTGGTCTGTATCGACAATTTCAGGATTAAACATGGAGGGTTCTTCCTTGCCGCTGCCCCATTCAACACCGGTAAAAGTATTCATTCCGTAGTGAACGAATGAATAATACCCGAAATCACTATATTCAAGTTGAATGTCGCTCGGTTTAATATTTATAAGTCTCTCTGTTTCACTCATAATTCACCTATCGTTCAATCGGGAATGCCGGAATAAGTCCCAATGCTCGTTGCAAAATAAGTCGTGCATCCATAATCGTAACATCAAAATCACCGTTAACATCACAATAATCGATACCTTTGCTCCAACTTTCCAAACCCAATGCAAACCGAAGAACCAATCTTGCATCATTTACATTAACTTTGCCGTCACCGTTGGCATCTCCGTACGGAAAAATATTCTGGACGGTCAATGTAAAATATGCAGTCATACCTTCGTATTCAACCGTAATATTTTGCGTGCCTATTTTCGTATTATCAAACTCAGTAATAATATTATAATCATCAATCGGTGTTTTTGAGCCGTCATTAAAATCAAGATATACGATAAGTCCCGAATAATCTACTTCCTCACCAACCTCGTAACTGAGTTTTGCAGGAGGAGAAACAGAAAGACCTTTCGGCATACGCTGCTCGACTTCGATGTCATACTGTACGGTAAATCCGCCGTAACTCAAAATAACCGTGTTTGTACCGACGGTGATTGCATGTTTGCATACTGCCGAATCAGGAAATACTTTCTCCTCATCGCCGTTATCATATAAAGCCATGAGTTTAAGACCGCTTAAATCAATCGAAAAATTTGTGCCGTAATATGTCTTAATTCGCGGGGCTACATCGAGCCGAACACCGACTAATTCTCGCTTAATAACCTCGACAGGAAGATTGCAATATACTGTTTTATAGACAATCCGCACCTGTTGAACTCCGACCAAATCGGGATCATAATTCATAATCTTATAGTTTGTAACCTTGCGAGTAGTCTTGTCGGTCAAGGTTGCAGTAACTTCCATATCTGAAAAATCAAGCGGTGAGCCTTGCTTGTATGATAATTTGGAGGGTAGTTTTGTAACTTCTATCTTTTCGATGGGAAGAACAGCTACCCAAACATCAAAACTTGTTTCGAAACCTTTATACAATACTGTTACGGTAGAATACCCGCTTGTATTCATCGGCGGAGCAAGAACGGTATATCCTTTAATCTCCTTTAATAAGCCGTTTTTATATTTGGCGGACACAACCATACCGGCAGTTTCCAGCATTTCATCTTCGTAGTATTCCGTCTTGTCGGGCAATTGCGTAATCTCAATTCCTGAAATTTCTCCTACGTCATTTGAATTGTCCAATTTCGTCAAATCTTCAATCAATGCCCAACCGATATATCCGTCATAACTTGTTTTGATAAACTCTAAATTTGCAGCAGTAGCACCCAAAATTGTACCTTTCGGAGCATAAGTCATAATCACAGAATCGGTATTGTCCGAAAAATAAATCGGAACACCGTTTTCATTTTCAACGAGATATTCCTGAAATACCCCTGCTGCATTGGATGCAGGTAATACCCCGACAAGCATTGATAACGCAACAACTATGGTTAAAAATCTTCTCATGACTCTAATCGACATACACTCTTGCGACCCTCTTTTTGTAGCCGCAAATCACTTCATAATTAAAACTACCGGAAAGCTCACCAAGCATTTCAGCGGAAATCTCATCGTTACCGCTTTTTCCCATTATGATAACATGAGAACCTATTTCCGCATCATCAATATCAGTTACATCTACCGTACACAAGTCCATACATACTCTGCCAATGACATTTGCACGGTTACCATTAATTAAAACATATCCTTTATTGGAAAAACTTCTTGAATATCCATCGGCATATCCAATACCGATTGTGGCGATTTTTGTCTCTCTCTCGGTTATAAAGCTATACCCGTAACCGACGGGAGTACCTTTCGGGACTGTATGAATATGAACAATATGCGAAACAATCTCCATTGCGGGAACAAGATTTACAGCAGCTTTGTTAACTGTCTCGGAAGGATACATTCCATATAAAGCAATACCCATTCGCACCATATCAAAATGTTCATCAAGGTCAATAATACCGGCGGAATTGCATATGTGTTTTATCGGAATATTTACTCCCACAGTCTCAAGTTTTGCAATAAATTCTTTAAATTTCGCCGTCTGCTCATTTGCCGCTGTTTTGTCGCTTGCATCTGCACAGGCATAATGACTGAAAAGCCCTTCGATATACACATTCGGCAATTTTGCAATTTCCCTTATTTGCTCAACGCTTTCATCCGTTGCCTCAAAGCCAAGTCGGTTCATTCCGGTATCAAGTGCAATATGAATTTTAGCCGTCTTGCCCTCTTTTTGAGCTGTTTCGGAAATAAGTCTTGCACTCTCATAAGACGAAACCGTCTGAACAATGTCATATTCTAAAAGCAATGGATATTGATGCGGTAAGGTATGAGACAATATAAGAATCGGCTTATCTATGCCGTTTTCTCTTAGCTCAATCGCTTCTTCAACAACCGCAACACCAAAATAATCCACCTTATCAGACAAGGTTTTTGTAACTTGTACCACTCCGTGAGAATAGGCATCCGCTTTAACAATTGCCATTGTCAGAACATTCGGGCTTAATCGAGATTTAAGCTCGTCAAAATTGTGGCAAATCGCATTAAGGTCTATTTTTGCATAGCTGCGTGAAGTTAAATTAGCATCAAACATAATTAGTCAATCTTTTCTATTGTAAAATATCTTGTACCCTTATCTTCGGTAAAAAATTCAACACGAATCGGAACGGCGGATTTTATATCCTTATTCTCACTCGTCACGGCAACAAGTTCAAAAGCATTTTCGTCAACACTTGTCGTTGCATAAACACCAAGCGACTGATAATAGCGAAGCAAGTCCTCGCAGAAATACAAAGTTTCAAACTTTCTGTTTTCGATATTATCCAAAGATGTGAAAACTTCCTCCTCGTCATTTAACACATAATACGGAAAAGCAACGATGAAGTCATCAATCTTTGCGACACAATCATGAAAAACAAACTGCTTTTTACCAATATTTGTCAGTGCAAAATAAATCTTTCTGCCCTCATAGGTTTCAACAAGAAATACAGCCTGTTTTGCTCCAAGTGAGAAAAGTTTAACCTTGCCCTTTTCTTCGGTAGTTAATCCGTCAAGGGATTTGGCAATTTTTTCAAGCGACTTGTTAGAATAAAAGCCCGTAAATCCCGTATAATCAACGACATCTGCTTTCACCGGTTCAATTTTAATATTTACAACCTCACCGGTTATCATATCGGTAGCTCTGAGCGTGTCAATTTCATAACCCGTCTGTATGCAAGAAGAAAACAGGAGGAGAACAGACAAAATCAAAGTTATGAAAACAATCATTCGGTTTTTCATTCCGTCCACCTCCATATTAAATTATGCAGCGGTTGTGCCTTCTTCTCCAAACTTCATTATCTTTTCAAGATAGGCAAGAAGTGCAGTCTGAGTGCTCTTGCGAAGTTCTTTTTCAAACTCAAATGTATCTTTATATTCCTCTGCCCAGCCTTCAGTCAAAGCAGTTTTCTTTTCTGCGGTAAGGGATTCAACAGCAGCATTTTCTGCAGAAGATCTGCCCAGCTTTACATAGTAAGCTACAACATAACCGTTTGCATTAAGCTCCAACACATCAATATCGCCTGCCTGACGGCTTTCGTCAAAAGCCCAAGTCTCTATTGATTTAATGAAGCTGTTTCTTTCGATAGCCTCAAAAAGACCGCCATCCTCAACCAAATTAGGATCACTTGAATATTCGGATACCAATTTTACAAAACTGTCCTCTGTCTTGTCTCCGTCATTAAAGTTCGCCACACATTCGTCAGCCTTTGCCTTAATGTCTTCAATAGTCTGTTCACCTGTCTCATCATAAATCGGGATAAGACGGATTGAGGGAAGCTTCTCATTTGAAAGATAGGCTTTTTCAGAAATACAGAAAACATAGATACCGCCAAAAGTCGTTAAATCGACTACGAAACAGTCGCCGGGCTTACGCTCATCACTGAACATCCACTCTGCTGCCTCTTCGTCAACATTAGCTGAAATAACTTCACGAGCAACACTTGTCATCAAACACTTATCTTCAATTTCATCTGTGGGAATATCAAAATCAGAAACAGCAACTGCCTTAAAGCTCTCTAAATCAACTACAGATTCCTTAAGACCTGCGATATATTCTGCAACATCTTCTACATCATTGGTATCTTTTGAAAGAATATAGATGTCGGCAACCTTGAAATCTTCCTCATTTTCAGAAATATAAGCAGCAATTTCATCATCGCTTACTTGGGCATCAAGTTCATCCTGAGCGAAAACGGTGTAATTATCAGCAAAATAAATAAGGTAATAATACTGAGCTAAAATAACTTTTGCATCTTTTGCACTGTAACCCTTTTCCTCGGTCAGATAAGAATAGGTGGAAACAGTAAATCCGTCGGTACCCTTTACTGCGGCATCGACTGCAGTGTTGATTTTTTCTATCTGTTCATCGCTTAATTCATATTCTGCCTCTACACCTTTATTATAAAGGAAAACAACACGCTCAATTTCGCTTTCGGCACAATCCATAAAGTAATCATCGAAAGAAACCGTATCTCCGTCTTGGTTTGTTGTTGTCTGCAAAGCGGGATTGATATCGGGATCAAAGCCGGTAAATAACATACCGTAACCCTCACCGTAATTGCTTTCGTACATGGAATTTAAATATGTCATTGAATTGAGCTGATCAATATAGCAAAGCTCAACCATGTCCATAGAAACTTCGGTTTCATTGATTTTGCCGGCAACTTCACCGAAATTGTGCATCGGGAAGTTCTTTTTCTTCTGAGCTGTCTGTACATATTCGGGTGTCTTTTCTACCTTGGGATTTTGGTCTCTCCAATAAGAATAGAATGCAGCACCGATAATGCCGACAAAACCTGCGATAATAACAAGCAATACAGCGATAATAACTGTAAGTTGCTTGTTCTTTTTCTTTATCTTTAATTCATTCTCGTCAACGGGAGCAGGAGCGGGATTTTTAACTTCTTCAACAAGTGTACCGAAAGAGCTTGTTCCTTCTTCGGTTGTTTCAGTAACAACTTTATCCTCTGCAATATCTTCCGTTTCAGTTTCTTCAAAACGATCGCAGCCACAAATAGGGCATACAGATTGATCGTATTCTACGTTAAATTTACATTCAGCACAAATTTTCATGACATTCCTCCATAATGTAAGCATACCTTATAATAATACTATATTGAAAACAATTTGTCAAGCAAACAATTAGAAAATTTATCATACTTCCAAACACTTAATATAGCATAAATTTTGCAAAACACCATATTATTATATAAAAATACCCATTGCAACAAAATATTGCTGGACATTTTATATAAAAAGTGATATACTTTGGTCGAAAGGAGGAGGTTTTATGATAAAAATATCCTCAAACATTAAAAAATTCAGAACAGAAAAAGGTATCACTCAAGATATATTGGCTCAAAATCTTCAGGTTACCAGACAAACCATTTCAAGTTGGGAAACTTCACGAACTCAACCCGACTATCAGATGCTTGAAAAAATAGCAGAAATCTTTGAAATCAGCATTGAAGAGCTAATTTACGGCAAAAACAACAAAATCGGATTAGAGCCGCCGAAAAAAGATAATAAAAAACTTTTTATTACAATATTCAGCATATTGGGAACACTATTAATTGCCGGCGGTATCGCACTATTATTCTACTCGCTTTGGGACACAATAAACGGACTTATCAAAACCGTACTTGCCTTCATTCCTCTTTTGGTCGGTGTCGGCTTTGAAATTTTCGTATCTAAAAAGAAAACCGGTGCTGTCTGGAATGAAATCGGTGCTGTTGTCTGGAGTATCGGCATCATCGTCACCAATGCTTTTCTCAATTCAATATATTACGCACAATTAGGCTTTGAGGGAGCATTGGTTCTCGACACGATTGCCGTAATTCCCGTAATCCTGATTACACACGGAATTTTGCCGATGACATTCTATTTCTGCGGCTTATCCTATTCATTCCTGTCTCTCCTCTCCTATTCCTCATTGCAAGGCGGAATAATATACTCGGTGCTCTTCGGTATTTTAATATTTGTCGGTGTATTATTGGCAAAAAAATGCGGACAATTCGGTGCAAAAAAGCACTTCTATGCTATTACATTTGCGACAATATTTTTGAATTTCACCGCCGTCATTTATTTTATCAGTACAGAACTTAACTATTGCTTAGATGGATTTGCAATTTTTATTATAACCGGCTCAATTTTCGCGGCATTGATGCTTATTGATAAAGACGAAAGAAAAGAAGTTGATTTTGCTTTTTTCTCCCGACTCGGCTTGGCTGCATCAATAACAATAACGACTGTTTTCGCTTTAATTGATGGAAATCCCTATTTCTATCCCGGCAACACAGAAACTGCTGTTTATGGCTCCGTCTTTATAACCCTAATTTCATTGCTTCTTATCTTGGGCGGAGTAATTAAGGCTCGTAAAAACCTTAAGAAATTCGGCGTATCCTGGATATTGATTGCTACAACCATTCTGCTGAACACCTTTATTACCTTCTTTCCATCCAATATTGAAGACAATCAAGTACTTATATTTGCATTATGCGGAATTTCCGCAATTACGTTCATTGTTGAAGGTGCGTTAAAAACAAAAATGAGTACGATAAATTTCGGTCTCATTATGATTGCAGTTCTTGTAATTGTCCTTGTAGTCGGAACTGATTTGGAATTTGTCACACAGGGAGTTATCATGATCGTTGTCGGAATTACACTCCTGCTTGCAAATCGAATTATGTTCATAAAATTCAATAAAAAAACAGCCGATAAAGAAATTCCCGAAGAACTTTCCGACAGGGAAGGTGATAACAATGCTTAAAAAAATAGCGGTTGCTCTTGTAATCCAACTCATTATTGCCGGAATTATCATCGCCAGCCCCACAATTACAGATTACGTATTAGAGAATTTCGGCACTGAATATGAGTGCAAAGTTACGAACATATCATATTTTTGGGATGAGTATAACAAAGACATTATACAGCTTAGTGCCGAATTTGACTTCTCAGATGTAGAAATCACACGGTATGACTATCGACGTTCCGCTTTCTACAATAAATATGAGGGTTATATAAGCCTATATGACAATAGCGGCACTCTTAGCCTTAATCTCCCGATTGATGACGCGGAGAAGTTTTATTCTCAATTCCCCGACGACAATTCAAATATTGAAAAAGAGGATATAGAATACTACTACGACGAGAAATACGGATTTAGAATATTTATCGATGATGCAAATCATGATTCAAAACTTGAGTTTGACGGCTCGCCCGCAGACGTTACGGTTGTTATCGGAGTATTCTTGGATCGCATTGAATTTAACGGACTTTATGTTGACGGAGAAAAAATAACGCAGATCAAACCAAAAAACCCATAAAAACTGAATAACAGCTTAAAGAAAGCTCAACAAACAAACTCATTAAAATGAAATCACCTATGGGAACAGAGTAAAAAGAAGGTGAATACAATGCTTAAAAAAATAATTGTCGCTCTTGTAATCCAACTCGTTATTGCCGGAATTATCATCGCAAGTCCCACACTTGGTGATTATTACCATGAGAATTGTGGTACTATATATGAATGTAAAGTAAAAAACATTGTTTACAGTTGGAAATTATATAACAATAGTATAATAAAACTTAATGTTGAATTCGATGCTTCAGATTTAATAATACTTACACGGTGGTACGAATCCGGTGCCAGTATCAACAATAACTATGATGACTATATAAGCATTAACGATAATCTCGGCGAACTTTACCTTACTATACCGATTGATGATGCGGAGAAGTTCTACGAGCAGTTTCCCGACAACAACCCGAATATCAGAAAAGAGCATATAAATTACTCTTATTATACTAACCGTTTTACAATTTCTATTGACGATTCAAATTCCGATTCCATTCTTGAGTTTGACGGCTCACCTGCATATGTGACGGTTGTAATTCAAGGTTTTCTGGATCACCTTAAATTTGACGGACTTTATGTT
>Ga0123335_1001998_pt1 | contig 31630 bp, 24 predicted proteins | sample BiotimSIPDNA_2_FD_89707 | JGI IMG/M metagenome (GOLD analysis project Ga0123335, IMG submission 89707) | Anaerobic biogas reactor microbial communites from Washington, USA - Biogas_R2 time_0 SIP DNA | ecosystem: Engineered > Bioreactor > Anaerobic > Unclassified | place: Washington, USA... | reverse complement strand
TGTCGCGGGGACAATTGGCGCCTTGGTGAACCAGACGCCCCTGATGGACACCCACGAGCATCTTCCACCCGAAGCGGAACGTTTGGAGAATGTGAACAAGAATAATAAAACGCCCGCGCCGGACTTCGGGACGCTGATGAACCACTATACCGACTCCGATCTGCGGGTTGCGGGCATGTCCGGCGAGGACTACAATAAACTGATCGGACGGAAACTGGCGCCGAAAGAGAAGTGGAATCTGGTCGCGCCCTGGTACGAGCGCTGCCGTCACACGGGCTACCAGTTGTGCGTGCGCGAGAGTGTCCGCGCCCTCTATGGGGAGGAGGACATCCGCGAGGACAACTGCGAGGCAATTAGCGATCGGCTGCGGGATGACATTAAGCCGGGCTTTTACCGGCACATACTGCGTGATGTCGCCAACATCGAACATGCCCAGGTAAACTGCCTGAACATCCCCGTCTTCCGGGAGAGTGAGCCGGCCAGCGACCTCTTGAGTTACGACCTGTGGACCATCGGTATCGCCACAAATGTCAACCGCAAGACCCTGCGCGCATGTGCGGGCGCCGAGGTAGCCACGCTGAAACAGGCCCATGCAACCATAGACCGCGTATTTGAAAGATACGGTCCGAAGGCCATTGCCGTGAAGGACCAGTGCGCCTATCATCGGCGGCTTGACTTTGAGGATGTCAGCGATGAGAGGGCGGCGCCGTTATTCGAGCGATTCGCAAGGGAGGAAAAGTTGACGCCGGAAGAAACGAAGGCCCTTCAGGACAACCTGTTCCGTCATTGCCTGCGCCGCGCCACCGAATATAAACTGCCCGTCAAACTGCATACGGGCTATGCGGCCGGGAACAACAGTATGAACCTGGCGCGTGTTCGGGACAACCTGTGCGACGTGTCCCGCCTGACCCGAGAGTTCCCTGATACTACTTTCGTGCTGATGCATATCGCTTATCCTTATCAGCATGAGTTGATCGCCTTGTGCAAACAGTATTCCAATGTGTACGCGGACATGTGCTGGGGGTGGATCATCGATCCTGCTTCGGCAACACGCTTCCTGAAGGAATTCCTCATGGCGGCCCCGGCCTGCAAATTGTTCACCTTCGGCGGGGATTACATCCCCGTGGAAATGGTGCCCGGCCATGCCCGGATCGCCCGCCGGGGAATCACCCTTGCCATTACGCAACTGGTGCAGGAGGGTTGGCTCGCCGAGTCCGACGTACCCGCCCTGGTGGAACGCATCATGCGCGGGAATGCAAAGGAAGTCTTTGATCTGGAGCGGGTGTTGCGCGCTCAATCCTGATGAAATGCGGGCATAAAAAACGTCCCGGCGTGAAAGAATGGCACGCCGGGACGATTACGTCAAGCAGAAGCCAATGATTATTTATTGTTCACGGTCAATCCGGGCCATTCGTCGGTCCGGAAGGGGGAGGCGGGCAGTCCTTTGCCGTTGACCAGGTTGCACACGGGGTTGATGGCCCATCCGTAGCGCACTGCTACGGGTTCGGGTACCTGCGGCGAAGAAACGATTACTTTTTTACCCTTGACGATGGCGTCCGCCCAGACGAACTTTTTATCCGCCCCGGCGATGGCGAATCCCTTGGGCGCTTCGCCGTCACTGGTGGTGAGACCGCTGAGGACATGATCGAATTTGAGAACAATCTTGTCCTTCCAGACGCGCATGGACTTATATATGGGCCCTGACCAGACCACGTCCTGGCCATAGTTCTTGGCGAGCGCGTTCAGGGCAAGGCGCTTGCCCACATCCTGTTTGTTCTTAGGATGGATGTCCTTGGCCTCGCCAATGTCAATAATAACGGCCATGCCGGTATTTTTAAGGGATAAGGTCATGGTTTGCGCTTCACGCAGTTCCGCCCAATCCGATTCGGCAGGCTCTGGAAGCGTGTCCTGGAAATTGGCCAGCTGCACAAAATAGAACGAGAAGTCGCCCTGCCCCCAGGCATTGCGCCAATCGTTAATCATCGCTGGGAACAATTTCCGGTACTGGTAGGCGCGGTTGGCGTTGGATTCGCCCTGGTACCAGATGGCGCCTTGAATGGCATAGGGAACCAGCGGGGCGATCATAGCGTTGTACAGACCCGAGGCCAGCCAGGGATGATTGGGCCCGCGGGGTTCGTCGGGCTTTTTAGGTTCGGCAGTTCCTGCCGCCTTGGCCTGTTCGGCCGCCTGTTGCCATTCTTCCATGGCCTTGTCATAAGCGGTCTTGGCGGCTGGGTAATCGGCAAGTGTCTGGTCCCACTGTTGAACCATATATGCCAGGTCGGGGTCGCTTTCAAGCATGCCGCGGCTGGTCCAGGATTCCGCGGGCGTGCCGCCCCAGGAAGTGTGGATCAAACCCATCGGAACCTGGTTTAACTCCTGATGCAGTTCCCGGCCAAAATAATACAGGGCGGCGGAAAATTCCGGGATGGATTCCGGCGAACAGACCGCCCAGGAACCTTCACAATCATCCTGTGGGCTGGTTGCAACAGTTCGCTTTACGGAGAATAGCCGGATTTTCGGGAAGTTCGCATTGGCCATTTCCTCGACGGCATTGGCAGAATTCGACACCGTCCACTGCATATTTGATTGGCCAGAACCCAGCCATACTTCTCCCACGAGGACATCGCTGAACACAAGGCTGTTATCTTTTCCCTCGATCGTGAGTTCGTAGGGGCCGCCTGCGTCCATCCGGGGCAGTTTTACCGTCCAGCGTCCCTCAGAACAGGCCGTGGCGGATTTCGTTTTGTCGTTCAAGGTGACCGTTACGGTTTCGCCGGGGTCCGCCTTGCCCCACACCGGAAGCGATTTCCCTTGCTGCAATACCATGTGATCGCCAAAAATGCTGGGTGTGCTGACAGTCGCATAAGACCCGACGGCAATGGACAATACTGTACTTGTCAGGATAAAGAGGGTAAGATACAATTTGTATTTCATTTCATTCTCCTTTGGATACAAGATCTCTTCGCGTTTTCTAACAGATGTTTTTGACGGCGAACCGTTAGTCAAAAAGGTTTCTGATCAAAGCCCACCCGGAGAGTATACCCGTTTATCCGGATCCCGTCTCAAATTATTCCTGACCGCAGGTTCTATGATGATAGATCTACTTCCGATTATAATAAGTGGAACAGAAACCAAAAATGGATTTTCCTTAGCCCGTACAACACATCAAATCCGGACAGGGAAAATATGCTGTCCATAAAACAATTTGGAGAAAAGGGCCATGTTGCTGACGAGACTAATTTCAAAAGCAAGTGAAAACAAGGGAGGGGCCCGGATTGTAGTGTTGCTTATTCTCATCGTGCTGGCAGTTCCAGCCTGGTTTTGGTGGCAGATTTATGGCATTGGCGGATGGCGTGATCAGGTATATGGCCTGGCAGGTCTTTACGGGGCGCGACAGGCCTTAAATGACTTTAAACAGGGACATCTGCGATTGTACCGGCTTGGAGGTCAACTGGATAAGCCGCAGTTTACCGGGGAAACCGAAAGGAATTTTGAGATATGGAATCCCCAGTTTTATCCGGACATGAGCCGTGCCCATCGTTATGCAACGGAAGTATTTATTGAATCCTACAACCGAAAAATGGAGTACATACGATCGCATCAGGAAGATTTTCCAATAAATGATCCAGTAGTGCTACCGGAAAATGCCGGTAACGGGAACCTATTGGCCCCAACCGAGTCAGGCTGAGTGTTAGGCGCTTAAGCATACTGCTGATTATTTTTGCGGTTAAACCTTAGCGTGTTATTCTAAAATTGACATCAAGAAACAGGGTTATCTCATGATTGACGAAGTACTAGGAAGGCGACGCATTATGAACCGAAGAGTATTCTTAAAAGCGGGCGGAACAGGGGTTCTGGCTTTGTTGTGCGGCAAAACGCAGTGCGCCTCGGCGCAGGAGCGCCCAAATATTGTCTGGATCATTGCGGAGGACATGTCCTGCCATTTCAGTTACCAGGGGAAAACCACGATTGAGACCCCGAATGTGGATCGTCTCGCACGGGAGGGTGTCGTTTTTAACGCAGCCTATGTTACCTGTCCGGTATGCTCACCCAGCCGGTCTGCCCTGGTTACCGGCATGTACCAGACTACTATCGGCGCGCACAACCACCGCAGTTTCCGGGGTGCGCTTAAGCACCATCTTCCCGCGCCGGTGCGCACCATTCCAGAGTATTTCAAGGAGGCGGGGTATTACGTCTGCAATGGTGCCAATGCGGGTGCGACTGGTCCAGGCAAGACCGATTATAACTTCGAGTATCCGGCAGATCTCTATGACGGCGCCGACTATGCGGGCCGCGCGCCCAACCAGCCCTTCTTTATGCAGTTCCAACTGCACGGCGGCAAAAGGCGGAATGCCATCGTGACCAATCCTGTTTTGCCGGAGGCAGTCACCCTGCCGCCTTATTATCCAGACGACCCCGTGATGCGTAAGGATTGGGCGGAATACCTCAATTCCGTCCTGAATGTGGACCGGGAGGTGGGAGAGATTATGACGCGGCTGAAAGCCGACGGGCTGGAGAATAACACGGTCGTCTTTTTCATTACCGACCACGGTATCAGCCATGCCCGGGGCAAGCAGTTCCTTTACGAGGAAGGCGCCCATATCCCCTTTATCGTCTGGGCGCCGGGTCGTGTCCCCGCGGGCGCGGTGCGCGATGATTTCGCTGCCCACATCGATCTGGCCGCCACATCCATGTATTTTGCCGGCATTCCCATCCCCGAGCACCTGGAAAGCCGTCCGTTGTTCGGACCCGGGGCGCATCCCCGGGAGTTTATCATTTCCGCCCGTGATCGATGCGATGAGACGGTGGAGCGTATTCGTAGTGTGCGCAAAGGCCGCTATACCTATATTCGGAATTTTTATCCAGAACGCCCCCATCTACAGCCCAACGCCTACAAAGATGCCAAGCCTATCCTGATTCGTTTGCGTGAACTTTACGCTGAGGGCAAACTGGCGGGCCATCCTGCGGAACGGCTTTTTACCACGCCCCGTCCGAAGGAGGAACTTTACGATCGGGAGAATGACCCCTGGGAACTGGTGAATCTCGCCGAAGATCCCGCTCATGCGGTAACACTGGTAGAGATGCGCGGTATCGTAGACGCTTGGATAAAAGAAACGGGAGATAAGGGACAAAACCCGGAGAGCGATGCGGCTTATGACGCCGATATGGCCGTATACCTGATAGGCCAGAAACGGTCTCAAGGCTATGTCAAAGTTGTTACGGAGAATATCGGGCAGATGAAGGCCTGGGCGGCCGAAGGAAAGTAATGGGTCCTTCGGAGTGGATACGGGGAGTCTGACGGGTACTGGTCACCCCGGAATTTAAAACTGGGTTGTGGGCGAAGCCCATGTAAGTGTCTTATCGGCCGATAAGGTCTATGAAAATAAGAAGTTCGGCATGTTGTTCGTGCTTTTGTGAGCACGAGGCTTTTGTCTCGTGTTTCGTAATCGAATCCCATTTGTAGATTTTTGATCACGATCAAGAGTTACGAGCACGAATACTATCAGGCGTTGGGTTGTGGGCGAAGCCCATGTAAGTATCTTGTCCCGCCAGTTCCGGGCGGTATTCGAAGTGCATGGTGTCGTATTGGTGCCATTTGCCTCCCCAAATAAAGCCATGCTTTTCGAAAACCGCCACGACCTGGCTGAGTAAGGAATCCCGGAGAATGGATTCCGGATAAGCGGGGACATCCTCTGATTTATGGATGTCCCATTTCCAATAGCGATATACCTCCGCGGGAAGTTGAAAGTCAATGGCCGCGCCATAACTGTGCATGCTGAGCCGTTTCGTGCCGGATATTTCCCGCCAGTGAAACGTGCCCAGGGGTCGGGATACATAACGTTGCGAGGGCCCGGGTAAGTCATTGAGTTCGGATCGCACACTGCGCAGGGCTTTTGCGGCGCCGTTAATCCTGGTAAACTGAACCGTTCTGTCGTTTCCCCATTCTACGGGCACCAGGTTCTCTTTAACGCTATCCGGAGAGTCTCCATACATCTTGCGAAAGAAATCCTCGTTTCGCGCGCGGCCGGGGCTTTCGTTTCTCGCGGGCGGGTGTTCAGGCCATGAATGCGGATAAGGCGTGGACATCTGGTCCTTGAGGCTGGCATGGTTGAGCATGTTCTCAAAATCAGCCTTTGTGACGCCATCGTCAAACACCATTTTCGTGCCGTCTTTCCACAAAACGGTATTCGGTTTATCACTTGCCTCCAGGTAATCTGGATAGGCACGAACAAGCGCACGGATGGCCTCTGCGTTCTGGAAAACACCTGCGTGCGCAGTCGCAGGCGGCAGGAAAGAAGTGCAGATGGTCAGCAGGATGGTCTGGAATAGGGTAAACATCGGAGTATCCTATGCCAAAACGATATTAAAAATCGTATTTGTCGCGACAACAGCGGCGAATCGAACTATCTCTGCCCTGTAACTACTACGGGTCGTTTTCGCATACACTATCCATTGCACGGAACTGAAACGCTGAGTTCAATCACTGTTGCAGGTCCTTTTCAACGCCCTATAAACTTGCCCTTTGGAAAGTCATCATGGCGAATACGCAGAATGCACCCGGAAAAATTCACAAGGCCGCCCGGTACAGTGCGGGGGCCATACTGCTCCTCGCAATGATATGCCTGATCTACATGCTGCTGTGGGGGCGCCTGTTCCCGTGGTCTCCCGTGAAATTAGGATACCGGCAGGTGTCATTTTCAAAGGCTGTTGTCGTTTTACCGGAGAATTGGGAATTGCCCGCCGAATTGCCGGATATTGATACTATCTTTTCTGATTGTGAACGCTTCCATACCCTGTCGTTTAAAAGGCCCGTTATGATCATCCTTGCCGAAACACAGGAACACGCCCACCGTTTCGGTGGCACCAATTCCGCCGCCCTCGCTTTGGAGACCGGCACCGTTATTATTCTCGTACCGACTAAGATCCAGGCGAATAGCCGGAAACTTGTGGACCAGTTGAAACACGAGTGTTCGCATGCCCTACTTTTTCAGAATACCTCCCTCTTCAAGGCATTTCAAATTCCGGAATGGCTTCGGGAAGGCCTTGCTATTTATTACGGCAATCCTCGTGATAACTATGTCGGAGAGTCTTTTACAAAGCTAGCGGTTGATGACGGTTATTTCTTTGACGTTCTCGGCCCCTACGACTCGCTCAGAAAAGTTCCTGATTCGTTTCGGAACGGTTTCAGGCATTCTGAGTTCCGATGCTTTGTGGAGTTTCTCGCCGACGGGTATGACATTGACACCGTAACTCGCTATGCCAGGGACTTGATACAGGAACCGAAATCGGAACGGCCCTTATTCCGGAAGCATTTTGGCATGGATCTGGATGTCGTCGCCCGGGAATTCCAGCGAGAAGTGCTTACAAAAAAGTGGCCAACGCGGTAATTCGGGTGACGGATTGCCCAGGAGCAGTACTATGCGGATTCCAATATTGTCCGTGGTGATATTATCAGTATTTGTCGTATTCTTCGCATCGGATCAATATGCTGTTGCCGCGACGGAGGCCTTGGGAAAAGGCTATTTTCATCACGGTGTCGCCACTCCTGTCAGCACCCATCGCGGTGTCGTGGCCACCGTTGACGGGGAGGGACGCAATGTAGTTCTTGCCTGGTTGTATGACTGCCGGGGCGGCTATGCCTTGTTGATGATGGACGCGGAAACCGGCAAGAGCGATCAGATAGCCATGCCCTTCCCGCCCGGAGGGGACGGCCCCTATGCCTCCATTCTTTCAAGCAAAAACAGGTTCTATACGCATTTTAACAGTCATTTTACGGAATTCGATCCCGTGAGTCGCGCTTTCATGTTCACGGCCGCCACCGCGCCGCAGATGGCCATGGGGATGACGGAGGACGATGCCGGGGTAATCTGGTCCGTGACCTACCCGGACAGCGGGGTCGTGTCCTATGACCCGGCATCAGGGGTATTCAAGGATTACGGCCATGTCTATAAGCAGAATTGGCGCCAATATCAACGGGATGTCGCTGCGGATGACACGGGATGGATCTATTTTGGGATCGGTACGGCGGCGAGCCAGATCATTGCCTTTGATCCCCGGACTGGTACGGCAAAACCCATGCTGGCAGAAGCGGAACGCGTCAAGGGAAGCGGCGTTGTCGCCCGATACATGGACGGGCGGGTATATGGACATAATGGTACCGGCGCGCAAGACGCCTGGTATCAGTTCTACAACGGGGAACGTGTGTCTTCCGGGGATCTTGCGGGAGTTCAAAAGAAACCGGTCATTACGGGGAGCCAGGGGTTGTTTCATAGCGTGTTTCCCGACGGCAAACATCTGGCGGCGCTGGATCTTGTTGACCGGGTGATCGTTGTCGAAGACCCCGGAACGGGTGAATCCAAAAAATTGGACATTGACTATACCAGTGAAGGTGCCGATATCATGGGCGTAGCGGCCTCGCCGGATGGCACCGTGTGCGGTGGCACCTCGTTCCCCATGCATTTCTTCAGTTTCAATCCTGAAACGGACACTTGGACTAACCGGGAGTGCTACGGACAGTGGAATACCGTGGCGCGCCAGGGGGACCGCTTTTTTGTAGGCGGTTACGGGGGCGGGTTTCTTCTGGAATGGGATCCTTCAAAGGAATGGACGGCCATGGAAAAGGACAAACCCGACAGCAACCCGCTGTTCCTTGCGGAATGCACTCCCGTCATTCACCGTCCCCATGAATTGCTGGCCTATCCTAATGGCACGGGGCTAGTGCTGGCGGGAACGCCCGGATACGGATATACTGGCGGAGGGCTCCTGTTTTGGGATCGGAAAACAAAAACAGCGACGGTTGTCGAACCCACAAGTATGCCGCCGGACCAATCGACCGTCAGCCTGGCGGTTCTTCCGGACGGCAGCCTGCTTGGTGGTACCACGACCAGTCCCGGCACCGGCGGGGAGCGGAAAGCGACAGAAGCGCGACTGTATATTCTGAATCCGGCCACAAAGAAGATCGAATGGTGGGAAGCGGTGTTCCCCGGGGTGCAGGAATACATCGATATGTGCGTCGTGGACGGAGGAATCGTGTACGGCATAGCGGACTGTCGGCTCTTGTTCGTGTTCGATGCGGTGCAGCGGAAAATAATTCATCAGGAAGATATTTCCACCGCCTTTGGGGTTACCTGTTACCAGCAGGGGCCGCGCGTGTTTGTATTGAGCCCCGAATCTTCGCTATATATGTTGCTCCGGAAAGGTGTGGCCCGGATTGAACTTTCAACACATGCAGTCACCCTGCTGGCTGAGTCGCCGGTGCCCATCAGGGCCGGCGGAGACATGCTTAACGGCCGCATCTATTTTAGCAGCGGTTCGCATCTCTACAGTTATCAGGTGCAGGAAAAGTAAGTATGGTAATCACGGCTGATTTTGTTTTGCCGGTGGTTCTTAAAACCCACAGTAAGATTGAAAATGAAATTATTTTTTGAAGTACCATTCAATAGACTTCTGGCTGCGGATAGTGCGAGGACAATTTCAGGGCGTTCTTTTCTCCAATCGATGAATCAGGGCTTCTCCCTCCGGATAGTGGCCTGCCTGGTTCTCTTCAGCCTGGGGGCATGGTGTGCCGCTCCTGAGTCGTCGTTGGAAGCATCGGCGGATGACAGGTTGAAACTTACGGGGCTTGAGGCGGACAACGTACTTGAGGAATGCACCCCGAAACCGGAAGGGGTATCGAAATGGTTCCTGCTTCCCGCCCTGATCAATGTGTACCCGAAACTGGAAAGCGAGAACCTGATCCGGAAATATTACAATCCCGCTATGCGCGCTTTGGCGCCCGGCTTCAGCGATGTGCGCACCATTTCCGACCTGCGGGACGACCATTTGCTTTGGACTCCTGATTTTGCCATTGGACGCGTTCTATCGCCGCGATGGGCGTTGTATTTTCATTTCGGATACTCGGGTGGGAAGGTGCGCACGAAAGCGAATAATGCTTCCCTGTTCCTCCTGCCGCTTCACACGGACTTCGAGATATTCCGTTCTGCCGGCTATTTCGGATTGTGCGCCGACGTGTTCCCGTGGGGAATGCCTGAACACCGGGAGTATCACGGCTTGGGAGACCGGCTGCGCAACACCAGGCCGTCCCTGGGATTCCGGTTGACGGAAAGCTATGCCGGATACAAAGCCAAGGCCAAGGCGGGGATGAAGCCCTTTCCCAATTTCCTGAATCTTGAAGTGAAGGATAACTGGTGGGTTACCGCCTTTAATATCAATGTTGGCGCTGACATTCCAATCAATAAACGCAACCTGCTGGTGGTGAACGCGGGCTATAATTTTTCGTTCAGCCGGGCTTTCGACTTCGATGCCGTGGCGGTTACGGTGGGGTGGAAACACTATTTTTAGTAAAATCTCTATCCGGGAGAGGTATGTTCCCGCTTCGTGGAAAGGAGAATACGCGTATGCCCGGCAAATCTGTAAGCGGTAACCCATTGATTGGAAAATCTGCCGCTATCGTTATGTTATCCGCCTTCCTTCCATTAGCGCTGTTCATAACACTCGATGCTTCCGCGCTCTTGTATCGGACTCCCGTGGGCTCGTTGAAGGATAATTGTGTTTTCTGGCATGAGGAAGCGTTTTATCTTTTCGCCATGTATCGGAAAGAGGAGCGTCCCCGGGACCAGGATCAGTGGCGTCACATGTGGCTCGCCACCTCCGGGGACGGGGTTCATTGGCAGGATGTCGGCCCGGTTATTGAGGATGCCCCTTTCGGCATCTATGCCATGCGTGTCTGGAAGGTAGGCAACCGCTTCGTGATGAACCACGGGAGTTTTACCGGCGAGCAACAGGATGTGCTGCGCCTGTGGGCGTCAACAGACCTCATAAAATGGGAATATCTGGGACCTGACTACGATGTGCGCAGGCCCGATGGTCAGCGGATTGATCACATGGACGTGATCTCCGTGGAGGAAGAAGGGAAGACAATTTATTATGGCTATGCCGTGGGCGGCGTGCTGCGTTCCGAAGACGGAATGAAGTGGACATGGCTCAGTGAATTGCCTCTGACTGGCGGTGTCGATATACGGGTGTGTCAGGAACCTGGCGGATGCCAGCGGATTGGAGATAAATTTTATCTGCTTGTCGGCGGGTTTTACCCCGGTTATTTTGAGTATGCCACCTCGACGTATGTCTCGGAACACCCGACGGGACCGTTTCGGCCCGACTATCCCGCGTTCAGGCTTAACGGCTATTCCGGCCGCGAACTGGTTGCCCTTTGGGCGGCTTATTGCCGCAAACCCGGTGAACTGCTCCTCTCAAATTATATCCTGGATCAAACAAGGCCTTTCTGGTGGCACGCGCCGCTTAAGGCGGCCGTCGTGGACGGGGAAGGGCATATCCGCATGGGCTATTGGAAGGGCAATGATGCTTTGAAAGGTGTCGAATTGCCGTGCACCGCGGAATCTATGCGCCTGGCCTCTGCGGATTCCAACGGAACCATGTCCGTTGCCGGAGGACAAATTACACTGACCGCCCCGCCATTGCCTCAAGTTCGATGGATTACGCCGGGTAAACCAAACATTGCGGCAACCTTTCTCGATACCTCGTTCGACTTCGAGAAGGGCTGTGTGGTGGAAGGGTCACTGAAAGTCACCGCCTTGGATGGGATTGTGTTTCCCGCCGCCGGATTCTGTCTCGAACAGGCGGACGGGCAAGCGACCGCCGTACTGTTCGGAACCTGGGCGGAAACGCAAATCGGCACGCTGCACTTGTCGGATACGCCGTGCTTCGAGGCAAAGGACAGTATCGGATTCGGGTGCGCGGCCGCTGCGGGCGTCAAACCTGGCGAAATCTCCCGCTTTCGGATTTTGATTCGCAAAGGCATCTTTGAAATCTATCTGAATGATTTTCTCGTGCAGACCTATGCGTCGCTGGGGTTGACCGGCCGCCTTGGTTTTATTGTCCAGGATGGACAGGTTGTTTATGACTTTCCAAAAGTGTGGATGATGAGCCTCCCGTGAACCCATTTCATAGGGGGTATAACCGTATGCCAGGGTTTTAGGCAGGTGGTATGCCTTGTAGAGCTTTCCGCAAAGTGTTGTTTTGATGGACTGGAATAAATGCATGGCCCCAGGAATAAACGGCGCAACTAGTCCGTGAAGTGTTACCTTTGTTAGGCATATAATTTTTTTCGGGTCATTTGTCACGAATCCTCGTTATTCCTGTTATCTGGTGAAAGGGATGGCTGATATGCTCACGATGGCTGCAATAGTCACGGTGGGACTTTGCACCGTGATCTCGCAGGTGGACCAGGTTCCCGAAGATTTCCCTCGCTTTGTGGTTCCGGGTTATGAAGGGGAAATGGAGTCTTTACGGGCCTTGTTCTGGTTGCATTACGAACCTGCGGGACCGCTAATCCCGCTGTGGGACGAATGGATGCCCATGTCCACGCTATGGCCCGCCAGGGGTTCGGGGGAAGCGTTGGAAGAAATGCGCTCCCGCTGGGCAAGTGCGCTGACCGGGCGAAAGATGGACGCGGAGGGGTATATCCAGACCCAGCAACATGATGGTCCAGCACACGCGGGTGGCTGGCCGTTCCCAAGGTGGATGGAAGCCGGCGGCATCGGGTGGCACTTTCGCGGTACCGGTGTGCCCGGATATGACGGTCCCCCCGCCTCACCCGACGGCTGGAAGGTTGTCGGAGGGCAAAGCGGTGAAATCAACGACCAGGGATGGGTTGTTGAACTTGTAGAGCCGGGAGCAGTGCTGGAAACGCCGTCCTTTGAAATTGAGGCCGGGAATTCACCATGGCTGAGGCTGAACTGGTGGGCTGAAGGCATCGACGGGGCCAGCTGCTATGTTGAGTGGACCACGGTGGAACAATCGGAATTCCATCCCGCTTCGCGCGCTTATTTCACGGCGGCGAACCCAGCGGGGCAACTTGAAACAGCGCCGCCAATGGGGCCCCGGTCCGCAGGCGACCTGTCCGAGTCGACGGTGGAAACGCGTACAATGATCCCCGTCTACCGTATTCCCGAGTGGAAGGGAACCGTTACGAGGCTGCGAATTCATATCGACAATCCCGCCAATGCCAGGCTGGTCATCAAGTCGTTCCACACCGCCTGCGACACGCGTCACAACATCAACAACAGCAATTTCATACGGGGCTGTCATGACTATTTCCTGTGGACTCGGGATGTTACGTTCCTGCGCGGACAAATAGGGCGCATGCGTTCGGCGATGCGCTTTATTATGAACGAGTTTGACACCCGGCAGCGGAAATGCGTCTACACGACGTGGCGGGGACACGAGGGAGGCAGCGGTGTGCGGCGGACGCCGGACGGGCAAAAAGAGATTATTCGTGGCGAGGGAATAGGCAGTAACTATTGGGATTTGCTTCCTTTCGGGGGAGAAGACGCCCTGGCAACCGTATACTATTATGATGCCCTCCTCGATCTCGCGGATATCGAGGAGCAGTTGGGAAAGCATCCTCAGTGGTGCGTGGCGGCGGGAGCCGAATCTTTTGATCCCGGTGAACTGCGAAATCATGCGTGTGAGGTAAAAGAGTATGGGAGCCGACGCTTCTGGAACGCGGAAACAGGGCGCTTTGGAACGGTGGATCTTGGCGGGACTATCCATGATTACGGATTCACTTTCCTCAATAATGAAGCCGTGTATTACAATTTTGCTGAACCGGAACAGGCGCGGTTAATTCGCGACTGGATCTCGGGACGCCGTCTGGTTGAGGGCGACACCTCCGTGGGGGAGGATATTTATCACTGGCGTTTCGGGCCGCGTTCCACCACCAGGCGCAATATCGACTATTATTTCTGGGCGTGGAGCAACCCCGAGAATATTCCCTGGGGGTTTCAGGTTCAGGACGGGGGCGCCGTTTTGGGTTTTTCTTACCATGATCTGATGTCACGGTTGATGACGGACGGTCCTGATGACGCCTGGGGGCGGTTGCGCGGAATTCTTAAATGGTTTGGTGAAACCCGGGCTGCCGGCGGGTACCGCGCCTACTATCAGGACCCTGTCCATGGAACGATGCAGGGCGGAAATGTTGCCGGGGGGCTGGGGCTCGACCGGGAATTTTTTGAAAGTATTCTGGTGCCGCAGGTGATGCTCTACGGTTTCCTTGGTTTCCGTCCCACAGTTGACGGTTTTGCCGTTAACCCTTCTTTACCGGGAGACTGGCCTGAATTGACCATCACGCGGATTCACCTGCATGAAAATGTTATTGATATTAAGGCGTGTACCAAGATGCTTACCGTTACTGTCACCGGCAAGTCAAAGGACCCGATGGTCGTTGTAGTACCAGAGGATTGGGATTTAGTTAGTTTCCCGACAGGTGTTGCCGTTGTTAAAGAGACAGGGGAGATTTAATGGGGGTGGAACCGTGTATATGACAGATCAGATAGGGAGTAACAGTTTTGAGTCGGCCAAATAGGTATTTCATGCGGAATATTTCATCAGTGCGCACCTTTTTTATCCTGTCATTGATATGGGGCGTTGTGTTTCACGCATGGGCTGATACAGGCCCAACAGTTCAACCCTGGCGTGGATTTGCCGCGCGGGACGAGATTCGCCCGGTATTCGAGGAACTGGCGGATGGAATGCTGCGCATTTCGACGGATGCCCGGGAGGGACTGGACGGTCATTGGGCACGGGTATTCCCTGTCGAGGGCGGGAAATGGTATCGCTTCCAAGTCTGGCGGCGTGCGGAGGGCGTTCCCTATGCACGCCGCAGCGTGCTGGCCCGTATCCTGTGGCGCGATGTGGCCGAAAAACCGGTGCGCCGCGACGCGCCTGGCGCCGTCAGTTTCGCGCCTGGTGTGACGCCTGTGGCGGAGCCTGACTACCCGAGCGATCAACCGCCGGACGAGGCCGGCTGGGTTGAACTCTGCGGTATCTACCAGGCGCCTATACAGGCATCTCAGGCCATTGTGGAACTGCACCTGCGCTGGGCAGCCAATGCCTCTGTGGTATGGCGCGATATCACACTCAGCCCGGTGGACCCGCCGTCCGCCAGGAAGGTCCGAATCGCCGCCGTGCATTATGTGCCCCACGGGGGATCCACCGGCATGGACAGCTGCCGTCAGTTTGAGCCGATGCTTGAAGACGCGGCACGGCAGAAGGCCGATCTGGTGGTTCTGCCGGAAACCGTTACAGCCACCGGAAACGGTTTGTCCTACCTGGACGCCGCGGAACCCATTCCCGGGCCCGCGAGCGAATATTTTGCCGGGCAGGCCGCCAAATATGGGTTACACCTGGTCGCGGGACTTGTGGAACGGGAGGGACATTTGATCTATAACACCGCGGTCTTGCTCGGTCCCGACGGGGCGCTTATCGGCAAATACCGAAAAGTCACGTTGCCCCGCACGGAAATCGAGGCTGGCGTTACGCCGGGCTCAGAGTACCCGGTTTTTCAGACGAAAATTGGGCGAATCGGGATGATGGTTTGTTACGACGGATTTTTCCCGGAGCCTGCCCGCCAATTGGCTGTCAATGGCGCGGAGATCATCGCCTTTCCCGTGGCAGGCTGCAATCCCCTGCTTGCCGCCGCGCGGGCCTGCGAGAATCATGTGTACATCGCCAGCAGTACCTATTGCGACACGTCGCTCAACTGGATGATTAGCGGCATCTACGACCAGGAGGGACGTGTCATTGCCCAGGCAAAGGAGTGGGGAACCCTTGCCGTCGCCGAGGTGGACCTTAGCCGGCGGATTTACTGGTCGAGCCTCGGCGATTTCAAGTCTGAGGTTCCCAGACACAGGCCGGTGGGTGTGGAAAACTGAGTTTGCGGATCAAATCACAGCCGCTACTACAATCCTGCCACACTGGCGGTTTCTTTCAAGTCGCCCATCCAGTTGCTGAGCGTAGGGCAGCGGTCGAAGCGGCGCCCTTTCAGCCAAGTGCCCTGGATGTGATAGGTCAATGGCTTGCCGCGTTCCGCTTTCAGAACGACCTGGTGATGGTCGGGCAAGTCTTCTGTGCGCAGCGCCAGTGATTTCGGATATACCACGCCCAAACCGATCCAGCCGATGGTGGGATCCTGGATGCCCCAGTTGGCCAGGATGCCGGCCGCTTCATCCATGGCGAACGATTCCTGGGACAACTTGCGCATGCCAATGCCCACTTCCAGCGTGTCGTCCGGGGCGCCGCCTTCAACGGTAACTTGAATGGGGGAGTCCTTGCGGTTTCCCAGGGCGCTGCAGTGGAAGCGCACGGTGTACGGCGCTGCTTCTGGCCCCACTTTTTCCGCGGTCACCTCGATGGAAACAGTGTCTTTCGCTTCTTTGAGCACTCCTTTGGACCAGACAATAGAACCTTTGCCTTCGGGACTGTATACGGGGTAGGCTTTTCCGTTGACATACAGTGTGATGCCGCCCAGGCCGCAGGTGTCGTCCACGTTCAAGGCGTCGATACCCCATTCTTGTTCCTTGTGATAGTCTTCGCCCGCCTTAAACAGTGGGTAGATGAGCACGTCTTTTTTCTTACCGAAGAAATCGAACAGGCCCCAGTAACAGCGGTAGGCGGCCTGCTCCGATTCCCAGCCGATATTGGGTGGCACCCAATTCTGGGCCCAGGCCACCCGGGGGCGGTCGTACCGGGCGGTTATCACTTTCCGAACCAGCGCGAAATCAGGCAGGGCATCCTTAAGCCCGAATTCCTCTTCCACGGCCTCCCGCATCCCCGTGATGTCACCCGATGCCCGCAGAGGATCAAAAACGTTCCAGAAGTCGGACGCACCGTGCTGGGCGCGAAGGGAAGCCGTCAGCGAATCTTTCAGCAGGTCCAGGTAATAGCGCCAGCTTTCGTTACTGTTCAGGAGCCGCAGGCGCAGGTCCACGGGCAGTTGCGGCAGATCAAACCCCGTCTCCAGCAGCGCTTCTATGGGGTTCTTGTCCGGCATGCCTGAGGCATTGAGTGCCTGTCTCAGCCGGGAACTCAACTGAAACAATTCCGACGGCAGGGTTTCCAGCAACGGTTGCATAATTTCGTTCAACGCCGCATAGGTGTAAGGGATATCCCGATTTGCTTTGATCTCGCCATACCATTCCTCATCGGGTTTGCCGTCCACGTTCAGGTCTAGCGTCCACCGGTCAAGATAACCGTCGCCGTCGCTGTCGTGGTAGTCGTAGCGCATGTCGGGTTCACGGTCAAAGTTGTAGTCCACCAGTAGCCAGGCATGGTTTGCGCCGAAGAGGTGAACGCGCTGATCCGTATCGGCGTAATACACCCGTATCGGCGTGTCGGATTCCAGGTCCACCTCGTTGCGCTTGTTTACGAGGCCGCAGCTCGGGCCGCCGATCTGCTTAAAAAATTCGTTTTTCTGCGTGATGATGCCTTCCCAGCGTTCCTGCGGGTCTTTGAACGCCAGTCCCTCAAAGCCTTCCCCGTCTATGTTCAAGTCGTTTTCGTCCCAGGTAAGCTGGTACGTTGCCCAGGGGAAGGTCATCGAATACTGTTGCACCTCTTTGAAGGCCATGAAGGCGCCGGCGGGAATGCCGCGCAGTGTGCGTTTGTCGCCCAGTTCGGCTGGGAGCAGGGTGCCTTCCGGCGCGTGGGCGCTTAGGGAGACGTCAAAGTCCCGGGGAGCGCCCGGCGTGGCGTCATTGTCTGCATCAAAACTGTAGCGCAGGTTCTGGATGACGTCCCCCTGGCCTTCGATGCGGACGACCTCTTCCGTGACGCCGTCGTTGTCCAGGTCATAGAAAACGAAGGGGTTTTCCCAACCAGGATGCCATTCCGGATCGTCGAGTCCGAGAATATAGGCGCAGAAGGTTTCTACCCCCCCGAAGTGACTGCGAGACTGGCAGTCCCGCTGGCGGTAGGTGTAGCCGACATCATGCCAGAGCAAATTGTCGTCGCCCGTGTCCTCGCCCCACCAGCAGGTGATTTTGTCCTTCGTCCAGCCGATGAAATAAATCCCCATTTCATCCACATCCTGGTCCCCGTCCGTGTCCGTGTAGTCCGTCACGGCATCCACCGTGCCGTCGGCTTTCCAGTCGGCGACATAGAGATCGCTGTCGAGGTCCGGCTCTTCACCCATGCGCAGGTCGCCATCCTCGTCAAGGACGCGCACCAGCACCGGGCGCATGTCTTCCAGGTGGCGGGAGTCCAGGTCAATAAACCACACTTCTTCCGGTATCCCGTCGTTGTCCTGGTCAACGTAGTGTCGTTTCCCGTGCTCGTCCTGCGCGACCGCGGCATGTTGTGCCGGGTCCAACTGAACGGCCGTGCCGAAGACACGCTCAAATAATTGCTGCTTGCTGACAGCCTCCGCGCCGAAAATATTGCCTGACAAGATAAGAGGGAATAGAAGAAGATACGACACCTGTTTCATAAATAGAACCCTTTTCGTTTGTCCGCCTGCCCTATTCCATATAGGTACGGAATTGATGGTACATGCCCGTGTCTCTTGGAATCAATATTGTTTCTGCTGTGAGTATAGCCGCAAATGGACCGAGTGTGATCGATCTTTGGACGACCGTTGTCAGAGGGGTGTAGGTGCTTAATACTATGTTTTTCCGCGTACATAAGATATCTTTGGGACTGTTTCGATTATCTCTTAAACTTGCGCTTCGCAGGAACAGGCATCCGGGTTCTTTTACACTTGGCGCCTCTCATGAATCCACGAAAAACAATAGGAGCTAAATAATGAAAGCCGTTGTCAATGAAAATACCTGCATCGGATGCGGGCTATGTGAGGAATCCTGTCCGGCGGTGTTTGAAATGGACGGGAGTGTGGCAAAAGTTAAGGCGGATCCGGTCCCTCCTGACCAAGAGGAGTCCTGCCGTCAGACGGCCGATCTCTGCCCTGTTGAAGCCATTACAACGGAAGAGTGAGCAGTGCAACGAAGATCTTCTGCTCGAGGTCTGTTGACGCGGTTTAACCGCAAGGGAGAAATTGAACAATGAAAATAATTAATGCAAGAGAATGTCCCGGAGGACCCAACCCGCATAATGTAAAGGCGGCGCAGGTCTATGACAGTGAGCATGCCATGGCTGTTCATCTGACGCTTGAACCGGGCCAGGCCCTAAAACGGCATATTACCCCGGTCGACGTGTTCTTTTATGTCTTGGAAGGCACGGGAGTCGTCGAAATCGGCGATGAAAAAGAAACGGTCGGCCCTGATTCCTTGATCGAAAGCCCGGCACGCATACCGCACTGCTGGTATAACGAAAGTGATCGTACCCTGCGCGTTCTGGTCGTTAAAGTACCCCGGCCGAGCGAGCAGACACGGCTCCTGTAAAGGCACCGCTTCCACGCGCATTCCTGGAGGGAAGATAGGAAACAGAGTGAAGGTGCATTCGCCAGGGTGTTGGTCTCACCGGGAAACGCTTTCCCGGATTCAACTTGAGCGGATGGTGAACGAGACGCGTGCGGAAGGCTGCTACAGGACCGCTGCGTTGAAGGTGTCGCCCTGGCCAGGATCGCCTGTGGTAAACCCTTTCTTGAACCACCGTTTCCGCTGTTCAGAAGTGCCGTGGGTGAAACTGTCCGGCACCACATACCCCTGGGCCGCTTTTTGGATGCGGTCGTCGCCTACCGCACTGGCGGCATTCATGGCTTCGTTCAGGTCACCCTCTTCCAGCAGGTTCATGCGGGATGCGTAATGAGCCCAGACACCGGCCAGAAAGTCCGCCTGCAGTTCCATGCATACCATCTGTTTATTGAATTCCGTCTCGCTGAGCCTGGAACGTTGGGACATTACCTGGTCACTGATGCCCAGAAGTGTCTGGACGTGGTGCCCGATTTCGTGGGCGATGACATAGGCCATGGCGAAATCACCCGGTGCCTGGAAGCGTTCCTGCAGTTCATTGAAGAAACTCAGGTCGATATACACTTTGCGGTCACCCGGGCAGTAAAAGGGGCCGGTGGCGGAACCGGCATAACCGCAGGCCGACTGCACGCTGCCGGAAAAAAGGACCAGTTTCGGATATTCATAGGAATGGCCCATCTCGCGGAACAATTGGGTCCAGACGTCTTCGGTTTCGGCAAGCACCACCGAAACGAACTGGGCCAGTTCTTCTTCCTCGGCCGTGGGTTGGTAGGCCTGCGCGCTGCCCTGCATCTGGTCCACGGGCAGCATTTGCAGGACCTGGTTCGGGTCGCCGCCGAGCATATAGACCGCAAGAACGAGGACGATAACACCCATGCCCATGCCGCCCCCGACCATGCCCCGCTTCGCGGAGAGGCCGCGGCGATCCTCGACATTGGAACTCATTCTTCTGTCTTTCCAGCGCATGATAGTATCCTCCTGCAGGAAAACTTTTTTGCCTTATTACCAAAGAAACACTTCTTATTATAGTATACAGTGTTCGACCGGGTATCGAAGGTATTATTTTGCTTACTGTTTTGATTCCGGGTCGTCTTTACAGGTAGCCTTGTACCAGCGGGTCACCTTACTTGTTAGTTTCTCCACAAGATCCGGGTGTGCCTCGGCAAGGTTGACAGATTCACTTGGATCGTCAGCAATGTTGTGCAGGAGTGGCCGGCTGCCATCGTAGTCGCAGAGCAGTTTCCAGTCGCCTTCGCGAATGGCCAAATCCGGCAGGGACTTGAATCCGGAAAAGTCCTTCCGGTCGGGAGGGCGGTTAAAAAAGAGTGGACCCTGTCGCGATTGTTGTGATTTGCCCAACAGGATATCCAGCACGCTTTCCCCATCCCGGATAGTACCCGGGGCCGGATATGCTCCCGTCAATGCGGTTATCGAAGGAACGAGGTCTATGGCAGCCAGCAGGGATGTGGAGTTGCGGGTTCCAGCAGCGGCCCGGTCCACAATGCCGGGACCCCAGACGATCAGGGGGGAACGAATGCCGCCTTCGAACAGCATGGCTTTGGCCCCTTTTAGATTTTGGGATCGCCCCGCTCCCGGTTCCGGGCCGTTGTCTGAACAGAACAAGACCAGGGTATTGTCCCGCAGGCGTTCATTATCCCGGACATAGTCGAAAAGGAAACCCAACTGCCGGTCCATTGCTTCCAGAACGGCTAGGTACCGGCTGCGCTTGTCCTTGTCCCAATGCTCCACCGGCGGGAAGAAGGGACTGTGCACGTCATCGGGCCAGAGATTGACATAAAAGGGCTTTTGCGCTGCCTCGGCCTTCTGCATGAACTCCAGCGCGGCGCTTACGAATCCACCGGTGATGGAAGAGCGCTGCATCCATGTGAACGGTCCGCCCAGCCGTTCCGCGTCCTGCCAGATCCGGCCCGGTTCTTGTTCGCCAGGTTCCAGGGTAAGGGGTAGTAGTTTCGGGCCCATGCCTTCGAAATTCGTCAGGGATGTGTCGAATCCGTATTCGGTGATTTCCGGAGCGTCATTTACGTCGCGCTGCCCGCCCATGTGCCATTTGCCGAAATGGCCTGTGGCGTATCCGGCCGCGCGGAGATCATGGGCGAGCATGGGCGCGGCGGGATCAAGCCAGTCCGCCACACCCCGTTCCCGGTTGGCCTTGCGATTGTTGAGAAACGAGGTGATTCCCCAGCGCAGGGGGTATTGTCCGGTCGAAATGGCCACTCGCGAAGGCGAGCATATCGGAGCGTTTACATAAAAGTTTTCGAAGGAAATGCCCTCGGCCGCAAGTCGGTCGATGTTGGGCGTGGACGCGTCACGGTTCCCGAAACAAGAAAGGTCCGACCAGCCCATGTCGTCAACAAATACGAGGACGATATTGGGCACGGGTTTCTCCTTGCTGTGAACAGGGCTGCTCAGGCCATAAAGGGCAGTGCCTGAGGCCAATGCGCCGAGAAAGTTACGTCGGTTCATTGCTGCCATAATTGTAGTCCCTCATAGTGAAGACCTGTGTTGTAAAACTTCAAAGTGTCCCCGGGCGGCAGCGATGATGCAGCGGTTTTCAGTCCAATGGTCCCGGTACCAGGTGCATTCCTCGTTTGTGTCATTTATAGCCGCCATTTTGGCCCTCGTAAAGGAACGCAGCCGTTCCAGTGTTTCTTCGTAGCGTTTCTCCGATGCGAGGTCGTTCAACTGGCAGGGATCTTCATTATTGTCAAACAGAAATTCCCTGCCGTCGCGTCGATAACGCGCGTAGGTGTATCGCTTGTCGCGTGCTGCACGCCACTCATGTCCGTTTTCCCACGCGGCGCAGGCCCCGGTGTTTTGTAATAAGGCTGCCTCCGGCTGTGAGCACGCCATGCCCATAGCGGCGGCGCTCAGGTCTGTGCCCTCTACTCCCTCTGGAATGGACAAGCCCAGCAAGCCCAGGAGCGTGGGCAGGATGTCCACTGTGCCCAGGCAGGCGTCCGTCACGGTGTCGCCCTGAATGATGCCGGGATGGTTCATGACAAAGGGCACCCGGGCTGCTTCGTCGTAGAAGATGTTTTTGGCCCTGCGCCCGTGGGCGCCGAACATTTCACCATGGTCCGAAGTGAACACGACCAGCGTGTTATCCCGTTGGCCTGAAGCATCGAGGGTGTCAAGGATTCTTCTGATGTTCCAGTCCAGGTTCGCGGTCATCCCGTAATATACGCGGCGCCATTGTTCCAGGCGGTTACGCTCATCAATCTTGAATCTGCCCCAGGCGTCAGAATAAGGATCGTTTTCCTCCTGGTAGTTGGGTGGATTCGGGAACGGAACGTCTTTGAACGGTTCCAAAAAGTTTTCAGGAACATTTTCTGTATGCCAGGGATCGTGGGGCGTGCCGAACGAAAGAAACAAGGCGAAGGGTTTTGTGTTGCCCTTCGCTTCCTTGATGAAGTTCAGGGCGAGATCGGTTTGACCGTCAGGCTCGTATACCTCTTTGTCAAAGAAGACTTTCTCCGCGCTATCCCGGTGGTAATAGGCGCCGTAATAGTTGTGATGGAAATTGTACGCGGCCCAATATCCGTCAAAGCCCAACCGGTGCGGGCCCGGGGGAACAAATGAATTTCTGGGGTCATGATGGTTGCCCAGCTGATTCGCGTACAAGTGCCATTTTCCAATATACCCGGTGTCATATCCCGCTTGCGTTAGCAGGTGGCCCAGGCATTCCTGGTTGGGGTTGAAACGGAGTTCGTTAATGACCATGCCGGTGCTGGTGGGATAGCGGCCGGTCAGAAGTGACGCTCGGTACGCCGAGCAGACGGGCATAGTGGAGACGGCATTGCGGAATTCTACGCCCTCACCGGCCAGCCGGTCTATCGTGGGCGTACGGGCCTCGCGCGTCCCGGAGAATCCGCAATGGTTGCGTCCCAGCTGGTCCGCCAGCAGAAAGACAAGATTGGGGCGGGAGGGAACTTCGGAAAGTCGTTCGGCAGTGGCATTCAGCGCGCCTGCCGCGATGAATCCTCCTGCCATATTTTGCATAAAAGAACGGCGGTTGATGGGCTCCATGGTGTGCGGTCTCCTCTCCACAGGGCTCTTGTGTTCACCATAAGCGGACGGCATCTTCGCCCTGTAGTCATTCAGAAAGCGCTTTCACCCGCAAATTGCGGAATTCGAGCCTGTCGCCGTGGCCTAGGAAACCGATGTGCCCCTTGGCATTTTTCAGGCCGGGATGGTCCTTGCCGTCGAGAGTGCCCTTTTCGCTTGCTTTGGCAATATCCGCGTCTACGATGGTCACGCCGTTCAGAACGACGGTGATGTGATTACCCTTCGCCGTGATTTCTTCCGTGTTCCACTCGCCTGCGGGCTTGAGATGATCCCGTTTCGCGGGCACGACGCCGTAGATGGAGCCATGTGCCTGGTACTCCTGAATGTCCTTGTATTTCGGGTGACGATCATCAAGTATCTGGATCTCCATGCCTTCGTAAGCGGCATTACCACTCAGTGGCGCGCGAATGCCCACGCCGTTGTTCGCGCCCGGGGTAAGTTTGAATTCAAAGCGGAATACGAAATCGGAATACTCCTTTTCTGTGAATATGTTGCCACCCGGCTTGCAGATCATGCTGCCATCTTCAACAACATAGCCTTTGGTGTCGCCGACCCATCCTGTCAGGTCTTTGCCGTTAAAAATCGGCACAAAGCCTTCCTCGCAGGCGTTTTCGGCATAGAGGCAGGGGCTCCACATTGCGATGCACAGTAGTGCGGCTGTAAATCCTGATGTCCATTGGGAACGTGTTTTCATTTTTGATTCTTTCTGTTAATGATGGGAATACAGATGTGTTTGTTGGTTCGAGCAGAAACATTATGCCATTTTACCCGGGTTGTCGGAAAGCGAAGTCACGCCGGGTAAACATGCGCTATTTTTCTTAAGGGTTAGAATCAACGTGACTGTGCCCGCCGTTTATTCAGGCGATGGTAGATGGCTTTATTTTTTTTATACAGTTCAATGAACTCCCTGAAATATCGGTCATAAATATCCCGCGTGTCCGGTCGGGGGGAGTAGGTCCGTTTATAGTGGACAATGCGGGGGATATCCTCGTAACGGATCAAGCCCAGCCCCACGAAAGCGATGAACGCCGCGCCGAGAACATTCACCTGGATGGGGTCGGCGAGTTGTCGAACCGGCACGTTCATCACATCCGCAAAGATCTGACACCAGACATCCGAGTTTGCGCCGCCGCCGACCAGTGTGATCGTGTCGAGACGCCGGCCCAGAAAACGTTCCACGGGGCCAAGGAGCCAGCGGCTGTTGAAGGCGATACCCTCGAAAAAGGCGCGGATAATATCCTCGCGTGAGTTGTCCAGGGACAGGTTGTGTATTGCGGCGCGGATGTACGGATCGTCGACAGGCGAACGTTCACCGTAACTCCATGGGGAGAAAATAACCCCGTTGCTGCCGGGGGGCGTCTTTTCCACAATGCGGTCCATGATCTTGTACACGTCCGGCGTCTGTGCTTCCGCAAGCAGCTCGTCCTTGTGATACAGGATTTTATCGCGCAGAAAGGTCAGGTTGCCTCCGGCCGTTGCCTGGAGCGCCGTCATCAGGTACCGGTTCGGCACGGCGCACGGCAGGGAGGCGATTGACGAAAAGAGGTCGGTTTTCTTGAAGGGCACATGTGCGGCCAGCCAGGACGAGGTGCCGATATACAGGTGCGCTTCAAAATCACGCACCGCGCCGGAACCGACGGCCGCGGCGGTGGTATCTATGGAACCTGCTACCACGGGCACGCCATGCGGCAGGCCCAGGGCGTCCGCGACCCGGGTGCGCAGCGTGCCGATGATTTCCGAGCAGGGCACGATGTCCGGAAACTTGTCGCGTGGTATGCCGCTGCCGCGTACCAGCACATCGCTGTAGGTGATTTGTGACGAATCGCGGTTGTCCGTTACCCAGGAGGTCATGATGGAATCCACAGAGGCCGCGATGCGTCCTGTCAACCGCAGATTCATGAAATCCGGGACATTGAGAAATTTGCTGGTTTTGGCATATATTTCCGGGAATTCATGCTTGATCAGCAGCATGTGGGCGGCGGGATCTTTTCCTGTAAGGGACGGCGCGCCGCCCGTCAGGCGGATCCAGCGGAACAGTTTGGCGGCGTCATAACCGGCTATGTTGACCAGTCCCCGGGTAGTTTTCTTCAAATGGTCCACGCCGCGCGTGTCCATCCACAGGACGCACGGGTGCAGCGGTTCCCCCGCCGCGTCCACGGGAATGGTTCCTTCGCCCTGCGTGCTGCAGCAGACCGCTACAACATGCTCGGGCGGCACGATGCCTTGTGCAAGCAGGCGTCCGGCGGTTTCGATAAAGGCCGACCACCACGCTTCCGGATCCTGTTCCGCGCCGCCGTTGGGAAGGAGTTGCGTGGCGACCGGTTCGAATTCCCAGCCAGCCACCTTGCCGTGGAGCGATACCAGCGCGGTCTTGCACCCGGACGTTCCCAGGTCAACCGCCAGCACGTATTTGTCGGTGTCCGGCATGGAGGACTCCCTCGTTTCCCCGCATCATGTCCGCGCGGGCGGATCCCATTCCGCTACTGTTTCCATTGTTTTGAATACTTGCGGAGAAAGAATTGGTGCATAAGGGCCGCTTCGAAGCGGTTAATGCCTTTCGCGCCGCCCAGGAATTCCGCCTCGATAAAAGCCTTGCAGCCCTTTTCCAGCACCTGGCAGCAGAGGAAAGCCTCTTCCAGGTCGCGGCCCAGGCAGATGGCGCCGTGATTGGCCATGAGCGCCGCCATGCGCCCCCGCAGCGCGCGCATGGTTTTCTTCACAATCTTTTTCGTGCTCGGCAGGGCGTACTCCGCCACACGGACGTTGGGGCCGATCAACTGGGCCACGTCGTCCAGGACCGGCGGCAGTTCGCGCCGGGCTGCGGCAAGCGTGGAGGCATGGGGGGAATGCACATGGATGACCGCATTGATTTCTTTGCGCTGCCGGTACACTTCCAGGTGAAGCCCCTTTTCACTTGAAGGTTTGGGCCCTTCGTGGTCGCCGGTCACCAAGTCGATTACCGGCATGTCTTCGTCCGTAAGCAGGGCATAATTTGCGCCGCTCGGGGTGATGATCACCTTGCCGCCGAGGCGGACGCTGACATTGCCCCAGGTGCCGATGACAAGACCCGTCTGCACCAGGCGGGTGCCCATTTCGCGCACCGCCTGCCGTGCCTGTTGGATGGCGTTCATGTGGTGTGATTCCCTTTCAACGCGGACCGGTCCGCGGTGTCCAGCACCCGTTCAAAGCGGGCCAGCGCGTCGTCGATGACATCGTCCGTGTCCGCTATGCTCGTATACAAGCGGCTTCCCGCCAGGGTGATGATGCCTTCCGCCATGTAAGCCGCGCCGTATTCCTCCATGGCGTGTTTGCGGGTCTTGATTTCCTTTAATACACGGAGAATATGCAGGTAGTTGAGGGTGATAAACATGCCCCCGACAGTTTCCAAATGGCAGATGGAGCCCTGGTTATAGGCGACGAAGGGAAGGTCCAGGCGGCGGATGATGTCGTTAAGGCCCGTCGTGAGGCGGTCTCCCGCCAGGCCCGCCTTCCGGCATGCGTCCATGCGTTCGATCTCCTGGATGGCGAAATACCCCGCCGCGGAACTCAGGGGATTGGCCGCCAGGGTACCGCCCACATAGGCGCGTTTTTTACCGCTTTCCAGCCCGGCCGCCATCAGCAGGATCAGGTCGCGCCGCCCGCCCACGCCGCCCGCCGACGGATACCCGCCTGCCACGACTTTCCCGAAAATGGTCAGGTCGGGGCGTACCCCGAAGTATCCCTGAGCGCCGCCCAGGCCGATGCGGAATCCTGTCACCACCTCGTCAAAGATGAGCAGCGCGCCGTACTTGTCGCAGAGCCGCCGCACTTCAGCGTTGTGTTCTTTGTCCACGGGCCGCGTGCCGCTTTCCGGGCCTACCGGCTCCACGATTACCGCGGCCGTGCCGCCGCGAAACCGGTTTAAGAAGAGCCGCCGTTCCAGCGAAGCGAGATCGTTCGGAGCCGCTTCGGTGGTGTATTTTACGCAGGCCCGGGGGATGCCGTGTGCCTCGAACCGGCCACTGCGCGGAATCTTGAGGCTGTACACCATCTGGTCGGACCAGCCGTGATAGGCGCCGCCCATTTTGATCACACATTTCTTTTTGGTGGCCAGGCGCGCCACACGGATCGCCGCCATCACGCTTTCCGTGCCGCTGCCCAACATGCGGAACATTTCAACCGCGGGCATGTGCCTCGTGATTTCCTTTGCGATTTTCAGCTCGAATTCATGGAAGAGGCCTGTCACGGGCCCGCTTTTGCGGAGGAGTTCGATGACCTGTTCCAGCACTGCGGGCGGATTCGAGCCCAGGACCGTCGGGCCGCCCGCCTGCAGAAAGTCAATGTAGCGGTTGCCGTCCAGATCATAGAGATAAGGCCCCTCGGCCCGGTCGATTACCAGGGGGAAAGGATAATTGAAAGCGAGATTATGCTGCACTCCGCCGGGAATATAGGCCTTCGCTTCCGTTATCATGGCCTTGGATTGGGGGCATTGTGTATCAATCTTTTCCAGGTACGCCTGCAAGGCGTCCCGCCGGATCGTGACCGGGGGCAGGGACAGCAGCGTGTCCAGTTTTCGATATACTTCCTTGACATCGGGATAGGCTGTGATGGCATAGGACATGACTACTACTTCTCCCCTGAGTGGATGGCCGCGTTAAACGGTTTTAATACGGGTAATAAGTACGCCATTTTAGGGAACGAAAGGATACGGAATCAACTGGGACAACAATTCTGAGTGCGGGTAAGACCCACGTTAGCGGAATGCAAATAAACCAGTTGTAATAAATGAATGTAGAAACGGCATCCCCGCCGCTTTCAACGCCGTGAGGACGCGGTGTTTACATTCAAGGCGGAAGCATGGCCTAATGAAGGGTTGTCCCTACTTTGCGGGCTTAAGTTGGTGCTTTGCAAATGCGTCCCCGGAATTCAGAGAGACAGATTGTCATTGTTGATAAGAATTTCCCCGTGGGCGCTCCCATTTCAACGCAATAGTTCTGAGCGCTCTATGTGATATCCTATTCCCATAAGGCCACTGGAACCAAGGAGCATCTACAATGATTATCAAACAGGATACCGAACTGAAACGGACGGCCGTGACTATGGAAGGCGCGGCCTCAGTCACCATGGGTATACCTATCGGGGAGGACGACGGATCGCAAAACATGATCATGCGGCTGTTCCGTATCGCCCCGGGTGGCCATACGCCCTATCACACCCACGATTACGAGCACCTTGTCCGCGTGGTTTCAGGCAGGGGCGCCGTACTGGACGCGCAAGGAGTGTCCCATGAACTGTCGCTCGGACAGAGCGTGTTCGTCTGTTCGAACGAGAAACACCAGTTCTTGAATCCCTATACGGAGGCGTTCGAATTTACCTGCACGATTCTTAATCCGAATCGAGGTTAATCCGTCGGTTTTGCCGTAGTGTCGTTTTTCATGGCAGGGATTACCGGGAAAGACCGCATCTCTCCGGTCAATATTGAATTGCATATTCTCCCGTTTCAGGTGCATACTGTATTTCGCCCGGTGGAGAAAAAAAGGCTTCCTCCACCGGACGTTCCGGTGATTTCTAGTCGATATACTGGATAAGGCACGCATACATTTCATAAAATTCTGGAATCCTGTGTCATCTGACAAAAAGCGGAGAAGGCCATGATCAAGGTAGGCATTATTGGACAAGGGTTCATAGGAAAAATGCATCTGGCAACGTTGCGGCAGTCATCCCTGGCGGTGGTCACGGCGGTTGCGGATCGTGAACCGGCGAACCTGGAAGGTAAAGCCGTCGGCGGGAACATTGCTATTTCGGGCGATATCAGCCTGGAAGGTGTCGCCCGGTATGATGACGGTGACGCCTTGTTGCGCGATCCGAATGTCGATGCCGTGCTGATCGCCCTGCCGACGTATCTGCACAAGGAATATATTCTCAAGTCCATGGCTGCGGGCAAGCATATCCTCTGCGAAAAACCCCTTACCCGCACTTCGGCTGAGGGCAAAGAGGTGTTGGATGCGCTAAAGGGTTATGACCGGGTGTTCATGTCCGCCCAGTGCATACGGTTCTGGCCGGTCTATGTCGAGGCCCGCAACATCATTCTCAGCGGTGTCTACGGTAAGGTGCTGTCCGCTCAACTCACGCGGCAGAGCGGCAAGCCCACCTGGAGCTGGCAGGGGTGGCTGCTGGACGAGGCACGAAGCGGCGGCGCCGCGCTGGATCTCCACATCCACGACATCGATTTCGTGAACTATCTGCTGGGAACGCCCGGTCATCTTGCGGCAACCGGCGCTGATATACCCGGCGAGGGGATCAGCCAGATCAACGCGCTCTATACCTATGACGGCGGTCCGGCGGTGGCTGTGGATGGCGGCTGGTTCCACCCTGGAGTGTTTCCTTTCCGGATGGCATTCCGCATGGAACTTGAAAAGGCGGCCCTTGAATTCGACAGCAGGATTGACGGAGATCTGCACGTATATACCAATGATGAAAATCATCTAACCCCGGCACTACTTCCCGGAGACGGGTACAGCCGCGAGCACGAATATTTCCTGCGCTGCATTCTGGACGGCAGGCCGGCGGAAGAGGCGTCCGCCGCCTCCGCGGTTGAATCCGTGGCCCTCGTGGAACAGGAATGCGCGGCGGTCCGCGCCATCGCACGGTCGTGAAGCAAGGCGGATTGCCTTCGGGAAGATGCGTGTTGGCGCGTTGCTCGGAACGGTAATCCGGATACCTACAGAAATGCGATATTTAGCCGGGTCAAGGCCCGGTACAACATCAGGAAAGGCAGGGCAATGCGAAAGAACAACATCAGCAGACGCGGTTTTATCAAGAGTGGACTGGCGGTTTCCGCCGCACTGGGCATGCCGGCTATCGTGCCCCGGACGGTTTTCGGCGAGGACGCGCCCGGCAACCGCATTAACGTGGGATTGATCGGCTGCGGCAATATCGGCAATTACCACAAGAACTGGCTCACGCAATATCCGGACGCACAGGTGGTGGCGGTCTGTGACGCCTACACTTCCCGGCGCGTTGCCATGGCGGAAGAACTCAACAAGCATTACGGCGGCGGTGATAGTGTGAAAGTCTATGCTGATTTCCGTGAAGTCATCGCTAATCCCGATGTGGATGCCATCTTTATCGGCGCCCATGACAACTGGCACACGCCCATGGCCATTGCCGCCGCGCGTGCAGGCAAGGACATCTACTGCCAGAAGCCGCTTACGCTGGATCTGGGACAGGTCAAACTCCTGCGGAGCGCCGTGAACGACAACAAACGCATCTTCCAGTTTGGCACGCAATACCGGTCTGAGTCGCTGTACCCGAAAATGGTGGAATTGGTCCGCAACGGGTATATCGGTAAAGTGGACCGGATAGACGTCTGGTGCCGCAACGTGCGGAACGACGTGAACCAGTATAACGGCAAGCCCTATGGTTCCACGGAAGAGATCCCTGTGCCCGAAGATCTTGACTTCGACATGTGGCAGGGGCCTTCGCCCATGGTGCCCTATACCTCGGATCGCTGCACGCCGTGGGGCGGCTACCACTGCCCCGAAACCTCTCTCGGTTTCGTGGCCGGGTGCGCCATTCATCCCCTCGGTGTTGCCCAGTGGGGAAACAGGACCGACCACACCAGTCCGATTCGCTATGAAGGCTCGGGAAGTGTGCCCACGGAAGGCATCTTCCGGACGCTGGAACGCTGGGATGTCATGTGCGATTATGAAAATGGTGTGAAACTGCACATGATGGACATGGAAACCGCTAAGGACGTCGTTATGCAGTATTATCCTAAACGATGGCAGGATGGCGACGGCGTGGTGTTTCACGGTACCGAGGGCTGGATAGGGGATTTCAAATTCGGTACCTTCTATGCCAGCGATCAGAAATTGTGGAAAGAGGAATTTAAACCGGACGCGGAGCGGGTGTACGCGTCCAGCGGGCATGTCCGTAATTTTCTGGATTGCGTGAAGTCCCGCCAGGAAACCGTATGCCCCGTGGAAATGGCGATACGCTGCGATACCATTGCGCATATGATCAACGTTGCCGCCCAACTGAAACGGGTGATTAACTGGGACGCAACGGCGGAACAGATTGTCGGCGATGAGGAAGCGGCAAAGATGATTACCCGGTCCTGCCGCAAAGAATGGAATATCATCTAACGTGGGTCGTACCCCCCCCAGAAAGAAAATATTCAGAGTCACTAGTGTCCGGTTAATTTTTTCGATATAGCCGTTTCGGCCTTTATTTATAGTATCAAAGCGCCATGAAAAAATTTTTCGATTTCAAATCGCTGGGGCATTTACACCATACTTTTCCCTTTTCGATAAGGAAAGGAACTTCTGATGAATTCA
>Ga0123335_1001997_pt1 | contig 31646 bp, 28 predicted proteins | sample BiotimSIPDNA_2_FD_89707 | JGI IMG/M metagenome (GOLD analysis project Ga0123335, IMG submission 89707) | Anaerobic biogas reactor microbial communites from Washington, USA - Biogas_R2 time_0 SIP DNA | ecosystem: Engineered > Bioreactor > Anaerobic > Unclassified | place: Washington, USA... | reverse complement strand
CTATAATATTAAATTAGCCCTTCGCGACTTTTGGAGCTATGAATATCGGAAATCCGCCGAGGACTACCTCAAACGCTGGTATTATTGGGCTACGCATAGCAGACTCGATCCTGTGATCGAATGTGCTAAAATGATAAAGAATCACTGGAATGGCGTGACTAATTATATTAAAACCAAAATTGATAATGGTATCCTGGAAGGAACAAATAGTATGATCCAGGCTGCAAAGGATAATGCTAGAGGTTTCAGATCAACAAAAAATTTCAGTACTACTATTTATCTTAGGACAGGGAAACTCAAATTCAATTTACCCACATGAAACAGCGAAGAGCCATCTTGAGCATTGCCAGAACAAGAGAGGGTGAAATAGATGAGCGATACAAAGTCAAGAGATCGAAAAGGAGTCGAACGGATCTGCATCGACGGCAGCCTGCTTGTCAGAAATTCTCTCCTGAATTTAATCGTTCAAACCCAGCAAGTCGACGAATTAGCGATATCCTTCGTTGTAAGGGGTTATGGGGAGGAATCGTGGGCAACGGCCTAGTATCCCAGGTCTGGCACGATACGGAGTCCACGCTACGGCTTGGCCTAAAAAGCACGGTGGCCAAGAATGCAGCCTCGCTCTACATCATCCAGTTTGCCCAGTACATCCTTCCGCTCATCACGGTTCCCTATCTGGTTAGGGTGCTTGAGCCATCGGGATATGGCCTTGTGGCCTTTGGCCAGAGCTTCATAGCCTACTTCACGATACTAGCGGATTACGGATTTGCGTTCTCGGCCACGAGAAAGATATCTCTAGAACGTGAGGATATCTTGGCAGTCAGCAGGACTGCCTCTCACGTATGGGCAGCCAAGGCACTGATGGCGGCGATAGGCTTTATAATGCTATTAATGCTCACGTCCCTGGTTCCAAAGCTCCATGAGTCCTCAGCACTACTTCTCATATTATACGGATCTGTAATCGGAAGCGTGCTTTTTCCGACCTGGCTCTTCCAGGGTATGGAGAGGATGGTAGCCATTTCAGGGATACACCTGGCAATGCAGCTATTCATCCTGATAGGTGTCTTCGCATTCATCCATCGACCGGAGGACTATCTGATATATGCCAAGCTGATGAGTACGGGCTCGATATTTTCAGGGCTTGTCGGGGTCTTCATAGCAATATACATGTTTAGGATAAAGCCAGTCCTTCCATCGGGAAGAGGCATCCTGGAGACCCTACAGGAAGGATGGGTGCTCTTTCTCTCAATGGCGTCGGTGAGCCTGTACACTGCAGGGAATGCATTCATCCTAGGGCTTCTGGCGAGTCCTGAAGCTGTTGGGTATTACAGTGCTGCGGAGAAGATCGTAAAGGCTATGCTGGGGCTTATTGGGCCGATTACACAGGCGGCGTATCCGAGGTTCGCCAAAATGGTTGCTGAGTCCAAGGAGACTGCTCTCAAATGGGGACAAAAGATGCTTTTTATGATGGGAGCATTAGGTCTTGGTTTAAGTTTATCAATATTTTTAGTATCTCCGTTGATCGTCCGAATAATTCTCGGTCCTCAGTACGAGCCCTCAATAATCGTGATGCAAATACTATCAGTATTGATGTTTGCGATTTGTGTTAATAATGTCCTAGGAGTTCAACTTATGTTGACACTTCGCCATGATAGAGCGTTTACTCTTGTAGTGCTTGCTGCCGGAATTCTTAATATAATCCTCGCAATAATTCTCGCACCTATTTGGAAGGAATCCGGAATGGCAGTAGCAGTTGTATCAAGCGAGGTCTTCATTGTGATAGTTGAGTTTATATATCTACAACATAGGTATTCCTTTATGGATAACTGCAGAAAAACCTTGAGAGGAATTGTTCATGAAAGGGCACCTTAAACACGTTTATTACCACTTTTCCCACATTCCTTTATTAGGCAAATATGCATACGGGGCTAGGGTTAGCTACTTGTCATATAAGAGACTGGAACGTTTTGGATCTGGCGCTACACCTGAATTATTATGGTCTGCATTTTGGAATACATCGAAATATTGCATAAGAAATACCAGGAATACACCACTGATAGTCAGGAAAGCATTGGCGTTCCAGCTTGTCTTGGAATGGCTTGAGCGTCGAGTTGCCAATAGAGGGATTGGTGTACTACTCGGCAATGATATTCCACATTGGTATCCATATTTTACTACCCCGATGGAAGAAACTCTGACCGAAGTGAGTAACCTTACTCCGGGATTCGATTATGTGCTCGAGATGGGCCTCAGCGGGATATTGACGGTAGTCCAAGGGCTGGAGGACACGCCGACAAAAGAAGCATTTGTTATTATTTTAGAGTCAGTTAAAGCTTTTTGCGATAATATAGCAGAACTTCCTGCAACCAAAAATTTTGAAACGATTGATGGCGTAACAGCCGAAGACATTAGACGCTGGATTGCGCGGGTACCATGGGATCAACCAAGTAATTTTGAAGAAGCCGTTTTTGCTGTATGGTTTTTGCATCTGCTTTGCTGGTATGATAATCATAAGCTAATTGGCTTAGGAAGACTTGATCAATGGTTATGGCCATATCTAAAATGGGACTTGGAACACGGACGAATAACAGAAGCGCAAGCATTAGATGTCATCAAGAACTTGATCGAATGGCTTAATGGAAGCAGACTAAGGAAGAGTAACCTTCTTTTAGGAGATACCGGCCAAACGTTGATAATTGGCGGACTTGATGGCAACGGCCGAGATAGTACCAATTCGCTATCAATCCTGTTTATCAAAGCTCTAGAAGAGCTAAAACTTCCTGAACCTAAACTCGTTGCTCGTGTGAGTTCTGCCTCGGATGATGAATACCTAATGAAGCTTGCTGAACTAGTAAGGGCTAATCTCGGTCATCCACTATTTTGTAATGATGAGCTAATTGTGGCTGCGCTGATAAAGGAGGGTTATTCCGAAGAGGATGCACGGGATTACGGGGTCGCTGCTTGCTGGGAATACTTGATACCGGGACGCTCATTCGATCAAGGAAATACCGGAATAATATCGTTTTTGACGATTATTTCGAACACGATTAGGATTGCCATAAATCAGAATATAAAAGATTTTAATGATTTTATGAAAATATATGAAAATCAACTAATATTATTAATTCATGAGAAGGTAAAAACAGCAAATTCATTATCCTTTATTCCTGCTCCATTCTTGTCAATTATGTACCCAGATTGCTTAAGAAGTGGAAAAGATATCACAGAAGGAGGAGCACAATACAATAATTACGGTCTTTTAGGAATGGGGCTCGCAGATGCCACGGATAGCCTATGCGTAATAAAAAAGGCAGTTTTTGAGGATAAAATTTTATCATTAGAGCAGCTCGAGCTATTATTGCGACAAGATTTTAATAGCGACGAGAAAATCCGCCAGTTCTTCATCCATAGGTTTCCCAAGTTCGGAAATGATGAAGAATATGCAGATGAGATAGCCACGCAAATCGTGAATATATTTGCATACTGGACGAGGCAGCAAAGTACACCTTATGGGGGGATATTTAGACCTGGATTGGGTAGCGCAGGCGAATATATATATACAGCTAAAGATATTCCTGCTACGCCCAATGGAAGAAAGAGTGGGGCACCTTGTGCGGTCAACCTTTCTCCTTCACTAGGTGCTCCAAGGTTAGGTCCAACCGCAATTCTGAAGTCAATGACTAAACCTGATTTAGAGCAGATGAGCAACTGCGCTGTTACAGAAGTTTCGATCAACATATCTCTTATGAATCCTGAAATAGAAGCCGAGCAGCAGTGGATAAAATGGCTACTTCAAGCATTCATTCTTCTTGGAGGAGCAGAACTACAGTTCAATGTTATGGATGCAAAGATGTTAAGAGAAGCACAGAAACATCCAGAGCAATATAGAGATCTATTGGTGAGAGTTTGGGGATTTAATGCATATTTTGTTGATCTGCCTAGAGAGTTTCAAGACCACATAATAGCAAGGGTAGAGTCATGTGCGATATAGATGAGCAGCATGGCTTAGTATTTGGAATCAAACGGTTTGCGCTAAATGATGGCCCTGGTATCCGAACTACTATTTTCCTTAAAGGATGTCCCCTTCGTTGTCCATGGTGCCACAACCCGGAAGGGCTGAGCTTTCATCAAGAGCTTATGTTTAGAGAATCACAATGCATAAAAGACTGTGAAGAATGTGTAAAGGTGTGCCCGCAGGGCATCGATCCTCGAATGGAATTAAACAAGCTTCAAAGCAATAGATGCATGATTAAATGCGGGAAATGTATAAATTCATGTCCAACCGAAGCGATTACCATTGTGGGCGAAATTAGAGACGTCGAGGATCTGCTGCGAGAGGCAAAGTCGGACCTAGCATTCCATAAAGTCTCTGGAGGAGGCGTCACGCTATCCGGGGGCGAACCGCTCTTCGGGAAGGCATTTACTCTATCGCTTGTTCGATCACTCAAGTCTAATGATATCCACACTGCCATGGAGACTTGTTGTTATGGGGATCCGGATTTTGTTCAGATGATTGCAAAATATATAGATTTATTCATAATTGATATTAAATATGGCCATTCGGAAGATTACGAGAGATATCTCTCTGCAGAAGATGGATCCTTGGTATTTAAAAATATACGCAACCTCATGCGATCAAATACCCCAAAAATCTTGCGATTTCCATGCGTGCCAGGTTTCACAGACTCCGCCGAAAATGTAATGGCGATAGCGCAGATGTTATCATCGTGCCAAATCAATAATTTGCTGAGATTCGAGATTCTCACATACAATGCGTTTGGTGAAGGAAAATATACATCACTCAGACATCGACCCCCAACTGTTTCAAAGGAGTATCAGTTAACACCTTCACAAATATCCAAAATGCTAAAATGTTTTGGATTTCAATCTGTCATTCTGGGATCCGAAATTTAAAAGGAGCGACACTTATAAAGATAAACAGAAATATTTGGGAAACAACTCATTCACCCTGCCCTTCGCGCCCTCCTCCTGCCATGCACACTGGCGGAATTTTGTGCCAAGGCAGGGCCATGCAGCTAGCCATATGTGCTTTGATTTGCACTGAAGCAGAAGAGGGAGGTACTTTACCCAGGGCCCTGTCCGCTTTGGGGCCAGCTTAGTAGACCTCAGCGACGGCAGGCTGTCATCAGCAGAAGCTAGAGCCAGTATGCGAGCAGGTAGAAGATTGGAGACATGGAATGGCATATCATTCAAAGGAGGTAGAATCATTTGGAGAAAATTAAAATTGCCGCGGTTGTAGTTGCATTTAACAGAAAGCAGCTTCTCTTAGAGTGCCTAGAAGCCCTAAAAAGTCAAACATATCCGCTAGATGCAATATACATAATCGATGGGCCTTCTACCGATGGTACGCCAGAGACGCTACTGAAAAATGGTTATTTAAATGAGTTACCTCCAGAGGAGTATCAAGAGTATTCCTGGAAAAAAGAGAATACAATCCTTGGGCTAGAGGGGCACAAGATACTGGTAAATTATGTTAGGCTTTATGAAGATGTTGGGGGAAGTGGGGGTTTTCATGAAGGCGTAAAACATTCTTATGAAAATGGATATGATTGGATCTGGCTCATGGATGATGACGCCGAACCTATGAAGAATGCATTGGAAGAACTTATAAAAAATATTGGTTTATCCAATGCAATAGTATTAGCACCAACAGTAAAAAAACCAACAGGCGAGGTATCCAAATTTCATCGGGGTACCTTTTCGTTAAATAGATGTTTACCATTAATCCAAAAGCCCTTGGATGATGAAGCATATAACAAAAATAATAGGCCAGTCAAGATAGATTTTGCCTCTTTTGTGGGCCCATTAATAAAAAGCCATGCAGTCAAAAATGTAGGTTATCCTAATAAAAATTTTTTTATTCAGTGGGATGATGCAGAATTTTGCCTGCGATTGGTTAACGTTGGAAAAATATACTTAGTGCCTAATAGCACTGTGATCCATAAAGAAAAAATAGCACAAACAAATATAATAAAGAAAAGTATTCTGGGCAAAAATGTAAACAGAATACAATATAATAAATTATGGAAATCGTATTATTCAAGAAGAAATTCAGCATATATAGGAAATAAATATGCGACAAATAAAGCTGGCTTTTTGATCGATTTATTTAAGATCTGGGCATTGAGCATCATAACAATAATTTTTTTTGATGACTATAAGCTAAATAGAATCTGTTTTATAAATTCTGCTTATATTGATGGATTACGAGGGATATTCGATAATGAAAAGCCTAACAGAATATTATACGGGGATAAAATTAAATGAAATTTTGCATTTTAGGTGGTGGTTTAACAGGTTTGACCTTGGGCTATCTGCTAAATCAGAAAGGGATGAGCTTTGATATCCTAGAAAAAGACCAAAAATGCGGTGGGCTGATGAGATCCCTGCAGGAACAGGGCTTCACCTTTGATTATGGTGGATCTCATATTATCTTCTCGAAAGATCATGAAGCATTAGATATGATGAAGAATCTCCTGGGAGACAACATGGTAAAAAATCGAAGAAATACAAAAGTTCTCTACAAGGATCATTATATTAAATATCCCTTTGAGAACGGCCTGTCAGACCTGCCAAGGGATGATAACTTCGAGTGTCTGTATCATTTCATTCAAAATTTGATCAGAAAGGAGAAAGAGGTAATAGCCTCGCCTAGAAACCTCAGGGAATGGTTTTATTACACATTTGGAAGTGGAATATCCGATAAGTACCTCCTCCCCTACAACGAGAAGATATGGAAGTTCCCGATCGAGAGCATGAGCCTGGAATGGGTCGAAAGAATACCAAACCCCCCCGTGGAAGATATCATAAGATCCTCCCTAGGGATAGATACAGAAGGATACATGCACCAGCTCAGTTTTTACTATCCAAGAACTGGTGGCATTCAAGCCCTGATTGAGTCTTTGCGGAATAAGATCGAGGGCAATATTGTTACAGGTTTCGAGGCAACAATAGTCAAGAAGGAGGATAATAAATGGATTGTCTCTAACGGGCAAGAGGAGAAGCTGTATGATAAGATAATCTCCACCATACCGATTCACGCGCTGGTAGACGCCCTAGATCCACCCGAGGAGATAAGAATTGCTGCAAAAGGCCTTAGGTACAACTCGCTCATCTCGGTTATGATCGGCATTGATAAGCCCAAAATTAATGACCTGACCTGGCTTTACATACCTGATGAGGATGTAATTACCCACAGGGTGAGTTTTCCCTCCAATTATAGTCCCAATGTCGCTCCGGAGGGCAAATCCTCTATCCTGGCGGAGATCACATGCAACATCGGAGATAGATCATGGAGGATGGACGACAGGATCATAGCCCAAAGGGTAATAGATGATTTACATAGGCTAAAGATAATAAATATGGATGATGTCTGCATTAGTGAAGTAAGGAGGCTGAAGTACGCGTATATCATCTCCGATCTGGATTATCAGAAGAATATGACCAAAGTCAAAAGATACACGCAAAGGATCGGAATAGACCTGCTCGGAAGGTTCTCGGAGTTCAAATATTTGAATATGGATAACTGCATAAGAAGCGTACTGAGCTACCTTGCAAGATTGGATATGGACCATGAGGGATAAACTAAGGAAGTGCCAATATAGAACACTAATGATGACGGAGAGATCATGCTATTGCACTGGAGTGAACCCCTCCGAGTGGACAATGAGTTAAGCAACATCAACTCATGGAGGGAAGAACATGAAAAAGACGAGGCGACGTTACGACCGAGCATTCAAGATATCAGTAGTAGCTGAACTTGAGAGTGGCAAACCTCTTGCTCAGATCGCCCGCGAGCATAGCATCCATCCGGCCTTGCCCTCTCGGTGGAGAGAAGAGTTGGCCGAGAATCCCGAAAAAGCGTTCAGCGGTAATGGAAACCAGTACAAGGACCAGGCAAGGATTGCAGAACTTGAAAGACTGCTCGGCCAGGCTCATGCCGAGATCGAGCTTTTAAAAAAAGCCTTTGCCATGACTCAGAAGAAGGTCCGAGAGGAGAGAATAAAACCGACGCTGAGGGACGGTACATGACTATCCAGGATGCCCAATCAGGCGGCCTTCAGTTGCCAATATCTCAGTCCTGTCAATCACTCGAAGTGAGTCGCAGCGGCTACTACAAATGGCGGGTACAACCGAAAAGGGCTCCATATGTGAATATGGATCTGAAGAACCAGATTCAAGAGATCGCTCTGGAATTTACTGGCTACGGATACAGGAGGATGACTGCAGAACTCCGATACAGGGGCTATGTCGTTAACCACAAACGCGTGCTGGACCTGATGCGACAGGATAACCTTCTGTGCCTGAAGAAGAGATTCAAGCCGATAACGACTGATTCCAGTCATGGACTTCCCGTATATCCAAACCTTCTGAAGAACATAAAGATAACCGGACTGAACCAGGCCTGGGTCTCAGATATCACATACGTCCAGTTGCAGCATGAGCATATCTATCTCGCGGTGATCCTGGATCTCTACAGCAGAAAATGCATCGGCTGGGAGCTGAGCAGAAACATAGACCACCAACTGGCTATGAATGCTCTGGCCAAGGCATTAGAGAATCGATGGCCAGAAGCTACTCAAGGACTTGTTCATCATTCTGATCAGGGCGTTCAATACGCATCCAAACATTATGTAGATTGTCTCAAAGAGCACAACATCTTGGTTAGCATGTCTAGAAAAGGAAATCCATACGACAATGCGTTTGCAGAGAGTTTTATTAAAACCCTAAAAGTCGAGGAGGTATATCTGAATGAGTACGGAACGTTTGAAGAGGCTTATGGAAACATATGGCATTTTATTGAGAAAGTTTACAACAGGAAGAGGCTGCATTCTGCCCTTGGCTATAGATCTCCAGAGCAGTTCGAAATGGGGGTTGCTTTAAGTACTGTTGCTTAACTAACTGTCTACTATCAGGGGGTTCACTCCACACATTTTTCTCAGTATCTATAGGCAAGAAATGGATTCTCTTAGTTGAACCTAATATTTGGAGATTCTATCATGAACGATAACGATGGCATTCGCGCAAGAAATGCTTTAAATTGCCTGCTATGCGGTGAGGAGGGAACGCTGCTTTATTCGGGCTTGCGGGACCGCCTTTTTGGAGTACCGGGTAAATGGCAGTTCATGCAATGCCCAAAATGTCAGTTGGTCTGGATCAATCCGCAACCAATATCTGAAGATATTGGAAAACTCTATTTCCAATATTTCACCCACCAGAATCTTGACTCTCCTAAGAGAGCGCTGGCAGGCCTTCGCAAAAGCGTTTCGGCGAGTATTTTGCAGTCCAGCTTCGGCTATCAGATGATTGGATCGAACAAGATGCTTGGATCGGTATTGAGCAGAATTAACCCAATCAGAGATATAGTAGGAGGTAGTGTGCGATGGCTTGAGGCTAGTGAGAGAGGGCGTCTACTAGATGTAGGCTGCGGAAATGGATCATTCCTAGTTCAGATGAAGCAACTTGGATGGGAGGTGACAGGCATTGAGCCTGATGGTGAGGCTGCTTCGTTTTCCCGTAAAAATTATGGGCTGGACGTTTTTAAGGGGCCCCTTGAGGAAGCTAAGTATCCCAATGAACACTTTGACACGATCACCATGAACCATGTCATCGAGCATGTGCTAGATCCCATAAGCCTTCTGAAAGAGTGTCGCCGCATTCTGAGACCAGGCGGCAAATTGATTGTGATCACACCTAACATTGATAGCCTGGGACAGCGCATATTTAGGGAAGCATGGTTACATTGGGATCCTCCGCGCCACTTGTTCCTCTTTTCCTCAGAGACACTTGGAGAAACAGCCAGGAGGGCGGGACTGGTCAATCAGGAGCTGCGGACGACGATGAAGGGGGCCCGCAGCATGTGGGCTGCCAGCAGCCTTATCAGGAGGGACGGAGTGCTGCCGGGCGGATCGCTTAAGGGGACAAGTCTCTGGATGAAGATGCAAGAGCTGGGATTTCTGATAAGGGAGTATGGATTTTGCGGGCCTCAAGAAAAGGGCGAGGAGATTGTGATGATGGCATGGAGGTAGGATGATACGCGAGGAAAAATGGCCGAAGGTAGCTATTATCGTGCTGAACTGGAACGGATGGCCGGATACGCTAGAGTGCCTGGAGTCATTATATCAGATAACGTATCAGAATTTTGAAGTAATTGTGGTGGATAATGGATCAAGAGACGAATCAGTTAATAAAATAAGAGATTATTGCGAAGGAAAGCTAAGGATTAAATCCGATTTTTTTAAATACGATCATATCAACAAACCAATAAAAATTATTGAATATTCAAAATCAGATGCCGAAAGGAGGGACATCCCTGAAGCTTCAAATAGGAAATTAATCTTAATTAAAAATGAGAAAAATTATGGTTTTGCTGAAGGAAATAATATTGGATTTGAAATTGCATTGAAAAGAGGGGCAAAATATTTGCTTGCATTAAATAATGACACAGTAGTTTCTAGGGATTTCTTAAATATTCTAATTAGCGCTATGGAGAACAATGATAAAATAGGCATCGCAGGGCCAACGTGCTATTATTATGCGGAGCCAAGCACAATATGGTCTGCAGGAATTAAAATAAATTGGTGGACCGGATCTATTAATCATGCTATTAGCAAAGAAATAATTAAAGTTGATAGCGTATCAGGATGTGCTATGATAATAAAAAACAAGGTAATAAATAATATATCTTCATTCGATAAAAGATTTCCATTTGGCCAAGAAGACTACGAATTTTGCACTAGAGCGATTAGAAATGACTTTAAGGTCATATACGTGCCAAATTCCAAAGTCTGGCATAAGATTTCAAGGTCAAGAAAATATCTAATGAATGATATGTCAGAAAGAAAAGCCTTGCTAGGCAATACGGGAGATTTAAAATTAAAAGATAAATTACTTCTTTTTAAAATATGCTCTCCAACAAAAATTCACTTTATATCAGAGATTATCTTTTTTTTTGGTACTTTAATTATATCATTGCCTATGAAAGGCTTTAAATATTACAAGAAATATGGTTTTAAATCATCTTTATTAAAAACTAAATCTACCATAGCAGAATTGATAAAATTGTTTTAGATATATATTTAATACACAGGGAGCGCGGAGGGTCACGAATTCTCCATCCTTTAGGTTGGGGATGAAGTGAACCCTCGCCGGGATTTCATGTTTTCCTGAGATTAATTAGCTGGCTATAATGCAACCGAACGCTGATACGAGATTATTCTAACCTTAACTCCGCTGTTTAGGGAATAAATTAAGTCCCAATTTTTCATCTAGCTTCTCTAATTTTTTAGGTATTTCAGAAATCAAATTACAGTCATCTAACTCAACTAAATATACTTTGCTCATATCAAGCAGGATATCTTTTGGTGACAGCTTGCTCGATAGATCTGCTTTTTTTAGTGCCATTTCAATTTTTGTGTACGCATATAATGATAAGAACGAGATGAAAATATGTCCAAATACGCTTTCATTGTCCTGCAAGTAGAGTTTGTCAGCTTGGAGAACATTCTTGTACGTATCGAAGAGCTTCTCAATTCGGTCTCTACTTTTATATTGCATAAATATAGAATTCTCATCTAGATCAAGGTTTGATACTATCAGTATCTTTCCAGCACGCTTCTGTGAATCATTGAGCTCGAGCATATCTATTTTTCCATCATCAAAATTTTGATAGAGCGTGATATTTTCTTCAAGCATTAATTGCTGATCTTCGTATAAATAAAGCTCATTTTCTTTTCAAGCAGGAATTTAATCGCGTCTCTGGAAAAGAAACCTCTATCCAATATGATTGTTCCGCCTTCCTTTTTAACCTCAATAATGCTATTGTAAAGGCTTTTTATATCGCGAACGCTTCCTGGTATCGTCCGAATCATTGTGGGCAAGCCTGTTTCCAAGGAGCAGAACAACGCAATATTGATCTGCGGGACATGAATCTTATCTTTATTATAGCCAAACTCAGCAAAATTTATTGATGATTGGGTCAATACTGTGCTCAAATCGTAGACAAGCTCTTTGTCTTTTTCCGATAAGGCTTTAAAAATGAAATCCTGAGCCCGACTATTTGAGCCAACCACTTTTAGGACATGGCTTAAATTTTTAGCATCCAATTTAGGATTTATTCTTTGAACATTATATAATTTATCCTAGATACCATTCACCCTTTTCAGCGGTGTATAGCCTGTGGCTCGCGCTATAGTTAAAGCATATACCTCTTCCCATACATCCTCAAATGCAGTGGTAAGACACGACCTCATGTCAACAAGAAGGCGGTCAAATAATACCGCGTTACCGTACTCCTTGATTCCTCGAAGATTTGTCGCTGTTATCGATCGCTTCACGCCTTCAATAAGCCCTTTCGTGCGATCCAGCTTGCCGATGTACTCAGAAATTTTTCTTCGCGTCTTGAGTTGCTTGTCCCAGTAAGTTGTTGAATGATAGACGTAATAATGATTGCTTATTTCGTATGTGTTTAGCTCCACATAATCAGCATCTGCAGGCTATCTCATATATTTATAAAATTGAAATTTATGCGCTAACGTTTTTGCAGTATTAAGGCGATTGATATCGATCGTCATTTAATGCTAACTAATATATAATAATATCATCGACAACTGAAATCCGCATCCATCGACCTATTTCTGTGCAGCTAAACACATACCTTATTCCTTTTACTCCGATTCCTTTCTTCCCTTGTTTTCTTTGCTCAGTTAGCCATTCTTTAACTCATTCATCCATGTATGGTATATTAGGGAATACATGTATTTATAGATTCCCATCCAAATGGCTTAGATGATATTTATATTAAAGAAAATAGTCTGGATTAAGCCCTAATTCGCGGAGTTAAGGTTCTAATGGGTTCTAATGTACAGATCCAGGAAACCGAAGGTTCGGATGTTTCTGAAATCCGGCTAACCGGGCGCGCGGCCCGAAGCATACCCCATCCCTTTAGGGTGGGGTGGCCGCGCGCAGTTTGATTTTCATATCAAAACTTTCGAACCACTGTTATAGATAAGATTTTTATAAAAAAATTTTTCCTTATAGTCTATTATATTATGCCATTTCCGATGAGCGTCTAGTAGTTTTCCATCAACTGTGTTTATGTATCTCAGATAAAAGTATCCTTTGCCAAGACGCCCCCCATTTTCAATGAATGTTCTAGGATATTTTGCAGATAATAATCCTCCTTGGCTCATTAGTTTGGTATCGCTAAGAAAATCTGCATATATACTAATATTCTGCGATGCATAATGCTTTAGCCACTTTGCACCCAATGTATCTTGATCGTGAATAAAAAGCATATCATAGCTATCACCTTCAGAATTTAAGATTATTTCGTGTGCCTTTCCAAATATCTGGTGCGTTACGCCAGTGCTGCACATAAAGTTGACTATAATGACAACAAGAATTATCAAGGGCCTCCAACGAAAATGAAGATAGTCTGCAACAGTTGTTCCACCGACAACAAAGTATGGCGATAATACAACCATCATCTGAAGGTAAGCTCTACCCATGCCATAGCCTTTAAAAATATACGGAATCGCTAATGCGATCACTAGTGTAGCAGAACAAACAATAGAAAGCATTAAGAAATCAATATTAAATTTTTGATATATAGAACTAGAAAGATTACCGTCATTGAGGGCAACCCTATAACGGCACTTATATATGGTAATAATTACTCCTATCGCAATAAAGATTACATTTATCCATGAAATAATGATGGTAATAATTTGTGGAATTGATTTATTCTCTATGGTAAGAGCTCTAATCATCCCCTCGCTTCTTGCTTCCATAATGAAAAGATCCTGAAGACTCCATATAGCTCTTCCGATAAAATTGACTCCAGAATCAAATGGTGCTTTGGTGATTTGGCTATACCAAAGAAAAACAATCGCAGAAAAAAGCACTATGCTGCCTGATGTAATATTTGACATAGACAAATATTTTTGAGTTTTCAGCTGCAAGTGATTAAATCCCGAGCTTTGAGCTTGTAATAAAAAAGGCCTCCATTTAAAAGGAGAGGTCATGCTAATCAATTTCATACAAAGCCAAAAGATTAATAGAATAAGGATAAAGATATAGGTTGTAGAGTAGTGAGAGACAATACAGGATGCAACCAAGATTATAAAAATTAATTTTCTTTTAAATTCATCCAAATTTGAATTAAATAGAATCATTATAGAGATAGCAAAGAAAAGGATGGCTACAGTAGTACGAGAATTATAAAGGCTATCTAAAAAGGATGATTGCGAAACAAAAAAAATTGCCGCCAAAAAAGCCCAGAATTCACCAATAAATTTGCTTGAAATACTGTAAACCGCTAAAGGAAGTACTGAAAAGAATATAGGATAAAGAATTTTAAATAGAAATTCTGGATTTATATCAAGAATTGATTGATAAGCTGTTGGAAGTACTGAAATACTTAGACAACTATCCAAGGTGCGATTCATCAGCAACTGCCATCTTCCGCTATGAAAATTTTGCTGAAAATAATAATATTCTAGATGGGAATCTATGCCTATAATATGATCTGATCGAAGAACATATATCAGCATAAGAGATATGCTACATAAAAATATTATTAAAGGATATGCGTTGTTTGGAATATGGTCATGCGTCACTGTAATAAAAATGATATAACCAACCATTAAAAGAAACAAAATTATTAAAATAATATTATTATTCATTAAATTCATTAAATAGATGCCTGTGATGGCCATCATTGGAAATATAGAAGGAAGAAGCAGTAAAGCTTTTTCTCTAATATTAAGCGTGAGTATATTAGGTTCCGCAAGCGTAATACTCTGATATTTTAAAGAAGCTAGGATACATAAGATAAGAAAAAGGCTTAATGTGATTACTAGGGATTCAGTAGACAACGGCATATTATAGCCAAGGAGAGGATATAAGATACTGATGAATAAGCCAGAGAACATTAAGAATGATATGCTAAGTCCTATTGATAATATATATATATCAATTATGTTTAGCCTCTTTAACTTCATGGCATATAGAATTATTGCACCAGATACGAAGTATAAAAGAATAAATCCAAGAAATTGTCGAAATATAGGAACATTTAGATGGATGGCAAAATCAGTGAGAATTATTATTGTTAATATTAATATTAGACGTTTATTTCTAATATAAAAAGACTTTATCGAGTCAATCGGAATATTCATAGATCAATTCCTCCATCAGAGAGAGTCAAGGCTTAGTCATAGTATAAAATTAAAAAATAATATAAAAAGTATTTAATAACAATATGAATACCATAAATGCAATACTTGTTTTTTAATATTTTCAGATAGGTCGAGAGACTCAATAACGAAATCAAATGAGCAATTAAACCAAGAGAGAACGTTGTTTAAATGTTTTAGTGATATTTCATCTATATAACCATATTTATTTAGGCTAAAATAGAGTATTGGAATAGACGAATAAATTATATGAATCCAAGGAGTTTTAATTCTATGCATTAATTTAATGGGCAATCCCTCATTCTTTAATAAATATGATTTTAAAAGGACCGTTATATTCTGGTAAAGAGAATTTGGTGTAAGACCTCGAAAATAAGAATTTTGTATTAAACTATTATTTAAGTAATATTTTTGGAAACGTATATAAGAATTGAATCTAATACCCATTTCCACATCGATGATATATTTAAAAATTATATCAACTATGTTCCTTACTTCAAACCAAAATTCGATAATATCATCGTGATATCTATTGCATTTTCCTAGTTTATAATTCGTAGCTTTTATAGACAGATCCAAAAAATTTGGGATCTTCTGATATAAACAATTGAAGTTATTTTTGTATATTTTTTTAAATAAATCATTCCTAATCCTATAAGAGGGCGTATAAAGACCAGCTAATATTAATAATGTATCTTGGCAAGCCAAAACAATTTTATTGGTCCAAAAAAACATATCTTCACTTGGACTCTTGATGGAGAAATGGTCTAATGCCTCAGCCATACGATTTAATATTAATCGTATGCCTTCCCAAACTGGAATATCGTTAGGCTTAATATCAGGTATCTGATTTAAATAGTTAAAACCATAAATTACCTTTGAACCATATTTTAGGTCAATATTTCCTATAGTCGGCCTCAGCCTCTTAGTAAAAAAGGATGAAGAAAGGTACAAGCTAATTAATACTCCACCAATAGTTATCTCCAATCCGGTTTTCTTAAAAAAATCATAGCAGAATTTTTTTATAGCCATTTGATCGAATAGATGATTATTGGGAACGATTAATACCTCACAATCACTTAAAAATTTAAGATTGCAGCCAGATTGAATAACAGTTGCCTCTCCCCTTCCAAAACTCCCAATTAATATAATTGATTTAGGACGAAAATTAAGTATTAGCTGTTCCTTCAAATCATTTATAATATTGGCAACATCATTATTCAATCGAGGATCCTGAACGAACATCAAGTCACTCAATTATATCCCCATCCATATAGGCTAGTCTATTTTTACCGAAATTCGATAATATCGACGGAGCGATATCTTCAAGGCGAATATATGAAGATTTGACAATACTTCGATTGGATACAAAAACGCCATCCGATCCAGCATGATCCGGCAAATAGCCATGTGCAGAAACTGATGGATGGTTCCTTTGCTTTCCAGCTATTACAAGCTTCCCACGGTCAAAGATACGGGGCATATCCAAATAAAATATTAAATCACCATAACGATTATCTGGCATATTTATTTTATATTTATTAAGATGATTGCTAGATAAAATGAAGCCTTTATCATCGAGATGAGAAAGAAGTCTAATCACATCTTTCTTTTCAGTTTCGCTTCTAAACCAGAATCTTGCAAAATTCGCATCTACAAAATGAATAATATGATTGAGATTTAGATTGTGAGATCTAAAAATGCTCTGCAAATCGATATAATCTTCGATATCTACATGACCATGATCGGAAAAAAGCATAAAATTAAAATCATCGTAATTGGCTTCGAAATTCCTATAAATATGCTCCAGCATATCGTCAATCTCTTTTAATCTGGTCATTACATATTTGGAGCTTTGCCCAAATCTGTGTGATAGCGGATCGATATCTCCTATGAAAAGATAAGTCCATGGCTTTATGATATTAAATTTATGACATTTAACTATCTGAGATGAATTATCCAAATGACCTCGAGTCATGCCAACAATTTCGTAGTCAATATCATAACTCTTTAATAACTCAAATATTGTTGGGTAGTTTTCCAAAAAATTAGGATCGCTCCAAAATACCTTTTCAGTTAAGTCAAAATTCGACCATGAATCCAAAGATAAATCCCATAAAAAAGGGACACTGAAATAAGAGGTATTATTTGAATTTAGTCTCTTCGCAATTCGATAGATTAGGTATTTAATATAGTTATTGTCACACAACGTTTGACACATGTCGAGTCTTTTCGACCATATAAAAGGAGAACTACTGGGAGAATATTTCCATATAAACCAACGTAAATGCTTATTTGGATAAACACCCGCATACATTGATGTATGGCAGGTGATTGAATAGCCCAATTCCGTTTTCATTCGCCTTTTTGATTTGAGCGAATTGATAAACGGCATGCTTTCTAGACTTTCGGGCTTTAAGCCATCAATGAATACTGTTAGTAGAGGACTAATATCGCTATTATGCATTTTTTCACGAATCCTGTTGTGTTGATTAATTGAATCTAAGACCTCAGATAAAACAATTTTTTTTATTGGGGGATGTATGTATTTATACGCTTAAAATTATAAGATAAAACGCGAGCATTCTGCATAACTCAATGAACATTTGCTCAGTAGACGTTGTTCTTACAGTCTCGCCAAAGATTCGCTTGATCGCTGAAAAGGTTAATCAACACAACACGAATCCTGCAAATAATATGGTGATTTCTTTATTAATTTTGTAAATAACCTGTAATTCTTGGCAAAGATATTAAAATTGCTCATATTATTGGACTCAAAGATGAATATGCATTTCGAATTTTTATTTAATTCACTAAGAAAGGAAAAATTGATCTTGCCTTCGCCGATCCTCAGATGATCTTTTCTTCCATTATAATCATGAATATGGGCCACCAAGATCAGTTCATTCTCTTTCCTTATAAATTCTCTCATGGATCTAAATTTCTCATATGGCATATTTGTATATAAAACAAAAGGTAAAAAGATATCTAGAACTCTCAATCCCAAATCCTTAATAGGAAAAGATAATAGTGGGCCCACGTTTCTTATATGAGCATGGCCTATATCGAGAGTCATCCTTAGCCAATTCGAGTCAACTATCTTAATAATATTCGTAATTTCTTCGAGATTCCAAAAGTAATCAGCATTTTCCAGAGTTAGAATTATTGAACTATCTTGGGCATATTCAGCTAATTCTTTCAAAATTTTAATCCATTCATCCGTAAATTGTTCTTCTGTGAGACCTTGAAAAAAGCCTCTAGCATGCATAACAGTATAGCTCATTCCTAAGTCTGCGGCGATCCTTATGCAATCCTTAATTTGGCTCATGGATACATCTCTAATTTGCGGGTTAGGTGAGATAGGATTTAGGTTGACAAATGGCAAATGTGCACCTGAAATTTCATAATTTGAGAGAAACTCCGCGACTTTAGCATTTATCTCCCAATGCCAGAGTGAAGGCCTTTTGAGTTCTTTTTCAAGCCTTATCTCAACTGCATTTAAATTAAGATCTGAGGTTAACTGAGAATATAATTTCATCGACTGCTCGAGGGTTAGGCCCCCAAAACATGCAAGTGAAGCTCCGATAAACATGACAATCTCCAACAAAGTATAACTAGAAATCAAGTTGCATGCGGCCATCTCACCCTAAAGATAAGAGTATGCTTCGAGCTCCGCGCGCCCAGGTTAGCCGGATTTCAGAATCATCCGAATCTTCGGTTTCCTGAATCTGCTCATCAGAATAATCGCTTATCTGGGTTTGGTTGCATTATAGCCTTGTAAATCAATCTCAAAAAACCTGAAATCCGGAAGAGGGTTTACTTCATCCCAACCTAAAGGATGGGGAATCCGTGATCCTCTACACTTCCGTTATATTTAAATACATTGTAACTTATTTAAATGTTTCTCCGGGCATTCCTATTTTCCCCTATTAGCCCGCATGAGTTGGGACAGTGCTCAATTAGCTCCTTTATCCATTCTTCCGAAATCACTTTCAATCTTGATCGTTTTTCGATAGAATCCGTTAAGTTAGATCAAATGTCGCCAAGTTCTTTTGATAGCATCATGCACGCTGCAATCTGCGTTGCCGCATTACGCACAAGGAAATTTGCTGCCTGCTGCCTGAAATCAACGTGTATATCGAGTTACTTTCCCTTGGAACTGAAATCCATAGTCTTTATGTACCAAGAATCTTCATGATTCAATGCTATATTAAATAGGGCTTCCTGGGAGATTGCCACGGCTAATTTTCTAGCATGAGTTGCTATAAAGGCTTGACCCGCTAACCACAGAAAAAAGCGAGGGGCCTAAAATTTATTTAAGAATGACTTTTACTGTAATGGTGCTTTTACTATTTGATCTTTCTACTCTCATAAGAATGAAATCAATCAAAATATAAAAACTCAAATTTTAAGATTGCATTTTAGATTTTAAAATAATATATATATATATATATATATATATATATCATAAAGAGAGCTAAAGTCTGGAAAGTACAGTACTAACTTGACTTACCTTTTAGATTGTAAATAGATTATCTCTAGTGACTTAACTATGGATTCCCAGCTGTATTCATTGATTTTCTGTGATACGTTGTCGTATTTCTTTTCCGTATTGGTTTCACGTGATAATATCGAAATGAATGCTTGTTCAATAGAGCATATATCGTGATCAGCTATTATTCCTATTTCCCCATCGATCCACGGTAGCCGATCACCTGCATTGGTAGTAATTATCGGAGTTCCACATATCATAGCTTCGAGAAATGTTAGCGGGAAACCATAAAAAATAGGAGTTGCAAATACATCCGCATCTATATATGCAGATAGCTTATCGTTATGTTCAAGAAATCCTGCAAAAATAACTTTTTCAACGATCTGCTTAGATTCAGATAAATTCTTTAAATATTCTAAATATCCATCATCGGGACCTATAAATACTAATAATATTTTGTCTTTTTTTTGGCATAATTTTGCAAAGGATTCCACCAACATGTCGAGTCCTTTTGCTTCGCTGATGCGACCCACATATAATATTATCTTATAATCTAAAGGAATACCAAATTTCTTTTTAAAATTGTATTTATTAGGTAAGATATAATCCGATTTGTTTATACCATTATTTATTAAACTAATATTATCTTTAGAAATTTCGCTGTAAATTTTCGCTTCATCATAATTCAGAACCAATATTCTTGCAGCATCTTTTATTATTCGATTGCCGATAAGATAATCAAATAAGCATTTAAATAGACGCCCCCTTTGAGTCATTTTCTTTGATGGTTTCCCGTGAGGCTGAAGAAGATATGGCACATTATAAAATTTGCAAAATAAATAAATAACAACTATAGGAAACGATCTAAAATCATGCAAATGAACAATATCAAAATTTTTAGTATTTGCTCCTTCGATTATAAAACTGGGTGCTAAATATAATCTATATCTGTGTGCCAGTTTATTAGATAAATTCTTGAAATAATATACTTTAAAATTATAATTTTTAATTATTTTTGAATTCATCCTTTGATGCTCATCAAAGGCATCTGTAGCGAAAACTGTAATTTCATGCCCGTTGTTCGCTAATACCTTAGATATTTCGCACGCAACAATGGGTGCCCCGCCATAGCCAGTAGAAGGCGGAAAAGCAGGAATAACCTGAAGAATTTTCAAACCCTATCACCTTAAAAATAGTCAACTAAAATTATATTATAAAATCGCATTGGTTTTTTTGTGCCAAACTAATGAGATAACACAAACTCGCTAATATCCGATAGTCTATCGAAAGATATAATCTTTTCTGTATCAAAGTTCTCGATTCCATTCTTGCCTATGAACATTATTCCTGAACTCTCTGCAATCTGATAGTCTGCAATCATGTCTCCAATATACATAGCTTCAGATGGTTTTACACACTCATTTTTAAGCACGGTTAAAATATGTTCATACTTTGATCTAGGGGGAACACCGAAAATACCTTTAAAGTAATGAATAAGATTGCGCTCTGCAACTATGCGCATTAGTTCCTCATGGGGCGTGGCTGATATTAAATACATGGGATATTGCCCATAAAAGGAATCCAGGAATTCAATTGCTCCGGGAATATAAGGACAATCAACAACTCTTTTAAAAACGATTTCGGAAAATCGTTTTCCCAAGTCTATTTCCACGTCCATATTATATTCTTTATTCAAAATATTTTCATATATGTATTTAAATTTAATAAACCTAGAAAGCGCATTGTTATTCAGATGATAGCTTATGATCTCCCCCTGTTCTTCGCCAAAATCACTGAATAATTCCTTGAAAGCTTCGGTCTTTACCTTTGCCGAATCTACGATTACTCCATCGAAATCCAGCATCAATAGCCTAATCATGAGCTTTGGATTCCCCAATATACCTGCGCAATTCTCTATTCATCAACCTGCACTGCTCGCCAAGAAATATGATATCTGCTCCGAAAGCTATGATGCGAAAGCCCTCTTCCTTTCGTTTTTCAAAATCCGCCATAGATGGCCAAACGATATGTATTCCCGCTGGCTTATTATATTCCTTAGCAAGGTCAAGCACTCGGCGCTCTGCATCCTTCATTAGCATATTTCCAAAGTCCCCTGGAATACCAAATGACCCCGAGAGATCGTAGGGACCTATGAAGATACCATCAACACCATCAACGGAAAGTATCTCATCAATATTCTTGACTCCATCCTTATGCTCTATTTGCAAAATAACAATGCTTTCATCATTTATATTTGAAGCATAATCATCAAATCCAGGGCCATATTTCTGCGCCCTTGCCAAGCCTACACTTCTAAATCCCCAAGAAGGATATTTCACAGATTTTACTGCAAGCTCGGCCTCTTCTGCAGTATTTACCATCGGCACGATCACACCACTGGCCCCAGTGTCCATGACTCTTTTTGCCAAAACCGGATCGTTGCTTGAGAGCCGAACCAAAGGGACGCTTCCCCCCAACTCAATGGCTTGAACAAGCGGCTGAACATCCTGGATTCCGATAACGCTATGCTCCATATCAATGGCTATCCAATCAAAGCCTGCAGAGGCCATTATTTCTGCAACTGCGGTATGGCCTAAAGTTATCCAGCCACCAATAGTTATTCTTCCCTCTTTGAGGGCTGTCTTAACCTTGCTCTGCATGATCCTACCCAATCAGAGACTTCAATTTTTCAGCATCTCGGAGAAACATCTGCACCGTTTCCTTGCTATAGGGATGAACAATCATTCCCTCGATGAGAGATGGTGTCACTGTTACAATGTGGGCCCCCGCATCTAGCCATTCCACGACATTGAGAACTTCTCTGGTCGATCCCACAATGATTTTAGATTTCAGTCCAAATTGGTCCAGCAAGCATCTTAACTTTCTGATCTCCTCGCAGCAATCGTATCCCATGTTGTTAACTCTCCCCCCAAATATGGATACAAATGTAGCACCAGATAACGCTGCTAACAGGCATTGCTGGGCGCTCATCATTGCAGTAACATTCACGCGTACATCGTGCTCCGTCTCAAGCTTATGGACTACTTCAAGATTATCCAATTCTCCGTTGGGTCCATGTATGGTTATTTTCACATTGATATTTTTAGCCCATCCTGAAAATTCTATCGCTTGTTCAAGCATCTTATCGCGATCGTTCGTCATAACCTCCACAGATACTGGATATGGCGAAACTAGTTCTGCAATCTCAATGGCTCGTTGCTTGATGCCATTCATGCCACCTTTAACGCCATCTTTGAACATTATAGTTGGATTTGTAGTTACGCCACGCACTATTCCCATTCTATGATACTTCTCGATCTCGGATATCTTGCTTGAATCTATGAATATCGGAATACGCATCACCTCGGATTTCCTTTATCTACTGATTCCCATTTCATCGAAGATTTCATCAATTTTGGGTGAGAAACTAAAAGATGCCATAATACGACCTGAAATGATTCCGTATGTGTTGTTATCGTATTTGTCCTAACGGTGGGCACAATTACGCAAGCATCAGCTATTTGAGCTGTAAATCCGCCATCACGCCCTATTATCCCAAGAATTTTCGCACCTGCTTCTTTTCCGAATTCCAGCGCTCGAATTAAGTTTACGCTTATATTTTTTTCTTTGTCACCACCACCCACGGAAAAAACGAATATCGCATCATCAGAACAAAGGCGGCTCCCACGTAACCATTCTGCATAACATGTCTCCCATCCGTCATCATTAATCCGTGCAGTAAGTTCCGAAACGTTATCAGTTGGGGTATATGATTCTATGTCTGCGATCTTCCTGAAATCATTGACTGCATGCGATGCGTTGCCTGCTCCCCCGCCGACGCCAATAAAGAAAATCCTTCCGCCATCTTTACGAACATCAACTAGCTTATTCACCATCTTATCGATTTCTGATTGATCGATTCTTTTTGTTATTTCAATCACATCTTGTAGATATTCATTTATATATTGCATTTTCTCTTGCCATCCGTTTTTCATCGAGATTTGATATTTTACCGTGTCTCATCGGTCGTTTGTTTATCGCAATTCAGTAAAAAGTTCATTAAATTAGTTACAGCTTGATGTTTCATTTCATATCTCGTCTCAAATGTCTGAGAACCTATATGCGGAGTTAAAATGACATTTTCCAGCTTACAGAGATTACCGAAATAAGGTTCATCTCTAAAGACATCAAGCGCAGCACCGGCTAATTTGCCGGAAACAAGTGCTTCATATAATGCTGAATCATCTACTGCATTGCCTCTAGACAAATTAATTAAATAACTACCCTCTTTCATCAAAGCAATCGTGTCCGCATTTATTATCGGTTTTTTATCAGGAGCAAAAGCTAGATGTAATATCACTATATCAGATTGACTCAATACTTCATCAAGCGAATAATTTGAGAGATTATTTTCTAAAAGCCAATGATTATCGGGGTTTATATCATGAACAATCACCTGAGCTCCAAGAGATTGACTTAAAGCTGCAGTTTTTTTTCCAATGCGACCAGCGCCAACTATCCCAATAATCTTGTTATGCATCAAATATCCTGTATACTTCCTCCAAATTCCAGATTTCACCTGATGGTCAACCCTAGTTATGCCTCTTAAAAGACAGAAGACCAATCCGATAGCCATTTCTGAAACAGCTCTTGTAGGTGCATTAGGTGTATTTAGGATCGCTATCCCTTTTTCATTGGCTATATCAATATCAATATTATCAATACCAACGCCAACACGACTAATGCATCGGAGATTAATCAATTTATTCAATACTTCCTTCGTATAAGGCTCAAGACCAGCAACTATGCCTGTGCAGTCTCGTGCTAAGTCGGTAATTTCAGGTGCGCTGAGTCTTCTTCCGTAAGGGTTTTTTAAGAGGATTATATTTTCAGCTCTGTTTTTAAATTCAGCATAGTCATTGAGATTATCATGAGTGAATGAAGGCTCCGCAAATAGCAATTTTATTTCATTCATACGTACCCTCTCGATGTGCTATTAGATGATTTCCTTTGCTATCCGTTTCTCCATTAATAATTCCGCAATGGTAAAATCGAACTCATCATCGATATCAACTGCTTCGAGCCGATTGATGGGAAACAGCATTGGATTTGAACCTATGCGATTTTTGCAGGCATTAAACGTGTTTTTTGAGAATATATATATGCAAGAATTTTCTTCACATACGACTGAAAGATCTTGTGTCCGTACAAGGAGATTGGGATCATGATTAATTGGTTGGCCATCAGGCCAGTAAAGGCGTTTCTGCAATTGCGTTACTGTGAAAAGAGAGTCATGTTTTGATTGAGAAAAAAATGTCTCTATTGCCTTGTTGATGGTTTCGGTGGTTAAGAGGGGATTTGTGCTGTGTGTCTGCAAATAGAAATCCCCATAGGATTCTGATATATCATATTCTATTAATTGGTTTGCAATTATCATATCTCCCTGCAAATATGCTGGACGTTTATGTATAGTCACTTCGAAATGCTGTTGTGCATCATTGGCTATTAAATCCGAATCTGTATTAATTATAATTTCCTCTATATATTTACTATTGTTTAGTGCTTCAAGTATCCAATGAAAGAGCGGCTTTCCACATAGTCTCCTATAATTTTTGCCTGGCACTCTTTCTGAATGATGCTTCATAAAGATTAGAGCTTTTAAACGATGCATCTTCATAAGATCTTCCCCATTGCTTCACTGTCTTGAGTTCAATTCTTGCTGGAATAATTATATCTTTTCGCCAATAAACCTGCGCCTGCGGCAGCTTCTTCATTGTACTTTGGAATTATTAGATTATCCATAAAATATTTTTTTACAATATTTTGAATTGTTTTGCTCTTTTGGCCAACTCCTCCTGATAATATGATATGCGAGTATTTTCTTTCATCAATGCCATTCAAGCGATTGAAGGCAAGGTGATATTCATAAACCGCTCCATCTAATAGTGCAAAATAGAGATCTTCAACTTTAAAATTACGGCTATTTATATTGTAAAACGCATTCTCATAAAATGCTTTAGAGTTAAAAAAATTTGGTGCACATATTAAATCAGTTTTCAGTAATCTATTTGCGCATATCTCATCCAGTCTATTAAGGACATTGGTTTGGGGCTCTGATTCTGCAAATAGATTAATTGCATTTTTGAGGAACCTCTCAAATAATGCGATACATCTTCCACCAGGAAGACCTGAGATACAATTTGTATAGAAATTATTAAAAAAAGGACGAGTTTCAAATGCTTCTCCAAATAGAGGCTTTTTTGCCAATACACTTACTTGTGCACCTGTCCCTATATTAAGTGATATGCTATCTGTATTTATTCCAGAAGCGAAAAGTGCTGCTTGATAATCACCAACGGAAGCATAAATAGGCAATCCTTTCTTAAGCCCCAACTTTGCTGCAAAATCGCTGGACAACCCGCCTACCACTGTGCCTGACTTTACAACTTTTGGCAAGTATTCTTTCGATATTTTTGTAATATCGAAAAAGGATTCAAGCCATTCGTTGTCTATTAGATTAAAAATTCCTGATCCTGCTGCATTGGTAGGATCACATACTGGTTCCGTATCAGATAAGCGCGACGCAATGTAATCGGATAGAAAGCTTACTTTAGCGCATTTCTTATCAATATATCCCAATTTCTTGAACCAAAAAATAATGGGTCCTAGCATCCCTGGACGCAAGTCTGTGCCAGTAACTGTTCTGAAATCGGCTAAATTATCTTTAAGATAATCGAGATAGGATATTTTTTCGCCAAATATTTTTTCTCCAGCAGTTCGCTGATCTTGCCAACTGATAAAATTTGATAAAGGTTTATTAGATTCATCAACAATCAATATGCCATGCATTTGGCCCGCCAATCCTATAGCTTCTACAGGATCCTGCATGTCTCTTAAGATTAAATCTAGAAGCTCGATAACAGATGTCTCAATTTTTTGAACTTTTACTTCACAGGTTAGGTAAGAATGGGAATTGCTTTTTAAAAAGCTAGGCATTTCGACTCTTTGGGATCTAACGATCTTCTCTTCTGAGTCGATTATTGCAGCTTTACAATAAGAAGCACCGATATCTATCCCAAGATACATATGTAACTCAACCTTATTCCTCTAATCAAATTTTGATCATGAACCAATTATGGGTTGGGATTTGGTACTGCCTCCGATTTTTTCTTATCGTATAAGGTTTTCTTCATGCCGACATTCCTCGAACCTTATGATAAGATAGTCATCCATAAAAGCTTTAAAACTCTAACCTATTTTGGAGCACAAAGCATTATAATATTTAGTGTAATCATCTATAAGCTCTAGCAGTTTTTTATTTATCAATAATTTATCTTGAATAATATTGCCAATACCTTTGCAAAGAATAGCGTTTAGCCTTTGTCCGTCAAATTTTTTATCAGCAGCTAAAATCCTTGACATTTTCGTGTGATCATTGTAATTAAGCGTATTATAGGGAATATTTTGTCTTAAAACTCCACTAATATAATTAAATGTCTCTTCTGCGATATAGCCTTTTTCCATTGATATATAATTTGCAATATCCATCCCTATTGTAACTCCAATTCCGTGAGGGATGAAATGGTTGGTGTAAGACTCTATTGCATGACCAAAAGTGTGGCCATAATTCAATATATGGCGATAATCCACATCAAATTCGTCTTTTTCAACAATTTCTTTTTTTATTTGCAGGCTACGTGCGATATAATTTTCCAAGATAGAATAATCGGAATGCATTTTCTTATAATCCTTTCTGACCTTGTCAAAATCGCTTTTCCCCGCAATCAAATGAACCTTTAAAATCTCGCCGACCCCAGACATAATATCCTCATGCCCTAATGTATCCAAAAAACTAGTGTCTATATAGATTTCTGTTGGGGGCCAAAATAGCCCTAGTTGATTTTTAAATCCAGACATATTAATACCAACTTTACTTCCTATACAGCTGTCGCACATAGCCAATAATGTTGTCGGTAAAAAATACCAATCAACTCCTCTTTTTAGAATATTTGCTGTAAAAGCACTAATGTCTTGAATAATGCCTCCGCCAATAACAACCAAGCAATCATTTTTTGTAACTCCATTCATTAGCAAAATTCGCGCTAGGTTTTGGACTGCTTTGATGTCTTTATTTTCTTCTACAGCTTCTATTTTAGAGACTGAATCTATACATTCAATCCAAGATAATTTATTTTTATAAAGACTATGCACTTTTGAATCTATAATGACGTGAACATTACCTTTCGTTTTTAGTTTTTCTATTTCATCTTCGATATTCGGTTGAGTAACAACTTGGTACTCATGAAATCGCGACTTGACTTTGATTCTTGAATTACTCACAAATATATCCTCCATCAACAATAATATTTTGACCTGTAATATAATTATTTGCGCCACTGCATAAAAACAATACTGGAGTCGCAATATCTTCACATTCAGCAAATCTTCCAATTGGTATTCTATTCTCGATATCTCTAATTTCCCTAGGCGTAAGCATCGCCTTTGATAGATCGGTCAAAACGAAGCCAGGAGATACCATATTTACAAGCACATTATATGGAGCATATTCTAACGCCGCGGTGACAGTTAAACCCATTAGACCATATTTGCTGGAAGAATATAATGACCTACCTTCTCTACTGAGCTTGCTCCAAAGCGAGCCAATATTAACCACTCTTCCCCATCTTTTTTGTTTCATTTTTTCGAGAACAACAGACTGTATTAAAAATGGTACATGAAGATTCACCATATGTAATTTTTGTATGTCATAAATAGAGATATCCGAAATTTTTTTGATGCAGTTTGTGCCTGCATTATTAACACAAATATCGATCTCTTCTTTTAATTTCAATCTATTTAAGAAAAAATCAACACTATCTCGGAAATTAAAATCAACTGCAATATATTCAATAGTTTGATTATCGTTTAATTTTGGCAACTGATTAAATATTAAATTCTTGCCTGAATCTCTTGTGCCAGTTACAATTAAATTGGCTCCAGCTGATAAAAATATCCTTGCAATTGCTAAACCTATACCTCTAGTTGCACCCGTAATAAGAGCTGTTTTGCCATTTAAATTGATATACAAACCTGCCCACTCCTCTGGTTATCTATTTAGGAATCGGATTGGATCTGGGAAAATTAAAGGGGGTTGTTCATTTGCCAAGTGCTCAGCAAAATCTATGAGAACTGATAAGAGCATGAGCACATGCAGTCTTGAGAACGGATTTAGTATCTCTGATTTTGAGAGAAATATGGATTTAGTTAGATCTAGCTTGACAATTAGGTGCTACATTTTATACTAATTTCACGTCTGCATTAGAATATATTCTCTCAATAAGAGTCATCAATTTCAAGGCATCAGAACTATTACCGATTCTAATTTCTTTGTCTTCGAGAATTGCTTGGACAAATTCTTGAATTTCTAGTTCCCACGATAAATCGGTATTAAATATTAAAGATCTAGACTCCGAGTGTGAAGCCATCGGGGCTGGAGTCCGATCTACTGAATAATCTATCCTTTCTGGTCCGTACCTACCTGATTTTGATAATAAACCATTTATAGTGATATATCCCCTTTCAAGAAAAATTTCTAAGGCAAATAGATATCGCCATTGAGTCATTGTGGAATGAAGTGACGCAACTTGCCCCTTGTTGTTCCGCAAAATTGCAAAGAGATTATCTTCAACATCACCTTTCCAATAGAGATTAGATGCATATGCTTTAGCCTCCTGAAAATCACCACAAAAATACAAAAATAAATCGGCCATATGGATACCTTGATCCATAAGAATTCCGCCACCTGCATACTTCTTTTGAGAGCGCCAATTGGAGCCAAAATTCTCATCGACACTTTTGCCGTATCTGCCTCGTAACCATAAAATATTTCCGAACTTTTCCGAATTTACGAGCTCTTTCGCCTTTATTATTGCAGGATGATATCGGTGATTAAAACCAAATTTAAGCTTTTTACCACTTTTCTTTTCCGCGACAATCATTTCTTTTACTTGTGAAGCGCTAATGCCAGGAGGTTTTTCTGCGAAGACATGTTTGCCAGCCTCCAAGCTCATTACAACTGCTTCTTTCGTCAAATAGTTTGGCAAACAAACAAATATTGCGTCCAGTGATTCGTCTGCTATGATTTCGTTCCAATCATTGAAGTAAAGAAAATCACCCTCTAATTTGTTTGTATGAAAAATGGATTTTACTTTGCATTTGGGATGCAAATCTAGATATTTCTTCCTTATTTCACCCATATATCCATAACCTAATATGCCAATATTAATCGGTGAATTCATGCACATTCCCCTCCATCATATGCTTAACGCCATTGTAATTTGAACAAAAACGTCCTGCTAATGCAGGAATATGAGATGGCGCTAATGAATAATATTTTTTCCCCATAGATTCCCCATATTCTATTAATTCTTTAAAGTTCTCACCATATATATTAAATTTTTCTACCTGAGGTCGATCTCTAAAATAGGATGGATGTGTATCAAAAGCTGATTGTTCATCAAATTGGCAAGACTTGCTGTAAGCCCAAATAAATGTTTCATCAGGATTTCGTCCTTTAGGATCAAGACCGTCTGCGCCTAAGATATAAACATCATCGCACACTGCTGATGCAATCGGAATCATGTATGATGGCAAGACGCTACCAGCACTCCTCAAGTAAAACTTTTCTAAAGTTGGAAAGTTATATTCCTCATCATGCCCAGGTATTTTGGTAAACCATGGGATTTTGTGTGGATTCTGAAGAATCATGAATAAAATTTCTCTTAGTGATAAATCCCACACTCCAGGAGCCTCAATACCAATTGATTTATCTTTTAATTCAGGGTAATGTGTTAGGAACAATGGCAAAAAATAGTCTTTAGTTAGAACAAAGCACTTGGTTTCATTCACTGCCTCGATAACGGCTTGACGAAATGTATCTGCATATATACAAGGGCTTGAATGGTGCTGTGCATCACCGAAAACGAGCAAATGAGGCTTGATATGGTTCATTAAATCGTTATTTTTTACTATGCTATTGCAGACTATCCGAAAACCATCACTATAATCAAAACTTTTCCCTAATTTTTCTAGGGAAGGACCTGTTCCAAAAACATAGGCTTTATCGAAATCCCTAACTGCGCCTAACAGCAATTGATAATTCTTCTTTGACAATTGAGAGAAATATTCTTTCGATTCTGGGCTTAATGTTGAAAAAAACAATCTTTGATATGTTTCTGCTTCTACAGAAAAGTAGTATGTAGGATCGATAATTCGCACTTTATGGATGTGTGGAAGTATAGTCGGCTCTAGCATGCTTTTTTTATTCCACAGCATAATCGTATCAGCTTGTGATAAATTTATTTCGCTTTCTTTTATCAAATGAATATGATCTAATTTTTCAATATAATTCTGTTGGGCGTTAGGTGCAACTAATGATCCATAATCAATCTCCAATAAATCATTATCTACAGGAACGTATATATTAACATTTGAATGCGTCGATTTGGGGAAATACCAACATATGCGATTTATTAAATCACTAATAGTTGTTATATTTTTTACTGAAGGATAATAAATAATGTTGTTTATATCTTGTTTTTTATTAAGTAATGTATTAGCAATTTTTCCTATTCCATAATAGCTATAAACATAGAACCTGAATAAACTAGTATTCAAGTATTATATACCTCCCATTCATTTGCATCAGGCCGCTCTGCCATCAGCACCTTTTCTAGATCTGCCAGGATCCGCCCCGTCTGCTCTCCGTGATTGCCTGAGCCTACATCTAAATTATGATCTGGCTGCGGCAGCTCTAGCTGCTCGAAGAATATCCGGTCCATCTGATAGGAGTAGTGCTGGCCAGTGTGGATGATGCTGTAGTTCAGGCCGCGGCGCTGGCACTCCCGGATCACCGGAGCCATCTTGATGATCTCCGG
>Ga0123335_1001994_pt1 | contig 31653 bp, 22 predicted proteins | sample BiotimSIPDNA_2_FD_89707 | JGI IMG/M metagenome (GOLD analysis project Ga0123335, IMG submission 89707) | Anaerobic biogas reactor microbial communites from Washington, USA - Biogas_R2 time_0 SIP DNA | ecosystem: Engineered > Bioreactor > Anaerobic > Unclassified | place: Washington, USA... | reverse complement strand
TTGCGGGGGGGCTCGACACCCGATGGCCGGAGGTCAAGCCAACCGTCTGGCAGGCGACAAGCCTCGCCACTCTCGGCGTTCTTCTTACGGCGGTTTTGGTCGGCCTCTTCGCATTTTACGTACTCAAGCTTTCCCTGATCAGCGGACTGCTTCTCGGAGCGATCGTTTCTTCAACAGATGCCGCCGCGGTGTTTTCCGTCCTCCGTTCCAGGAACATCAGCCTGCGGGGGCAGCTCAAACCTCTTCTGGAGCTCGAATCGGGAAGCAATGATCCCATGGCTGTTTTTCTCACCGTGGGCATCCTTCAGCTCATGACGATTCCCGGTACGTCCCTGCGGTCCATTGCCGTTCTCTTTGTCGTCCAGATGGGTCTCGGGATTGTTTTCGGCCTGGGATTGGGAAAACTGATGGTCCTGATGTTCAACCACATGAAATCCTCTTATGAGGGGTTCTATCCCGTTTTCGCCATGGCGGCCGCGTCTTTCATTTACGGTTCGACGGCGGTCTGCGGGGGCAGCGGCTTCCTTGCCGTTTACATCGCCGGGTTGATTGCCGGAAACAGTGAATTCATCCACAAGAAGAGCATGCTGCGATTCTTCGACGGTTTTGCCTGGCTCAGTCAGATCACCATGTTTCTCACCCTCGGATTGCTGGTTTTTCCCTCCAGGATCATCCCTGTGATCGGAGTCGGCCTTGCCTGCTCGTTTTTCCTCATGCTGGTCGCCCGTCCCGTGGGTGTCCTGATCTCCCTGCTCTACGCCCGGCTTCAATGGAGGGAGAAGATCCTGGTCTCCTGGGTCGGCTTGAGAGGGGCCGTCCCGATCGTTCTTGCCACCTTCCCGCTGCTGGCGGGTATTCCGGAAGCGGAGTCCATCTTCCATGTCGTCTTTTTTATCGTCCTCACCTCCGCCCTGTTTCAGGGGTGGTCCATCCCCGCCGTCGCCCGGCTGCTCGGGCTCCAGGCGCCGTTTGAACGGAAGCAGCGGTATCCTATCGAGTATGCGCCTGTAGAGGGGGATGATACCAGGCTCGAAGAACTGGTCATCCCCTTCGATGCCGCCGTTGCGGGGCGACCGCTTGTGGAGTTGGGGCTTCCCCGCGATGCGCTCATTGTCCTGGTGAGCCGCAACGGGAGCTTCTTTGTGCCCGGCGGCGGAACGGTTCTCGAAGAGGGGGATATTGTTCAGGTGCTTGTGAGCGCAACGGGGCTCCCTGAGGTCCGGGAGATCCTGCTGAGCTTGAAGGAGGAAGAGCCGGAATAGGGGCGCCCGATCCTGGAAACCACACCCCTGCCGGAAGCGTTCGCGGGGAGGTGCCGGCCGCCTTGAGAGGCGTGTCCGGCCGGCTCGGAACGATCCGGCTCAGGGAGAAATCGTTTCTGCACCGGTTGGACTGCCCTGATCCCATTCCTGGAAGGCACGCAGCTGCTTGGAATCCCCCAGAACGCCGATGAAATCCCCATCCTGGAACTGGAAATCCGGGGTGGGATTCGGGAAAAGGGCCTCACTGCGGATCACGGCGACAACGGAAGCGCCGGTGAGTGAGCGGATGCGCAACTCTTCGATGGAGTGGCCGATGAGGGGGCTTCCTTCCTTCAGCAGCAGCCAGTTGAGTTCCAGCAGCCGGGAAGCGCTCTGCAACTGCGAGAGTGTCCGGTAGGAACTGTCGGAATCATAGAGGGGGGCGTAAAGCTCATAGCGGATCGCATCCAGAAGGGACTGCACCTTATCCGGTGGAAATTCAAAGTGCAGCAGGGCCTGACGCGTAAACTCCAGGCTGGCTTCAAATTCCGGCTGGACCACTTCGTAAACGCCCCGGGCATGAAGGTCTTTCATGTGTTCAATGCTGATCGCCCTGGCGAAAATTTTCAGCTCGGGATGAAGGGTGTGGGCCTGGGCCGCAATGGCCTGAGAAACAACGGCGGAGGGTACGGTGATGAGCAGCAGCTTTGCCCGGCGGATCTGCGGTGTTTCCAGGACGGAGGCCTGGCCGGCGTCTCCGAAGATGGCCGGGAAATTCAGGGCTTTCAGCTGTTCGAACCGGTGAAAATCGATCTCGATGACGACGAACTCGACGCCGAACCGGTGCAGGATCCTGGCGATGTTCAGGCCGACCTGTCCGCCTCCCGCAATCACCACGTGATTCGACATTCCGGACTCCGGCAGATTGATGGTCTGCAGAGGCTCCCGAATCGTCCGCGAACGAAAGAAGGAATAGATCGGCGACGTCAGATTGGAAAGAAAGGGAGTCAGAAACATGGTGGCCACGGTAAGGGTGAGCACGAGTGAATAGAGTTCGGAGCTGATTGAAGAGGTGTTCAGGCCCACCCGGGCCAGGACGAAGGAGAATTCACCCACCTGGAAAAGCCCCAGGCCCACGGCCAGGGGAATGACGTTGCGGTAGGAAAACAGCCGGCTCAGGCCTGCGAAGATGAGCCCCTTGCCCACGGTCACAAGGACCACGAGGATCAGGACGGTTTTCAAGTGGGACCATAAAAAAGCCGGATCCAGCAGCATTCCGACGGAAGCAAAAAAGAGCAGGCTGAAGACATCCCGGAGAGGTATGATTTCGCTCAGGGCCTGATGGCCATAGTCCGACTCGCTGAGAACCAGTCCCGCAATGAAGGCGCCGAAGGCGAAAGACAGACCGAACAGGTAGGTCCCGTAGCCGATGCCGAGGCCGAGGGCGATCACGGACAGGAGAAACAGCTCCCGGGATTTCCATCCGGCAATGCGCCGGAGAATCCAGGGAATGAGCTGTGTGCCGAGAAAAATCATCCCCAGCAGGAATAAGGCCGCCTTCAGGATGGACAGGGCCAGCAGCGGCAGGCCGGTTTCGGGATGGCTCAACTGCGGAAGAACAATCATCATCGGAACGACGGCCAGATCCTGAACAATGAGCATCCCGATCATGACCCTGCTGGAAAGGGTGCCCATCCAGCCCTGACTCATGAGGGTCTTGAGGATCACCATCGTGCTTGACAGGGAGATCAGCGCCCCGAACCAGAGGGAGGTTTTCCAATCCCACCCCTGCCAGGAGCCGATGGCGAAGCCGAAGCCGATCGTCAGGAGGATCTGGATGGGGGTTCCCAGAAGGGCGATTCTGCGGACGGGCCGCAGTTCCCGCAGGGAGAATTCCAGCCCCAGGGCGAAAAGCAGCAGGGCCACGCCGATTTCCGCCAGCTTTTCGATGACCTGGAGATTGGATACATTGATGCCCCCGGTGTGCGGCCCGATAAAGATGCCGGCCAGGATGTATCCCAGGACCAGCGGCTGCCGGAAGAGTTTCGCCACCAGCCCTCCCGCCAGGGAGGCAATGACGATAATGACGATGTCTGCTGCGATGCCCATAGCTTTAAAGAGTGTCTTCCAATGGCCGCCCCGGATCAAGGCGCGGATTTTGTCGGCTTCGGTTTCGAATTCTGGATGCAGCACCTGTTGCAGGGCTCATGCCCGCTTTGCTCTTTCCTGCCTGGTCGCCCTGAAGTTCATGGGGATCGAACAGTCATGGCCCTCTTCTCCATCATGAGTGACATTGAAGACAGGCCATTTTAGGGCATGTTCCCAAAAAAAATCCACAGAAATACGGAAGAATTTATCGTGCGAATTCATGATTCTCATGGGGCGGAAGCGGCGCCGGTCCGGAGGCGGCTGCGGACCCGGCCTCCGGTGAAGGCGGTCAGGATCGGCAAAATGCCGGCCGCTGGCGGTATCGGCCTGACGCCCGGGGTTTGCCAGCCGGAAAAAGAATAAAATCAGCCTTTTTCAAATCTTGACGGATCTTTCGAACCGTGCGAAGGTACAGGCGAGAAAAGGGGGAATAGGAATGAGAGAGGGCCGACGTCCGGAAAGCAAGGCTGCTTCTGAGCAGCAGGCGGTTGCAGCGCATGCCGGATCTCCGATGTATGCAACGTATCCCGCCACGGCCAGCAGCGTGGACCTTCCGGATATTACGTTTCGCAGGAACAGGAACGAGAATAGTTTTACCCGGATCGGCACGGCTGATCCGTTTTCGTTTCCCGGGAAGGATGCAACCCTGTCCGAGGCCGTCAGGGTGCTGGGAGAGCTGCGTTTAAAGCATCTGCTTGCACAGGTCTGGTCGGAAGGCGCGCCGCTGGATATGACCGTCCGTATCATTGCCCGCCGGACGGCCCTGTTAAAGCTCAGGCAAGATGGCGAGAAGGTTGAAGTCGAGGCGCATTGGAATCTTTTTATCCCCTACTTTTATTCGATCAAGAAGCTCCCCATTGCCCATTCCGAGAACCTGGAACTTTTTTCCTCGGCGGTCTTCAGGTACTCCTCCCTGGCCATGCAGCATCGGAAGGTGCCGAAGAGCGAATTGAGAGACATTGTCATCGACGCGTATCTGGATCAACCGGAACTTTTGTTGGCCTCCCTGGACATTTTCAACAAGCCGAACATTTACCACATCCACCCTACGGGCATATGGTTCGACAGGATTTCCGCCGCCAATGACGAGCATCGATTGGAGATTGATGTTTCCCCTGCCTCCGCGGCAGGGCTTGTAAGCCCGGAATGGCTGGAAGAGGTTGCAGGGTTCATCCACAAGGTGGCGAAGAGTTACGCCTTCCGGTACGTGGATTATCTGTGGACGCAACGTTACCGGGTCGTCCCCGGCGGTCCGCCCGGTGCGGAGATGCTGGAGCTTCAGGGAAAGGAGATTGTCATCAATGTCTCTCCCCTCATCGATCAGACCCAGTGGAAACCGGCGCTTTATCTAAGCCTTGGATATGCGGTCATGCTCGCCATCCTTCAATCGGCGGGAGAGGGCGACAGGAGGGAAAATGTCCTTCTGGCCATGATGAAGACCTGGAAGCGCTTCATCAGCTTTGACGAGTCTGTCGAACGGCAGAGCGTCTGGAGCCTCTGCGGATTGCCTCGACCCACGGAAGAAGGGCCAAGCCGGCATCTGCTGGAGTGCATGACCGGCAGGAAAAGCCTGGAGCTCGTCAATGATTTTATCCTCCTGACGGACTATTCCGCCCAGGAAACCTTCGGAGAACGGCTGAAAGTTCTGAACGAATCTCCCGACGGGGCAAAAACCGGCGCTTATTATGAGCAGTTGCGAAGCGGGATCCAGAATCTCAACACCACGTTGATGAGGAGCAACATCAATTACGGCAAGCTGATCGAGGTCCTGCGCAACGACAATATCGATCATCTGCAGCTGGCCTGTCTGCTGCGCACGGGTCGGCTGAACGGCAGAAGTGTCGCGGATGTGAGCGAATGGCTTTTGCTGAGGACGCTCCTGTATGACCTGATCAACGCCCCCAAGGTCTTCAGGAATGATTACAAGATGCTTCTGAAGGTCCTTACCAAGGTGAATAAAAGCCTGATCGTTTACGTCTGGTCCTTGACCCTTGACAATGATGCGCGCTATGAGCTGGTCAATGCGTATATTGCAAACCTGATCAATGACATTTTCGTCTTTGATCGTGTGAAAATTTATGAAATCGTGGCAGATCCCGCGGAATGCCTCGAGGCTGAGGCTGTGACGGGGTATCTTCTGAACTGGGCGGGCCTTTCTTCCGAAGAGTGGCATTCTATCAGTGGAGCGGTCTTGTCGAGATTGCCGCACAACGTGGCAACGCACTTGAGCGTCCAGACAACCGGTGACGTGGACCTGCTGATCCGGGTAATGACGACCCGGGCAAGCGGGCTGATTGGCTTTTGCCTCCATCAGGCTTACCGCTGGGGGAGCGTTACGGATGAGCTCACCGAGCGAATTCGTTTCCACTTCCGGAAGATTCTCAAGCGGGCGGAAAAAGCCATGCTCCCTGAGAATATGATTCGGGGCGGGGCCATACTTCTTTTGATTCTGGCCCAGATCGTTTCCGATGAACGAGACGGTTTTGCGCGGAATATCGAAATTACGGAACGAGAAAGGAGCGCCGTTCTCGGCCTTATCAAGCAGTGCCTTCACTGGGACCAAAGGCATTTTGTCCTCATGGTGGGGGGGATTGCGGCGGGCTATATGGGAAGCATCGACGGATGGACCCTGCAGCAGTTCGACATCCTGCTGGGGCGTTACGGCGGCGGGGACCGTGTGGTGTTGCGCAGCGTCGTGCAGTTTGACGTCGAAAAGCTGATCGAGCGGACTCTGCTGACGGCCAGGGCGGGACATGAGGACGAACTGTTCAGGAAAATTCAGCTGCTTCGCTTTGGCGTCGATCCCGTCGTCAGCGATCAGGCGAATAAGGTTCTCGGGGCGATGGCCTCTCGATATGGGATGGCATCGCCGGAGGCCCTTCTGAAGAAAAAGGATATTCGCGAACTTGTCCTGGAGTTGTCGAAGCGTATGAGGGCTTGATCCCTGACGTTATGCTGAAAAAATCCCCCTGGATTTGTCCGGGCCGGTAACCGTACGCCGAAAAGAAAAGGGGAAGGACCCGCCTTTTGAGGTCGGGTCCTTCCCCTTTTCAGGTTTGGAGAGAGAAGTGGTTTATGTGGTTTATCCGTGATGGCCGTGCGAAGACGATTTCTCCTCCCCGTAAACCACCAGCGTTCCGTGTTCTTCCATTTCCTTGAGCCACTTGGCGTGCTGCTTTTTCAGCCAGGGCCGGCTGACCCAGCCCGTCAGCATCGCCGGCAGCGAACCGGGAGATCCCACCGTTCCAAGATAGAGGTGGATGAAGAAAAAGGCGAAGATCGCCACAAATCCGGCGGCATGGATCAGGTACATCAGCCGGACGATCATGGCCGGGATGTGCAGGGGAAAGAGCATGATCAATCCGGAAAAGATCATCGCCACTCCGCCGGCTGCCACAACCAGGAAGAACATCTTCTGGCCGGGATTGTATTTCCCCACCTCGGGCACTTTGTCCACATGCCAAAGATAACCGCCGGCGCACTTGATCCAGTCCAGGTCCTCGGGAAAAACAAAGACCCCCGCCTCTTTCCACCACATGCTGACCGTGAAGAAGAGGGCCAGGATGAAGAAGAGCGCCGTTATATTGTGGATGTACTTCAACGACTTCAAGCCGCCGAAGGGTTCTCCGAGAAAATTCAGGGAATGGAACATCATTCCAAGCCCCGACAGGCACAGAATCAGGCATGAAACAGCCAGGCTCCAGTGCACGATCCGTTCAAAGGAGTCCGTGGCCTGAATTAATCCTTTTCTCATGGTTATTCCCCTCCCTTCTGTTCTTGGCCCGTCTCCTCGTCGGGAAGTTTAGGCCCGTGGATGATGTAATGCAGGAATGAACCGGCGATGACGCCGCCGGCAGCCAGAAGGCTCAGGGGCTTCATGATGTCCTTCCAGAGAATGACGGACAGCGGAACGCTGGGGCTCTTCGGCAGGTGTTCATAGACCCCGGGCTTTTCATCCAGGACGTACATCACATGGGTGCCGCCGACGAACTTGTCGCCGTAGACGCTGGCGTCTCCGCCCAGTTCCTTGGCCCGGGCATAGGCTTTTTCGATCATCTTGCCCTTTTCCCCGAAGGTGATGGCCCCCGTGGGGCAGGCCTTGGCGCAGGCGGGAATCAGGTCGGCCTTGATGCGGCTCAGGCAGAGGTCGCATTTGTAGACCTTGTCCGTCTTGCGGTCGTACCGGGGGATGTCGAAGGGGCAGGCAGAGATACACTCCTTGCAGCCGATGCACAGATCCCGGTTCAGGCCCACCGTCCCTATGTCTGTAACGTACAGGGCGCCGCTGGGACAGACCTTGACGCAGGCGGCATCCGTGCAGTGCATGCAGCCGTCCTTTCGGAACAGCCATTTGAGTTTTCCGTCCTTTTCTTCAATTTCCTGAAAGCGGATCAGCGTCCAGGTGTTGGCCTGAAGATCGGGCGGGTTCTGATAGGTTCCGTGATTTTCCGTCTGTTTCGCCGGCTGAGCATTCCACTGCTTGCAGGCCAGTTGGCAACCCCGGCAGCCGGTGCATTTAGATACATCGATAAGTTTTACATATTCAGCCATTTTCGTTTCCCCCCCTTACTTCTTGACCACATTGACCATGAAGGCCTTGCTTTCCGGGATCGTCGTGTTGGCGTCGCCGATCGTCGGCACCAGCAGGTTGGCCGCGTCACCCCTGGTGAAGACTTCCGCCTTCTTGTCGCCGGGGTTGTATGACCGATCCTTTGTCGTGATCCATCCGAAATGCCAGGGAATGCCCACCTCATGGAGAATGTTCCCGTCGATGTTGAACGGTTTGAAACGGGGGGTTACGATGGCCACACACTCCACCTGACCTCTTGGGGAGCTGACAATGACCTTGTCGCCGTTGGAGATTCCCCGCTCTTTTGCCAGTTCCTTGCTCATCTCGCACCACATTTCCGGCTGCATTTCGGCAAGCCAGGGGCACCATCGGGTCAGAACGCCGGTCTGCCAGTGTTCGCTGATGCGGTATGTCGCACAGATGAATGGATATTTGGGATCGCACGAATCGACACCGGAATAGACGTCCAGATCGGAACCCACGCCGGGTTTGTCGAACCGCTTGATTGTCGGATTGTTCTTCTGGGGTGACAGGACGTTCTTTTCCACCGGGCATTCCAGGGGTTCGTAGTGCTCGGGGAACGGACCGTCCGCCAGACCAGGACCGAAGATGCTGGCCACGCCGTCGGGTTTCATGATGAAGGGCGGCCTCCCGGAGCCGGGGTTACCCGCGCCGTCGGGGACGTCGCCAACCCACTTGTCGCCGCTCCACTTGATAGCCGCCTTCTTTGCGCTCCAGGGGTTTCCTTCCGGATCGACGGAGGCGCCATTGTAGAGAATTCGCCTGTTGACCGGCCAGGCCCATGCCCATTCGGGGTAAAGGCCGATACCGGTCGGATCTTTCTTCCCCTCGCGGCGTGCGGACATGTTCTTGTCCGTGTAGGAGCCGCAGTAGACCCAGCACCCGGAGGACGTGGACCCGTCATCCTGCAGCCAGGCAAAGGTGGGAACGGGATCACCCTTCTTGAATTCCTTGAATTCCCCGGGCTTCGTGGGATTTTCCACCGTTTTGTCCTCGAGGAAGACCCCGTTGATCTCCTTGGCCACGGCGTGGGGATCGAAGTGGAAGTGGCCGTCAAAGGTTTTCGGGCCGTAGTTCCAGCTCAGCTTGGTAATGGCATCGGCATTGGGGCCGCCTTCCTTTTCGTAAAGCCCTTTCACCTTGAAGTAGATTTCCGATGTGATGTCCCCGTCGGGAAGGGCCACGCCCGGGGGATTGATGGCCTTGTAGCGCCACTGGTTCCAGCGGCCGCTGTTGATGATGCTCCCCTCCTTCTCGATGGAGGCGGCGCAGGGCAGCAGGAAAACTTCCGTCTTGATCTTTTTGGGATCCATTCCCGGTCCGCGCCAGAAGGAGCCGGTCTCGTTATCGAAGAGGTTGACATTGACCAGCCAGTCCAGCCTGGTCATCGCCTGGCGGACCTTGTTGGAATGGGCGCCGCTGCAGGCGGGATTCATGCCCCAGGCGAAGAAACCCGTGAACTTTCCCTTGTACATCTGATCGAAGAGATTGAGCCATGAGTAGTTGGCCCCGTCGTCGATCTTGGGGAGGAGGTTGTAGGCCTCGTCCAGGGTGACGTTCGTTCCGTACATGGCCCGGAGGAAACTCGCTACATACTTGGGTTTGTTCTTCCACCAGTTGAGGCTGTTGGGTTCCTTGGTCGACGGTGTCTCCTTTTCCAGGTACGCCGCCAGGGTTGCCAGCGACGCCTTGGGGGTGCCGAGGTAACCCGGCCAGATGTGGAACAGCAGTCCATGGTCCGTGGATCCCTGGACGTTGGACTCGCCGCGCATGGCCGCCACGCCGCCGCCGGGAACGCCCATGTTGCCCAGGAGGAGCTGTATCATGCACATGGTCCGGATATTCTGGGTGCCCACGGTGTGCTGGGTCCATCCCATGGCATAGAGCTCGACAGCGGAACGATCCTTCGTTCCCGTTGATCCATAGAGCTTGTAGATCTCGATCAGCTTGTCAACCGGTGTCCCGGTCACCTGGTTGACCACTTCGGGCGTGTAGCGGGAATAGTGCTTTTTCAGGAGCTGGAACACGCAGTTGGGGTCCTGCATCGTGGGATCCTTCTTGATCCGTCCGTCCCCTTCCGTCTGGTAAGACCAGGTGGATTTGTCGTACTTTCCGTCCGTCAGGCCGGAGAAGACACCGTTGTTGTCGCCGGGAAGCTTCAAGTCGGGATTCACGAGGAAGGTCGCGTTGGTGTAATTCCTGACGTACTCCTCGAAGTAGAGCTTGTTGTCGAGAATGTACTTGATCATCCCGCCGAGAAAGGCGATGTCCGTCCCCGAACGGAGAGGTGCATAGATGTGGGATTTTGCCGCCGATTGCGTGAACCGCGGGTCCACGCAGATGACCTTGGCCCCTTTCTCCATGGCGGCGGTGATCCACTTGAAAGCGATGGGGTGGTTGGAGGCAGGGTTGCTGCCCATGATTAAGATCACATCACTGTTGCGGATATCGATCCAGTGATTCGTCATTGCGCCGCGTCCGAACGACTCTCCCAGAGCCGGTACAGTAGGGCTGTGTCAAATACGGGCCTGGTGTTCGATATAGACCAGCCCCAACCCCCGCAGAAATTTCTGATAAACGAAGCACTCTTCGTTATCCAGCGCGGCGCTGCCGACGGAGGCGATTCCTTCCGTCCGGTTCACGACCTCGCCTTTGTCATTGGTGGCCCGGAAACTCTTGTCGCGGCTTTTCTTGACATTTTCCGCAATGCGGTCCAAGGTCCACTCCCAGTCCACCTCTTTCCATTCCGTAGCGTAGGGTGCCCGGTAAAGGGGTTTGCCAAGGCGGTTTTCGTTGTTCGCCATCTGATAGATAGATCCGCCCTTGGTGCAAAGGGAGCCGCGATTGATGGGACTGTCCGGATCGCCCTCCGTGTTTACCACTTTTCCGTTCCGGGTGGAAACGATGATGCTGCATCCTACGGAACAGTAAGGACAGATCGTCGTCGTCTCTTTGGCATACTGAATCTTCAGCGGTTCAGCATGCGCCAAAGAAGGCCTGAAGCCGATGCCTCCGACTGCCAGAGTGCCGCCGGCGATCTTCAGGAATCCTCTTCTGCTTACATCCATGACTCTACACTCCTTTCGATATGTAATCCCCGTTCATCGCTTTCTCCTTTCCAAATCCGGGAGGTTCCGCCGTTTCCGGCAATGCCCGTTGCCAGCCGTCCATGGAGAACCTCTTTAAGAATCGGCAGATCGGAGTGCACAATGTTGGATTTCTACCTGATAACCCATCCATCGTCAGATGAGAGTCACCCTATAGCTATTTCTTTGCAGGATGTCAATAACTTCTGTATTATTAATATATTATGTCATTTATGACAGGTCGAAAGTATCCGGATGAAGACATTTTTCTCGTTAACGTGTTTGGAGCGGAGGGAGAGCAAACAGCTCTTGCCCCGGGCCGCCTTCGGGAGCGAATCGGCTCATCAAAAAGATATCTTCATGATACCGCTATTTTGAAAAGTATTAAGACGAAATGGAGTCCTTCATCGGATAAATCCTTACAGAGGATCATGCGATTTTCTTATCGCTGCAGGGATTGGTCTTTGAGCGGGCTTGATGGAGGACATAGGAACGTGTTCCGGTTGGGGGAATCTTTCCGCAAAGGGCGGGTGCGCACCGAATGGTTCCGATGAGCCGCCGAGCCCCTCTCGATACGCATCAGAAAACAGAGGAGCGATTGCAGGATGTGACCAAAACCATCTGCAATCGCTCCTCGGGAACGCAGGGGATGCCAAAAGGGGCAGTCCGCCTCTAGCCGCCAGCGGCTCAAGCGGGACCGCGCCTCAAGGCAAAGGGGACGTTACACCACTCCGTAGGCCAGCATGCTGTTGGCCACTTTCATGAACCCGGCGATATTGGCGCCCAGCACGTAGTCCCCCTCTTTTCCATATTCCGCCGCCGCATTAAGGCAGGCGGTGTGGATGCTTTTCATGATCTGAAGCAGCCGGGTATCGACTTCTTCACGGGGCCAGGAAAGGCGCATGCTGTTCTGGCTCATTTCCAGACCCGAGGTGGCCACGCCGCCGGCATTGGCCGCTTTGCCGGGGCCGTAGATGACGCCATTGTCCTGGTAGATGCGGATCGCCTCCGGGGTGGAGGGCATATTGGCGCCTTCGGAGACGCAGATGCAGCCGTTTTTCACAAGGGCTTCCGCATGGCTGGCGTCGATTTCATTCTGGGTGGCGCAGGGAAGGGCGATGTCGACGTGAATGCCCTGATTCTTGATCACATCCCAGACGCTCTCTCCGATGTAGCAGCATGCTGATGCGGCGTATTTATCGGCATATTCACTGATGCGGCCTCTGCGGATATTCTTCAATTCCATGATGTATTCGCACTTTGCATGGTCGATTCCTGCTTCGTCGACAATCGTTGAGCTGGAGTCGCACAGGGTAATGACTTTGCCTCCCAGGCTGGTGACTTTTTCGATGGCGTACTGGGCGACATTTCCGGAACCGCTGATCGCCACGGTTTTACCCTCGAAGGTGAGGCCACGCCAGGCGAGCATTTCCGCGGCGAAATAGACGCAGCCGTAGCCCGTCGCCTCGGGCCGGATAAGGCTTCCGCCGTAATCCAGGCTCTTGCCGGTCAAAACGCCCGTATGCTCGTTGGCCAGTTTCTTGTAATAGCCATAGAGGTAACCGATTTCCCGGGCTCCTACACCGATGTCTCCCGCCGGGATATCCGTATCGGGGCCGATGTGCCGGAAAAGCTCACGCATGAAAGACTGGCAGAAGCGCATGACCTCGTAGTCCGATTTTCCTTTGGGGTCGAAGTCGGAGCCGCCTTTCGCGCCGCCCATGGGAAGGGTCGTCAGTGAATTCTTAAAGATCTGTTCGAAACCAAGGAACTTCAGGATGCTGAGATTAACGGAGGGATGAAAGCGCAGCCCCCCCTTATAGGGACCGATGGCATTGTTGAATTGAATCCGGTATCCCCGGTTGACATGCACCTCACCTCTATCGTCCGTCCAGGGAACGCGGAAGGAGATCACCCGGTCCGGCTCCACGATCCGCTCATAGATTTTAGCCTTGACAAACTCCGGATGTTTCAGAGCTGTCGGCTCCAGAGTGAAAAGCACCTCTTCCACCGCCTGATGAAATTCAAATTCATAAGGATCCTGCTGTTTAATCTTGTCGATAACATCGCCGACCACGGACATTTTTTGGGACCTCCATATAAGAAATAATGCACTGCAAACTCTTCAAACGTATAGCTTCTAAGACCACTTCCGCATCGGTCGGAGAGGCCTCGTGAAATTCATATACACGGCCCATGGCGAGGATTTTCCGCCGCGGGCACGTTCTGCGCGATTTGAAATAATGGGACTTACGCGTTGTTCCGGGGGCGGACCTTGACGCCATGTCACAGCCTCCGCCTACCGGCCATCCGCGAAATGCGTCTGGATCCGGAATTTTGGCCGCCATGCCGAATGACGATCCCCCTCCGTCACGTCCTTTCTTCCTTTATGAGAAAAAACGACCCCATAAAACCCGAAAAACCCATGTTTGACAATGAGGTTAAAGCTGATTTTTGCATAGTGTATATCCGCGTTTTTTTATAGTGTCAATAATCAATATTGAAAAAATAATACGGGGGAAGACCTGCGGGAATTTTTTAAATGCGCCTGGTTATGAGAGCGGATCAGGCGGTTCTTCCGGAGGATCGGCCAGGGTGAAGAACGGAAAAAAACGTACCGGGGCCGCTGGGATGGTGCGGAACCAAAAAGAGGAGCCTCTGCAGGGTTTGCAGAGGCTCCTCTTTCCGGTTCCGTTCGGCAGGCGGTAAAGAAAACGGCGGAAATTCAAAAGCGCCCTGCCACGCCAAATCCTTCAGCTCCTTGTTCAGAATCAACGGGAGCGGAAGGAAGAAACATCATGCTTTGCGTCGGCGGAATGCCGCGAGACCGACCAGGCCGCTTCCAAGAAGCCAGACCGCTCCCGGAAGAGGAACGACGGCTTTTCCGTCACCGGCGGCATAGCCTGATTCGCCGTTCTCCGGTACGATGTGCGCGGCTGCCAGGTAACCCTGATCGTTGATGTGAAGGACCTCTTTCGCGTCGGTCCAATCGGAATTAACGGTGGTGTTCGTGACGTCAAAACTGAATGAATCCAGCTTTCCCAGCTTGCTGAAGGCTGCATTGAACTCTCCGAATTCACTGAAGTTCTTTTCCTCTCCCTTGGCCAATTCGCCGGCGCTTAAGTTCGACGTGCTGAAAAGAAACGCGTTGAGCTGCACACCAAGCCGGTTCTGCAGCCTGTAACCGTTCAGGGCTTCGACGACGATCGTCGCCTCATCGATGGCCTGGAGATTCACCGTCACCTTCGCATAATCGTCCATCATGCCGCCATTGAGGTCCTTGCTGGCGTAAATCAGATTGAAGGAGTACGAGGAAAGATAAGCCGATGCATTGGATGCGAACAGAAGAAGAGCAAGCAGGCAGGCGATCAAGGTTAATTTTTTGCTGAATCCCGCAAATAAACGTTTTCGATTCATTAAACACCTCCTTAAAGTAAATGATCCGTTAAAAAAACTGAATACACACGCCCCATAACTCTAAGGGAGCCCTGTTCTGCTGTTTGGGGCCTGTCAACGTTTGTCCCGTGAGCCCTGTATGAAAAACTTCACATATGACCCTGATCAATACCGGATTGTTAAAAAAAAATCAATCACTGAAAATTTCGGGTATCTTCCCGGGCGGAATTTTCTGGTGAACGTCCAAGACACATGGAAATCGCAAACGCTTGAAAATAGACGAGTTGAAAGCCGCCGTCGGGATGGAGCAGGAGGGAAGAAGAGGGCAGGGAGATGGCCCGCCCGATGTTGATGAAGAGATCCGGAAGGAGAAGAGCCCCCGCATGGTCTGCAGAGGCTTTTCTCAGGAACGCCTGTTTCAGAAACCTTGTCTTTTGAAGAGGCCGCCGCTTCTCCTGATTACAGCAAGCCCCAGTAGGCCGGAGCCGAGCAGCCAGGCCGCCGCTGGAAGAGGAACCGGAGAAGGATCCTTGATCCAGGTGGAGTCTTCAGGGTCGGGCCACAGGGTGGGAATGCCCTGGATGTGCGCCGCAACATGGGCGCTGTCCCCCTTTCCCGCATTCCAGAAGTCGAAATCTTCCACTGTAAGACCACTGCCGGTCAGCGTCAGGATGACGGTTTCTCCGACACCGTCAAAACGGTTGACGGAAGCCTTTTTGAAGTGCAGTTCGATATCATAGCCGTGGCTGCCTCCGGCGGTCTGTTTGTCCTGATCCGTGGCGATGATCCTGCTCACGGTGCCGTCGGAGGTTCCCCCAGTCCTTGTGATCACCAGGCCGCTCGGATCGATGGCCGGATGAACGCTGAAATCCACCTGACTGATGAATTCACTGGCCACGCCGAGGCCGGAAGTCAATGTCAGGATCACCGACCCGGAGCCTCCACCATCATCAAATGCTGCCATGAGCCAGCCGTTGGGGGTGAGTGGGGATCTCGGGTCCACTTTGCCGGTAAAGGCTGTTCCCAGGCTGTAGGTCATCATCCCGGCTTGAGCCTGCCCCGGTGCCAAGCCAAAAACCACAAACAGTGCCGCCAAGAATGTCCATTTACGTATCTTTTTCACGTTACGATTCCCTCTCTCCCATCCGTTCTCATGATAGTCTGATCAACTGCGAAAAAAAGCCGGCCTGCATCACCGTCCTGTTTGGATTCACGTCGCCGTCTCCTCCAATCGATCGTTCAGGACAAATTCCATGCAAATCCCATGACGATTTTGTTCAATCCGGTTCGTCCAAGTGTGCCTGGAGAGATGATTATTTCCCGCTTCGGTCATTTCCGCATTCCAATCCGGAGCTCTGCGGTCCGGATAGCGGCTCGTACTGCGGGTCTTGACATGGCCGTTCCTCTTCCGGCCACAGATGGTCGATGGCAGCCAAGCCGTATTCCTGGATAAAAAAAGGCTGTTGATGTTGAATCAACAGCCTTTTTGCCTTTCGTCCTTCCCTGCAGTCAGGAAATTACTTTTTCATCCGTCGACCGACTCCGATAAGCCCCAGCAGGCCGCTGCCCAGGAGCCACACCGCAGCGGGAATGGGAACAGGCGTACCGTACAGGGTGACATGGGAGAAACTTCCCTGGTCCGGCCATAGTCCGGTAATGGTGATCTCTTCCGTGCCGGTCCACCCCAGATTCGTCAGATTATAGAGGTACCAGGCATGGGTATCCGGGTTTGTGTCGGGCACAGCGCCGTCCTTGGCAAGGAGATAAGCCACCGGACCGATGATGGTGCCCCCCGTGTAGCTTATGACCGCATTCTCGGGTTCCGGCATATACGTGTAAGTGGTTTCGTAGGACCCGGCCAGCATCCCCATTTCAACACCGATCTCATCCCTGTATAACTCAACCGCCGGAGCGATCAGGGGAAGGATGATCATGTCAATTTCAGCTTGAGATGTCTCTTCCCCGGATGCAACGGTTGCCGTGGACAGATCGATATACACCGGTCCCGCACCTGCGCCTGGCACCATTGCCGCCATGATGAAAGCCGCAAGCAATGCCATGACTAAAATTTTTGCCTTGTTCATGTTTCCCTCCCTGTGGCGAAACCTTACCGCCTGGTTGATCTATTGAATGACATGGTTAACCTTCTGACACGATGGCGTCTTTTCGCCAACTAAATCCTCTTTCCGGTGATGCTTCCTTCACACCTCCTTTTCCTGTTTCTTTCTCAAAGAGGAAGATGAAATCCATCCGATGGATATACTTTACACGATCATAGTAGTTATTCAATCCGGTAAAATCTTGATTTTTATCTAAGGTAATGGAGTAAAGCATGGGCTGTTTTGCCTTAGGATGGCATGAAAAGCAGAAAGCGATGTCATACGGAATCCTGCCCGCCTACCAGGGGGGCGAGGAAGGAACGATAGAGATGGAACAAGGATTCCCATCGAAAAAAAGAGCTTCCGGGGGGGAGGAAGGCTGGGCGGACGATGCCTAGGGGGCGTTCTGCACCCACTGAATGGCACATTTGAGAAGATCCGTGCCGTCTGCCAGCTTCAGCTTTTCCTTGATGTGGGCGCGGTAGGATTCGATGGTCTTGACGCTCAAGTGCAGCTTTTCCGCGATCTGGCTGGTTTTGTAACCCTGTCCGATCATCCGGAAAACGGTCAGTTCCCGGTTGCTCAGCAGATCAATGGGAGAACGGATCGCTTTGTCTTCGCTGGCAACCAGCTTTTCGAGCATGGAGGTGGCGATTTTTTCGCTCACGAAGATTTCCCCGGCCAGGACCCGGCGGATGGCCACGAGCACCTTTTCCAGGGCCTCCTGCTTCATGATGTAGCCCCTTGCCCCCGCACGGAGCGCCCGTTCGGCGAACAGGGACTCATCATGCATGGAAACCACGAGAGCGGGCAGGTTTCGATGGGTCAGCCTGACCGTTTTGATGAGTTCGATGCCGTCGATTCCCGGGAGGGAAATGTCGACGATGAGCAGGTCGGGTTTGTCCTCTTCGATTTTTTCCAGGGCCAGCTGGGCGTTATCGGCTTCGGCAACGACCCTCAGGTCAGGCTCCGAATTGATCAGAAGGGAAAGCCCCTTGCGGAGGATCGGATGATCATCAACAACGAGTACCCGTTTTTTTTTCATGTCGAAATCAATCTCCTCGACGGTTCGGAAAGGAGCAGGTCACCCTCGTTCCCCCCGTTTCGCCATCGGCGATTTCCAGGGAGGCCCCGATCATGGAGGCGCGATACTCCATGATATTCAGCCCCATGCCTTTTCCCTGATGAACCGCGTTCCGGATGCCGCAGCCGTTGTCGGAAACGGTCAGGACGACGGTGTCCTCCCGCCTGCGGAGGGCGATGGTCACCGTATCCGCCTTGCCGTGCTTGATGGCGTTGTTCAAGGCCTCCTGCACAATGCGGTAGAGATGCGTGGCCGCCTCAGGGTCGGGGATTTGTATCTCTTCCTCGTAAATGACGGGACAGGAAATGCCGAAGAGCTTTTCCACATTGGCGGCCAGTGAAGAAAGGGCCATTCGAAGACCCTCCGCCTCAAGCCTGACGGGGTTCAGGCCACGGGCAAACCCCCGCGTCATTGTGATGGCCTGATCGATCAGTCCCACCATTTCCGATACGTCGGCAGGCTTCAGGTCCCGGTGTCCGGCGATGTTCTTCTCGAGGACCTTTCCCATGAATCCGATCCCTGCCAGATGCTGACACAGGCTGTCATGGAGGTCCTGGCCGATCCGCCTCTGCTCCCTGCCGCTGATTTCCAGGATCTCCCGTTCCAGGCGCTTTCTCCGGGTGATGTCCCGGACAATGGCCAGGACATTGTCCGGAGGATATCGGACCATGCGGATTTCAAAGTCCCTGCGCTCTCCGGAAAGGGGGATGTTCTGCTCAAAAAGCTGAACCCCTCCCGTTGCCAAGGTATGGCGCACATAGGCCATGATCTGATCCACGAGCCGTCGGGGCAGAACCGGTTTCAGCTCTTCGATGTCGTACAGGTTCCGGCCCAGGATGTCGGGCGTGATGAACCGGGCGAGATCAAACTGTCCCCGGTGAAAACCGAGGAGCACGCCCTCCCCATTGACCTGAAACATCAAATCGGGAATGGCGTCGAGAAGCGCCCGGTTCTGGGACTGGCTTTCCTGGAGGGCTTCCTCGGCCCGTTTCCGGACGACCATTTCTCCGATCCGCTCCGCGATGACCTCGATCAGGCTCCGCTCTTCCTTCAGAAAGGGCCCTTCATCCCGTAGAGGCCTTTCCTCTCTGTAAAAAACATCCAGGCAACCCGCCTGTCTGCCCTGGAGCAGGATCCGCTGCGACTGTCTCCAGACTGTTTCGGAAAAAGGGGTGCTTTGAAACTCCAAATCGTTGAGGATAATCCGGCTGCAGGCAATTTCCGGATACGTCCATGCTCCGGGGATGACATCCACGGTCCGTTTCAGGGCCTCTTCCAGGGTCAGGCCCTGCTTCCCCATGATGCCGGAAATCTCATAGAGGCAGTTCAACTCCTTGACGCGCTCGGTGAGCTGTCCCGCCAGTTCGACAAGGGTTCGTCGGGATTTTTTTAGGTTCCGCTCGGATTCCCGGAACCGCTCAATCTGCTGTTCCGCCTGCTTCAAGGCGGCGGAGAGACCCGGGGCCGCCCCTTCGGCACATGCTTTCACGGTCCCGGCGGGGTTGCCCTTCCTGCCTCGTTCCTCCCTTCGGCTTCCCCTGGAGGGGGAGCACCGGGAATCATTTGATATCATGATGGTAGCTCTGAAGGGACTTCGCCCGGCCATGGCCTTGCCTGAACGTGGCGATCCCCTTGACGGCCGCCGCCGCCGCCGCGATCGTTGTGATGTAGGGGACCCTGTATTTGATCGCCGCCTTGCGGATGTAGGAGTCGTCATAGGCGCTCGTCCTTCCGCTCGGCGAGTTGATGATGAGCTGAATCTCTCCGTTTTTGATGCTGTCGACGATATTGGGCCTTCCCTCGTGCATCTTCAGGATGGTCTGGGCCTCGATCCCGTGGTCTGCCAGATACTCCTGTGTCCCCTTCGTGGCGATGAGCCGGAAACCCAGTTCCTGAAATTTCTTGGCGACGCTGAGGATTCCGCCCTTGTCACGCGGCTCAACGGTCAGGAGGACCGTTCCTTCTCCGGGAAGAACCGACTGGGCCGCTTCCTCGGCCTTGAAAAAGGCGAGCCCGAAGGAGTCGGCCAGGCCGAGGACCTCGCCGGTGGACCGCATCTCCGGTCCAAGGAGCGGATCGACTTCCTGGAACATGTTGAAGGGGAAGACCGCTTCCTTTACCCCGAAGTGGGGGACCGTCCGGTTGGAAAGGTTGAGTTCCGACAGCTTCTTTCCCAGCATGACCTGGGTGGCGATCCGGGCCATGGAGATGTTGCAGATCTTGGAAACCAGGGGAACCGTGCGGGAGGCCCGCGGGTTGGCTTCCAGGATGTAGACGACATCGTCGGCAATGGCGTATTGGATGTTCATGAGGCCCACCACCTTGAACTCGATGGCGATGGTACGGGTGTATTCGTTGATCGTTTCGATGTGCTTGGGGGCGATGCTGATCGGCGGAATGACGCAGGCGGAGTCGCCGGAATGAATGCCCGCCAGCTCGATATGCTCCATCACGGCGGGGACAAAGGCGTCCGTCCCGTCGGAAATGGCGTCGGCCTCCGCCTCGATGGCGTTTTCCAGAAACTTGTCGATGAGGATGGGGCGCTCCGGGGTGACCCCCACCGCCGCCGCTACGTATCGCTTCAGCATCTCTTCGTCATGGACGACTTCCATGCCCCTGCCTCCCAGCACGTAGGAAGGGCGAACCATGAGGGGATAGCCGATCCGGTTGGCGACGACCAGGGCTTCCTCAAGGTTGATGGCCATTCCGGACTCCGGCATGGGGATCCCCAGCCTGCGCATCATCTTTCGGAAGCGGTCGCGGTCCTCGGCCAGATCGATGGTTTCCGGCGAGGTCCCGATGATCCGGACGCCCGCCTTTTCCAGTTCGCCGGCGATGTTCAGCGGTGTCTGGCCCCCGAACTGGGCGATGACCCCCTCCGGCTTTTCCTTCTCGTAGATGCTCAGGACGTCCTCCACGGTGAGCGGTTCGAAATAGAGCTTGTTGGAGGTGTCGTAGTCCGTCGAGACCGTTTCGGGATTGCAGTTCACCATGATGGACTCGTAGCCCTCGTCGCGGATGGCGAAGGCCGCGTGGACGCAGCAGTAGTCGAACTCGATGCCCTGGCCGATGCGGTTGGGGCCGCCGCCCAGGACCATGATCTTCTTCCGGTCGCTGACCGCCACCTGGTCCCGGCCGTTGTAGGTGGAGTAATAGTAGGCCGCGTTTTCCACGCCGCTGACGGGGACGGCTTCCCAGGCTTCGACGACGCCCAGTGCGGAGCGCTGCCTGCGGATCTCCGGCTCCGGAACGTTGAGGATCTGTGACAGGTAGCGGTCCGCAAATCCGTCTTTCTTCGCCCTGGCCAGCAGTTCATCGGGAAGGGCCTTCCCCTTGTATTTCAGGATCTCTTCCTCCAGATCGACCAGTTCCTTCATCTGCTCGATAAACCAGCGCTTGATGTGGGTCTTTCTGGAGAGCATCGCCACATCCGCGCCTTTGCGGATCGCCTCGTACATCAGGAACTGCCGTTCGCTGGAAGCCTCCGACAGCCGCTCCAGCAGGTCGTCCAGGCTTTTTTCATGGAAATCCGCCGCGAATCCCAGACCGTAACGGCCCTTTTCCAGGGAGCGGATCGCCTTCTGAAAGGCCTCCTTGTAATTCTTGCCGATGCTCATGACCTCGCCCACGGCCCGCATCTGGGTCCCGAGTTTATCCTGGGCGCCGGGAAACTTCTCGAAGTCCCACCGGGCAAACTTCACCACGACATAGTCACCCCATGGGGTGTACTTGTCGAGGGTCCCCTCCCGCCAATAGGGGATCTCATCGAGGGTGAGCCCCCCTGCAAGCATGGAGGAAACCAAGGCAATGGGGAATCCGGTGGCCTTCGAGGCCAGGGCGGAAGAGCGGGAGGTCCGGGGGTTGATCTCGATGATGACAACCCGCCCCGTTTCCGGATTGTGGGCGAACTGGATGTTCGTTCCGCCGATGACCTGGATGGCCTCCACGATGGCATAGGCATATTTCCGGAGCCGTTCCTGGAGCTCCGGGGCGATGGTCAGCATGGGAGCCGTGCAGTAGGAGTCCCCCGTGTGGACGCCCATGGCGTCGACATTTTCGATGAAGCACACGGTAATCATCTGGTTTTTCTCGTCGCGGACGACTTCCAGCTCCAGCTCCTCCCAGCCGAGAACGGACTCTTCGATCAGGATCTGACCAACGCGGCTGGCTGAAATGCCTCGGCTGGCAACGGTCCTGAGCTCTTCAGAGTTGTAGACGAGGCCGCCTCCCGTTCCTCCCATGGTGTAAGCCGGGCGGACCACGACGGGATAGCCGAGCCGGGCGGCGATTTTCTCCGCCTCTTCCACCGTATAGGCGGGCTCGCTCCTGGGCATGTCGATTCCCAGGCGGGTCATCGTTTCCTTGAAGGCGATCCGGTCTTCGCCCCGCTCGATGGCGTCCACCTGGACGCCGATGACCTGGACGCCGTATTTTTCCAGAATGCCCAGCTTGGCCAACTCGGCCGTCAGGTTCAGGCCCGTCTGCCCCCCAAGGTTGGGGAGGATGGCATCAGGCTTTTCATTTTCAATGATTTCAATCATGGACTGGACGTTCAGGGGCTCGATGTAGGTGACATCGGCTGTTCCGGGGTCTGTCATGATCGTGGCCGGATTGGAGTTGACCAGCACAATTTCATAGCCGAGCTTCCGCAGGGCCTTGCAGGCCTGGGTGCCGGAATAGTCAAATTCGCAGGCCTGCCCGATGACAATGGGTCCGGACCCGATAATCATGATTTTTCTGAGATCGTCGCGCTTCGGCATGGTGGAGCATCCTCCTGAAAAAGATTTCGCGGGGCAGTTTGAAGAAAAATGCGTTGCATATTGAAAACCGGGGGAAAAGATCTAACGTGTGCCCAGCACGGGCGGACTATAGGTAAGTACCTCTTTCTTGTCAAGCGATATAAAATGTTTAAATATCGACGGTATTCATCCATCTCTTACCCCCGAGCATCCGTGCGACCATCATGCTGCACACGTTGTCTCCGGCGGAATTGACCAGGGTGGCGGGGGGGTCGACGAGGACGCCGATCATGGAGATGATGGGGAAGGCCTCCAGGGGGAAGCCGTAGAGTGAGATGATCAGCAGTTCGCCAATAAAACCGCCGCCGGGGATTCCACTCATCACGGTTCCGCTCAGAAGGGCGATGCCCAGCGCCGTCAGAAGCGTCCCCGTTCCGGAGAAATCCAGGTTGAAGATGCCGAAGAGAAAGGCGATTTTCAGGACGGCCGCCAGGCAGGAACCGTCCATGTGAATGGTGGCGCCGATGGGGATGACGAGTTCGGATATGTCCTTCGGGACGCCGCTTCGGTTGGCGGCCTGCAGATTGGAGGGGATGGCGGCGACGCTGCTGCCCGTTGCCAGGGCGGTCAGGGCCGGGGGAACAATGTTTCTCCAGAAGGTCCGCACCCCCGGGCCTTTCCCGGCGAGATAGGCGTATATCGAAAAGCCGGCAAAGAAGTAGAAAAACGTTATGGGATAATAGAGCGTCATGGCCCGGAAATAAGAACCCAGGAGCTTCGGTCCGAAAACACCCGTGAGATAGGCGAAATAGGCGCACAGGCCCACGGGGGCGTAATACATGATCAGATCGATGGCCTTGATCATCACGTCACTGGCCGAAGTCAGAAAATCGGCAAAGGCCCGCCCCCTCTCCTTCAGGCAGGAGGTCGCAAGCCCGATCAGGATGGCGAACAGGATCAGGGCCGACATGTTCTTCTTGGACAGGACATCGGGAAAATCGGGCGTGGTGAAGGCCCTGACGATCTGGTCCGCCGTGTCCAGCGACTGGAGCTCTCCCGCGGATTGAAGTGTGATGGAAACGCCAGCGGCCGGCGGATACAAGGAAACACCGATCATCATGAATACGGAAGCCACTGCGCCCGTCAGGACAAAGACCCCCAGCATGGAGAAGAGGATCCTGCCCAGCCGCCGACCGTTGGTCATCCCCGCCACGGCCGAAGAGATGGAAAAGAACACGAGGGGCACCAGGGCGGTGAAGAGGAGATTGAGGAAAATATCGCCCAGCGGCTTGAGGAGGGCCGCATCCTCTTTAAGGAGAAGCCCGAGCCCGGAGCCGATTCCAATGGAGAAGAGCAGCAGCAGTGAGAAGCCGTAGGATCGAAGAAAGGGAGAGGAAAAGGGCTTTGTCTTCATAGCTGTCCTGAATCGCCGCCAGGCTCTGCCTGCATGCCCCGGTCGTCGACGATGGAATTCCTTTCGTTGTGCCGCTGCGTTCCTCCCGGACCGGAAGATGCGACACGTCCGGGTAGGGGCGGCCCTGCACCGGGCTTAATAACGGCAACGGAACCGAAAAGTCAAGCAGGTTGACGGATTTCCCCCGGACGTGTCGCCGGGGGGTCCTGAAAGGCGCCCACGGCGATCCTCAGCGGGCATCCCGGAGAACGAACCGGATGGGCACATCCCCCCGGGAGCGGACGGGAAGGCCGTTTTTCTCCGCCGGGACGAATTTCCATTTCCGGATCGCTTCAAGAGCCGCTTGATCCAGGATGACATGTCCCGAGGACTTTTTCACCAGCAGCTGCCCGGGCGCCCCGTTTTCCAGGATCTCCACGGAGATAAGAACGAGTCCCTCATACCCCTTCCGCCGTGCTGAGGCCGGATAGATGGGGGGAGGGGTTTGCCGGTAACGGGAAAGGGTGGAGCCTGAAATTGCGTGGAATCGGCCGGACGGCTCGAGGTTCCGCTCCATGCCGGAACCGGAAGACATCGACGCGGCGTCCCGTCCGCTTTCCGCGGCCGGAAACGACACGGACAGGGCCGTCCCGGCGTGCGGGGTCTGCAGGTCAGGGCCTGCCGGGATTGAAATTGTTTTCTCTGCGCCCGAGTCTTGCGCCTTTCCCGGCAGCGAGGCGGGGCGGGGAAGCCTTTTTGCCGGTTTTTCCGGCGGCGGGGCGTTGAGAGGCCGGCCATCATCGCTGTGATCTTCCGAAACGGCCGTGACGGAGGGGATCCCTTTCCCGGCAGCCTCAGCAGCGGCCCCGGCGGACTCTTCCTGACCCGGGTGTGCCGAAGAGCTGGAAGGGGCGTTCGCCCAGGAGACCAAGGTAATGTTCAGCCTGTTCAATGATCCGGTGTCTGCCGGACCGGAAAAAAGACCGCCCGCCGCAGCGATCAGGAGGATCACCAGGCCGTGAGCGACAAAGGACGCCATCAGGGCGCAGAGGAGGTTTCCCCCGGGGGGGGCCGGCCGGGGGGATTTCCCGAAGGCCGTTCTGGCGGTTATGTTCCGTTCCTGCTTCATCGCCGTCTGCTCATCTCCTCCGGCCGGAACATTCCCGCGGCCGTTGCCTGCCCGTTCGCTCCGGATGGAGAATTCCCGCGATTTCTTCCAGCCCCTGGACGATTCTCGGGGAAAACCGGTCGGTCAGGTCCGCGTTCACCAGGTGTATCCGGGAATTCCGCACGGCGGGGATGCTCTGCCAGCGGCTCCAGAAATCCAGATCCCCGTTCCGGGACGCCCTTTGAACCATGGGAGATAGCAGGATAACGTCCGGCTGTTTCGAAATCAGGGCTTCCAGGTTGTAGCGGGGATATTTCCCCGGTGCGCGGGCTGCGATGTTGTGCCCTCCGGCCATGGCGATCAACTCCGAATAAATGGTGCTCCCGCCCACGGTAACCAGGGGATGGGAATCAATCTGGACAAAGACTTTCGGCCGCGGGCAGGAAGCCGTTCGGGATACGATGCGCTCCGCCCTTTTTCTCATCGAATCGGCCAGCTGCCTGGCGGCTGTTTCCCGCCCGGTGATCCTCCCGAGATTGATGATGGTGCGATAGATGTCGGAAAACCTTTCCGGATTAACGACGTAGACGTTCAGCCCGGCCTGCTCCAGCCGATTGACGGCTTCCCTGCGGTTCCCGTTGGTAGTGCCGATCACCAGGTCCGGCGACAGGGAGAGGATGCGTTCCAGGGAAAGGGACACATAGCTTCCCACCTTCGGTTTGCCCTTCGCCGCATCGGGATAGTCGCTGAACTGTGATACGCCCACGATTTCCTTCTCCAGACCCAGGGCAAAAAGGATTTCCGAGATGTCCGGCGCCAGGGAAACGATTCTCCGCGGAGCATCGGGAACGAAGACCCTCCTGCCTGTTTCGTCCATTACCGTGGCGGCATGGGCAAAGGGGCAGAGGGCCAGGGCGGCCACGATGGATGCGATGCGGAGCATTTTCATTGCTGCCCGGTGTCTCATCATAGCGCTCCCCTTTCTGACCTCCCTCTCCCAAATCCTGTTCAAACAGGCTAAAATTTAAAGGATATTCCACCCTTGACGGTTATGCCCGGCAGGGGGTAGTAGCCGTTGTAATAGATCAGCACCGGTTTCTCGTCGGTGAGATTTTCCACGCCGGCGAAGGCCGAGAACTTAAGCTTCTTCAGCGTCGGGCGGTAATAGAGGAAAAGATTGCACAGGGTGGTATCGTCGATCTTGTCCTCGCTGTTGCTGAGGTCTCCGCCCCGATAGGCCTCTCCGGCGTAGTGGATCTCCGGGTTCAGCTCAAAGCCGCCGGGGAGATAGAGGATCGCCCCGGCGGTTCCAAGGAGATTGGAAACCAGCGGTACGTCCTTGCCGGCATTCGGTCCGTTGCGGAATTCCGCACGGCGGTAAGACATCTGGGCGTAGACCCTGGTCGCCTTTTCCCAGAGATAGGAGGCGCCCAGTTCAATGCCTTCGTGGCGGGTTTTGTCAAGATTCTGATTGACCCAGTTCTGGTCCGGGGAGATCTCGTCTTCCATGTCGATCCGGTAGAGCGTCAGATCCAGGGAAAGATTCAGGATTGGAACGAGGTTGACGCCCACCTCGTAAGACCTGCCCTTCTCCTGGTCGAGATCCGTATTGAAGGCGTCCCAGCCATACCCGTAATAGGAGGCCTGTTCATCAAGGTAGGGGTAACGGAACACCGTGGCGTACTTGGCGAAGGCCTTCGATTTTTCTCCGATCATCCACGTCAGGGCCGATTCAAAGGCCTTGGCATCATGCGTCTTATCGTCATCGAAGACGAGCGTTCCGTCCGCCAGCCTTTCTTTTCCCTTGATTCTGGCCCTTTCCGTTCGATAGCCGAGGGCCAGTATCAGGTCTTCCCGGACATGGAACTCGTTGCGGACATAGACCCCCAGGCTCCTGCGGGACAGTTCGGCGGTATTGATCCTTTCATCCTGTCCCCGGTCCGCATAGCCGTCCTTGTCCAGCCCTTCGTCGTAATAATCCAGTCCGACCAGGAGCTTGTTCCTGTGGTTGAACATGTTCCTGTCCAGGACATAGCGAGGCGTCATTCCGTAGGAGTCCAGGGTTACCCGGGAATAGGAGGACATGGACCTGTAGCTGGAGATGATCTCCTTGGCGCCGTAGAGAAACTGGAGGGAGAAGCTCCCGGCATCGCCGAAAAGGGTTTCCAGGGTCAGGTTCGCATGGAAGTCCTGATTTTCCCCGTCGTCATCGGGATTGCCGGACTGCCTCCTGTCCTTTTTGTATTCGGCCCTGGTCAGGGATCCCGGAAGTTGAAAATCCGTACGGTTGTAGGACAAAGCCAGCGAGGCGTTCCATGCCTCGCTGCCGTCGTAGCCCAGTTGAAAGCCCGCCCCCCGCGAGGTGTACTTCGACCGGTCCCGGTAACCCTGCATCCCCGAATTTTCGCCGTTGAGGGAGTAGGAAACCTTCCCTTCCGAGCCGCGGATTCCCGCCTGTCCGCTGTAGAGGCCGTAGCTGCCCGCGGTGAACGAAGCGGACACTTCAGGCTTTCCTTCGCCCTTCTTCGTGAGTATGTTGATCACGCCGGCGATGGCGGAATCACCGTAAAGGACGCTGCCCGCGCCGCGGATGACTTCAATCCGTTCGATGTTGCTCAGAGAAATCTGAAGCCAGTTGATGGCGTTCATGTCCGGGTTGTTCAGCCTTTTACCGTCGAGCAGAACCAGGGTTTTACCCGAGGGGTTGTCCCCGCCGAAGCCCCGGAGGTCAATGGACGCCTGCGACGGGTTGCCGCTGTAGGTCCGGATCTGAATGCTTTCCAGTTTCCTGAGAACCTCCACAAGGCTCGTCGCACCGGATTCCTCGATCTCCTTGGCCGTAAGAACGCTGACGTTGGCGGGAACCGAGCGGACCTCCTCCGCGTCCCTTGTCGCCGTGACGACGATCTCTTCCATGGGTTCGGCGTCAGCGGTTCCCTGACTGAAAACCTGCGGACAGAAACACCAGAGTCCGCTCAAGACAAACAACAAAATAGCCGTAATCCTTTGATTCATTTCCCCTGCTCCTTTGAAATTTCAACGGTTGTTCACCAGATTCCACGGGTCGTTCCGACGCTTCAAACGGCGGCATTTCAGGGGGATATCGTGAATTGTGTGCGGATCATGCGAACCTCCTTTCCCCTCGGTCAGGCTGAATTGAGATTTCCGTCAGATAAGTCTCCTGGCTTGCGGCTTGGCCTACCGTCCACGCCTTCCCGAATTTACGGTGAAATTCAGTGGCATTCCGTGGATTTCGTTCCGCTTACAGTTGCGGGGCAGCGCCGGCTTTGACCGGCTTCCTCTGATCTGACAGACTTTCCGGCAACAGTGAGACCTGCGGCAATCCCGTTTCCGGATTGCGGCCGATAGTCACCGGGGTTTCAAACACCTCTCTTATGTTGGTCTCAGTAAGCACTTCCTCCGGACGCCCCTGTGCGTGGAGACTCCCCCGGTTCAGCAGGAGAAGCCGGTCACAGTAAAGCGCCGCGGTGTTGATGTCGTGGGTCACGGCGAGCACCGTCAGGTTTTTCCGGCGGTTCAGGCCTTTCAGCAGATCAAAAACGGCCGCCGTGTGCTTCATGTCCAGGTGAGCCGTGGATTCATCGAGGAAAAGGATCTGCGGCTCCTGGGCAAGCGCCCGGGCGATATGCGCACGCTTTTTTTCTCCGCCGCTGAGGTCATTCATGCTCCGCGAGGCCAGGGAAAGCGTTCCGGTGACTTCCATGGCGCGGCGGGCGACGGCGAAATCCCGCTCCCCTTCGAATTGCAGCCTTCCCAGGTGAGGGGCCCGCCCCATGAGGACGCATTGGCTCACCGTGAAGGGAGGCGGTTCGGGGGAATCCTGGGCTACAAAGGCCATGGTCCGGGCCAGGGCCTTTCTGGGGATCTTCCGGATATCCGCCCCGGAAACGGTTACCGTCCCCTGGTGAGGGGCGAGGATTCCGTTGCAGATTCGCAGCAGCGTGGTCTTTCCCGATCCGTTAGGTCCGAGAATGCCCAGAAATTCCCCCTTCTCGACGGTGCAGGAAAGGCCCCGAAGCACCCAGCCGGCGGCTTCGTAACGGAAGTGGATGTCTTCAAGGTTCAAAACGACCACGATGAAAACCGTCCTTTCCGCAGCAGGTAAAGAAAATAGGGGGACCCGCACAGCGCCGTCACCACCCCGACGGGCAGGTCCATGTCGGGGACAAGGGTCCTGGCGAGGGTGTCCGCCGCGATCAGAAAGGAGGCCCCGAACAGCAGGGATGCGGGAAGGAGCAGCCGATGATCGGCTCCGAGGAGCATCCGCATGAGGTGCGGGATGATCAGCCCCACAAAGCCTACCGTGCCGCTGAACGCCACGGCCACCGACGTCAGAAGGGAGCCGGAAAGAAGGAGGAGAATCCGGATCCGTCCCACGCTGACTCCAAGATGGAGGGCCGTCTCCTCGCCCAGGGACATCAGGTTGATGGAGCGGGCGTTCAGCACGGCTACGGCAAAGCCGGCTGCAAGGACCAGCGCCGTCAGCATCGCTTCGGGATAACCGGCCAGGCTGAGATTGCCCATGAGCCAGAAGGTGATCTTCTGAAGGTCGGCATGGCTGCTCAGGGCCAGGGCCAGCATGATGAGGGCGGAGAAGAAGGCATTGACGATGACGCCGGCCAGCAGCAGGGTCCCGGGGGAAAATCCCCTCTTCGAGCCTCCCGCCGCCAGGACCAGGAACACCGTGAAGGCGGCTCCCAGGAAGGCCGGAACGGGGGTTCCCAGGGGCAGGGAGCCCAGGCCGGCAAAGATTCCGACAATCGCACCCAGGGCTGATCCGCCCGATATTCCGAGAATATAGGGATCGGCCAGGGGGTTCCGGAGCAGGGCCTGGAAAAGGACCCCCGCCGTGGACAACGACGCCCCCACCAGGCCGGCGAAAACAATCCGGGGCAGGCGCAGAGAAAACAGGATGGTCTTCTCCCCAGGGGTCAGGACAAAGGCCGGCATGCGTCCGCTTGTCAGCCCCTCCCGGATTTTCGAAAGCACGCCTGTTTCCGCGGGTCCGCACAGGAGAGAGGCCGCCGAGACGGCCAGCAGGACCGCAAGGAGCAGCAGGCTTGTTCTGAGGACTTTCTTCAGGGTGACCGCCGATTCCATTTCACGAAATCCGACATTCTCCGTTCCTCCAACAGGGCGGCCGCATTCTCGGCTCTCCGCAAGATCCGCCGGGGGACGGTAAAACGCTAACTAATTGTTATATCGTGGGAATTGGCATTTTCCCGGAGGGGAAAAAGGCGGACGTAACCAGGGAAATGTCTGCATCTTCTAACTCCCGCGAGTTTATTGATGGATCGGTATTCCGGCTTCAGGCGACCTACTGACCAGCCTTCCCATCGGAGTTCGGCTCCGACAGTGGCTTGCTTTGGCGTTCGTTCCCTTCACGGCTGCGGGGCAGCGGGGGATTTTCACCCCTCTTCCTCATTATCCATCAGCTGATGACACGGCTGGGTGCCCCCTCTTCCAACAGAGGGGGACCTGCATCCTTCACGCTTAAAGAAGCTGTTCCATCGGAACGACGAACACGTGATAGCCCCCCTTTACGGGATGCTCTTTTTTCAGCTTGCGGAACATGTCCGTCACGTTTTGAACTTCTTCATCCTTGACGGCCAGCATCAACAGGATGTACTTCTCCGTCCAGTAGATCGACCCTTCCTGGGCCATGTTTTCGATCTCGGGCGACCTTCCTATGACGCGTTCCATCTTGATGTATTTCTTGATATCGACCTGCGTCAAGGCGGCCATAACGTCTTGATCAACAGTTTCCGCATAGACAATCATCATCATCTTCATCATCATCACCTCGCTGGAATTTTCTTTAGTCTATCACAATCGGCGGCGCTTTTTAAACCGCTTTATTGAGACAGCATCCATCTGGAGCGTTGATTTCATCCCGGGGATCTTTCCTGAGCCGGCGGAGGAGCATTGAAATGTTCCCTGAACAGGGGGGGCGACGTTTGCCGGCGCCCGCCGCTGGGGGCATTGGTCCGCTTCCCGTCGTCACTTCCGGCAATCGGGCAATCCGAATTTTCCTTAATATGTGCCCTGGACGAAAAAAATAAAGCGACAATTTGTGAAATCACTTGATCTATGAAAAAAATCATTATAGCGTTTTTCCTGTTTCCATTCATGCACACTGAGCATATCACAAAGAATTTCTTACGGGAAGGCGGAGTTGAACGATGGGGCCTGACAAAAGGATGCGCCAGGAAAAAATCGTCGAATATGATGTGCTGTATCAGAAATTCTTTGATCAGGAACTGTCCGCTCCGCCCGTCGATGCGGCTTCCGCGGATATTCTGAAGAAGCAGGCGGATGCCCTCCGGGAGCAGGCGGAACTGCTTGACCTGGCCGAGGACCTGATCATGGTTCTGGACATGGATCACCACATTCTGTTCTGGAACCGGGGTGCGGAGAAAAAGTACGGCTGGAGCCGCAGGGAGGTTCGGGGCGAGAACATCCATACCCTTCTCAGGACCAGCTTCCCGCAGAGCCTGAAGAACATAGAGGAAACCCTGATCGCCTGTGGCCAGTGGGAGGGGGAACTGAACCAGATCCGGCGGGACGGGAGTCCGATCCTGGTGGAGAGCCGGTGGAGCTTAAGGCGCAATGAGCAGGGAAAACCCCTGGCCATCCTGGAAATCAACCATGACATCAGCCAGCGAAAGCACGCGGAGGCGATGCTGCAGAAGACCCTGGGAGAGCTGGAGGCGCGCGTTCAGGAAAGGACGGCGGATCTCCAGAAGG